>Ga0207416_1000746_pt1 | contig 50267 bp, 37 predicted proteins | sample PaiPotPPM11metaG_FD_184107 | JGI IMG/M metagenome (GOLD analysis project Ga0207416, IMG submission 184107) | Iron sulfur acid spring bacterial and archeal communities from Banff, Canada, to study Microbial Dark Matter (Phase II) - Paint Pots PPM... ... | reverse complement strand
TTAGGTTCCGCTTCCGCTGCGCCCTCCGGGCTACGCTCCAGCAGAACCCAACTCCCTCAACATCAACGTCCCAGGGGGTGGGCCAAAACAAACCGCCGAAATGGGCCAAGCCAAGTTGCCAAACTCAGATGGGCCTGTCTTGAGGGCTACTTCGACTCGGCTTTGATCACGTCGAGCAACAGTGCCGTCAGATCGGCGGAGAGGTGGGCGAGTTCTACCAGGGCCTGCATCCTGTCCTCAGCTGAGGTCAGTTCAGACGCGATCACGCCGCGTAGCTCTTGATTCTGTTGCTCACTCGTCGCAAGGAAGGTTTGTAGGTCGGTACGCCGGAGACGGGGGTCAACTGTCATGTTTCCCGAGCCGCCGTGAAGACGATCACCACCAATACCGCTTTCTGCTCGGCCTCTCTGCTCGAATCCATGTTTTCTCAGGTTAAAGAACTGGTACATGTCGAGTCGGACAAGTCTTGACAGGGTACAAAAGCTAACCGCCACTAGGATTGCGAACACCGAGAGGCAGCCCGTCGCACTCGTGCTCTTTCTCGCCATCGGCAAGTTCGGCCTAATTTGTGGATATGGCTACCGTTTGTGTATATGGCTACCGTTTGAAAGCAGATGCTACAGAAGGAGATGTGGAGTTCCCCAAGTTCCCCTTTTTCTCGGCGGTGGTAGAAGGGTTGCATGATGGCTGATCAGTTTAGCCCAACCAACGCGACCCGGATGTGGGAAGCCAATGGGAAAGCCATCCTTAGCCGACACATGGGGATGGCTTTCAAGTGAATCATTCGCAGGACTGGTCCCGCTATGAATCCCATCGTAAGCCTATCTGGGCGCAGATCAAGAGAACTTTGGTAATGCGCGGATGGAGTCCTTTGCGAGTCATAGCCTCGGTAAACGACACGAACCCTACGCGGAGATGTTCCAGTTCCCGAAGTGTCGCGAGCCGGTCGGTCACCTATCTGCCCCCATCGATCCAGCCGCCACACCAGTACCACATCGATTTCCCGGCGACGTGCAGCCTCCATCAGTTTTTCCCGCATCTGCCGCCGCGACACACCAGAACCGACCTCTCTTATCTGCATCGTAGCGGTCCAAGCTACGCCGGGTGGCTACTCGCGCATGCCCCGGTTCTGCATTGGCAACGTCTGGTGATCCTGCGTGGAAACGCGGGAATGCAGGCCGGCACAAATTGTTTTGGCGCTCATTTGCCCCTGCCAAAAACCTTCCCGGATTTCCTGATGCCGGACCCTCGTTTTACGGGCATTTCACGAAGCTCCCCGCTCCTGGCCTCAGACTATGGTTTGTGGAACAGACGATACGCAGAAGTGACCGGTTGCAGCGTGACCTGTTTCCACTGAGTTACCTCTGCGGCACGGTTAGACATCAATACCATGGAGCCGTCGCTTCAGTTGCCGCAAGGCCAAGGCCTGTCTCAGGCGATGCCGAACTTTGCCTGAATCGCTTCGAGCGAGCTGCCCTTCGTCTCTGGATAGACCAGCAGCACAACGAAGAACTGAATCAGCATCATGCCGGCGAAGAAGATGAAGGGCGCTGCCTGGGATTTGGCAGCTATGTACGGAAAGGTTCCCGCGATCAAAGCGTTCATGATCCAGTGAGAGGAAGATCCGACGCTCTGCCCCTTGGAGCGAACACGCGACGGAAAGACCTCCGCGATATAGACCCAGATCACTGAACCTTGCGAGATGGCAAAGAAGACGATGAAGAGAACCAGCAGCCAGACGAGCAGGGTTTGATGCGCGTGAGTGTAGAAGATTGTCGCGACTCCGGCCAACGCCACGGTCATCCCTAGTGCCCCGATCAGTAGCAGGGTTTTGCGGCCAAGCTTGTCGATGAGAGTCATACCGAGGAAGGTGGCAAGGAGGTTAACCAGTCCCACGCCAACCGTCTGTAGGGCCGCTGAGTTTGAGTTGAAGCCCGCGGAAGCGAAGATGTAGTTCGAGTAGTACAGGATGGCATTGATACCGGAGAGTTGATTGAAGAGGCCAATCGTGATGGCGAGAAAGATCATGCGATTGTATTTGCCGTTGAAGAGAGGCTCCGGCTTCAAACCACGCTCCAGGTGGATGGAGTCGATAATCTCCTGCAGTTCGGCCTTCGAGTTGGGAGAGCCCATCAACTCCAGAACCTGGCGAGCCTCGTCGGTCTGATTGGTCGTGACCAGCCAGCGCGAGCTACGCGGAATGCCATAGAGCATGACGAGAAAGAGGATGGAAGGGACGATCGCCACGCCGAACTCCCAGCGCCACTGCATTGCACCGAGGTTGCGGGTGGTGATGATGTAGTTCGACAAGTAGGCCAGCAGAATTCCGACGACGATATTGATCTGGAACATGCCGACCATTCGGCCGCGCCACTTCGCCGGGGCGAGTTCCGCGATGTAGACCGGGCCGAGTACGGACGAGCCTCCGATCCCGAGGCCACCGATGAACCTCGCAACCATCAGAACGTCCCAGCTCCACGCGAAGGCGCAACCGATGGCCGAGAGCGTATAGAGAATTGCCATGATGCGCAGTGCTTCGCGGCCGCCGATGCGCTGGCCGAGTACACCCGAGCACAAGGCACCGATGATGGTCCCGCCGAGACCGATGAATACGGTGAGGCCAAGAGTCGTCGGCGTGAGGTGAAAGATGTCGGTGAGCTGCTGCGTGGTGCCGGCGATGACGGCAGTGTCGAAGCCGAAGAGCAGTCCGCCGAGCGCGCCCACTGTTGTCGCTTTCACGAGGTAACGATTCAAGATCTTCTCCAGTTAGGAAGTGCTATGTGTTCTGTGCTGGGGTAGTGAGGCGATCGCTCGAGATCGGCTTGATCTTCCAGGCGCTCATCTTCGCATTTTCGACGTTGGTTCGCACATTGATGTCGGGCGCGGTTGACTCCGTGTAATAGAAACGTTTGATATAGCCGATGCGTTCGCCAAGGATGAGTTCAATCACCGATCCATCGACAAATGCGTGCAGCGTCGGGGTGTCACCCGCTTGAAGAGGAATTTCGTTGCCGTCGGCCGTGAACGCGTGCTTCTCCGCGGAGTAGTCCAGTTGCACCAGTTCCGCCGCCCCATTGCTGACGGTGAAGGTGAAGCTCACCCCCTTGACGCCACGCAACATCACCTCGCCGGACGCCTTCTGCAACGTTGCCTGCACGCTCGTTGGTGATCTCTCCACTGGCACAGTGCCAACTCGCAGTGCAGTGGACTGCGGAAGAATGCGGAGGCGCAGTGTTCCATCGGAGTCAAGGTTCATCACGCGTGGCAGGCTCATCATACCCGACCAGCCCGCGGCACGCATTTCGGCTTCTGTCCGGCGTTCGGGGATCCATCCCCAAAGGATCCTGCGGCCCTGCGCATCGAGCTGCGTCTTGGGCGCATAGAAGGCATCGAGATCCAATAGCCCGGTCTTTTTCGACGTGAACGTCATGGTTACTTCGTCGAGATCGCCGGATTGCCAGAAGACCTTGCCCAGCGTGGAGTAGATCAGCACATGAGCGCCGTCGAGCGGAAAGAACTCCGGGCACTCCCACATCTCGCCGTCATCGCAGGGATTGGCGGTCGGTTTACCGTTCCACTCACCGGTGGCGAGCGGATGGAGATACTCCCAGCCTTTCATATCTCGGGAGCGGTAGAGCAACACGCAGCCTCCGGCCTTGGCGATGCCGGAACCGATCGTCATGTAGTACCAGTCGCCCTGCTTCCAGGACGAGGGGTCGCGGAAGCCGGTGATCTGCAATCCTTCGGGAGGATGCGGCACAATCGGCTGGGGACCTTTGGTCCAGGTCAGAAGCGCTGGGTCGTCCGACCAGGCGAGGCATTGAGCCTCCTGAATCTTGTTGGAGCCGTCGCGAATCGTCGCGAGTTCGGGCGTACTCTCCCGTGTGCCGGTGTAGACCACGTAGACACGCTTGCCAGCTGCGATGGCCGAGCCGGAGAAACAGCCGAAGGAATCTGGACCACCGGGAGTGGGCGTCAGCGCGACGGGAAGATGCTTCCAATGGAGCATGTCGGTGCTGACTGCGTGGTTCCAACTCATGTCTCCCCAAACCGCGGCGAGGGGGTTGTACTGGAAGAACATGTGGTAGTGGCCGGTGAAGTAGATCGGGCCATTGGGGTCGTTCATCCAGTTCTTGGCGGGCAGAAGATGGAACTGCGGCCGCATGGGATCGACGGCCAGCTTCGCTTCGAGCTCGGGACCGGACAGTGCCTGTGCACGCAAGGGATGCGGCCACGCAGTGGCCGCGGTCAGGCCGGCTACTGAGGCAAGGAATTCGCGCCGCGTGACAACGATGGCTGGATGCTTCTTCAACGTATATCTCCCGCGGTCCGAACTGGATTGCGTCTTCATCAGTAGCTTGGATGACAGAACCGCGCCAGCAGAGTCGAGTCGATTTCTGTCGGCGCGGCCCGGGTTGCAGGTTAGTAGGAGAAGCGCAGGGCGAACTGCAGCACGCGCGGCAGGTTGTGTTGGCTGGTCACAATGCCGAAGGCACCGTCGCCCAGCCCACTGTCCGGTGCGCCGAACTGCGTGCGGTTGAAGAGGTTGAACGCCTCCACACTGAACTTCGTAGTCAAACTGTCATAGACCTTGAAGCTCTTGTTCGCGGACAGATCAAAGTTCGCCGCGCCGCCACCACGGATATTCGGGTCCACCCGGCTCTCATCGCCGAAGGAGAACACCCCCGGTGCGGTGAAGCATGCCGTGTTGAACCAGCCCGTCGCAGCCCGGCTCTGCGCCGATCCGCCCGTGTGCTTGTTGCAGCCTGCCACCACATGGGGGCGGATCGGTCCTGAGCCGAAGTACTGGCTCAGGTAATTCGTCCCGTTGTAGTTGAACGGCACCGGCAGACCGCTGTGCAGGGTGGTGATGCCGTTCATCCGCCATCCGCCCACGACCGCGTTCAGCAGCGAACTGCTATTGTTCAGAAACATCTCGCCGTGGCCGAAGGGCAGATCTACGCCATAGTTGATTACTAGGTTGTGGGTCAGGTCCTGCAGGCTGACGGACTTGTCCGGGTGGATGTTGTTGTTGTCCTGTACCACGCCCTGCCCTCCCTGGCCGTCCTCAAAGCTGCTGGTATTGTCCGTGTTGCTGATGAGCTTGGCGTAGGTATAAGCCAATTGCACCAGCCCACTGTGCGCAAAGTTCCGCTTGTAGCTGACCTGCAGCGCGTTGTAAGTCGACGCTCCCTTGCGCGGAACGGCCTGCGAGACTCCTGTGTACTGCGGATACGGCTCCAGTAGATAGCCTTCAAAGATCGTCGGCTGGTTGCGTTGACCGCCCGAGCTGAACAGGCCGGCATACGGATTAGCAACCTGCTTGAACAACCCGGTGGCCGCCGTCGGATTGCCGCCGATGGAGTCATAGGCGTCTGGCAGCTGATCGAGGTTGATACCGGTGCCGGTATAGCCCTGCGATAGCACCAGATGCGTACCCTTCGATCCCGCATAGGCGACTGAGAGCGTGGACTTGCTGTCCAGCGCACGCTCCACGCCCAGGTTGAACTGCTGGACGTAGCCATAAGGCTGATTGGGAATACGGGAGCCGATGCCCTGCCCCAGCAATTGGGTCAAAGCAACAGGATTCCGTCCCAGCGGCTGGTTGATGCCGTTGGGCAGCGGGTTGGCCACCGTCGGCTCGCCCGCGTAGCTGATGCCCGGCGTGTTGCTCAGGCTCGTGCCCGCCGAGTTGATCGGGCTTCCGCCGGGGCCGTCCGCAGTCATCTCTGCCGGCAGGAACGCGATGCCGTAGCCGCCGCGCACAACCGTCTTGTTGTCGAGGCGATAGTCAAAACCCTCGCGTGGCGAAAAGAGCGTCCAGTGCAGCGATTCCTCGCGCCGCGATGGATACTGTGAACTGGCCGTCAACGCCAGGCCGCCAACAGTGGGCTGGCCGGTACCGGTGACGGGGTTGGTAAAGTTTGGCAGCGTGGTGGTCAGGTTGGTCAGCAGCACGGTGTCGTTGTTGTTGACCTCGGAGTAAGAGCCGGGCTGCTCCCAACGGATGCCGAGGTTGAGGGTCAGCTTGTTGCTGGCCTGCCAGGTGTCGACCGCGTAGAAGCCGTAAGAATGGAGCACTGAGCGCGTGGTCGCAACCTCGGAAATGCCGGTGCTCGACGGAATGCCCAGCAGGAAGGATGCGATCGCATTGCCGCCCACTCCCGCCGAGTTCGCCGTGAAGGCGTTGGACGCGCCCAGCCCCAGGCCTTGGTTGTTGCCGAAGCCGGTCCACTCGATCTGCCGTCCGATGCCGCCCACCTTGATGGTGTGGCGGCCCTTCACCTTGGTGATGCTGCCGTTGATGGAGTAGGCCGTGTTCAACCAGTACAGCTGGCTCAGCTCTGCTCCGCCGCTGTAGTTCTGTAGGCCCAGCCCGGGCAGCAGACCCTGGTGGTTGTTTACCTGCTCATTCTGCAGCGTACCGTAGTTGGCATTGATGGTGCTCTGGTTGAAGCCGTCCGAGAGCGGCACTTGGAAGTTGTAATTTTCGAGCCAGCTCAGCCGTAGGTCAGCCAGCGTTGACGGGTTGAAGATGTGGTTGTCGCCTACAACCGCTTCCGTGGTGGTGTTGCCGGTTGGGCCGGCGCCAGTCTTGGTGCCGAGCGGATCGCTATTCCCGTTGTGCGGGTTCCAGAAGGTGTAGCGCGCGAAAAGCTGATCGGCATTCCCTAGGCTGTAGTCCACGCGGGCGTCGAACTGGTTCTGCGCGCCTTCGATGGGCGCCGACCCGACGAAGTTGTTGACCGTGCCTGGAAGGTTGGGTAGAGGGAACTCCAGCTGCAGCAGCTTCAGCGCAGTGGGATCGATCTGGCTGGGGCAGAGCGTGTTGGCCACGCCGTTGCAGGCATAGGGCGCATTGGTCGCCGGGTTGAAGAGGATCTGCGCGGGACCGAACGCCGAGAAGTTGCCCGCCAGTTGCGCCGCGGTCGGCAACGTAAAGGTGTCCAGGCCGCCCGAGGTGACCGGCTCGCGTTCAAAGCTGAAGAAGAAAAACAGCTTGTTCTTCAGGAGCGGGCCGCCCACGTTGAAGCCGTACTGGTTCTGGTGCAGCGGCTGGCGCGCCAGACCGTGTTGATTGTCGAAATAGTCGTTGGCATCCAGCACCGTGTTGCGGAAGTAGTCATACACCGTACCGTGGAACTGGTTGGTTCCCTGCTTGGTCGAGATCTGCACGACGCCACCGGAGAAGCCGCCAAACTCCGCCGTCACATTGTTGGTCGAAACACGGAACTCCTGCACCGAGTCCTGCGTCGGCACCAGTGAGTTCACATTGTTCTCTGGTACGTTGGACAGCACGCCGTCAATAAAGAACAGGCTCTGTCCGCTGAAGCCGCCGCCGATCTGATAGTTGCCGTAGGCGATCGCCTGGGTCTGCGTGCCCACTTGGAAGCTGCCCGAGCCGCCATTGGCCACCGTGTTGCCGGCTGTGCCGCCGCCGGGAACAACGCCGGGGATGAAGTCCAACAGGTTATTCACATTGCGCCCGTTCAAGGGCGACTCAACCACCTGCCGGCCTTCGACCACTCCGCCCAGCGCGGAGGTATCGGTCTGCAGCGTAGCCGCCTCGGTCGCGTTGACCGTCACCGTTTGGGAGATGTCGCCGATCTCGAGCGCCAGGTCGGCCCGGGTCGTTCCGCCGATGGTGACGTCGACCTGGTTCTGCGTGGTCGACTTGAAGCCGGAGTCGGACACGGTCACGCTGTAGCTGCCGGGATTCAGGTTCAGAAAGCTGTAGGTTCCGCCACTCCCGGTCTTCGTCGTGAGGGTGGCGGTGGTGCCGTTATTCTTCAGGACGACCGTGGCTCCAACGACATCCGCATGGGACGAATCCGTTACAGTGCCGACCACGGAACCATAGTTGGTTTGAGCCTGCGCCCGCCGCCCGGCAAACAAGACGGCCGCGCAGAACAGCAGCATCCAGAAAAGGGTTGGGTACTTCCGGTTGATTTCGGCGATTGACATAGTGCGCTTCCTCCAAGTTCAGCGAGCGGACCTTCAAAGTCCAGCGAGAGAACTTATAGAGATTCAGCTAGACATATGTCAACACATTTATATAGTCATTTGAAACAAATCTGTATAGTCATTCTACGTTCAACAAAAGGAGGCTATTTAGCCAATACCCCACAAGATCTCCGGACCACAATTTGGCCGCCGAGTAGGATCGAGCGGCCTGCAAGCTGCGGGTTTACTATCCGCTCCTTCATCGCCGCCACCGCAACCGCGCCGATATCCATGCAGGGTTGACGGAAGGTTGTCAGCGGCACCGGCAGCAGACCTGCATACTTCACATCGTCGATGCCAGCGATTCGGACATCGTCCGGAATGCGCACCCCCAGGCCCAGCAGGGAATGCATCAACTGGGCCGCGGTATGGTCGTTCGCGCACAAGAATGCATCGATCTTCGACTCCTTCAGGGTCGCTTTGATCGCCGGCACATCCGCTCCGTCTCCGCGGACCACCAGGTAGCTTGAGAGCTTATGATCCTGCGCAAACAGTGCATCCCGGTAACCTGCAATGCGATCGTCCACGGTCTCGGCCGAACCCTCCCGCGCTAGAAACGCGATGCGCTTTGCGCCCTGCCGGAGCAGGTGGTCCGTCATCACGTATCCGGCCCGCCGATTGTCCAGACCCACCACGTCGTACTCGCTGCGCTCCGGGTACTGCAGTTCGCAGCGATCGAGCAGGACGACCGGAATGTGTGCACCGTTCAGTGCCTTGAGGATGCGACGGTTGATCTGATCGCGGCGCTGGCTGAACTCAAGCGGCGCAAAGAAAACACCCGAAACATTCTGGTCGATGTATTGCTGGCATAAGCGTTCAGCCACCTCTTCTCGGTTCGCACTACCTGTAAGCGAGTGCCCCCACGAGAGAGAATGTCCCTGAATATCGGGTGATTGCGCCATGCCCTTGCAGATCGGCTCAAATATTTCCGTATCGCCTAACTCCGGGATAATGAGTCCGAAAACGAGATTCTGCGCTGCACCACCTCCCGCAAGATACGTTCCCGAGCCCGTGCGGCGCACTAGCAGGCCTTCCTGCTGTAGCTGCTGCATGGCCTTCACCACGGTCATGCGGCTCACGCCGAATCGCCGCACCAGTTCGGCTTCACTTGGGAGCCGAGCACCATCCCGATAATGGCCCGCCGAGATGTTTGCCCGCAGGCTTTCGACGATCTGGCGGTACTTGGGCTGCCTGCTTGGCGCCTCCTCCGCCCCAGGTTGTTCGCCGGTCTCCTGCTTCTTCTTCATGGTCGTCATAGCGGTCTCTCTCTCCGATCCTTACAGTTCAACACACGGCCCAACGGAACATCTGATCAAGCACAATAACGCAACATAAATATAGACAACTTTACGTCAATTGGACTATACATAATGTGGCATGTTTTGAAATAGCCCGGGAGGACGTAAATGCAAGTTTGGGGCATCGGCGAAGTGCTGTGGGATATCTTTCCGGACAAAGAACGGTTCGGTGGTGCCGCGCTTAACTTTTGCGCCAATCTGCAGCGGCTCGGCGACACAGCCAGCCTATTGAGTGCAGTGGGCAAAGACGCCCGCGGCCAACTCGCGCTGCAACGAATGGCTGAGCTCCACCTAAGCACTCGCTACGTGCGAGTGGTCGATGATCGTCCAACCGGAGTCGCCGTCGTCGGCCAAACCTCGGAGGGAGAGCCCAGCTTCGTCATTCCCCGCCCCGCCGCCTTCGATAGCCTGTCCCTGGATAATGGGGCCATCCATGATGCGCAGCAATCCGGGGTCGATTGGATCTACTTCGGCACGCTGCTACAGACTGCGAGCGATGTCGAGCGCTTCACATCCGACCTGATCCACCTGTTGCCGCAGAGCCGCTGCTTCTACGACATGAACCTCCGCGCAGACCAGTGGAATCTGGCTCTGGTGCAACGTCTCTCGGGCCTGGCATCTGTTCTCAAGCTGAATGAGGCCGAGGCTAAGACACTCTATACTCAGACCCACCCGCAAACCGCCGATTTCACGGTCGAGAAGTTTTGTCGGGTCTGGTCGGCTACGTATGACATCCAGGTAATCTGTGTGACCCTCGGGGGCGCCGGGTGTTGCGTGTACGAACAGGATGCAATCTATGTCGTTCCCGGTTTTCCCGTGACGGTATGCGATACCGTAGGTTCCGGAGATGCCTTTGCCGCGGGATTCTTGCATGGATACCACCGCGGCTGGCCCATCGCGGACACTGCTCGCTTCGCAAACGCGCTCGGCGCCCTGGTGGCCAGCCGCGCCGGAGCGACACCGGACTGGTCAATCCAAGAGTGTCTTAAGTTTCTGGAAAATGTACCCTCCGGCACGGGACTCGGCAACCTGCACGACTCGGGTTATCCCCTACCATGGGCTTGGGAGCAGCAATGAAGATCGGTGTAAGCGCATTTGCCTGGACCTCGGAATTCAATGAGTCTCACTACAAGCTCTTACCAGAGATCCGCGAACATGGCCTCTGTGCGCTCGAGATACCCATGTTCGAACCTCACAGAATCTCCGCACTAAACCTACGTCGAGCAATGGAAACGAATGACCTCGAATGTACTGTCTGTGCGATCTTACCAGCGGCAATCAATCCGATCAGTGCCGATGCTTCTGTGAGGAGCAGGTCCTACACTCACCTAGTTGAGTGTGTGGAGAAAGCAGCTGAGATTGATGCAAAGCTCTTGGGTGGGCCTCTGTTTGCACCGATAGGCTACCTTCCGGGGAGGCGGCGCAATCAAGATGAATGGAACTCGGCGGTTGAGACCTTTCAAAGGCTTGGGGATGCGCTTGATGCCAATAAAATAACTCTGACCATTGAGCCAGTGAATCGGTCAGAGACATTCTTCCTGCGCACAGCGATGGAGGCTAAAGCGCTCTGCAATGCTATTGCTCATCCGCGCGTGGGCATCACCCTTGACACCTTTCACGCCAACATCGAAGAAAAAAGCATTCCCGATGCCGTCATCTCCTTGGGGTCGAGTCTGAAACACTTTCATGCGAGTGAAAATGATCGAGGCCTTCTGGGTTCAGGGCATATCAACTTTCCGGCGATCATTGAGGCGTTGCAAGGATCCAACTACGATGGCTATCTCATGATCGAAGGGTTTGGGTATTCTCCAAATGAGCCCGACGCTCTTGGTGCACTGTGGGGTGATTTGAGCGTCTCGCCGGAAGATATCGCTTTCGCTGGAGCAACATATTTGGCAAGTCTGCTGGGAAGAAGCAGAACCTCAACTACGCTGCCAGGGAACCTTTCTTGAGGGTGCCGGCGAACTCCGAAAGCTTCCCGAAGACGACGCAACGATGCCATTCGGTGTGCGAGATGTACTTGCCGCCTTTCTTGTAAGACGACTTGGTTGCCAGCGAGAGCGTGGTGAAGCTGCGGTTGTCGTTGGAGCGAACTTCTGCGTCCCTGCCGAGGAAGCCGATGAGGGTTACTTTGTTCTGATACATGATGGTGTCTCCGTTTGTTGAATTTCCCGATCTTACTTGGGTCACACCGGGCAAAGCCGAGCGAGTGGGCCCGGCTCCCAAGCGCCAAGTCGCGCTTTCTTGGAGGGCGCCCTTTAGGGAGGAACCATGACCCGAAGGGCGGCGTAGCCGAAGCGGAGCGACGCAGTGCCGCCGGGCGCCGGAATGGCCCCGAAGCAGTGACCAAGCCAAATGCGGGATACATAACCGCAGACGCACACTGGACCAAAGTTCTCGTCGGTGCTTTGGCCGCAGAAAGCTGCCCTTTCCCGGGCTTACGTTGTTGTGATGGCGGCGGCACAAAGCCCCTCGAAGCGTTGTCTAATCTGGTTTACCTGACAAAAGGAACTTCGGGTTTGGTGCAAGAGGTCATCGACTACATGACGCTGGCGGAGCGGGAAATTCTCCGCATCGGTCAGATCACGCGGAAGACTCTGAGCTTCTACCGGGAACAGCTTGAGGTCGGGGATTTCGATTTGGTGGATATCGTGGAATCGGCCCTGACACTTCATTCACAGAGAACGCGACGCCAGAATATTCAGATCCGCCGTGAACTTCGCGGACCCGCCATTTCCCCGGTAATTGCCGGGGAAATACTTCAGATCATGTCGAATTTGATACTGAACGCTCTTGACGCTGCCCCGGAAAGTGGAGCGGAACTGTGCGTTGGCGTCAAGCCGCGGAAGGGAGAAGCGGTCATAACCGTCGCCGACAATGGCTGCGGGATGGAAGCTGAAGTTCTGAAAACTCTATTTGAGGCGCACAGGACGACGAAGCAAGAAGGAACGGGCCTAGGATTGTGGCTCTCCAGGGCTCTTGCCGGGAAACATAAAGGGCGGATTAGGTGCCGTAGTTCCGTGCAGCCCGGGAAAACAGGAACGACGTTCGGGTTACACCTTCCACTCTCCTAGGTCGCCAGGGTATGAGAGGCGTCCCTGGCAACCGAGTGCCCACGGTCTCTTAGTCAAACTCTCCCGCCAATCTGCCTCATAGGCAAACGGGGGCGCACCTTCGCTCTCGATATACCAGAAGGACGTAAAAGGAGCGATATTCGGCGACTTGACCGATGAGCTGTCCCGTCACCATCCACAGCCCACCAACACGAACGCCGTTGCCGATCGGCATGAAAGCATGCGGCGGAGCCGATTACCTCGCACGTGCCTTCAGGGATCAGGTCCAAGACGCGATCGATGCCGGCAAAGTATGAGAAGTCGTACGGAGAGTCCCACGCCGAGACAAGTAGATTGTGCTAGCAATACCAAAATCCTGGTGACTGGATGAGGCGGCCCACCCTCTTGTCGGCTGTTCTCAGAAATGTTCCCTAGCCCGCCAAAGTGCGAAAGATACCGCCGCCCAAAAGGCACTTGCCGTCGGCAGAACCAGCCAAAGAGAATGCCGGGTTGCTCCCCACCAAACTATCCCGCCAAACGCGGCCAGTCCGACGGCGCCGGCGGACGCGCCTACGGATTCCAGGCTTGCCTCTTTCCTCCCCCGTACAGACCCTTGCATTCCCGCTTCGATTGCCAACACCCACGGAGTGGCTTACGAGATTCTGTTCTCGTTTCACTGGCCCGAATCAAAAGCAGAGTTCTTGGGTCTGATTCGATCAAATCAGGATTGAGGGAACGACTATGCAGACAACGACTTGATGCAGCCTACGATCAAAGAGATCCGAGACGCGCGTCCGCTCGGCGCAGTTCTACTCGAACAAGTGATGGCCCGAGTCGCACTGGTGGCGACTGCTGTCTGCTCCTCGAATACGAGTGACCTTTTGAATTGAACGCGGAGCCTTTTGCAATACCCGCCGTCGAATTTAGGAAGTAGAGCTTTCAATGAGAACGGCCTATTTGGCGAACGCGATGGATAGAAAACCAGTGACCTTCCAACCCCATTTTGCCCCCACACTAAGCCTTACCGATCGCTCCTTAGCATTACTTGAAGCGCCAATCGCTCCCGCTAAGTCTTTGAAATTACGTTGATAATCCAATTCGGGACCAGGGGGGCGGAGGTTCGAATCCCCTCGCCCCGACCATTGTTTTCGATACCTTGCAACTTGATGACCCCAATCACCTGGGATTGCCCCAGGTGCGCTAGCACGGAAAGGCGCATCAAATATCGGCTTGTCGTCTATTGCCGGGGCAGACTCGACTACAAAAACATCTACAGCGGCCAACTCCCAAAAGGGACGCCTCATTGACCAGATCGATTGAACCTTTCAATTTCCAACGGATCTTCAGCATTCTTGCCAAAGTCCGGATATTGCGGGCAGCAAGTGAACAAGAGATTTTTACTAGAGGTACGGCAGAGGTCGTCGACCTCCTCCTTATTTCCTTCAGCGGGCGATTCAGTCGACTCTCAATGCCGGAGTTGCAGCAGCGCTCAATCATGCGCATGCTTTTCCGTAGGACCCAAGAGCAATGGCGAGTCCCTTGGAATGAGCCCGGTTCCTGCCCTGGCATTGTTGTCGAGCTCGTTGGGCGCTGTCCTCCGGCGTGCCGATCAGAAGAACGTTTGGATGGCGTTGATGACCTGGTACTCGCTGTTCAGCACGAGCAGCGAGCGCCACTTGTCGAAGGTCAGGCACGGATGCGAGATATCGAAGCCGATCATATCGCCGACGCGAAGGTCGTCCTCTGCGGTGATATTCAGGTAGGCGTGTTGGTCCATCATCCTGGTGAGTACCCAATGTACGGGTGCGGTTTCCGGTGCCGCTTGCCCGGGCCTGAAGTGCAGTGCCGGAGTCGGCAGTCCGGCGTCGAAAGCTGCGTCGCGCTTGCCCATCGCTATAATTGCTCTCTCTGCCTCGGGAACCGACTGCACATATGCCCAGACCTGCAGGGCGGGGAGAAGACCCGAGCGCATCTGATGGGCAATCGGATTGCGCTGTTGGATCAGAGTCTGCGCTTGGCGATACGCACCTACGTCGTGGGTAAGGTAGCACCCAGGTCGGAGCACAATCTCCACGCTGTCTCCGAATCCGGCGCTGGAGAAGACTTCAGCAACGACGTCGTACCATGCCGAGCCGGCCCCGGAAAGCAGGATGGGCGCACACGCGAAGCGCTTCTCCGCGATGAGCAATTGAGTAGTCGCGACTGCCCGGTGCAGAAATGCGCGAATGGACGCTTCGTCCTCAAGAACGCCCTCATAGATTTCAATGCCGCTCAGGACGATCGATGTCTTCCAGCTTGCGACAGCGTCGAGCACCGACTGCAATTGCACTTCGTCGCGCACGCCGCCGCGTCCGCCCATGACTCCCAATTCAAGCAGTACCTGCAACCGTTTCCCTTCTCTCGCAAAGAACGCACCGAGCTGTTCGACTTGCGCCGCTGAATCGACCAGGCAGTAAAAGGCGAAGCCGGGATCTCGCAGTAGCCGCGCAATGATCGCCATGTTCTCTTTGCCGACGAGTTGGTTCGCCATCAGGACGCGACGCACTCCATGTTCGTAGGCGACATGTGTTTGGTGCGCGGTTGCCAGGGTAATGCCCCAGGCTCCTGATTGAAGTTGCAGATCAAATAGCCTGGGAGCCATGGTGGTTTTTCCATGAGGAGCGAGCTTTACTCCATAGGCCCCTACAAACTGCTGCATCCAGTTTAAGTTGTGCAGTAGCTTGTCTTGATACAGGACTGCCGTCGGCAGGTTAAGATCTTCGCGCAGCAGATTCCAGTCGAGAGACGCAACCTCCTCAGAACGGAGCGGCTGTTCGAGGAGGCCAATGCCTTTATTCAACGATGTGATCCGGGGAAAATGGGCTAGATGCGACGGGTCTCTATCGTTTAACGCAGAATCTGTGGGCATAGAGATTATTTTAACTGCAATTCCGGAGTTGGGATCCCAACCTTTTCCGCCGGCGGAAGTTGTTTTGTGCGCTGCCAATCGTTGAGAACCGTATTGATGTCGTCGGCGCGCCGCTGCCACAATTGAATCTGAAGGTCGTAGCGAACGAGCACATTGTCGATCCAGTAGGGGCGATTCTCAGTAAGCCAAAGCTGACGGTAGAGTTCCTTGATCTGCGAATAGCCATCGCGCAGGTCCTGGCAGCGACCGTTCATGCTGCTGATCGAGTAGAGCAGCTCGCGCTTCTGGGTGGTGTGCTTACCGTCGTCGGGCAGGGCATACGCCTGCGCGTATGCGCCTACCATCTCGTCGGCGAGTTGAAACTTCATTCCGATAAAGTCGAGCCGCCGCGCACCCACTTCGAGGCCGAGCAAGGCATCCTGCTCGCGCAGGCTTGGCTGTTGCGTACGGGCTTGATCGAGCAGGATGAGGGCCTGCTCTGCGTGCAGGCGCATCGCGCTTAGCTTCGCACGCAGACTCCGCCCAGCCATCTGGCCGGCTGGACTCCATGGATCAAGCCAGAAGGCTTGGTTGTCCCCACCGACCAGTGCCTGCGCCGCCATGATCTCGCGGTGGGCCTGGTCCAGCTTGCCCGAGAGATCGCCATAGAAGACCGGAGCGAACGCCGCCTGATACGTCGGAATGTCACTCTCACCCGGCTGCCACGCCGCGGCCGCGCCGTACAGCACCCCATACCAGTCCTGGTTGAAAAGCCCCTCACCATCGTCGTTCCAAACCGTGATCAGAGTGCCGGTCGATCCCATGCGCTGCCCGTCACGCACGAAACCCTGAATGTTGCGGAACGCATTGTCCGCGATCGGGTACACCACGCGCCAGTTGGCGTCGCCGGGCGCAACCCACGTCTCAATCCCCTGGTCGACGAACGGCTGAATATAGCGGTCGTAACTCTTCTCCGGCCCATAGACCCAGGGCAGCGCAATCATGTCCTTCGGCAGATTTTTGACCACCGACGGATCGTTCATCGCAATGTCGCCCCAGAAAAGCAGCTTGCGGTGGAGCGGCTTCAACGCAGCGTCGATCTGCGCTAGAAAGTCCGCGTAGACCGGGCCAAGCCCGCGCCGGTCGACCTCAGGCTTCGTCTGCCCGGTGCCCAGCTCGAACGTCTCGTCCGCGCCAATATGGATGAACGGCGATGGAAATTCCGTGGCAATCTCGCCGAACCAGCTCTTGATCAGCTCAATCGAGCCCGGCTGCGCTGGAGAGAGCACGTGCCCGTGCGGCGTCTCCGCCAGCGTGGAATACGCTTCATACTTCAGCACGTGGTGCAGATGTCCGAACGCCTCCTGCTCCGGCACGATGGTGACGTGATATACGCGCGCAAACTTCACCAGTTCCGCAACATCGCCGTTTGACATCGCACTGTCCGGCGGCGCAGCCAGCGGATTCGCGCCATACGCAAGCGTGTGCTCGAAGTACGGTGAGTAGATGTTCACCTTGAACGACGCCAGCACCGCAATCTGGTGCTTCTGAAACGCTAGCGTCGGAAATGGCCCGCGCGACAGATCGTCGTCCACTCCGCGGTAACGCATCGCCGGCCAGTCGCGCACCGTGCCCGTCTCCAGATGCGCCTCGCGCCCCCGGCCTGCGATCATCTGCTTGAGCGTTTGCGCCGCATAGAACACCCCGGTAGAAGTAGCGCCGATCGCATAAGCCTCGTGAACCCGCGCGATCAAAACATAACCTTCCGGCCGCATCGCTGCATCGAACGCGAGCTTCTCTTCCCGAAGCAGCGTCGCGGCCTGGGCACTCTCCGCGCGCAGCAACATAATCGGAAATCCACCCGGCGCCGACTTGATTCCGCGCTCCGCAAGGGCCGCGGCGAGATCCTTGGCGGCGAAGGCATCCTCGGCGTCCACCCCCGCCGAACGGACGCTGACTCCATGGGCCAGCGTAACCTGGCCTTCCGTGTGAATCTCACGCGGCACCGGAATCAGGGCCGGAGCCGCCACTGCGAGCCGCGCCATCAGCAGAAGCACGCATCCGGGCAAGGCCATGCGAAAGCCAGTGAGTCCTCTTATTTTGCTCATAATCAACTCTATCAGTATGATTTCTGACTGCAAGTATGCATCTCAGTCATATTCTGGTGCCTGCGTCTAGTCGGCGCGCCATACAAAAGGCCGGCCCGTGTTCGCAGCCTGTCGTCACAGCGAAATCGCCAAGGGCGGCAAACTAACCTTCAGCATGGGTGCGAAACCCAATCTCGACTTCGGCGCGGATGAAGGCGCTGCCCCACCATCGCTCCCCCTCTAGCCGGAGAACGTATCAAACTCGAAGCTCAACCATCTGCCTGCGGCTGCCACCATCCGGACCCGTTCAAGCGAGTCGACAATCCAGTTCGCCTCCCGCAACTCCGGCGCGTTGTGTGAGCCGGTCACCCCAAGCACCTTGCACCCCGCCAGTCTTCCCGCGCGGATGCCGTTAGGCGCGTCTTCGACCACCAGGCAGTCTCCGGGACTAAATCCCAGCCGCGCAGCCGCGGTCCGATAGGGCTCAGCGTCCGGCTTCCCCCGGCTGACGTCATCGGCCTTGATCACCGTCGGCGGAACCGCGATCCCCACCGATCCCAGCCGCCGTCGCATCAGCAGGTCGGAGGCAGAGGTGACGATGCTCCACTGCGAAGCAAGCAACTCTCCAAGCAGCTTCTGAACGCCCGGTAAAATCGCAATGCCATCCGCCTCGGCGTCGAACGCCTCAAGGCGCTCCATCTCGACCAGCGGATCGAGGTCCGCCGCAGTGCAGAGATCGAATCAATCGCGCGCCGGCCATGTGTGCTTTGTATCGAAAACGCACCTTCCATGCCATGGAAGACAGCCCACTTCTTCCAGGCCCGCTCATCGGCTCCAGTGGAATCGATGAGGACTCCGTCCATATCGAAGAGCACACCCCGAACGCTCGTGACTGCTGTGGTCTGTCCCGGCACGGTCATTGCGATATCATCCCAGACTGATGTGAAGCGGGAGCGTGAACTACAGGAAGGCGATCATTGCCGGGCTTCCCACAGGAGTGTACTGGCCGGAAAACGAAAGCAGGCCGGTATCGCGATGGATTCTGAATAAGGTGATATTGTCGCTGCGCTGGTTGCAAACATAGATGAAATTTCCATACGGATCGATGCAGCAGTGACGAGGATAATCGCCGCAGGTCGAGGTCTCGCCGATGCGCGCAAGCTCTCCTCGCCGCCCTATGGCAAAGATTGCAATCGAGTCGTTCAGGCGGTTGGCAGCGTAAACGAAGCGGCCATCCTGCGAGATCAGAATCTCGGACGCAAAACTCGTTCCCGCGAAGCCCGGAGGAAGAGTCGAGATCGTCTGCTGCGGCGTGAGCGACGCAGCGCCGGGATCGTAGCGGAAGAAAACCAAGGTTGAGGCCTCTTCCTGAACACTATAGAACCAGCGCCCGTTCGGATGGAAAACGAAGTGCCGTGGCCCGTCCCCAGAAGGCAAGGACACAAAGTGCGAACTGCCGGTTGGCGCTAGCTTCCCGAGCCTGGGATCGAAGCGGTATAAATAAATCCGGTCTTGCCCCAGGTCAGTTGCCAGGACAAGTTGATTCCCGGGATCGGTGGCGATCATGTGCGGGTGGGGAGCTTCGTGTCCGCCGGCAGCAAAGCTGCCCGGGGCGGCACTGGTCGAGTGCGCGCCGCCCACATTGCCGCTGTCGCGATGAACATCGACGGCAGACCCCAGCGAGCCGTCGGCCATAATTGAGATCACCGCTATACTGCCGCCTGCATAATTTGCCACGAACGCAAACTTCCCCGAGGGATCGACACTGAGATGGGCAGGACCCGCCCCCTCCGAGCTGACCGTGTTCAGCACGCTGAGACCGCCGCTCGATCGATCCATCACAAATGCGCTTACCGACCCGCTATTGCCGCCGAAGTCCGAAATCTCATTGACGGCGTAGAGGTATTTCCTCGAAGGGTCAGTCGCAATCCACGAAGGACTTGGCGTTCTTGCGACAAGCCTTCGATTCGACAATTCGCCGGTCTGTGGATCAACCTCAAAGAGATAGATCCCTTCGCCATTGCCGCCACTGCCCGTATACGTCCCCACAAAGGCTCGTATTTTGTCTGTCTTTGCTTGGCCGAAGGTGTTAGCCGCCGTTCCAGTCCGGGAGTTCGTGAACGCTAGCGCGACCGCGCCGTTCAGAAAATATCGCCGGGAATATACGCCCCGCAAACGATTACCCATCATTCCAACCTTTCTGTTGCAGACCGCGATTGATTAGCGTGCAAAATGCGGCGATTGCCGCCATCGTCCGATGCTCAGACGGTAACGGACAAGGCTACCGTAAAGATCAGCGCAACCACCGAGATGATAGTCTCGCAGATTGACCAGGTCTTGATGGTGTCGGCGACGGACATGTTGAAGTACTCCTTTACCAGCCAAAAGCCGCCGTCGTTGACGTGAGAAAAGATTAGTGAACCCGCGCCCGTGGCAATGGCCAGCAACTCGGGGCGGACGCCGCTACTATGCAGCGCAATCGGAGCCACGATGCCGGCGGCTGTCGTCATCGCGACTGTCGCCGAACCGGTTGCCAGACGCATCAGTGCGGCCAGCAGCCACGCCAGCAGCAGCAACGGAACGTGACTGCGCATAGCGACCAGGATGATCGCGTTGGAGACACCGCTGTCCTCGAGTATCCGCCCAAAGCCTGCGCCCGCACCCACCAGGAGGGTTATAGTCGCCGTCGGCGCAATGCATTCGTTGGTGTAGCGGAGAATTGTGTCGCGCGAGAAGCCACGCATGACGCCTAGCGTAACGAAGCTGAACAGGGCTCCGATCAACAGCGCCATATCGTCGTTGCCAATCAGACGTAAAGCCTCATTCCAGCGGCTCCCCTGCGCAGAAAGTGAGTTGGCCCAACTCCCGATCAGCATCAGAAGTACGGGCAGCAGTACAGTCAGCAACGTGATCCCGAAGTCCGGCAGTCTGCGTTCCGCGTCATGGTCTTCGAACTGAGCAGCCATGGGATTGTCGACCGGCAGATGTACGTGCGGCGCGATCAACTTCGCATACAGCGGACCGGCGATAGCTGCCGTCGGAATTCCAATCACCAGCGCATAGCAAATGGTGCGGCCAACGTCCGCCCTGAAGATCGTCACCGCCATCATCGCCGCTGGATGCGGCGGAACCAATCCGTGAACCACGGATAGACCTGCAAGCATCGGCAAGCCGACCAGGATGAGCGAAGTCCCGGTGCGCCGGGCGACCGTAAACGCGATCGGAACGAGGAGTACGAAGCCCACTTCAAAGAAGGCCGGCAAGCCGACCACGAGGCCGATCACGGCCATTGCCCAGGGAACGTTCTTCTCGCCAAAGATTCGTATCAAGGTATACGCAATCTGGTCCGCGCCGCCCGATTCCGCCATCATCTTGCCAAGCATCGTTCCCAGCGCCACTACGATCGCAATGTGTCCAAGCGCCCCGCCCAGGCCGGCTTCAAAGGAATGAACGATAGAGCCAGCGGGCATCCCAGTCACAACAGCAAGCGACAGTGCAGTTAGAAAGAGTGTGATGAATGGATTGAGTTTGAAGACCGCGATCAGCAGTATCAGTCCAACAATCGACACGAGTGCTGAGACTAGCAGGAAGGTGCTGTGATGATCGATCACGGTCGCGTCACCGCCCCTTTCCCGCCCGGCAAGCGAAAGCTTCGAAGGCAAACTGCGAAATGAGTCCGGAGTTCACGCCGCCGGAGCCTTATAGGCCACGCAATCGATCTCCACCTTGGCGTCGACGACCAGGCTGGACACGACACAGGCGCGAGCCGGCGGATGTTCGCCGAAGAACTCACGGAAAACCTCATTGAATGCGGCGAAATCGCGTGCGTCTTCAAGCCATACTCCGCAGCGGACGACATGCTCCGGCCCGTAACCAGCTTCGTCGATGACCGACAGCAGGTTGCGAATCGCCTGTCGTGACTGAGCGACTACGTTACCGGGAACTACCTCGCCATCGACCATCGGAACCTGGCCTGACACATAGAGCCAACCGTCGGCCTCGACCGCACGCGCAAAGGGAAGGTGCTGCCCGCCTGCGCCCTTACCGCCTTCCACGCCATACCGCTTGATGTTCATGCCTCGCTCCTGAGTTTTCGATTCCTATTGAATCCAAGTCGTCATACCCCGCGGGAGAAAGCGCCCAGCCCGATGCCCCGTTGCTCCTGCAGCGGTATACGACAGGACACCGTTGACCCACACACCCGCGATCCCTTCCGACGGACGAGCGGGATCGGAAAACGTCGCTTTGTCGATAACCTTTTCAGAATCGAAGAGAACGAGATCGGCAAAGTACCCCGGGCGTATGATTCCACGTTCCGCAAGTCCAAACCGCTGCGCTGGCATCTGGGTCATCTTGTGAATAGCATTTGGAAGCGAGAGGCGCTCTTGTTCGCGGACGTACCGTCCGAGAACCCGGGTGAACGTACCCCACAGCCGGGGATGCGGTCGCGGGTCATTCGGCAGGCCGTCGGAGCCGATCATCGTCGCGGGGTGGCAAAGTATCCGGCACATGTCCTGCTCGGAGATGCTGTGATAGATCGCTCCCGCCGGCCGTAAGCGCCTTGCCGCGTCTATCTGCGTCACTTGCCACGCATTGGCAATCTGCGCAAGGGATTGCCCGGCCATCTCGGGATGGGGCGTACTCCACGTCACCGTGATCTCGACGAGTTCATCCACCTGCCTCAAATCGAGCGTGCTGGAGCCCGCCGCATAGGGGTAACAGTCGCAACCGGCAAGCTGCGAGCCGCGAGCGATATCCAACGCAGACAACACCTCGCCACTGCGGCCCCAGTTTGCGACACCGGCACACTTCAAATGGGAAACTATGACAGGTACCCGACTCACGCGGCCAATCTCGAAAGCCTCGTTCATGGCATCGAGAATCGCGTTCGCCTCCGAACGCAGATGTGTCGTATACACGGCGCGAGCGGAGGCCAGCGGCTGCGCCAGTTCTACCACCTCATTGGTCGGCGCGGCGTTGGCCGAGAGATAGGCGAGGCCCGAACTGAGCCCCAGCGCACCGCCATCCAGGGCCTCCTGCAACTGCGCTCGCATCGCCGCAATCTCAGCCGCGGTCGCGGCGCGGTCGAGCTCTGCCATATGATTATTGCGCAGCGAGGTGTGGCCCACCAAGGCGCCAACATTGACCGCAGGCTGCGCACTGGCGATTGCCGCGACGTACTCGGAAAATGTTGGATAACGAAATGCAGCCGGGTCGCCGAGCAGGTTCATGGGATCGGGAGGTTCGCTACTCAGTCGCACGGGGGAAGCACTGATGCCGCAATTGCCCACGATCACCGTCGTGACACCTTGAGAGATCTTGGGCAGCATCGCCGGAGAATCGACGACGCTGGTGTCATCGTGAGTGTGGACATCTATAAAGCCAGGAGCAAGCGTCAGGCCTGTCGCATCTATCGTCACCTGGGCACGGCACTGAAGGGATGGTCCCAACGCGCGAATACGGTCATCGCACAGAGCCACGTCGAGGAAGGCAGGAGCAGCGGGGCTGCCATCCAGGACAATGGCATTCCGAATCAGGGTATTGCAATTCAACATCTCAGTCCTTTCACTTTGGACTGGTTGCATTTGGCAACCGCCCCTCATCCTGTTATTGTCCTGCGGTTCTCCCGATTATTAATCCAGGTCGAGAAGGCGACGCATCGAATCCGTAAGTCTGCCAGTGGTTGAAGTCATTATCCGATAGAACCCTGATTGAAAGGATCTTCTTAATTGATCGAAGCGGCGTACGCAAGACTTGCTGTCAGACTATTGGCTGATGGGATCATTGTTGGTTTCGCTCAAGCCTCCCTCGTAGTCTCTCAAGACATGCTTAGAAATGGCGAGCCGGGCCCCGAGATCCTCCTGAGCCGGCCAGCAGGTCTGGTTGCTAGGGAGGCGAAAATCGCCGCTGGAGATCAAAACAACTTCATTGATTGCGTGAGAAATCGCGTCAGTCGTCATGCCGGATCCTCATTCCAGATTGCACTGCTTTCGTTTCCGATCATGTAGTGCCGCGCCGTTCACTTGGCAGCTAAGCTTAAGGGCAAAGCAGCCTGCCAATTTCTAAACCACCCCATAAGCTCAGCGCTTTGCATTTTGCGGCGAGCGGAGACCGGCTGCGCAAAGCTGGCGCGCAGGATGCCGCGCGCCTCCGCGATCCACTTCAGGCCCCATGGAGTGGGGAAGGTGTCAATCCGCGCGATGAACTCGTCCAGCAGATTGGCGGCGAGGTGGAACTGAGCCGGTCCCTGGTCATCGACTCCGTTGTAAAGGGACTGGATGAGTTCCGGCAGCACACACGCCACCCCCGAGACCACACCATCGCAGGTCTGTTCCTGCAACGCTGCAGCCAGCGCGCCGTCGTTGCCGATAATTCTGCATGCCGGAATATTCTGCTGCGTCAACGCGCGCAGGATGTCGAGGGAGCCGCTTGAATCCTTGATGCCTATGATATTAGGGACATTGTGGATCAGACGGCACGCGGTCTCCACTTCCAGGCCGGTCGTGAACTGCGGCAGATTGTAAAGCAGCACCGGAAGTCGAACGGCCGAGGCCATCGTCTCGAAGAAGGCCTCCAGGTCATCCTGCTGATACTGGAAGAAGTAGGGAGCAGGAACCAGCAGCGCTCGGCTTCCCTCCTCTTGCGCGATCTTCGCCAGTTCGACCGCTTCCGTCGTGCCCGCTGCGCCGACGCCGCACAACAGATGGGCTCGATCCCCGGCGACCTTATGGACAGCACCAAAGAGTGCCCGAAGCTCCTTGGGCGTCGTCAAACAAAACTCGCCAGTCGCTCCGTTAAGGGCATAGGAGCAAACGTCATGTTGCGCTAGAAACGCGACCAGCCGTGATAGGCCGGCAAGATCGAGGTCATTCTCAGCATGCCGCGGCGTAAGTAGTGCCGCATAGATTCCCTGGACCTGTTTCTGAATCATCCGGTAGTGTCTCCCTGTCTCACCCGCGCTTTCCTTCTCGCCACGTGCCGCACCTGGCCTGGCCACTTCACCTAACGAAGCAAGTCTTCGAGATTCCTCTCCTGCGGCAAATCTTCAAGAAATATATCGAAATGTCGTCATTATGTCGACAAACTGAATAGTACGTCTGATTATTTTCTCTCGATTCTTCGTTCAAGACCCGGAAATCTGGCCCATTGGTCCCCTTTACGGCTATACGTTAGTCGTCGACATGCAGTTGGCATAATCTTGATATATGCTTGATTCGCATGAGCAGAAGGCCCAAATCATCCGGTGCACCAGAGCCGTCCGTTCGGGACCGGGCGTACCGTTACATCCAGAAAATCATTGCGGAAGGGACACTGGAGGCGGGATCAGCCGTCTCCGAACTGGTACTCGCCAAGGAACTCGGCAGTAGCCGCACCCCCATTCGCGAGGCAATGAGCCAGCTTGCCGCCGAAGGGCTGCTGGAGCCAAATGCAAACGGCGGAATGGTCGTTGCCCACTTGAAGCGCGGAGACATCATCGAGCTATACGAGCTGCGCGAGGCGCTGGAGGTGTATACCGTCGGTAGGGTTGCCGGCATTCCATTGCGCCCCGCCGACAAGGATCGTCTCCAATACATGGTTGATGCGATCCAAAAGCTCGAACAGGAACTGGGTGAAAGCGGCACCAGCGAATTGGGCGAGGAGCAGATGAAGCGCTTCATCGCATGCGACCTCGGATTCCACTCCCTATTGATGAGCATGACCCAGAATTCGCGGATCCAAAAGCTCATCCGTGAGACGCGGCTGCTCATCCGTATCTTCGCCATTCAGCGTCAGGGGCATGACCGATCCCAGTTGGAGAGCATTCGCCAATACCACCAGCATATTCTGGATGCTGTCGCCAACCAGGATGCGGCGCTTGCGCAACGGGAACTCGCCGCGCACATACAGGTGAGCCAGCGCGAACGGCTCAACGAGTACGACCATTGGCACCGCGAATCGGCTTTGCGCAAGAGCCTGCCGTCGATCTTTGAAATCGAGAAGATCGCTCCGGAGTTATGATCCCATGACGCCGGTCCTCCGCAGCTGCCTCGCCGCAATCCTCAACCTATAAATGGCTCGTAGTTGCCATGCTGTGGATGGTTTGCTTTTTCAACTAGGCGGATCGTCAGGCCATCTTCGCTGTCTTCCCGCTGCTCAAGGCTCAGCTCCATCTCACCGATTTGCAACTCGGAGTGGCTGGCTCTTCATTCATGTGGATGTACGCGCTCTTCGGCCCCGCGGCCGGCTCACTTTGCGACCGGCTGCCGCGCAGGATGCTGGTGCTTGGCGGGCTTATCTTCTGGTCGTTGACCACAGCCTGCACCGCGCTCTCTCGAAACTACGCGGAACTCGTCTTCTTTCGTGCTCTTGGAGGGCTGGGCGAGGCCTTCTATTTTCCTGCTTCGATGTCGCTGATCAGCGACTATCACGCCGTCGACACCCGCTCCCGCGCGATGTCCATCCATCAGTCCAGCGTCTACATCGGCAGCATCGCCGGTGGAACGCTCTCCGGTCTGGCGAGTCAGCGCACCGGAGACTGGCGTCCCGCGTTTGTTCTCTTTGGCGCACTGGGAATCATGCTCGGCTGTATCCTCTGGAGCGTGCTGCGCGAGCCTCCGCGCGGCATGTCGGACAACTTCGTTATGACCGGGCACCCTCGCCGGCAGGCCGTCATCGGCCTGCTGAAGGACGTCCTCGGAAACCGCCAGTCGCTGCTGCTGATCGCGGTCTTTATGGGGGCGAACTTTGTCGCCGTCATCTTCCTTGCATGGATGCCGAGTTTTCTCTATCGCAAATTCCATCTGGACCTGGCGATGTCCGGATTCAGCGGCACCGTACATCTGTCCCCTGCTTCTCTGCTCGGCGTGCTTTGCGGTGGAGCGCTGGCGGACGGGTTGGTCAAACGCCAGATCCGCCTTGGCCGGCGCACGCAGGGAGTTCGCATGCTGACCCAATCGCTTGGCCTCCTTTGCGGCATTCCGTTCCTCTTTCTTGCCGGATCGGGGGTCACGCTCGCCACCGTCATCGTCGCGATGATCGGCTTCGGATTTTTCAAGGGAATCTATGACGCGAACATCTTCGCATCGCTCTACGATGTAGTCCCCATTGAGCGGCGCGGCGCGGCCGCCGGCACAATGAACTCATTCGGCTGGATCGGCGGCGGTGCGGCGCCCGTCGCGATTGCACTTGCCTCCGCCCGTTATGGCATGAGCGCCTGCATCAGTGCGACAGCCGTCATCTATCTCGTGTTCGGCTTATTGCTCTTCTGGAACGCTTGTAGCTTGATCGAGCGAAGGCCCACGGCAAAAGCGGCCGCCACAATCTGACCCGGGCGCAAATCCCACTACTTCGGCAGCGGCCGCATCCCATTTGATGGCAAAGACCGGGGCCCTCCCCGACTGGCGGCGCATCGCCAGGCGGGCTCCGGCCGGCAAAGAGGGTATAGGTGCCCAGGCTGCACTGAGCGGGTGCCATCGCTGCCGACCAAACTCAGATCGCGCTCAGACCAAACCGAACCTGCCGCATTTATGGCGCGCCCGTGCTAGCCGAACCAACCCCCGACTGCGGAATCAACCATACCTCAGCAACCTGACGTCCGCGGCCTCCGCCTCCGACGCCTGGAGGCCGGTTCCATTTGAGGTCAAGATTGCCGCTTCTTGTGGCCTCCGCGGGAAGATCAAACTCTACTACCTCCGGATTCGCTTTGCGCAGTCGCGGCGGATGGATTTCGATGCGGTCGTTCGCAACCAGTTGCAGCGGAAGCGTGTAGTCCTCTCCGGCATACGTCACCCGTAAGGTGTAACGCGTGTGCTTGTCTAGCCCGTGATAGGCGAGTTCGAGCGGCTGTTCATACAGCGTTTCGGTGTAGTCGATCCACGATAGCCGCCAGCCATCCTCGGTTGTCTTGTCTGCGATGCCATCGATGGCCGTGTGATACATCTCTGGATCGTGCTCAAAACCTGCACCACGCACCAGGTGCGGCTCATGTCCCGGGTTGCCCAGGTCGTCATAGATGCTTCCCGACTTTGGGTCCTCCCAATGCACGAGCGCCTCAAGCCGCGTCGCACGCTCGCCTTCGTTCGACAACTTGCCGATTTCTATGAACTGGCCCGACAGCCACACCCGGTCGTTCAGAGGAACATCGACGCGGTCCAGGTTCGCTCCGCGTTCGACACTCGATGCTCCGTACTTTTCCACGCTGAGCTGTATGCGCACATGCCGGTTCAACCGGCCTGCCAAGTCGAAGACGTGTGCCCGCAGATCTGCTCCCGGAGCCGGCTCCGGAATGCGCAATGTCTCGACTGCCGCTGCGATGGCCTTTGCGCTGCCTGCCTCAGGGGCCGCAAGCAGAAGGTCGTTGGCACGATGCTCCTGTTTCGTTTCGGCGATCAACCGCGTCCGCACATAGGCGTCGTAATAGGCGCGATAGAGCGCCGATTCGAAGCGCCAGTTTTGGTTTTGTTCCGTGCTTGCGGCAGCCTCCAGCCTCTCAAACACGCGCAGCGTATCGTCCACGCTGGAGTTTTTCGCCAGCAGCCCCTTCCAGTTGCGCTCCAGCGCCAGCAGTCCGTCGGCGAAGTCGTCGCTCGAGTCACCGCCAATGCGCGCCCCAAGAAAGAAACGGCTGTAGTCGCGAAGGGTCTCGACTGGATCAGCCTGGGAAGACCAACCCAGCTGCGTCCACAGGAACTTGTTCACATCATCATTGACGCCTTCCGAATATGTGACGAAACCAGTGTGTAGCAAGGCAAACTGGCGATAGATATGAGTCATGTCGATCGGCCGCGGATCGATCGGCTCGCGGCCTTCGGTCATCGCGTAGGCGGGATCCCACCCCGGGACCGGAAACTGTGCGTGCATAGTGTGCCCGATATCCGGATAGAAGAGGAGTCGGTATTGTGCGGGAATTCGCTTGCGCTGCGTCTCCATGCTCTCGCGCGACTGCGGCCCGAAGAAGACGCCCGTGAGCCATTGCGGACGTCTTTCGAGCAGAGCGTAAAACTCTTCGTACCTGGCGCGATCGAACCCCTGTGCCGAAACCCATACCTTGGCCAGAGGATGAACCCTCCTCAGAATGGCCGCCTCTTTTTCGAGCAGCGGAAACAGCACTTTCGGCTCTGTGTGTCCCGGATCGCCACCGGGAACATAGAGCGCATCGATTCGCGGCATGGCGCGTATCAGATCTTCAAAGTCCTCGAGTTCGGCCGCAACGCTCGACGGATCGCTGTAGTCATTGCGCATTTCTGGGTAGTAGAGGCCGCAGCCCAGGCCATACTTGTCGAGAATGCGCGAGATGCCGATGATGGTGTCGAGCGCAGGCGCCGGGTATAGCGGACTCGTCGGTCTGTCGTCAGACACGGGCGCAATGACCTGGATCTCGTTGGCACCGAAGAGGGCGAGATCACGGATGTGCTGTTCAAACATCGGCAGGGTCCATGCATCGTAGGTATTGTTCTTGAATCGATAGCCTATCTGATGGCTGCGCAGCGGATATTGCGGCGCAGTCATGATGTTGATCGGCGCGGCCAGTTTTGCGCGGCCACGGCTGAACTCCATCTTGCGCAGAACATATCCCACACCAAACAGCAGGCCGCGGTCGTCATTGCCTCCAATTGCGAGGATCGTGCTCCGGCCCCGAGTCAGTGTGCGTATCGTGAACCCTTCGGCAGGCCGCACATTTGCCCGTACGCTCAAAGCCCGCCACTCTCTTCTGAACTCTGACGGCAAGAGCGCAGTGATTTGGTTGCGGCGCGCGGCGACGATGACTGCAGAGTCGGCGGACGGGTCCAAGCTCGGAAATGCGGTGTCCGTCTTCCAGAGAATCGAAGTGCGACGCTCGGCCTCTTCCACCAGGACCGACGCGGCCTTCACTTCGACCTGGTCTGCTCGTGGAGAGGTCACAACCACTGCATGCGCAAATTCTTGAGATCGGCAGGCGGTCGACAGCACAAATAGAAACACCAGAATGGATGACCATGATCTCAAGGCACGCCCCAGACGTCCCGGTCGAACCGAAGACCCGTACCTAGAACTTGGAACATATCTCATTGAAAATAATCCTCGTAGTAGTCTATACAGCCAAACACCGACTAACGCACCACCTGACTCAAGCAATTGGTCTTACCACAAAGATGTCGACATAATGTATTTCTATTTGAGAAAAGTTTGCATTTTGTGTCAATTCTTCCTTGCTATTTCCAGTCCCAGGGTATAGCTTTTGTTGGAAATTGAACAATTCGGGCGATATCGATCACAAACGGTTCCACCTGTCGACACTTTGCTGATTCTGAGGCGCAGGGGGCCATGGATGTGACAGAGGCCGATTACCCCGGATCCGACAATTATCTATTTTCGGAGGAAGTATGCGTATTCAAACAGCAGCATACCGGATGTGGACAGCCGTTCTCGGATTGCTCTTTTGTCTTCCGGCCTTCAGCCAAACCGTGACCGGCGATATCGGCGGAACCGTCACCGACAGCAATGGAGCGGTGGTCGTCGGCGCCCAGGCAACGGCCACCAACATCGCCACGAACGTAACTTCCTCCGCAGTCACCAATAAAGACGGCATCTACAGTATCCGCTTCCTGCCCATCGGCACCTACAAGGTGACGATCTCCGCCAAGGGTTTTGGCACGCAGTCATTCGACCCCTTCCTCTTGGAAGTTGCCCAGGTTGCCGAAGTGAATGCAATGCTCAAAATCGGAAGCGAGATGACAACCGTCACCGTGGCAGCGGAGACTTCTCCGATTCTCAACACGGAAAATGGGATGGTCAGCACCACGATCCCCGAGACATTGATCAATGATTTGCCGGTGAACGGACACAACACTACCGAGCTGACGCAGGTGATGCCCGGCAGCAGCGTCGCCGACGGGAACCAATGGAATGGCTCCGTCAGCAGCCCCAATAACTCTGGCGAACGCGTACAGAGCTTTGCTACGCTTCCCAATATCAACGGCAACCGCACCTATTCAACCAACTTCACGCTGGACGGCATCAGCATTGTGGATACCGGCGCTAACCTCAGCAACGGCTACGGCACTCCGGGATACAATATCCCTCCCGAAGCTCTCCAGGAGGTGACTATCCTGTCTGTAGTGCCTCCAGCCGAGTATGGCGATGGCGCAACCCAGATTCTGTCGATTATGAAGGACGGAACCAGCAGCTATCACGGGAGCGGCGGCGCCTACCTGCAGAACTACAACATGGACGCCAACGCGTTCGGCGACAAGCGCGTTCTGCCCGGCAACGCATTTACGCCTCGCTCACCGTACACGCAGACGCAATACAATGCGGCCCTTGGTGGGCCAATTCCGTTCATGCACAAGAAGCTGTTCTTCTTTGCGGATTATGAGGCTTATCGCCTGCCCTCCGCCGGCTTCAGCCGAATCAATGTCCCGCTGAACGCTTGGCGAGGGTACACGAGCGCCGCCACTGGGTCACCCGACACCAGCGTCTCTCCGCTGGCAGGTTATGCCTACTTCGGGTCCGCTGTGCCGCAACTGTACGATTCGCAGAACCACTTCGCTCCGTTCAATCAGACGATCAATGGCGTGACTTACCAGAACCTGGTGCCGATTCGGAACCCAGTGGCCACGTATCTCTTTGCCAACTCGGGGCTGCTGCCTCTGCCCAACAACGCCCCGGCCGTTGCCCCTATTCAATACAACTATCAGGGCGTTACCAAGTCGCTGACGCGAAATGACCAGGCAGACGTCAAAATCGACTGGACACCATCGGACAAAGACAAGTTCTTCGTTCGCTGGTCCCAGGGCGAGGCCTCTGGCGTTCCATCACAACAGATCACACCGATCGCGTTTTCGGGAACCAGCGACTTTCCATTCAAGCAGCTTGCCCTGAACTACACGCGTGTCTTCACCCCGGCCATCGTCAACGAAGCTCGCGCCGGTTTTACGCGTATAGCTTACAACTCGTATAACCTCGATCTTTCCGGGAAATTCGGAAGTGGAGAATCAGTGGTCGGAATTCCGTGGCCCAATGCGGTGCCCGGTTTCAGCGCCCAGTCGTTCACCGAGAGTTCCAACAGCACCGGCGCGCTCACCCTGGGCACGGCAGCCAGCGGCAATCTCGGCCTCGACAACCAGTTTTCTTATGCCGACAACCTGACCTGGCAACATGGGAAGCACATCAGCAAATTCGGAGCGTCGCTCTTCCGGGCGCAGAACAACTTCTACCAGAACAGTTCGGGCGGCTTGCTGGGCAACTTCAACTACTCCGGAGTCTTCACCGGCGATCCGGCGGCCAGCCAGACGATTGGGTACGATTTCGCCGACTTTCTTCTGGATTACTCGTCGGGCTACTCCGTTTCGCTGCAAACGGGAGATGTGGGTCTGCGTCAATACCGCTTCGGCGTCTTCGCGCAGGACGATTTCAAAATCCTGCCAAACCTGACTATCAACTATGGCATCCGTTGGGAATATGACCAGCCGGTGTACGAGGCCCACAACAAGATCGCGAATCTCAACACCACGACGGGTGCTCTTGTGCTGGCCGGCACGAACGGCACCAGCCGATCGCTCTACTCTCCGACCTACACCGACTTCGACCCGCGGGTTGGATTTGCCTGGAGCTTACGCCCCAAGCTGGTCATACGCGGTGGCTTCGGCGTGCTCAGTTCCATGGACTACAACATGCTTCACCACACCACGAATGCGCCGTACCACATCGGCATTTCCGGAACCTCCGCGGCGCCAACCACGACCGCCGGCGGCACTCCCTTCGCCGTCACCAATGGGTTCGGGACGACAGGCGCCAGTCCCGCCGGCGTTGGCTTTACCACCTGGAATACGCTAAAGCCGATGTGGGAGCCGCAGTGGAGCCTGGTGACGGAGTACGCCATCAACCCTAAGCAGAGTATTGCCCTGCAGTATGTTGGGAATATCGCGCAACACCTGGGAGACGAGCGCAACATCAACCAGGAGACCCTCGCCAATACGCCTTCCAGCGCGGCCTTCGACACGACCGTCGTCAGTACCCCTGGCGGAAACGTCACCATTGGCACCAATTCCGTGGAATTGCTGGAGACGGAGGCTTATTCCAACTTCAATGCCGGGGAGGCCACCTACCGGCTCCGCCCGTCTTACGGGTTTGAGATCACGATCAACTACACCTACTCGAAAGCACTCGGCGACACCTCGGGCCTGGTCGCCGTCAACGACAACAACGTCGCCGGGGGCAACCCCCAGAATAACTTCTGCCTGCGTTGTGAATATGGTCCGTCTGCCAGCGACAGCCGGCACATGTTAAACAGCAACTTTGTGTACGACCTGCCGTTCGGACGCGGCAAAAAGTTTGGGACGAGTATGCCGATCTGGCTGGACGAAGTGGTCGGCGGCTGGAAGGTCTCCAGCACAGCGGTACTGTTCTCAGGCCAGCCGAATACGATCACCGCAAACGGTGGCGCCGTAACCGGTGGCGGAACACTGCGTGCCAACCATTACCGCCCGATGAAGATTACCGGGCGCAAGGATGGTTGGTACCAGTCGAGTTGCGGGTACAACACTGGAAGCGGCAATGCAGCCTGTACCTTGACCATCGCCGGTGCCTGGGGAACGGATCCGTCGGCAACGCATTCGGGCAATGTCGGCGCGGGCACATGCGGTACCGCGGGTTTCAACGATGGCATTTGTGCCTATGGTCAACCGGCGGCTCAGGTAACCGGTCAGGCTCCGGTCTTCGGTACGGCCAGCGTCGGTTCCGAGAGGGCCCAGGGCTTCCGCAACATAGACAGTTCGCTGCAGAAGTCGTGGAAGCTATACGAGTCCCACGAACTCCAGTTCATCGCCAACTCATACAACGTGGGCAACATCACTAGCTACAACAACCAGGGCCGTACCGTAGACAACGGCAGTTCATGGGGTCTGGTCCAAAGCACTCGTTCGCAGCAGCGTCAGTTGGAACTGGAGCTGAAGTATAAGTTTTAGCCAACCTCTCCTGGCCCAGCGCCGGACAGGTCTTCTCGATAGTCTGTCCGGCACTGCCGCAGTAAAGACGGCACCTCCGCAACATTGCGTACCTGTTCTCCACTAAGTTTGTTTCGAGTGGCGCAGGTACGGTCTCCGTACTTCGCATTCTTTTACCCGCGGGCAATTCAATGCTCCCCCCAGGCCTGCGTGTCGTTTCGCCGGGGCACTGGTACTGCTTACGATGCCATACATTAATGTCAAGGAATGGAAGGGCAAAGATGACACGGCGACCGTCTCTCCTTGCTTCTGTGCGGACAGCTTTCGGATCTGTAACCCTTGTGCTGGTGCTGCTGGCGCACTCCGCCTCATCGCAGAACTTCAGTGACGTTAAGCCGTCGCCGCAGCAGGTCGCCTGGCAGGACCTTGAGTTCGGCGTCATTGTGCATTTCGGCACCAACACGTTTCTTGATCGCGAATGGGGCGACGGCACCGCGGACCCTAAGGTATTCGACCCATCTCATGCAGACCCCGATCAGTGGGTGCGCGCGGCCAAGGCGGCCGGCGCGAAATACATGGTCCTCGTGGCCAAACACCACGACGGATTCTGTCTCTGGCCGACGAAGCAGACCGAGTACAGCGTGAAAAACAGCCCATGGCTTGACGGCAAAGGCGATCTGGTCCGGTCGACCTCTGAGGCAACGCACACGAACGGTTTGAAGTTCGGAGTCTATCTCTCTCCCTGGGACCGGCACGAACCGAAGTACAACAACCCGGCCGAATACGACAAGTATTACCTCAACGAGCTCGACGAGCTAGCCTCGAACTACGGCGAGTTGACCGAGTTCTGGCTGGACGGCGCCGGCAGCGCAGGCCATGTCTATAACTTTCCGCGTATTATCGAGTGGCTGCGAATGTATCAGCCGAACACCGTGGTCTTCGCGGACACGGCATTGTTCGAATATGGCGACGCGCGCTGGGTGGGAACGAAGCTGGCACAGTTCCATATGAAAACTGGAACGTCGTCGACCGCCATGGCTATCTGCGGTGGAGACCCGTTGAAGTGGACACTCCTTTGCATTCCCAGCATTGGTTCTGGCATCCCGGCGACCACCCGAAGACTGTGGATGAGCTAATGAAGATCTACGAGGAGTCCGTCGGACGTGGCGGCCAGTTGATGCTCGGCCTCGCACCCGACCGTCGTGGCCTGCTCTCCGACGAAGATGTTGCGCGCCTCAAGGAGTTCGGCGAAGCCATTCGCCAACGCTATGCGAACAACCTGGCATTGCGCCATTTGCCATCAAACGCCGATGTGGAGAACGCGCTCGACGGCAACCAGGACACCTTCTGGTCAGCGCCCACCGGCTCGCATCATGCAACGTTAGAGCTCCGCTTTGCCAAGCCCACCACGTTCGACCGCGCCCTTACCATGGAGTGGCTGAACGACGGCCAGCACGTGCAGAAGTACGCCGTCGAAGCCTGGAATGACAATGCGTGGAGAACCGTAGCGAGCGGCCAGGCAATAGGCCATAAGAAAATTGATGTCTTCGAGCCGACAACAGCGTCGCGCGTCCGGCTCAGCATCCTCTCGTCTTCCTCGGAAGCGCATATCCGGGAATTCCAACTCTATGACTCCAGGCAGCCTTGATCGGTTGCAGCGCGGTTCCATCAGGGAGGAAGCAATTGAGTCGTGCGACGAAAATGCGGCTTGCACCTTGCCTTGGCGCCACTCTGCTGTTCTGCGTGGCGTCCACAACTCCCTTGCACGCTGCCGAGCCGTCGGCACGGCAGCTTAACTCTGGATGGGCGTTTCGTGCCGTGCAAGCGAAGGAACATGTCGAGAGCCAGCAGTGGCATCCAGCTACCGTTCCCGGAGTTGTGCAGACCGACCTGCTCCATGCGGGGCTCATTTCTGATCCGTTCTTTGGCGACAACGAAAAGCAGTTGCAATGGATCGGCCTCACCGACTGGGAATACCAGACCGAGTTCTCCGTCGATCGAGCTATGCTGCGCCGCGAACACATCGACCTGGTCTTTGACGGCCTGGACACCTTTGCCGAGGTAACACTGAACGGCAACGCGGTTCTGAAGGCCAACAACATGTTTCGTACGTGGCGCGTAGAAACCAAGCCATTGCTTCATCTGGGCAAGAACGTGCTGACCGTCCGCTTTCGCTCTCCTATCAACACGCTGACACCCGTCGTGGCCGCCCTGCCATTTATTCTTCCGGGAACCGGTTTTGAGGCATTCGACCGCGACAAGGGCATCTACCCAGTCAGCCAGTACATGCGCAAATCTCCGTATCAGTTTGGCTGGGATTGGGCGCCCAAGTTTGTCACGGTGGGAGTCTGGCGGCCAGTCCGACTAGAGATGTGGGATGAGGCCCGCATCAGCGACTTCTACATCCAACAGCAGTCCGTATCGAAGGCACACGCGATCGCCTCCGTAGAAGTGGAGATAGAAGCAGGCTCCGCAACCACGGACAATTTGCAAGTTTGGATCGTTGCTCCCAACGGAAGTGTGCAAATGGTGCGCCAGAGCGACATCAAGCTGGACGCAGGCAAGAACTCCGTTTCCATTCCCCTCCGAATTGAGTCTCCGGCACTATGGTACCCCAACGGCTATGGCAGACAGGACCGCTACTCCGTCTCCTTTGTTATGAGCGATCTGACCGGAACCACCCTTGCCCGCGCTGAGGTGAAAATGGGGATTCGCTCGGTCGAGTTGCGCCGCGAAGCGGATCATTGGGGCACGAGCTTCGGCTTTGTCATCAATGGAATTCCCATTTTCGTGCAGGGCGCAAACGTCGTTCCTTTCGATAGCTTCCCCCCGCGGGTCACCCTCGCGCAGCAACGGCGCATCCTGCAATCCGCACACGACTCCAACCTTAACCTTATACGGATGTGGGGTGGAGGCTACTACTAAAGCAACGAGTTTTATGACCTCTGCGACGACCTCGGCCTGATGGTCTGGCAGGAATTCTCTTTCGGCGGCGCGATGGTTCCCTGCGACCTGGACTTCCAGGAAAACGTACGCGCGGAAGCCGTTGAACAAGTTAGGCGGTTGCGCAATCACCCGGCCCTCGTACTCTGGTGCGGCAACAACGAGGTGGAGACCGGATGGGATTCCTGGGGCGACCGCCTGGAGTTCAAAAAGAGCATTCGTTCCGAACAACGCGAGCGTGTCTGGCAGGACTACGTTGTCATGTTTCGCGACATTCTGAAGAGCGCAGTCACCGGCTACGGCAATGGTGTTCCTTATTGGCCGAGTTCACCCGGCGCTGACTTCGAGGACCAGGCAAACAGCTACCGTAACGGTGACGTTCATTACTGGAGTGTCTGGAGCGGCAAGGGTGAGCCAATCGAGGAGTACCGCAACCAGACTCCGCGATTCATGTCGGAATATGGGTTTCAATCGATGCCGGACCTGCGCACCATCCGCGCCTTCGCCGGCGACAGTAAGGACCTCCGGTCCCCCGCGATGCTAAACCACGAGCGCTACATCAACGGCTTCGACCGCATGCAGAAATATCTTGCGGAGTATTACCGGCCGCCCAGGGACTTCGCGGCGTTCGTATATTTGAGCCAGGTGATGCAGGCCGAAGCAATCAAGACCGCCGCCGAACATCTACGCAGCGAAATGCCGCGCACCATGGGCTCCATCTATTGGCAGTTGAATGACTGCTGGCCAGTCGCCTCGTGGTCCAGCATCGATTACTTTGGCAGATGGAAAGCGCTGCAATATTACGCGCGCCGCTTCTACGCACCGGTCCTGGTTGCACCCGTCTTCAACGACGGCAGAATTGTCGTCAAGGTTGTCTCGAACAGACAGTCGTCCTTCCCGGCAGAGCTGAGACTTCGGCTAATGGATATGCGAGGGAAGGTTGTGGCGGAAAGAACCCAGAGCATCAGCATCGCAGCCTTGGGAAGTACCGCTGCAATGGATTTCAGCGCAGCCGATTTCCCCGGATTCGACCCAGCGAATACGTTTGCCGTACTCGAACTGGTTGAGGGCAAGAAGCAAATTGCCCGCAATGTCCTTTACTTTGCGAGACCGCGCGACCTCAATCTTCCAACTCCTCACCTCACCGCGGAGATTGCTGTAGATCGGACCGGATACGAAGTTCGCGTCTCCTCGGACACACTCGCGCGGGATGTGGCTGTTTCTTTCGAAAACCTAGATGCTGAACCCTCCGACGATTACTTCGACCTGCTCCCCGGAGAGACGGGTGACTTACATGTTTTCAGCAAGGCCAACTTTGCTGCCCTCAAAGCAGCCATCAACGTGGTGTCGCTTGCCGACGCCGTAACTCCCGCACGGTAGCATGTGAGCCGCGAGCCTGAGCCGAAGGGCCTTCGACTGCCGGATCATAGCGCGGAAAGTGGGCCGTCAAATAAACTAGCTGTTATCCTCAGCCGTGAGATCCACGTGCCACACTGCCTAATGCAACACAATCAACCTGCCGCTGCAAAGTCTATATGTGGATACCGCCCAGGGCGCTCTCGTGGATGCGCTTGTATCCTCCAGTTTGCTGGTTCCAAAGCGCAAACCGAACAATCCGTCATTTCTGAAACTCGCTTTGAAGAACGCCGCGCTGGCCTAGGTTCCCGCACCTCTGTTGCCATCATGCGCACCGCCCATCTGCCGCGCGCCTTATGCGTTCGCCACCCTGCCCCAAGTGCTCCCTCAGGCACAGCCACACGATCGACGCCGCCAATAGCTCTCCTGGCACCCGGATCATTTCCGGGAGTGGTCAACTCTCGGGTCGCAGGATTCGGCGCATGAGAAGGTTAAAAGTGGTTCGAACCATCTCCTCTATTGGCTGTCGAATGACGGCAATAGGCGTACCCAGCAGCGGAGCATACGCGAAATCGTCAAATCCCAATAGCGGCACCCAGTTCTTCGGCTCCCACTGGAGCTCCTCGAAGATGCGGATCTCATTATGAGTTGCGAAGTCGCTCGCCATCCGATAGGGCTACCGCTGCAGCAATCGTTTCCCGCTCTTCGCCGACGAATTGTCGGGTGTCGCCTTCCGCGGTGGCGCCACCGAGTTCCTCAGGTTCAACATTGTCTCCAAAACGATGTGTTTCGCGGGACTAGTGTCGCCTTCCCTGCGGTCAAGCAACAAGCGGGCAGCGGTCGTGCCAAGTTGGTAGCCTGATTGAGAAACCGACGAAAGGGAAGGATTCGTAGTTTCAGCCAGGTCCAGATCATCGAAGCCCATGATGGAAATGTCTTCAGGACAGCGAAGGCCTGCCTCGCGGACGGCCAGCAAGGCTCCCAACGCAATCATGTCGTTGCCAGCGAAGATCGCAGTCGGGCGCGGTATCAGCCGCAGCAATATCTGAGTCTTGGCATGGCCTCCTTGCTTATCGAAAGTTGTCTCCTGAACATACTCTGGAGACAGGCGAAGCTTTGCCTGCTTCATTGCACGCCTGAAGCCTTCAAGACGTTCCATCGCATTAGTAAGGTGCCGAGGCCCTGTGATCGTTGCCAGCCTGGTATGACCCAATTGAATCAAATGACGAGTTGCGTTGTAAGCGCCTGCCTCGTTGTCAGCAGTGACACTGTCACCGCTCCAGTTCTTGGGAAGACGGTCAATGCATACGACGCCGGTGCCCGCTCGCCGATACGACTCTGCCTGGGCCGTGAGGTCGCTGAAATTCGACGGAATGACAATGAGGCCGGCAGGTAGGTAGGTCCGCAACTCATTCAGGTGCATTAGTTCTTTGGAGTGATCGTTGTCCGTGTTGCAGAGGATCAGACGATACCCGTTCGAGAAAGCCACATCCTCCGCGCCGCGAACGACCGCCGGAAAGAAGGGGTTTGTAATATCGGGAATGATCATCCCAATCATGTTGGTCTTGTCGCGTCGCAGGCCGCGCGCCAATTGGCTAGGCTGATATCCGGCCGCCTGTACGGCGTCCAGCACGCGCTTGCGCATCGGCTCTCGAACTCTGGCCGTATTGTTGAGCACATGCGAGACCGTGCCGAGGGAGACGCCTGCCATCTTCGCGATCTCTTGCATGTTGGCCATTTGTGCGCACTTCTCCGTTTGGTCTAAAGAATCCGGTCGCAAGGGACTTTAGAGATCTCCAAGAACCATAAGGTATTTATACATTTTTTTGAAATATTTCAAAGCCTTTTCAAAGCATCTCCGCAAAGCCCCCTCGAACGAACAGGCTGCACTTTTCCCGTCAGGCAAGCCCCCCTGACTTGGTCCGAATAAAAAAGCTTGACAGCGGTGGCAAAGAGTAAGTAATTTCATGCCTGTTATTTTGAAAGCTTTCAAATGACTTTGGCAAACGGACATGTACTTCATAGTCGGGTTTCTGCCCTCGGGCAAACATCGCCCCGCCACAAGAAAATCGCACGAAGGAGCTTGCACAATGTATCTACTACGTCATCGACTCTTGCCGTCCCCGCTAGTCGTGGGGGTCTTGCTATTCACCTTAGCCGCGGCTGGTCTGGGTACCCTTGCCAAGGCCCAAGCGACGAATGCCCAAGTGTCCGGCAGAGTTGTTGACCCAACCGGAGCTGTGGTTGGCAATGCATCCGTTGAGATCCAGAATACTGGAACCGGTTTGAGCCGCTCCGCTACCAGTTCGGCAACCGGTGAATACGTGATTCCCTCTCTCCCCGTCGGCACGTATAAGGTCAAAGTTACGGCGATGGGTTTTAAGACCTACACCCAATCCGGGATCCTCCTTGAGGACGGACAAGAGGCTCGGCTGGATGTGGCTCTGCAAATCGGAAGCGCGACGGAGACAGTTGAAGTCTCAGCGGAGTTGGTGCAGGTAGATACGAGCTCGGCGGCTATCCGCACTGAGGTCGATGCCACCCAGATTGCAGAGTTACCCCTCAATACACGCGATACGCTGCAACTCATCACGCTCGTGCCCGGAGTAGGGGCCGCCAGCTTGCCTGCCGCAGTTATAAACCAGCGCAGCGGACCAACATTCAGCGTGAACGGAAGCCGCAATAACGGCAGCGAAGTCTCACTTGACGGCGCTATCTTTGTAACCGGGCTCTATAACCGCCCGGCGAACCTTCCGAATCCTGACTCAATCGGAGAGTTTTCGCTCCTGACGAATAGTGCCAGCGCAGAATACGGACACGCGTCCGGAGGTGCATTCGTTGCCATCAGCAAAGCGGGTACCAATAGCTTCCATGGATCGGCGTGGGAGTTTTTGCGTACCGACCAGCTCAGCGGGACAAACTGGTTCGCGCGCCCAACGCTGACGCAGCCAAACCCAAAGCCGTTATTGAAGCAAAACCAATTCGGCATCGCCGGCGGCGGACCTATCCTGAAGAACAAAGCCTTCTTCTACGCCACCTACGAGCACCTGCAGATTCATCAGCAAACTCTTGAAAGTATCGCCACCCTATCGCCCCAGCAGCGCGCTAATGGTGACTTCAGCGACATGAAGACGTCAAGTGGTGCACTAATACAGCTCTACGACCCGCTTAATTCAACCTGCTCCGGTCCTGCCGGTAGCGTGGGTGGCAATAACCCGGGCACTGGTACCAAACCCTGCAATTACACTGTCGCCAATGGATATGCAGGCTACAATCTAATCCCTAAGTCCGAATGGAACCCTATGTCAGCGAGTTTCATGGGGTCCTACGTACCAGCTGCAACTCTTCAGCAAACCACCGGATCGCAGTCGTGGCTGAATACGGACAAAGTACTAAGTCCTACCACTGGCAACCAATACACGATCAGAGGCGATTACCACCCAACCAAACACGATCAGACGTATGTCCGTTTCTTCCACATGGTTGACACGGCTGTCACCGGTCCTCCATATTCCTCCATTCTTTCCTCTAAGTTCTACGATAACTTCGCGGAGGCCAATTGGGGTACCACCGTTAGGGACACGCACACGTTCACGCCCAACCTGATCGGCGACTTCGGATTTTCGGACACGAATATCACGACCATCGGCACCCCCGAGGGACTAATCGTAACCGGCGATAAGATGGGCGCCAAATACAATACCGGCGGATACAACGTATCTCCGTTGGTGTCAGTATCTGGCTCCACATCCTTTGGCTCGGGCAATCCGTGGTATGAGAATACGGCCTTGAAACAGGCCGACGCAAAGCTGTCGTGGGTCAAGGGAAGGCACCTATTCCAGTTCGGCGCGACGGTCCTTCGTGAAGCCGAGATCATCGAATGGACCAACACTAACGCCGCCGGAAATCCAAGTTTCAACGGCACACTGACCGGGGCCCCTTGGGCGGATTTTATTATTGGAAAGCCTAGTAGCTTCGGACAGTACACTCCCTATTACGGCAACGAGCATACAGTGCAAATGGCGTTCTATGCTGACGATACCTTCAAGGCATCGTCTCGGCTGACACTGAATCTGGGCCTGCGGTGGGATGTCTTCTCTCCCTGGAGGGAATTCAACCACGACTCTCCCCGCGTTAATTTCAATGCCAGTTTTCACTCTACGCGATTCCCAACCGCCCCTCCGGGCCTCGAGTTCCCGGGAGATCCGGGGGTGCCGCCTGGGACCATCTTCACGGACAAGGGCGACTTTGCGCCGCGGCTTGGATTTGCCTACGATCTATTCGGCGATGGAAAGACGTCGATTCGTGGCGGTTATGGCATCTTCTATAACGCGCCTGGGGCCATCACCATGGCCAATGAAATCGAGGCGCCGCCCTTCGAGACGCAACTGGTGTTCAACAACCCGTATTCTATCGACAATCCCTATTTCGGGACCGGGTACACGGATCCATTTCCATACCCCTACCTCAATCCCCCTGCGAACCCGCTATGGCCGTTCCCTGCGCAATTTTACTCGCCGGATCCGCATCTCAAGAATGCGTTCACGCAACAATACAATGTCAATGTGCAGCATGAGTTCCCGAAAGACTTCATGGTGCAGGTGGGCTATGTAGGAAGCAAGGGAGATCGGCTGTGGGACGGGAACCAGGCCAATGCCGGTGTTTACAATCCTGCAACTGAAACCACCATTTCACTGGCCGGGTCATTAGCGCAGGCGAACCGCCCCTTCCTGCCCCAGTATTACGCCGGCATCACCTCAATCTCCAATATCGGATATTCCAATTACAACTCCCTGCAGGTCACCGCGCGCAAGCGCCTTTCCGCTGGGTACACCATGCAATTGGCGTACACGTTCGCGAAGTCCCTCGATGCGGGTTCCGTTGCCGATGCGGACGGAGGCACCGAACAAAACCCCGCCAATCCCCTTGTCGGCGAATATGGCAGGTCCGACTTCAACCAGAAGCAACTGCTTCGCGTGAATGGGGTATGGAATCTGCCGCAGTTCAAGAACCTGGGTCTCGCGCAGTACGCCGCAGGTGGATGGGAGGTTACAGGAATTGTGGGTTACAGTAGCGGCACTCCCTTCTCGGTCACTACCGGCTCCGCGGCGCCGTGGCTGGGAGCGGGCAGGGACATCGGGAGCCTGCGTCTAAACGTGACGGGCACGAATCCCTGTACCGGTTGCGGGAGCCGAGATTCGTGGACCAGTTTCGGAACGGGAACTTATTTCAACCCGGCGGCCTTCGCTACTCCTCTTGGAACCTTAGGGACTTTCGGCAACAGCGGACGTAACCTTCTTGTCGGTCCCTCAACTATCAATGCCGATATGAGCGCTGTGAAAAACTTTCCTTTGCCCCGCGAAAACGCCAAAGTTCAATTCCGCGCGGATTTCTTCAATCTTTTCAACCATGCGCCTTTCAACAACCCAACAACCTCGTTATCGTCATCCACTTTCGGCAAAATCACTTCTGCCGGAAACCCCAGGCAAATTCAGCTTGCGCTGCGCTTGAACTTTTAGCATGGTATGACCTCGCATGAGGCAGCCAGGTAGATTCACTCCCAGGCCTGACTGCCACAACGAGTAAATTCAAAGAGAATGATGTAACCACAGCCAAACTCATGTTTTAGCTACCGACCCTCGGGGCAAAGGAAGCAATGAATGTATCAGCCTGAAACGTACGGCCTCGCACTCCTTTTCATGATCCTCAGCATGCTGTGCTGGGGATCATGGGCCAATTCGATGAAACTGTGTCCCGGGTACAGGTTTCAACTGTTTTATTGGGACTACGTTATAGGACTGGTCGCTGGAGCGATCCTCTGGGGTCTAACTCTCGGAAGTCTGGGAACTGCGGGGCGATCTTTTATAGCAGATATCGCTCACTCAGGCACGCATCCGATTCTCCTTGCCATGGTGGGCGGCGCCATCTTCAACATCGCCAATCTGCTTCTGGTCGCAGCGATCGATATAGCGGGACTGGCGGTCGCGTTTCCTATCGGCATCGGCCTAGCTCTGGTTGTCGGCGCCGTCAGTAGTTACATCATCTCGCCTAAAGGAAATCCTCTTCTCCTCTTCGGCGGCATAGCGCTGGTAGTTGCGGCCATCGTATTGGATGCCATAGCCTACCGGCTGCGCGAAACACAGCACGCAGCCATGAGTAGTCGCGGTATCGTCATCAGTTTGATCGCCGGACTTCTGATGGGTACGTTCTATCCCTTCGTTTCGAAAGCAATGACAGAAGAAGGTGGGCCAGGACCCTACGCCGCCCTGCTGTTCTTCGCCATCGGCGTGGCGGTTTGCGCCGTTCCAGTGAACTACCTCCTTATGCGCTTTCCACTCGATGGCCGTGAACCCGCCTCGATGAAGCGTTATTGGCAGGCCCCTGGCACCTGGCACCTCTGGGGTGTACTAGGAGGAGCGCTATGGTGTACAGGGGGGATGGCGAATTTCGTAGCCTCACAGGCCCACATCGTTGGACCCGCCGTCTCTTATTCCATCGGGCAAGGGGCCACCATGATCTCAGCTTGCTGGGGCGTGTTCGTTTGGCACGAATTCAGCGCGGCTCCAGCAGCTTCGAAAAGAAGTCTGGTGTGGATGTTTATCTTCTTTCTGTGCGGCTTGACGGCAGTCGCTTGTGCTCCATTATTTTCATAGCAATCCTTTATCGCTTTCTTGGGGAGAAATACATTGTCTGCGCAAAAACCAATTGTCGTCGTCGGCAGCATCAATACAGACCTAGTGGCGGTCACTACAAGGATTCCGGCCGTGGGCGAGACCGTGGTCGGATCCGACTTTCAGATTCATCCCGGCGGAAAGGGTGCGAACCAGGCCGTCGGTGTGGCCCGGCTCGGCTACCCCGTGCGACTCATCGGGCGGTTAGGGAGCGATACGTTCGGCACTGAGCTCCGAACCCACCTTGAGAACGCCGGAGTTGAGATAAGTGGCGTTTCCACAAGCGACGGCCCTTCCGGCGTAGCCGTAATCGTAGTCTCAAAAAACGGAGACAATAGCATCGTTTTAGCGCCGGGTGCCAATTCTAAAGTCACTCTCGAAGATATTGATGCAAACATCTCAATCCTGCGTAGCGCCGGCATGGTTCTGGCTCAGCTTGAGATACCACTAGAGACCGTCGAGTACCTTGGCCACGTCTGCGCACGAGAGAATGTGCCCCTGATTCTCGACCCCGCGCCCGCGATGGATCTGCCTTTGGGTCTCTTCAAAGACATAGCGTGGTTTACCCCGAATCAGACTGAAGCGGCCTTTTATCTGGGGAAGAGACACCCCGAATCAAGTCCCCAGGCGCCCGCTGATATGGCACGAATACTCCGTTCCAACGGCTGCCGAGGGGTTGTCCTGAAGATGGGTGCCCACGGAGCCTATCTGGGATCAAAGGGCGGCAATGGCGGTCTGGTTCCCGCGTTCTCTGTTGACGCGATCGATACAACGGCGGCCGGCGACGCGTTCAATGCGGGATTCGCTACCGCGCTCATGCTGGGAGAGTCTCCCTTAGACAGTGCGGTTTTTGCCGCCGCGGTCGCCGCCATTTCGGTAACTCGCAAGGGCGCGCAGCCTTCCATGCCCACCATGGTTGAGGTAAGGGATTTCATGAAGCAGCGGCGACGCGGAATCTCGGGACAGTTCGAAATGCAAGCCGGAAACCTGCTTGTTGACTTACCCGGATAACCTTCACGTCGTTCTCGTTGGTCGAGTGGAATGACGGTGTAGATCCAGTGATGAGCCCTAATAGCTGCGCGGCTAGTAGTGCACTAAGAGCTTTGTTCGGAAGTATTCGGTAATAGCAAAAGAGGAGGCAAGATGAAGTCGGTAATCCGGAGTGTCAATGGGGCTTTTGCCCTGGTGTTGGCGACGGTTTCGATTGGCTCTGCATTCGCCCAGGGGCCCAATGCGGCGAACGGAGCCAGCCCCCAGCAGTTTCCCGCTCCCGCGTGTTTCGGAGCGCGTCCAATATCCGTGGGTGGGTCCCCTTCCTGCACGCCCGCAGCTCACGCTGAGTGGCTCGCAGACAGGGTGCACTGGAGGATGGAGCAGCGCATCCGTATTGGCTACGATCCCGCGCGCTATGAAATGCCCGCACTCAAATGGGCGCAATCCGAGTTCATGCAACCCCAGATGATGGTGCATGACCGGTATTTCTATGATCCCGTGTCGCACCAGTACACGGTCGATCGCTACCTCGATGATCTCACCAAGCGTTATGGTGGTATCGATGCGGTCCTTATCTGGCCAGAGTATCCCAACATGGGAATCGATGATCGCGACCAGCTCGACATGGTGCAGTCGATGCCAGGCGGGGTTGAAGGCGTGCGCAAGATGGTCGGCGATTTCCATCGCCGCGGTGTGCGTGTTTTGTTTCCGATGATGATGTGGGACCAGGGCACACGCGACCCAGGGAAACCGTGGCCCGACGCCATTGCCGAGCTCATGAAAGAGATCAATGCCGACGGCATCAATGGGGACACGCAACAGGGCGTACCTCAGGCATTCTCGTTGGCTGCCGAAAAGATTGACCATCCGCTTGCGTTTGAACCAGAAGGTGCTCCTGCGAACGAGGGGCTCGCATGGAATGTCCTGACATGGGGGCAATACAGCTTTGGGTTTGTGCCCTTGGTCGATCAGTTCCGGTGGCTCGACCCGCGTCATCAGGTCAACATTCAGGGTCGCTGGTTGCGTGACAAGACCGACGATCTTCAATTCGCCTTCTTCAATGGCGAGGGGTGGGAGAGTTGGGAGAACGTGTGGGGCATTTGGAACGGTGTGACGCCGCGGGACGGAGAAGCGACACGCCGCGTTGCCACGATCGAGCGAGCGGTGGCGCCCTTTCTGGTCAGCCAGGACTGGGAACCTTACTATCCCATGAGTCAGTTTGGTGTCTTTGCCAGCCACTGGCCATTGGACAATCAAGCAGTGTGGACGATCGTCAATCGCAATGAATACAACGTAGACGGCACACAGATGACGGTGCCTCACCACGATGGTACGCGTTACTTCGATCTGTACCACGGCGTCGAACTGAAGCCAACAACCGAAGGCAAGCTGGACACGCTCAAGTTTGCTATAGAGGCAAACGGCTATGGAGCGGTTTATGCAACCTCCGGTGAACCCGATGCCACGATGAATAATGTAATGGCGAAGATGGCGCAGATAACAGCGAAGCCGCTGTCCGACTTCTCGCACCAGTGGGTACCGATCTCCCAGAAACTCGTTGAGATCGCTGCTACTGAGCCGGCGACTTCCACGCCCGAAGGGATGATTCGTGTCGAAGGGGGTCACTACGACTTCAAGGTTGAGGGCATCGAAATTGAAGGTTCAGACGACGTCGGTGTGGATGTGCAGTATCCCTGGGAAGATAGCGCGCGACGCTTCCACGAACACGAGATGCAGATCAAGCCTTTCTATGCCGACAAGTATCCTGTCACAAATGCGGAGTTCAAGAAGTTTCTTGATGCGTCGCACTACCATCCCAAAGATGACTTGAACTTCCTGAAAGATTGGAAGAATGGTACCTATCCCGAAGGCGCAGCGAACAAGCCGGTGACCTGGGTGTCGCTCGAAGATGCCCGAGAATATGCGAAGTGGGCAGGCAAGCGGTTACCGCATGAGTGGGAGTGGCAGTATGCCGCGCAGGGGAACGACGGCCGCATCTATCCATGGGGTAACTGTGACTGGCAGGATTCTGGTCGACCCGCAGGCGCTGCTCCAACAGCGGGCGGCGGCGGAGGTAATCGGGGAGGAAACGCGGCTTCGGAATCGGCATCACCGATGCCGTGCCGTAGGGGATCAGATCCCAAGGACGGACCTGCACCGATTACAGAGCACGGACGTGCAATAGGGCCAGCGAGCGATGTCGATGCGCACGCCAACGGGGCGAGCCCATTTGGTGTGATGGATATGGTGGGTAATGTGTGGCAATGGACGGACGAATACGAGGACGACCACACGCGAGCCGCCATCTTGCGCGGTGGCAGCCACTATTACCCATCCAACTCAATGTGGTACTTTCCAGAGGCATACAAGAACACACAGCACGGCAAGTTGCTACTGATGGCTCCCAGCATCGACCGTTCGGGAACCCTCGGATTCCGCTGTGTCAAGGATGCACAATAGTTCAGCTGAAGGAAACTAAGACAGGGGATTGCAGTCAGTATCCAGCATTTCTCATGCAGATTGAAAATGCCTGTTTACTCAGAAAACTCAATCTGACTCCTTTCCCTGTGTCTGATCTCTTATAGTTAAAGTATGTTAAAAACCTTGAGTGTTTTGCACACACCGGAACTGCTGCACGTTCTGGCTTCAATGGGCCACGGGGATGAAATCGCTCTTGTGGATTGCAATTTTCCGGCTGCTTCAATGGCGCAACGGTTGGTGCGTCTCGACGGGGCGCATCTGCCGGCTGCATTGGAAGCCTGTATGCAACTCCTCCCACTCGATACCTTCGTGGACAAACCTGCTCTTCGAATGATGCAGGTCCACGCTCCAGAAGAGATTCCTGAAGTTCAGCAGGAATGTCAAAGAATTATCGAGAAGTTCGAGGGAAAGCACGTAGCGCTTGAGGGCCTGACACGCGAACAATTCTATGAACGTGCGCGTAAAGCGTATGCCATTCTCTCCACCAGCGAGCCACGCGGGTACGGGTGCCTCCTTCTCAAGAAGGGAGTTATCTTCCCTTGAAACTCAGAGGGCCACATTCGCTCATCAGCGGCATATGGTGAGCATAAGAGCCTAACAACGGCTGCCAATTCCGAGCACCGTAAGGCGGGCGACCATCAGTCCCAAGAATAGAGGGTAGGGTTGGGCGACTGACATGAGGATTGGACACAGATAGTATTACGGCCATGACCGATTGGTCTGCCCGATCTTTGCACCAGTTGGATTGTTAGTGTAGCGCAACGTGAAGGGCCTAGTTTTTCTGCACCAAGTCGAGTGTTAGTCATCGACCAGTTACTGTAGCAGCCAGATCGCGGCTAGCCGCGATCTGGCTGGCGAACTCTCTAGGCGTCCGGTCACCGAGGGGTTGGTGAGGGCGACTCTCATTATATTCCTGTCTCCAAGCTTCGATCAGAGTAAGCGTCCGGTGTTGGCCGGGTGTACAGAGTTGTATTGAGCCGTGATGATGTGTGGATGGTTGACGTAGAGCTGAGTGGTGGGTTGGGCGCAGTGCCTCGTCGGCGTCGCAGTGCGGCTGAGCGGCGCCGCGTTGTGGAGGAGACGCTGGAGGCGGGTGCTTCCGTGGCTAGAGTGGCGTTGAAGCATGGTGTCAACGCGAACCAGGTCTTCCAGTGGCGGCGCTTGTATCAAGATGGCAAGCTGGGAGCTGCGCCCGAGGGTGCGATGAAGTTGCTGCCAGTCCGTGTGGCTGACGACGAAGAGCCTGCGAAGCCGGAACCGACCGAGGTGTCTTCATCGAGTTGCGGCGCGATTCATATCGAGCTGCCGGGCGAGGTGCGGATCAGCCTCGAAGGCGCTGTTGATCTGGCGGTCGTTCGAGTGGTGCTCATGAGCCTTCGTCCGTGATCTCGCTTCCGGCAGGGACTCGGATCTGGATTGCGGCTGGGGTGACTGACATGCGGCGCGGCTTTCATGGACTCAGTGCCCAGGTGCAGACGGCACTTGAACAGCAGCCCTTGTCGGGCCACGTGTTCGTCTTTCGTGGACGACGCGGGGACATCGTGAAGGTGCTCTGGTTCGATGGAGACGGATTATGTCTGCTGGCCAAGAGACTTGAACGCGGGCGCTTCGTGTGGCCGCAAGCAACCAGCGGCACGGTCTCTCTCAGCCGTGCTCAGTTGTCCATGCTGCTCGAAGGGATCGACTGGCGAGCGCCTGTCCGAACAGCCCAGCCCGTCATGAGCGTTTGAGTGTGTCCCAGTGTTCATAGTGTTTTTCCTCTTTTAATCAGAGACGGCTTATGCCATACTTCGCTCATGTTCCCAGCCCTCAACCTGCCTGATCTGGATGCTCTTGATCCAGCAGCGCTGAAGGCGATGACGCGTTATCACTTCGGCCCAATTAGTCTTGAAATCTTCTGGTGCGTTCTTTGGTAACGGCTCTCTGCCAAACCGTATTCTTCTATACCTCTTGCTAGCCAATACAACGGTCTTTTCGTTTTGTGATTGCGAGTAATCATCTATCCACTCGAAGGCCGAGTAGATATCTTGTGCGATCTTGGCGATTTCAGAATCAGGAATCTCACGTTCCAATCGGTGCAGTCCCCGCGTTCTGAGAGAGTGGACCTTGTCGAAAAGCCTCCTCACTTCTTTAGTACGAAGAATGTTCGCCGCTGCGCACAAGCCAATGAGGCTCTTGAAGGGTGGACTCTGGGCACCTTTAGGATGCTTCAGGTTCTGCAACATCCACTGCGTCAGCAGGTCATCGGTATCACGTATGAACTCGTATCCACCAATCTCTTTCAAGTTGAGCTTCTGAAACAGAATTTCGTACTGATGTGCTGTCAATTCGAGCAGTTCGCCTCCCGCCCAGTGTGCGGTTCCGTCTAGGAGATGCCTAAGAATTTGAACCGGGTATGTGACGCTGAAACGTGATGAACGCAAAGCCTCAAAAATTGGCGCCACTACTAACCTCGCGACTTCTCTTGAGTTTGGCAACTTGGCTTGGCCCATTTCGGCGGTTTGTTTTGGCCCACCCCCTGGGACGTTGATGTTGAGGGAGTTGGGTTCTGCTGGAGCGTAGCCCGGAGGGCGCAGCGGAAGCGGAACCTAA
>Ga0207416_1000745_pt1 | contig 50288 bp, 40 predicted proteins | sample PaiPotPPM11metaG_FD_184107 | JGI IMG/M metagenome (GOLD analysis project Ga0207416, IMG submission 184107) | Iron sulfur acid spring bacterial and archeal communities from Banff, Canada, to study Microbial Dark Matter (Phase II) - Paint Pots PPM... ... | reverse complement strand
TCCTCACCAGGAGTTTCAGGTCCGCCGCCATCCGATGGAAAAGACCCTTGCCGCCGCGGGGTCTCGGTAACAGTATTTATGACAAGACGATACCCTCTCTGGTAACACCTATTTATGGCTTGACAGGGCAAAAGCCCGAAACCTGCTCGGTCGAGTGACGTGGCCACCCCGGAGTGGAGGGGAAGCCGGGCCGCCGCCCGAATGCTCCCCGGATTCCATGGACGAGGCTGATCAGGTGTCACAGATCGAAACGATCCGGCGGGCGTACGCCATCGCGGTGCGCGACCTCCGGGCCTGCTACAATCCCGACGGCATTGTGGCCGGTCGGCTTCACTTCAACGCCTACTGGGCCCGAGACGGCTTCTGGGCGCTGTTCGGCGCACTCGCCCTCGGCGACCACGGCCAGGCGCTCGCCCAGCTTCATACGTTCATACAGTACCAGCTGTCCTCGGGATGCGTGCCGGTGCGCGTGGAGTTTGTCGGCCATCACCTCCACGGGTACAACACCCTCCGGACCCGGCCCAAGGCGGTCGGCCGCGCGGGCGGCTTGTTTTCGGATCCCATTGATCCAACCGCGCTCTTCATCATCGCCGCCGCAGCGTACTTTGACCGGACCCGCGACCTGGAGTTCTGCGCGCGGTTCGAGGATTCGATGGACCGGGCGATTGCCTGGCTCGCGCGGCACGACCACGATCACGACGGGCTCGTGGACGCGCATTTCCTGGCCGACTGGATGGATTCGATCCTCAAGCGGGGCAAGATCTTCAACCTCAATGTCATCTACTATGTCGCGCTGCGCGCGGGCGAGGCCATCAAGCTGGCGCTCGCGTCGCCGGAGGGCGCGGAGGCCTACCGGCGCGCGGCCGGCCGGACCTACGAGCGCGTGCAATCGGCGTTCTGGAACGGAGAGTACTTTTCCGACTGGGTGCATGGCACCAAGCGCGGCGGATTTTCAACGGATGGCAACGTCCTCGCAATGCTTTTCGGCGTGGCGACACCCGAACAGTCCCGGCGGATCCTCGGATACATCACCGCCCGCGGCCTCGACCGGGACACCCCGATCCGAACGTGCGACCCGGTCTACCAGTGGTGGCGCGTGTTCCCCATGTACTTTCTCGCCGGGATCCCCGACTATCATCGCACGCTGATCTGGCCGTGGCAGGGGACCCTCAACGCCATTAACAAGGCCCGGCTGGGCGATCGCGCGGGAGCGGTCGCGGACCTGTCCCGAGTAGGCGAGTGGTATGTCCGCTGGAATGCGGTCAACGAAGTGTACGGCGCCGATGGCCGGCCGCTCTCCCGGCGTTTCTACCGCGCGGAGGTCCCGTTTGCGTGGAACGCGGGGGTGTACGTGCACGCGGTCCACGAGCTCGGCCTGATCGAGTAGAATCGAGGCGTGGGACCGATGGCACGAAAGGGCTGGCTGACGTGGGCGGGACTGCTGGTGCCGGTTCTGATCCTCCTCGGGCTGTTTGCGGCGGGCACGGCGCGCCACCAGCAGACGCTCCGCATCGGCGAAGCGCTGGCGCGCGGGGAGAGGCCTGAAGCGCCCGCGGTGACGCTTCCCGCACTCACAGGCCCGCCTGTCGCGCTCGCCGGGCTGCGCGGACATCCCGTCGTCTTGAACTTTTGGGCCTCCTGGTGCGTGCCGTGCCGGGAAGAGGCCCCGCTCCTCGAGCAGGTGTGGCAGACCTACCACGGCCGCGGCCTCATCGTGCTCGGGGTGGACACGCAGGATCTGGAAGCGCCGGCGCGCGCATTTCTCGAACGGTACGCGATTACCTATCCAAACGGCCGCGACCCAGACGGCCGGGTCTCGCGGGTATTCGGCACGACCGGGGTCCCCGAAACGTTCTTCATCAGCGCGGATGGGCGGATCGTCGGCAGATTCCCCGGCGAACAGGTGGACCCGGCGGCGTGGCAGGCGGCAGTGTCCGCGCTGCTGGCAGGCCGGGCGCACGTCCCGTGAGGGTCCCGAGCGCGCCTATCGGGCGCGCCGGATCGGGTCAGCGGCCGAATGTCGCCGGTTTGATGTCCACCCCATCCGGGTTGTTCAGGTAGCCCGGCCCGCGTCCGCGCACCCCTGTGCGGCCGTACTGCCAGACGATCTGCTTCGTCGCGCGGCTCAGGACGATCACCCGGTGGTTGAAATCGTCGTTCAAGAGAAAGTTGCCGTTCGGCAGCTCGAGGGCGAGGGACGGATGGTCGAGGCGGCCCGGGCCGGTCGCCGGCGCGTACGACCACACGACCTTCCCCTCGCGGCTCACGACGACGACCTTTCCAGGACGGCTGTAGTCAACGACCAAGTACTCGCCGGCGCGGGTCAGCTGCGTATCCGAGGGGTAGGCGACGGGCAGGGGGACCCGATAGAGGATGCGGCCTGTGGCCAGCTCGAGTTCTTTCGCGCTTCGCGTCCCGATCTCAGTGAGGAGCAGGTTGCCGTTCGCGAGCGGCGTGTCCCCGTTGGGAAACAGGAAGTGCCCCGGTACGGCGCGGCAGTCCCGGGTGACACCGAACTGCCGTTGGATCCGGTGCGCCGGCGGGGGATCGAACACGAGGATGCGGCAGTTCTTGATGTCGGCGACCACGATGCGGCCGTCCGGCAGCTGGTAGGCGTCGTCCGGCGTATTCAAGTATCCGGGCGCGGTCCCGGCGTGCCCCGGGTGACCGTACTGCCACACGACCTTGTGGGCCGCGTAGTCGATGAGCGTGATCGTGTGGTTGTCCTCTTCGTTGGTGATAATGGTCCGGCCCCCCGGCGTATAGAACGCGTCGTCGGGATCGATAAACGACTGACCCGGCGCCAGGTCGCCCGGCCGGGGGAACTCCCACACGATGCGCTTGTCGGGCGTGACTTCGATGATGCGGTTGTTTGCGGCGTCGGCGATCAGGACGTTGCCCGGGAGCCCGGCGGTGGCTGCATCCGGCCCCATGGGGGCGGCGGCGCCGCGCGGCGAGGGGAGGAGGCCGGGGAGGACCAAGATCGCGGCGATCGCGATGAATCGGCTGGGGACGGCAGGCTTGGGCATCAAGGTCCTCCTGAATGCCTCCCGGCAGGCGAACGGTCGATGGCCTCACGATAGCAGGACCCGTGCCCACTGCGCAACCATTTCCCCGCTATTCACCCACGTAGATCATCGCCCCAAACGTCGCCGCACTATTTGGTGCCAACAGCAAGCCGCCGGAAGGGTTTAGCACGAACTCGATCACATCACCCTTGACGAGTTGCTGCACATCAGTCACGACCGCCTGGTTCCCATTCAGGTTGGACGTTTGTGCGCCAGTCGGGAGGTCATTTTTCATGCCATTCTTCCGTACTCCCAAACCGTTTACAGCGACCGGAACGTTGCAACCGCCGATGAGCAGGTATGTTCCGTCGAATGGTGCCGTGAACTTGGTGTTCTTGTTCGGGTCTTTCAGGTCATTCATGGTCGTCGGTCGCATGCCGTCAGTACTTAGATCATTCACGTCAAACTGTAGGGCCTGCCAGACACCAGCTGTGACCGACTGCTGTGGGTTCTGCTGATGCGATCGCGCCATTGACTGGAGCATCCGAAAGCGGTGGTCCGGGTCCGATCCTGTCTGCACCTTCACTTGATCACCAAATTTCGCCGTGCTTGGCATATCCTACCTCCCCTCCGGTCTTTTGCACCGGTGCTTGGATCCGTCCTTGAGGTCGTCTCTGCAGTCTATGCGCAGGGCTGCCCTTCCGGATGACGTCTGGGAAGCTGGTGTCGTATGCTTCAAATCAAAGGGGACGAAGTAGCGATACTCCAAGTGCGACAACCAATGGGATTGAATGCTTCTTGGCTTCGCGCATAAAAACGGACTGTCCTTCATTCTATGGCTCGCCACGGCGACGCGAAATTGGGACACTACCGGGAGGCGATGTCCCCTGTTCAGGTTCCCTTGACAGCGGGGGGAGCGCGGCGTACAATTAGGACAGGTTAGTCCTATTGCCACGCAGGCGTCACAGGGTATGCGACGCGACCAGCGAAGCCGGGAAAAGATCATTGAGGCCGCGGCGAGCCTGTTCCACCAACGCGGATTCCAGCCGACATCACTCGACGACATCCTCGAGCGCAGTGAGGTCTGCCGCAGCAATTTCTATTATCACTTTCGGTGCAAGGAAGACCTGGGGCTCGAGGTGCTGGCGCGCCAGGCGGAACGGTTTGAAACCGGCATCATCCGGGGGATACTAGAAGATGAGAGCGAGTCTCCCCGGCGGCGCTTGGCGCGCGTGTTCGAAGGCGTGGCCACGAGTGTTCGCGCGGAAGCGTATCGGAATGGCTGCCCGTTCGGCAACCTGGCGGCGGAGCTTGGGGGTATTCATCCCGAGTTCCGGCGCCGTTTGAGCGTGTTTTTCCGCCGCTGGGAAGACGCGGTGGAGCGGTGTCTCCGGGAGGGTGTAGCCCGGGGCGAGTTTCGCCGCGACCTCCACACACGCCGTCTGGCGACGGCGTTTATCAGCCAGATCGAAGGGGCCGTCCTGCTGACGAAAACCCACGGCCATGGTGGGCCGGTCGAGGCCGGGGCGCAGGCGATGCTCACGTTGTTGGAAAGCAGGTGATCCCGGTGGAACAATCTCTTCGTCGGGCACTGGCCGCGCACGGGGCGCAGCCTCCCGTGCGCGTCGACCTTCCGGGTGCGCAGGTGTCGGGGACCGCGCCGGCGCCGGAAGCTATCCTCTTTGAACAAATGGTGACCGCTCATCTGGACGCGCTGTACCGCACCGCGCTCCGGCTGACCGGGCGTCCGCAGGATGCGGAGGACCTGGTCCAGGAGACATACCTGCGGGCATGGCGCTCACTTCACACCTACCGGCCGGGCACGAATCCCAAAGCGTGGCTGTTCCGGATCCTGCACAACGCCCGCATCGATCGGTACCGTGCGTCCACCCGGACCGTGCAGACCGTCGACGAGATGGAGGGTCAGGATCCCGCGTTCGTCGTGAACGAGACGCCCGAATCGCTTGTGCTCGAGGGGGTCATGGACGCCGAAGTACGCACGGCGCTCACGGCCCTCCCCGAGGTGTTCCGCGCGTGCCTCATCCTGGCCGACCTTGAAGGCTTCTCATACCAGGAGATCGCCGACATCCTGGGGATCCCCCGGGGTACCGTGATGAGCCGGCTGTTTCGAGGCCGGCGTGCGATGCGCCGGGCGCTTACGGCCTACGGCCGTGAGCACGGGTACGTGAAGGCCAACTAACCGGCGCGTCATCTCCGCGCAATGCTCGGGAGGGGGGCCGCCCGCGGGCGCGAACCTTCCCCACCGATGACGACGGACGCCAGCGAGATGATGCCGGCCGGGCTCGCCGTCCTTGCGGCGCGGCGGACGGTGCGGTTCTACCGGAGCGATCCGGTCCCCGATCCGCTCGTCCACGCGCTCCTGGATGCCGCCCGAACGGCTCCCTCGGCTCACAACGCCCAGTCGACGCGGTTTGTCGTCATCCGGTCCGCCGAAATGAAGCGCCGGCTCGCCGACCGCATGGCACGGCGGTGGCGGCGTGACCTGGAGCGCAGCGGGGTCGCGGAGGCCGCCGTCCGGGTGGAACTGCGGTTCTCCCTCCATCGGTTCAGCGACGCGCCCCTGCTGATCCTGGTCGGGTATACGATGGAGGAGATGGACCCGTACCCCGACCGCGGGCGGCGGCGCGCCGAGGAGACGATGGCGGTGCAGAGCGCGGCGGCGGCGGTCGAGAACCTGCTCCTCGCGGCGGCCGCGCACAGCCTTGGCGCCTGCTGGTGTTGCGCGCCGCTGTTTTGCCCCGGGATCGTGCGCCGAGCCCTCGGCCTCCCGCCGGCGTTCGCGCCGCAGGCGCTCCTCACGATTGGCTACCCGGCCCACACGCCGCCTGTGCCTCCGCGGAAGCCGTTCGAGCACGTGGTCGCGTTCCGTTAAGTTGCCGGCGCCCGGTCAGCCGTCGTGATCACCGTTCTGTGCGGCGGCGTGGGCGGGGCCAAGCTCGTGGACGGCCTGGCCGCGGTTCTCCCGGATCCTTCCGCGCTTTCCGTCGTAGTGAACACGGCCGACGACTGTGACGTGTGGGGGCTGCGCGTCTCTCCCGACGTGGATACGGTCGTGTATACGCTCGCCGGACTCGCGAGTCCGATGCAGGGGTGGGGAATCACCGGCGACACGTGGGGCGCCCTCGAGATGATGGAACGGTACGGGTTCCCGGCGTGGTTCCGGATCGGCGATCGTGATCTGGCCATGCACGTCGCCCGGACCGCCCGGCTTCGGGAAGGGCGGCGCTTCACGGACGTGACGGCGTCGCTTGCCGCCGCCGTCGGCGTACGGCCGCGCGTTCTCCCGATGTGCGATGAGCCGGTTGCCACCGTCGTGCGCACGCCGGCCGGCCGGCTGCCGTTTCAAGAGTACTTCGTTGCCCGGCGCGCCGGTGATGCGGTCCATGGGATCGAGTTTGAAGGCGTCGCCCGGGCTCGTCCGACCCCCGAGGTCCTCTCGGCCGTCCGTTCCGCTTCGGTCATCGTCATCGCGCCGAGTAACCCTCTCGTGAGCATCGGGCCGATCCTGGCGCTGCCCGGCATGCGCGCGGCGCTCGCCGCCTCGCCTGCGCTGCGCGTCGCGGTCACCCCGCTTGTCGGCGGGCAGGCACTCAAGGGCCCCACGGTGGAGATGCTCCGCGGACTCGGGATGCCGGCGGAGCCGTCGTCGGTGGCCGGCATGTATCAGGAGTTTCTCGACGTGTTTCTTCTCGATGAGCGCGATCGGGCTGCCGCGCCCGCGGTCGCGGCAGCCGGCGCCGGGTCCGGCCGCCGGCTGACCGTCGAGTGCGCGGACACCGTCATGGCCGACGCCCCGGGCCGCCGCCGGCTCGCCCGGGACCTGCTCCGCATCGCCCGGGCGCGTGGGGCCGCCGTGCCCCCGGCGCGCTCCGAATGAGCATCCGCGCGATCGTCCCGCAAAAGTCCCTGGCTCTTGCCAAGGGCCGGCTCGCGGCGGTGCTCCCTCCCGGAGCCCGGGCCACCCTGGGGCTCTCGCTGCTGCGGCACGTCTGCGCGGTGCTCCGGGCCGTCCCGGCCGTGGAGGCTCTGGCGATCATGACCCCCGATCCGGTGGTGCGAGCCAGCGCGGAGGCGTGGGGAGTGAGCGCGCAGGCCGACTCCGGGCCTGACCTCAACAGGGCGCTGGCGGCGCTCGTCGCCGCGTCTGCGCACACCAAACGGCACCGCGGGTTCCTCGTCATCGCCGGCGACCTCCCGTGGCTGCGGACAGCCGATATCGAGGCAGTGCTGCGGGCCGGGACCTCCGATGCCATCGTCCTGGCCCCGTCCAAGGACGGAATGGGAACGAACGCGCTTCTGGTGCCCCCCCGCGTGCTGTTTCGGCCCGCGTACGGGGCAGGCAGCCGTGCCGCGCACCATCGCGTGGCGCGCACGCTCGGACTCGGGATCATTGAAGTGCGCCGGCCCGGGCTCGCGTTCGATGTCGACACCCCGGACGATCTGGCCGGTGTGAGTCCGGGTAGGGGTGGGGTACTCGCGTAGGGCTGGGACCGAGCGTGGGCTGGGAGCGGGATAGCAGGCGCAGGGTGGCGTTAGAAGTAGGGCGGGTTTCGGTACATCTTTCCGAAGTCGATCCCGTTTTGAACGAGACACCCCAGGAGGTCGACGAGGTGACCGTGGAGCGGACCGGAGATGGCGTCCGCCCCCGGGTCCAGCAGGCCCGGGCCGTCGTTGTTGGCGCCGGCCGCGGCGCAGAGATCATACACGCGCGCATCCACGGCGCGCGAGTGCAGCACTTCCGGACGCCCGAGCAGGAGCGCCAGCGCCGCCTCGATTCCGTACGCCCCCCAATTGGAGACCACGCCCGTGATGAGGAGGTCGGTCTCGACGACCGGGACGACCATGCCCCCGCACGGGCACGTGCACCGGCCGCTGTTCGGCACAACGCGCAGGACCGCGTCGCGGATCGCCGCGGCCCCGATCTCATTCCCGCCGTCGCCGATGCCGATCGTCAGGATGCCTTGGGCGCGCGCGGCCGCGAACAACGAATCGATCTTGGCGCAGTGATCGGTCAGGTTCTTCCCGCCCGCCGAGTGGTACTGCCGGTGCTCGTTCGCCCCCGGGCGCTCCACCGCGATCAGCGCCGCGGGGTGGAGTGTTTCGAGGAGGCGCTGCGTCCGCACCTCGGCCTCATCCCACTCGAGTGGAAACGGCACAACCGCGGTCGTCGTCGGGAGCCGGAGTGCGTCGTCGATGGACCGGACGTACAGCCCGGCGCCGCGGATCGCGGCGGCACAGATGTCCACGTTGGCGGGGTCGGTCACGATCACCGGTCGCGCGCCGATCCCGAGGACGAGCGCTCGGGCGAGCGTGGCGGCACCGACCGGTCCGTCCTGCTCACCCGCGAACCATGGGGGAGTCGGCCATCCCGTGGCCAGCACGACGACGTCGCCTTTGCGCACCGTCTCGAGGAGGCGGGACGCGGCCTCCAGGCACAACGGGCCGTCCTGAGTCCTGCGGGCCGCGGCGTACAGGCCGCCGATCACGCCGCGGCCGCTGATCTCGGCGTTCACGAGATGGTCGATTCCTTCGCCCATCGCGAGCTGTTCGCGTGTCGGTGGCATCCGGTCTGAGGCCTCCGCCGTGCCCTACCAATATCCCACGGGCGGACGCGGCGTTCCTTTCAATGCCGTGCTCGCGAACCGATCCGGTCCCCGGCTGGAGAGAACCGGACCGGTTCTGCCGTCTCCGCTGCAGGAAAGAAGGGTGCCTAGTGCCCCCCTCCTTCGCGCCAAGCCTACCTCAAGCATTCTCCCTCCGGGAGAACGAGGCCTACCGGGTCAGTCTCCCTGTTTCACGCCAGGCTTCGAGGGCGGGGCAGGGGCGGGAGCGTTGCGGCGTGAGGAGTCCGGTCGCCCGGTGCGGCGCCAGCGGTCAATCGTTCTTGTCCTTTGAGGTCGCTCGGGTCCTTGACCAGAATATAGCTGGTCCCTGCGCTCGTCGCAATGAACTTGATCGGTCCCCCCAATCCGCTGTCGCCCAGGCCCTTGCTGTCGATCCGCACGGATCCGTTGTCATGCGTGATCTGGGAGAATCCCACCTCGGGGGAGCAGCGTAAGCAGTAGGGTACTTCCCATATCCCCGCATGGTTCTGCGCCCACGCCTGGCCTCAACCCGGCGGCGCGCTGGAGGCACATGTAGTAGAGTACCTCCAGCAGGTTGTCCGACGTGAGCGCCTCCCCCGCCGCCGGGGTGGCCCGGATCGCCTCCACGCTTCTGCCTTTCTCCGCCGGGGGCCTACGCCAACCGCACGCGCTGCGGGAGCGCTTCCAGCACCTCTCGGGCCTCGCGCACGATCGCACCGACGACCTCCGCCGCTCCGGGCAGGTCGTGGATGAGCCCCACGCTCTGCCCCGCCAGCATCGGGAAAAACTCACCCGTTCGGTGAGCCGCCGACGCGTCGTAGATATCCTGGGCCGCGCGGCGCTGGGCGAGTCCCGGCAGCACCGGCGCGCCCGACGCCGCGTATTCGTCCGCGAACGTGTTGCGCAGCGCCCGCGCGTACAGGCCGGTGAACGCGTCTGTCACCGCCGTCGCGCTGCTGTCGCGCTCGACGAGCGCCCGCTTCCAGAACTCGGGAGCCATGGACTCGCGGGTGGCGACGAAGCGCGTCCCCAGCAGGACACCCTGGGCGCCGAGCGCGAGCGCGGCGACGAGACCCCGCCCATCGACGATCCCGCCCGAGGCGACGACCGGGACCTCGACCGCGGCAGCGACCTCCGGGACGAGCACGACGAGCCCGACGCTGGCCTCCTGAGCCGTGCGCGTCTTCACCCAGGTCGAGCGGTGCCCGCCGGCCTCGCTCCCCTGGGCCACGATCACATCCACGCCCGATCGGGCGAGCGTGCGCGCGTCGCCGACCGTGGCGGCCATCGCAATGACCGCGACACCGCGCTCGTTGCACCGGCGGACCATCGCGGGGCCGGGATCTCCGAGGCCGATGCTCCACACCGGCACGCCCTCCTCGAGGATCACCTCGAATGCCGCGTCGATGAGGTCCGGCATCTTCGACGGACGCGCCTGCGTCGTCGGGATCTCGAGGCGCTGGCGAAACCGGTTGAGCATCCCCTGCACGGCAGCAACGGTGTCCTCGGAGATCGCCGCCGGATCCACGGGCGGGCGGATCTCGGCATGGAGCCAGAGGTTGACGCCGAAGGGCCGATCGGTGAGTTCCCGCACGCGGCGGATGCGCCGGCGCAGCTCGTCGGGCGGGACGTTGAGGCCGCCCAGGATGCCGAGCCCGCCGGCCCGCGATACCTCGGCTACCAGTTCCGGGCCCGCGAGATTCCCCATGCCCGATTGGATGATGGGGTACTCGATGTCCAGCAGGTCGCAGAGCGCCGTGCGAAACGGTGAACCCATGACCATGGCCTCCTAGGAGGTCAGTACGCGATGCCCCCGCCGGGCGCGTCCTCGAAGGGCAGGCCGACCAGCTCGCGGAGCGCCCGCTCCACGTACACGCGCGTCATCTTCTTGCGGTACCCGATCGTGAGGTCCGTGTTGTTGAGCGGCTTGGCCGGCTGATCCGGAATGTTCATTATCTGTTCCTGAACACCTTCTGTTGAAGAAGTCCATCTGGCTCTTCGGGGACAAGTGTGACCGACGGTCCCATGAAAGCCTGTTCGGGCCCGTCCGAAACCCCCAACCCCGGGCATGGTCACGCTGGCAACCGATTTCTCAGACACGTCCCCCTCGGCCTCCTTACCGCCCACGTTGACCGCAACGATCGCGGGCTGCTACCCCGCGGGTCCCGGCAGCATCGCAAGCCGCCGCACGACCGCCCCGAACAGCCGCCGTGTCAGGTGCCCTTCCGCCAGCAACAGCCAGTAGTACCGCGCGTGCTTCACGAGCCGGCCGCCCGTCTTCATCAAACCGTTGTTGCAGACTTGTCAGCGACCAAGTGTCGATCCTCTTCGGTAGCCCGAGCCGGCGCCAGAGGTTCCCCGGGTTGTAGGCGATCACGCTCAGCCACAACCGCACTTCGTTCGTCCGGAACCGGTGGCAGCTCAGCCACGTCAGTTTCACCGCTTCCTTGCCGGCTTTGATCCATTGCTCCGCCGTCCCGCGCTTGTTATAGAATTCCACCGGCGCGGGGACTCCATCGCTTTCACCCTCGCGAGCAGCTCCCGGTTGATCGCCGCCAACCCCCGTGAGGTTGTCGTTTTGGCTCAGCAGCTCCGTCTCGAACGAGTGCACCCGGGACGTCAGGGCGGCTCCACGCTGCCCGAGCTGCTCCGAGCCGATCAGGCGGTAGACCGATCGCCGCACCAAGTCGGTGAGTGGGAATGGCATGTTCTTGCCCCGAGGATCGGTGATGTGCTGCGCGATCAGGTCGCTGACGCCTAGCCGCTCGTCCAGAAGCGCACTCGCACAAAGATCACGAATCAGCCGCGTACGTCATCAGCGGCCGCCTTATCTTCTGGTTCGGCGAGGGCCTGGAGGAAAGGATCACGGCGGGACCGGGAGACTTCGTCTACATCCCACCGGCGGTTCCACATCTTTCTATCAACGGGAGCAACACCGAGCCGGTGGTCGCCGTTCTGGCCAGGACCGACCCGAACGAACACGAGAGCACGATGCTGTTGCCTGCGCTTGATGGTCTGGCTCACCTTTTTGCGGGGGTCGCATGAGCCTTAACCGACAACTCCCCCCTTGACGCGCTCCAAGGCGATCCGGAGACCTCCATGCGCTCGCTAGCGACCTCGGCGGATCCTCCGGATCGTCGGCAGTCCATTGGTTCAGACGGTTCGTCGCAATGCTGCATCGCGTTCACGCGGGTATTGAGTTAAGAGGTATCTCGTCGAGTGGCGGCTGGTGGAATCCGCCGTCCACATACGGCGCACCGCCCCGGGCGGGCTGATCATGGAACTCTTGCGTAAAAATAGTTGTCGAAAAAGGCGCGGGAGCTCCAATGAGATTCCTTGAACCCCAGACACGTCCGTAGCAACTGCGGGTCCGTGCTGACATCCACGTCTGGGACTGCTGGTGCCGTTGTCGCTGGTTAGGCAAGGACCCGCTCTACATCGCCTGGCAGAGGGACACCCCTCTGCGGGGTGCAGTTGCGTGCAATCCGGTGCAGGGACCCGAAGGGCTGGACCCCGCGTCGGCTGTGATGTCCTGCGGTGTGGTGCTGTCCGGTGCAACGGGGTGCATGGTGGGCCGTGTAGGACTCGAACCTACAACCTTGGGATTAAGAGTCCCCTGCACTGCCAGTTGTGCTAACGGCCCCACGCCATTCTAGCAGAGGGCCCCGGGAGTGGGAAGGGGTGGTAAAATCGAGGCGGTGAGCGCGCGCGGGCGTGGCGGAATACGGCAGACGCACCAGGCTTAGGACCTGGTGGGCCGCAAGGCTCATGGGGGTTCAAATCCCTCCGCCCGCACCACCCGGGTGGCAGCCCGGACGAGTTGACACCGCCGCCGGACCGCATGATATACTGCCGTGGGTAGACAGGCGCCTCGGCGGTCGCACCGTCGAGGCGTTCTAACGTCCCCGATTTCCCCACGCACGAAGGAGTGTTCTTTGATGAAGGTGGAGTGGCGGACCGAGCCGGGCAGCCGGGCGGTGCTGGAGATCGAGGTCCCCGAAGACGACGTCACGCGGGCGATGGATCAAGCCTATGCGGCCCTGGTCCGTCGCGTCCAGGTCCCCGGGTTTCGCCGCGGCAGGGCCCCTCGGCCGATCTTCGAGCGGCACATCGGCACGGACGCCCTGCGGGAAGAAGCGCTCCGCCAATTAGTGCCGGACCAGTACGCGGAAGCGATCAGCCAGGCGGGCATCGCACCGATCACGCGCCCGTCGATCCAGGTGAAAGACGGTCCCGACGGCAAGGGGCTCCATCTCACCGCGACCGTGGACGTATACCCGACCGTCACGCTCCCTGACTACCGCGCCATTCGGGTGCCGCGCGAGACCAACCCCGTGACCGATGCGGACGTCGACCGCGCCGTCGAGGACATTCGGACCCGGCACGGCCGGCTTGCGAGCACCCCCGACGAAACCGCCCGCCGGGGCGACTTCGTCCTCCTGAACGTGACGGCGGCGCCGCAAGGCCTTGAGCGCCTCCAGCCGGGACGGGAACTGCTCGTGGAGATCGGCGGCGGCCTGCTGCCGGCGCCGGTGGAAGCCGCGCTCGAAGGCGCCCGCGCGGGCGAGGACCGGACGGCGCAGGTGGAGGGCGCCGGCGAGGTCACGGTCCACGTGGGTGACGTGCGCCGGAAGGACCTCCCGCCGCTCGACGACGCGTTTGCCCGGATGGTGTCCGATCAGCCGACGCTGGCAGCGCTCCGGGACAGCCTGCGGGCCCGGCTCACCCGGGAGCGCGCAGAGGACGAGACCCGTGAGCGGCGGGAGCGCGCGCTCGACGCGGTGCTCGCGCAATCCGCGGTCGACCTGCCCGAGAGCCTCGTCCGGCACGAGCTCGAGCACATGCTGGAAGATTTGAGCAGCCGGCTCCAGTCTCGCGGGCTCAGCGTGGAATCATATCTACGGTCGCAGGAGAAAGACGAGGCGGCGCTGCTCGCGGAGATGCGGCCCGGCGCGGAGCGCCGCGTGCGCGGCCGGCTGGTGCTCGAGGCGGTCGCCGAGCGTGAGGGTCTTGCGGTCACCGAGGAGGAGATAGCCGCCGAGGTCGAGAAACTGGCAGGCGATCTCAAACAAGACATCCCGAAAGTCTCGGCTTGGCTCGCTGAAGGCGGCCGTCGCGAGGGCCTGCGGGAGAGCCTCCTACGGCGCAAAGCGATGACGTTGCTCGTTGACGCGGTGACGGGAGTCCTCGCGGCGGCGCCCCCGCCGCAAGTGCCGGCCGCGCAGACCCCGGGCGAGTCGGGGGCCTCCGCGTAGAGGACCCGCCGGATCCCGGGGTTTCGATTGTTCTGACGGCCACGTCCCACCCGGCCGGCATCCGGGGCACAAGCACAGAGATGGAGGGAAGCCGACAGCGTGATGTACATGCCGATCGTCGTCGAACAAACCGCTCGCGGAGAGCGGGCGTACGACATTTACTCCCGGCTCCTCCGGGAGCGGCTCATCTTCATTGGCGGGACGATCGAGGATGAGATGGCCAACCTGATCATCGCCCAGATGCTCTACCTCGACTACGAGGATCCGGAGAAGGAGATCCAACTCTACGTGAACAGCCCGGGCGGCTCGGCCACGGCCGGTCTGGCGATTTACGATACAATGCAATACCTGCACTCGCCGGTGTCGACGATCTGCATCGGGTTGGCGGCCAGCGCGGGCGCGATCATCCTGGGTGGAGGCAGCAAGGGCCGGCGCTTCGCCCTGCCGTACTCGCGCATGATGATTCACCAGCCGTGGGGCGGCGCGCAGGGGTCTGTCTCGGACATCAGCATCCAGACGAAGGAGTTTCTGGCGATCCGGCAAATCCTAAATGAGATTCTCGCCAAGCATACCGGGCAACCGCTCGAGCGCATAGAGCGGGACACCGAGCGCAACTTGTGGATGAGCGCACAGGAGGCGAAAGACTACGGACTGATCGACGACGTGATCCAGCCGAGGCGGTAGCCGGTCCCTCACAATGACGCAGCGGACGCACAAGGAGCGGGCAGCCGATGTTTAAGGCCGGAGAGGAACGGGACCGTCTGAAGTGTTCGTTTTGCGGGAAGACGCAGGAACAGGTGCGCAAACTCGTCGCCGGCCCGGGCGTGTACATCTGTGACGAGTGCATCGAGCTCTGCAACGAGATCATCGAGGAAGAGCTGGCAGGCCCCCACGGGCACCTGAAGCCGCGTAGCGTCCCCAAGCCGCACGAGATCTACCAGACCCTCTGCCAGTATGTGATCGGGCAGGAGCACGCGAAGAAAGCGCTCGCCGTCGCGGTCTACAACCACTACAAGCGGATCGGGTCGCACTCGAAGCGATCGAGCGACGTCGAGCTCCAAAAGAGCAACATTCTGCTGATCGGGCCCACGGGATGCGGCAAGACCCTGCTGGCCCAGACCCTCGCGCGGATTCTGGACGTGCCGTTTGCGATCGCGGACGCGACCTCGCTCACCGAGGCGGGGTACGTCGGGGAGGATGTCGAGAACATCCTCCTCCGGCTCATCCAGGCGGCGGACTATGATGTGAAGCGGGCCGAGCGAGGGATCGTGTACATCGACGAGGCCGACAAGATCGCCCGCAAATCGGAGAACCCGTCGATCACGCGCGATGTCTCGGGCGAGGGCGTCCAGCAGGCGCTCCTCAAGATCCTCGAAGGGACGACCGCGAACGTCCCGCCGCAGGGGGGGCGAAAGCACCCCCACCAGGAGTTCATCCAGATCGATACGACCAACGTCCTGTTCATCTGCGGCGGCGCCTTTGACGGGCTCGATCGGATCATCGAGGCCCGGATCCGGGTGGCCAGTATCGGATTCGGCGCCAAGATCGAAGCCAAACGGGAGCAGCGGATCGGGGAGCTGCTCGCGCACGTGATGCCCCAGGATCTGCTTCGGTACGGGCTGATCCCGGAGTTCATCGGCCGCCTGCCCGTCGTCGTCCCGCTCGAGCCCCTGACCGAGCCGGATCTGGTCACGATCCTGGTCGAGCCGCGCAACGCGCTCGTCCGCCAGTACCAGAAGATCCTCGAGATGGACGGCGTCGAACTGATCGTCGCCGACGACGCCCTTCGGGCGATCGCGCGGGAAGCGATGACCCGGAACACCGGGGCCCGCGGCCTGCGCACGATCATCGAAGAGATCATGCTGAACATCATGTATGAGATCCCGTCGCGGGGCGACGTGAAGCGGTGCATCGTCACTCGGGAAACCGTCGAGAAGCGGACCGAGCCACTCCTCCTGACGGCAAGTGACCTCAAGAAGATGCCCAAGGAGAAGCCTGCCTGAGCCGAGGCCCGCAGGCGGAGACAGCGCAGCGGATGGTCGAAGGAGCCTGCAGCGCAGGCTTCTTCTCTTTTGGCGGCCGGCGCCGGGCTGGAATCCCCGGAGGTCCGCCGCCGTATACAGGGGTAGCGGTGTGTTGAGTGAGTATCGGACCCTGACTCAGGGTATAAGGACAGCGACCGCCCAGATCCGCTAGACGTGTGCGCGGGAGCGCACGGCCCCGTCCCGAGATCCGGGCGCGGCCGGGCCCCCGCCGGAGAGGCGACCCCTCTCCAGGGAGGTGCTCAATGACCGAACAGACGCCAGAGCAGACGCCGGAGCAGGAGCCGCAGCAGCCCGATCAGGCCCTTCCACAGATCCTCACCGTGCTGCCCCTCAAGGGGACGGTCGTCCTGCCGTCGATGGTGGTGCCCCTCGGGGTCGGCCGGCCGAAGTCGCTGGCCGCGCTCGAGGCCGCGCTGACGGGGGACCGCGTCATCCTGCTCGTGGCCCAGAAGAAGGACGACGAGGAGAACCCCGAGCCCGCCGGTCTCTATCAGATGGGGACGGTGTGCCGGATCCTCCAGGTCGGCAAGCAGGCGGACGGCACGGTGCAGGTCGTTGTTGAGGGAGTCGTGCGCGGAACGATCGTGGAGTTCACCCAGACCATGCCGTTCTTCCAGGTCCGGATCGATCTGCGGCCCGATCCAAAGGACAAGCCGCTCGAAATCGAGGCGCTGATGCGGGGCGTCAGCTCGCAGTTCGAGCGCTACTCGCGGCTGTCCCGCTCGATTCCGCCGGAAGCGTTCATGCTGGTCATGTCCTCGGAGGAGCCGGGACGGCTCGGCGATCTCGTGGCGCAGCACCTCCAGCTCAAGGTCGAGGAGCGGCAGCGCGTCCTCGAGGCGGCGCCCAAGGACCGTCTCGAGCTGCTGAGCGGCATTCTTACCAAGGAGATCAACATCCTCGAATTGGAGCGCAAGATCCAGAACCGCGTGCGCAAGCAGATGGAGAAGAGCCAGCGCGAGTACTTCCTCAAAGAGCAGATGAAGGCGATCCAGCAGGAGCTGGGCGAGAAGGACGAGCGGACCGCCGAGGCCGACGAGTACCGGAAGAAGATCGAGGACGCCAACCTGCCGGAGAAGGTCAAGGAGAAGGCGCTCGAGGAGCTGGGCCGCCTGGAGAAGATGCCGCCGATGGTGGCGGAGGCCGTTGTCGTGCGCACCTACCTCGACTGGATCCTGGCGCTCCCGTGGAGCACCCGGTCGGATGACCGGCTGGATATCAAAGCGGCCCGCACGATCCTCGACGAGGACCACTACGGGCTCGAGAAGGCCAAGGACCGCGTCGTCGAGTACCTGGCCGTCCGGAAGCTCGCCCCCGAGTCGAAGGCGCCGATCATCTGTTTCGTCGGCCCGCCGGGGACCGGGAAGACGAGCCTCGGCAAATCGATCGCGCGGGCGCTCGGCCGGAAGTTCGTCCGGGTGTCGCTCGGCGGCGTCCGGGACGAGGCGGAGATTCGGGGCCACCGCCGGACCTACGTCGGCGCGCTCCCCGGCCGGATCGTCCAGGGCATGCGGACGGCCGGCAGCAAGAACCCGGTGTTCATGCTCGACGAGATCGACAAGCTGGGGATGGACTTTCGGGGGGACCCTTCGGCCGCGCTGCTCGAAGCGCTCGATCCGGAGCAGAACAACGCGTTCAGCGACCACTACCTCGAGCTGCCGCTCGACCTGCGTGAGGTGATGTTCATCACCACCGCCAACATCCTGGACACCGTGCCGCCCGCGCTGCGAGACCGGCTCGAGGTGATCCGCTTCTCCGGGTACATCGAGGAGGAGAAGCATCACATCGCGACCCAGTTCCTGATTCCCAAGCAGCTCAAGGAGAACGGGCTCACGCCCGAGCACGTGACGTTCACCGAGGAGGCGCTCCGCCTCGTCATCCGCGAGTATACGCGGGAAGCCGGCGTGCGCAACCTGGAGCGCGAGGTGGCGACGATCTGCCGGAAGATCGCGCGCGAGGTCGCCGAGGGCGAGGCGACCTCGGTCAAGGTGACGACGCAAAACGTCCACAAGTTCCTGGGCCCGACGAAGTTCCACTACGGCAGCATGGAGAAGGAGGACGAGGTCGGCGCGGCGACCGGGCTCGTCTATACGGAGCAAGGCGGCGACATCATCACAGTCGAGGCGAGCCTGCTGCCCGGCGAGGGGAAGCTCTCGCTGACCGGCCAGCTCGGCGACGTGATGAAGGAGTCCGCCCAGGCGGCGCTCAGCTACATCCGGGCCCGCGCCAGGCGCCTCGGGGTGGACGACACGTTCGCGTCGCGCCACGACGTCCACGTCCACGTGCCGGCGGGCGCCGTGCCCAAGGACGGGCCGTCGGCGGGCATTACCATGGCGACGGCGCTCGCGTCGGCGCTCACCGGCCGTCCGGTGCACAAGGATGTGGCAATGACCGGGGAGATCACGCTGCGCGGCAAAGTGCTGCCGATCGGCGGGGTCAAAGAGAAGGTGATCGCCGCGCACCGGGCAGGGATGAAAGTCGTCATTATGCCCAAGGAGAACGAGAAGGACCTGTACGAAATCCCGAACAACGTCCGGAAGAAGCTCCGGTTTGTCTTTGTCGAGCACATGGACCAAGTGCTCGAGCAGGCGCTGGGGCAGGGCGTCGGGCTGCCGGTGCTGACGCCGACGCCGAGCCAGCTGCGTCGGTCGCAGCCCTCGATTCAGGCCTAGCGCGCGTCGGGAGGGTCGGAAGTGGGCGGGGCGTGTCCGAAGGGCGGCACGCTCCGCCTGCGTTTTATGCCGGGTGCGGGTGAGACACGATGGGTCCGATGATTGAGGTTCGTGACGTGTGGAAGCGCTACGGCCGGATCGAGGCGGTCCGCGGCGCGTCCTTCGACGTGCAGCCGGGTGAGGTGTTCGGGTTCCTCGGGCCCAACGGCGCGGGGAAGACCACGACGATCAAGATCCTGGCGACGCTCCTCCTTCCGTCGTCCGGCCGGGTCACGTTGAACGGCTATGACGTGGTGCACCAGCCGACCGAGGTGCGGCGATCGATCGGGATCGTGTTCCAGGATCCGAGCCTCGACACCCGGTTGAGCGCCGAGCTGAACCTTCGCTTCCATGCGATGCTGTACGGGATGCCGGCCGATGTCGGGGAGCGCCGGATCGGGGAGGTGCTCGAGATGGTCGAGCTCACCGACCGGCGGCGGTCGCTTGTCAGCACCTTCTCCGGCGGGATGAAGCGCCGCCTCGAGATCGCCCGCGGGCTGATGCACGCGCCGCGCGTGCTGTTCCTCGACGAGCCGACCGTCGGGCTGGACCTCCAGACCCGCAACCGGATTTGGGAGTACGTGCTGGACCTGCGGCGCCGGGAGGGCGTCACCGTCTTTATGACCACGCATTACATCGAAGAGTCCGAGCACTGCGACCGGATCGCGATTATCGACCACGGCGAGATCATCGCCGTGGACACCCCGGAGGCGCTCAAGCACCGGGTGGGCGGGGATGTGATCACGATCACCTCGCCCGACGCCGCCCGCCTGGCTGCGGCGATCCAGGAACGGTTCGGCGGGGAGGCCCGCGTCACGGACGGCTCCGTCGTCCTGGAACGCGACCAGGGCGCGGCCTTTATCCCGCGGGTCGCCGCGGCGTTCCCCGACCTGGTGGTCGCGATCGCCGTCCAGCGGCCGACGCTCGACGACGTCTTTCTCAAGATGACCGGGCGCGCGATTCGAGCGGAGTCCGCCTCGGCCACCGATCAGATGCGGCTCATGACCCGGGGCTGGCGGGGCCGGTGACCATGGCTCGGGCGGCGGTTGGAGAGAGGCCGGGGCTCCGCGACGGCGGTCGCGTCCGGCACGAGCTGCGCGCGGCCTACGCGATCTGGCTTCGCGAGCTCACCCGGTTCGTGTCCGAACGCGCCCGCATCGTGGGGGCGCTCGGGCAGCCGCTCATCTACCTGGTGGTGATGGGGACCGGGCTCGGCGCGGCGTTCCGGGCGACCGCTGTCACCCCGGGGTTTCGGTACACGGTGTTCATGTTTCCCGGGATCCTGGGGATGACCATCCTCTTCACGGCGCTCTTCTCCGCGATGTCCGTCATCTGGGACCGGGAGTTCGGCTTTCTCAAAGAGATCCTGGTCGCGCCGATCTCGCGGGGCAGCATCGTGCTTGGGAAGGTCGTCGGCGGCGCGACCGTCGCGACCATTCAGGGCCTGCTCCTGCTCGTGCTCACCCCGCTCGTCGGGATTCCGCTGAGCCTGCCCCAGGTGCTCCAGCTCTGCTTGGTCATGATCCTGATGGCGTCTGCGCTCACGAGCCTCGGTCTGGTGATCGCCTCGCGCATGGCCACGATGGAGGGCTTCCAGGTGATCATGAACTTCCTGGTGGTGCCGATGTGGCTGCTGTCGGGGGCGTTCTTCCCGCTCCGCGGGCTGCCGGCCTGGATGGGTGTGCTCGTGCGGATCGATCCGCTCACGTACGCCGTGGACGCGCTCCGCGGCGTGGTGTACGCGGGATCGCCGCAAGCCCAAGCGCTGGTCGCCCACCCATACGCGTGGAACGTGGCGGTGATCGGCGCGGTGCTCGCCGTGTCGTTCGGCGCGGCCCTCGCGACGTTTCGTTCGCGCGAGGACTGACCGCGCGCGTGAGAACTGACCGCGGTCGACCCCGTCTCTAGAGTTCGGAGGAGTCCCCAGGATCGGCCGGCGTGATCCCCCTGCGACCGGCGAGCGCGTGGCGGATCGCCATCGGCGTGATCGGCACGGTGTCGATGGCGATCGCGAACGGCGCCAGAGCATCCTCGACCGCCCCGGCAATGACGCCGTACGTGGGGATGGTGCCGCCTTCTCCGGCACCCCGAGCGCCGAGCGGGTTCAGGGTGCTCGGCGTCTCCAGATGGTGGACCTCGATCGGTGGGGCGCCGCCGGCCTTGGGCAGGCCATAGTCCATCAGGCTGGCGGTCAGCGCCTGCCCCGCCTCGTCGAAAACCAGGGCTTCAGAGAGGGCGCCGCCAATCCCCTGAACGACTCCACCCTTGATCTGTCCGTCGACGGCCGCCGGGCTCAGCACGCGTCCACAGTCGTGAGCGACCGCGTACCGGAGCACGCGCGACGTTCCGGTCTCGATGTCCACTTCCACGACCGCGGCGTGCGCGCCGCTCGCATACGTGATGCCGGATGGCGCAAAATAGCACGCGGCCTCAAGTCCCGGCCCGTCGGGCAGCACCAGGGGGCCCCGGCCGGAGGCCGCCGCTCGTGCCAGCTCGCTCAAACCGATGGCGCGTTCCGGCGCCCCGGTGACCCAGGCGCGCCCGCTCTCCCAGCGGATGTCCGCTGGACTGGCCTCCAGCACCCGCGCGGCCGCCTGCATCGCCCGCGCTCTGACCCGGCGGGCCGCCTCCGCCACGGCCGATCCGGCGACGACCGCGACGCGGCTGCCCCATGTCCCGACGCCGTACGCGATCGCCGCGGTGTCCCCGAGCCGGACCCGGATCTGTTCGACCGGCACGCCGAGCTCGCTCGCGCAGATTCCGGCGAGCAGCGTTTCGTGCCCCTGCCCCTGCGAGCAGATGCCGGAGAGCACGTGCACGCCGCCGGCCGCGTCCACCCGGACCACCGCGCCTTCGTATGTCCCCGCGCCGGTGCCTTCCATATAGCACGCGACCCCGAGGCCGACGTACCGGCCCGCTGCCCGTTCGCGAGCCTGCCGCGCCCGGAACGAGGGCATATCGACGTGGGTGAGGATCATCTCCAGGCACGGCGCACAACTCCCGGCGTCGTACGCGACCCCACCCGCGCCGGGATAGACGATGCCGGTCTCATGGGGAAACTCGTCTGGCCGAAGCAGGTTGCGTTGGCGGAGCTGAGTCGGCTCGATGCCGAGCGTCCGCCCGGCGCGATCCATGGCCCGCTCCAGGGCGAACACCGCTTCGGGCTGCCCCGCCCCACGGTACGGGACGGCCGGCGCCTTGTTGGTGAACACCGATGTGGCTTGAATATCGAGTGCCGGCATGCGATACGGGCCGGCAAGGCTCGCCATGGTGACGAGCGGCAACCGCAGCCCGTATGGCGCATACGCGCCGTTGTCGTGCACGATCTTGTCCCGAAGCCCCAGCAGCGTCCCGTCGCGCGTGAGTGCGAGGCTGATCGCGTGCCGCTGGCCCCGGCTGTGACCTGTCAGGAGCATGTGCTCCTGCCGTGTCTCGATCCACTTTACCGGCCGCCGCAGCCGGACTGCGAGGTGGGCGCAGAGGACCTCCTCGGGGCACAGGCAGAGCTTGGACCCAAACGCACCGCCCACGTCAGGCGCGACGACGCGGATCCGCTCCTCGGATCGACCCAACGACTGTGCCAGTCCGGCGCGGACTGCGTGCGGCACCTGGGTGGATGTCCAGACGGTCAACAGGTCGTCGGCCGGGTCGTAGCGGGCCACGACGCCGCGGGGCTCGATCGGCTGCGCCGCGCTCCTGGGCATCTCGACCTCGAGTGCGACGGTTACGTCCGCGTGTGCGAAGACGTCGTCCGGGTGTCCGACCGTGGTGCGCCACGAGCCGACTTCGTTGCTGGCACAGCCGGCGTGCAGCAGGGCAGCGCCGGCGAGCGCCTGCCTGGGATCGACCACGGCGGGGAGCGGCGCGTAGTCGACCGTCACGGCGGCGGCCGCATCCGCGGCGAGGTAGGGATCCGCCGCCAGCACCGCCGCGATCCCCTCGCCCGCGTAGCGCACCCGATCTTCCGCCAGCGGCCGCTGAGTGATCGGGCACCCCGGGACCGGCGACGCGACCATCGGCGCGAGCGGCCGGTTGACGGGGCCCAGATCGGCCGCCGTCACCACGTCCGCCACCCCGTGGAGCGCGGCGGCGCGCCCCGGGTCGACGCGGCGGATCTCCGCATGGGCGTGCGGACTCCGGACCACCACGAGGTACAGCGTGCCGGGCAGCCGGATATCGTCCACGTACTGTCCCTGACCCTGCAGGAATCTCGCATCTTCCAGGCGCATGCGACTGTCTCACGGGCCGTTGCTCGGCGTGATTCTTTTCGACCGGGGCGCCGGGTGTCCTTGTCGCGGCGATCCGGCCGCCGGCGATGGCGGCGGAGGGACGCGAGCAGGAATGCCTCGGCATCGGCGTGCAACTATGGATACTCATGCATCCACGCTTCCCGCTCCTGTTCTCGCCGCTGCGGATCGGCCCGGCTGAGGTGACGAACCGGATCGTCAGCACGTCCCACGACGCGCATTTTGGCGCGGATGGGCATCCCACCGACCGCTATATCCGGTACCACGTGGAGAAGGCGAAAGGCGGCGCCGGGCTCGTGCAGGCGTTTGGGACGACCAGCGTTCACCCGAGCTCCCCCGGGGCCGCGGGGAACATCCAGAATCTCGACGACTCGATCATTCCGTACTTTCAGCGCATGGCCGCAGAGATCCACCAGTACGGCGCACTCGTCACCTGCCAGCTGGTGCACCGGGGGCGCCGGATGAGCTCCTTGGCCTCCCGCCGGGCCTCGGTGAGCCCGTCCGACGTACCGAATGAGCGGACCTGGGAAGTCCCGCACCAACTCTCCATCGCCGAGATCCGTGAGCTCGTGGACGCCTACGCCGCGGCGGCGCTTCGGACCCGGCAGGGTGGATTCGACGGCGTGGAGCTGGCCTTCTTTGGCGACATGCTCCCGGACGAATTTCTCTCGCCCGTGGTGAACCGGCGGACGGACGAGTACGGCGGCGGTCTGGCGAACCGGATTCGGTTCCTGCGCGAGATTGTGCTGGCCGTGCGTGAGGCGGTCGGGCATGCCTTCGTCGTGGGCGTTCGGGTGAGCGCGGACGACTTCCTTGAAGGCGAGCTGGACCGGGCAGAGCGGCTGGCGGTGGCCCGTCTGTTGGACGGACTCGGCGCGCTGGACTTCTTCTCGGTCACGGCGGGGACGGTCAAGAGCCTCGGGGGTCGCCCCCGGCATGTTCCCTCGTCCTATTTCCCCCACGGCGTCTACCTGGACCTCGTCGCGCCGTACAAGCAGGCGGTTCATGTCCCGGTGATCTACGCCGGGCGGATCGTGCACCCCGTGGAGGCTGAAGATGTCCTGCGGCGCGGCATCGCCGATCTTGTGGGGATGACCCGCGCCATCATCGCCGACCCGGAGATGCCCCGCAAGGCCATGACGGGCCGGCTCGACGACATTCGGGCGTGCGTCGGCGCGAATGAAGGCTGCATCGGGCGCCTCTATATGGGGCTGCCTATCGAGTGTGTCCAGAATCCCGCCATCGGCCGGGAAGCGGAGCTCGCGGAGATCCAGCCGGCCGGGCGGCGGAAACGCGCGGGTGTGATCGGGGGCGGGCCAGGCGGGATGGAAGCCGCCCGCGTCGCGGCGCTGCGCGGCCATGAGGTCGTGCTGGTGGAGCAAGACGAGGTCCTGGGCGGCCAGGTACGGGCCGCCGCGCGGGCGCCAGGCCGCGGCGAGTTCCTGGGCATTACGGCGTGGCTGGCCAGGCAGATGGAGAAGGCGGGAGTCGAGCTGCGTCTCGGGATGACCGCCACGCCGGAACTTGTGCGGGCGCTCCATCCGGACGTGGTGATCGTCGCGACGGGGTCCCGGCCGCGAATCCCTCCTGTGCCGATCGCCGGCGACGCGCTGGTCCTGAGCGCCCAGGACGTGTTGCTCGAACACGCCGTCCCTCGAGGCCGGGTGGTGATTATTGCGGACGACCCGCATATGGCCGGGGCGACCACGGCCGACTTCCTGGCGGGCCGAGGATGTGCCGTGGAGGTGATTACGCGGCACTATCTGGTCGGGGAGGGGATCGATGACACCCAGAAGCCGCTCATTCTCGAACGCCTCCTGCGCCAGGGGGTGACCCTCACCCCGATGGTGGAGGCGCGCGCGGTGCTGCGCGACGGGGTGCAGGTCCGGCACGTCCTGACCGGCGACACCCGGCAGATCCCGGCGGAGTCCGTGGTCGTTGCCTGCGGAGGCTCCGCGAATGATACGCTCTATCGCGCGATGCACGACTGGCCGGTTGAGCGGCACCTGATCGGAGACGCGCTCTCGCCCCGGCGCGTCCACGATGCGCTCCTCGAGGCCACGCGCGTGGCGCGGGCGCTCTGACGGATCGTCACCGCCGCGCATCTCGTCGAGGCGGCCGGCAGGACCCATTGGGCCCCCAGCGAACGGCTTTCGGGTTCCAGCACGGATGCACACCGACACGCTCGTCGAAGGCAGATGTGATTTCGCTGAGGGGGGGAAGTGAATGGCGAGGCGGATTGGAGCTGCGTTTAGCATACTGTTGCTGGTGGCCGGCCTGCTCGCGGTGGGGTCCCAGGTGGGTGTGCGGGCCGCGCCGGCGTCGGATACCCTGGTCATCGCGAAGGATATTTCGGATATCCGGACACCCGATCCAAACAAGAGCTACGACATCAGCGGCGTGTTTCTGCAGTTTCCGGTGTACAGCCGGTTGGTCAAGCAGCAGTCGCCCGACCTCGGCAAGATCCAGCCCGATCTTGCCGCCTCGTGGTCGGTGAACGGCAACGCGACAGAGTATGTCTTCAAGTTGCGAGACGCCACCTTCAGCGATGGGACGCCGATCACGTCGGAAGACGTCCGCTTCTCGCTGTTGCGGACCAAGAACATCAAGGGCTACGGCTCATTTCTCGCGGATCCGCTCAAGAACGTCGAGATTGTGGATCCCAAGAGCGTGCGGGTGACGCTTACCGACCCGAACGCGGCGTTTCTGGCGGCGCTGGCGGCCGGCGTGTTTTCGATTGTGGAGTCGAAAGCCGTCCGGGCGGCCGGTGGCGTGGAAACGCCCGGCGCCGACAAACTGGACAAGGCGGAGCAGCTCTTCGCCCAGCGGTCCGTGGGCTCCGGGCCGTACATGCTGACGTCGTACGTGCGCGAGTCTCAAATCGTGATGGAGCGCAATCCCCGGTACTATGGGACCGCCCCGTTCTTCAAGACCATCGTCATCAAACACGTGAAGGAGCCGGCCACACAGTCCTTCATGGTGCAGCGCGGCGACGCGGACCTCGCCCTGGACATGACGATCGACCAAGTGAATGCGATCCGCGGCAAGGCCGGGCTCCAGTTCTTCCAAGACCCGTCGGCGTGGACGGCGTATCTCGGCATGAAGACGACCATCAAGCCGTGGACGGATCCCAAAGTTCGGGAGGCCGCCAAGTACGCGATTGACTACGACGGGCTGATCCAGGGGGTGCTGCGCGGCACCGCGCGGCAGCTCGGGAGCATCATGATGCCGGGCCTTCTGGGCTTTCCGGAATCGCTCAATCAAAAGCTCCTCTACAAGCAGGACTTGAACAAGGCGCGGGCGCTCCTCAAGGAAGCCGGGGTGGGCACCGCGCACGTGGACTTCGCGTGGGGATTGGGCCTGACCTATGGCACGGCGTCTGCGGACCGGATCGCGCAGAAGCTCCGCGCCGACCTGGCGCGGGTCGGGATCATGCTTGACCCGAAGCCGCAGCAAGGTTCGATTTTCCTCACCTACGCCCGGCAGGGCAAGGCGCCGTCCGTGTTGAACATCTGGTATCCCGACTTCTTCGATCCGGACAACTGGTCATACTTCGCGGATGGCTTCATCAGCAGGCGCTTCAATTGGAAGGACCCGGTGGCACAGAAAGACGTCGAGCAGGCCGCGGCCACGGGTGACGTCGCGACGCGAGAGCGGCTCTATGAGGACTACAACACGAGGCTCGCGGCGCCTAGCTCGCCGTATATCTTCCTGGTCCAGCCGTACACCGTCGTGCCGGCTCGAGCGAATCTCACCGGGTACCATTTCCATCCCCTGTTCTTCCTGGAACTGGACACCCTGCGTCGCAAGTAGGCCGATTTTCCGGTAGCGCCACGGTGCGGGCCCTGGGCCACGGCTGAGACCCGGGGGCCCGCGCCGGCGGCGTCCGTGCCGACCCCCGAGAGTAGGAGACCACGTTGAGCGTGCGCGAGACATGTTCCAGTACATCATCCGGCGTCTGGCGCTAAGCGCACCCACGCTCCTTGGCATTACGCTCATCACATTCCTGATCTCCCATGCGCTCCCGGCCGACTTGGTCATCGCGAACCTCGGAGACCATGCCGCGCAGGACCCGCAGCTGGTCGCCGCCTTTCGGGAAAAGTGGGGCCTCGACCGACCTCCCCCCACGCAGTACGTGATCTACATCGGCCACTTGCTCCGGGGTGACCTGGGCACATCGATCACGACCGAACAGCCCGTGCGAACGGAGCTGGCGCTGTCGCTGCCGGCGACCGTGGAGCTGGCGACGGCGAGCATGATTGGGGCGATTGTGGTGGGCGGCCTCCTTGGCGTCGTCGCGGCGGTGCGCAGTGATACCCCGATCGACCTCGCGGTCCGCGCCGTGATGACGACCGGCGTCGCGCTGCCGACGTTTTGGTTTGCCATCCTGTTGCTCTTTGTCTTCTACTTTCGGTTGGGATGGGCGCCGCCGCCTGGACAACTGGACGCCGGGCTGAGCCCGGGCCCCTCGATCACGGGGATGTACGTGGTCGACAGCCTGCTCGAGCGGAACTGGCCGGTCTTCTGGAACGCGCTCGCGCATCTGGTGTTACCCGCCATCGTCCTCGCCACGATCGGGGTGGGCTTTATCGCCCGCATTACGCGGGCGACCGTCCTGGACGTGCTCGGCAGGGATTACGTGCGGACGGCGCGGGCGAAGGGGCTGGCGGAACCCCGCGTGATCTGGCGGCACGCCGTGCGGAACGCCCTGATTCCCGTGATTACCGTGATGGGCCTGCTGTACGCGCAGCTCATGGCCGGCACCGTCCTGACCGAGGCCATTTTCTCCTGGCCCGGCCTGGGCCGCTACGCGTACAGCTCGGCCGGCAATCTCGACTTCCCCGCGATCATGGGGGTCGCGCTCGTCATCGGGATCTTCTACGTCTCCATCAACCTCCTGGTCGACGTGCTCTACGCCTATATCAATCCGCGCATTCGCTATGAGTAACCGTGGGCCGACCGGCGGGCGCGCCGACCTCCCGGCGGCCGCCGAAATGCAGCGGGCAGTCCGCGCCCGGCGCACGTGGCGCAGAGCCGGCGTGCTGACCGGGGTGGTTGTGGTCGCGCTGTGGGCCGCGCTGGCCCTGGCTGCGCCGCTCGTGGCGCGCTCGGGTTACGATGACCAGCAGGTGAACGACAGCCTGCGGCCCCCCAGCCTGCGTCATGTGTTTGGAACCGACGACCTCGGACGTGACATCTTCAGCCGGGTCATCTACGGCGGGCGGGTGACGCTCTTGATCGGTCTCGGTGTCGTCCTGGTCGGCAGCGTCGTCGGGATGACGATCGGGACCATCTCGGGGTACAGTGGAGGCGCGGTCGATGAAGCGATCATGCGGTCGACCGAGGTGATCATGGCGTTTCCGTCCATCATTCTGGCGATGGCGATCGCGGTGGCCTTGGGGCCGGGGATCTTGCACGCGGCGATGGCCATGGTGCTCGTGTGGTGGCCGGCGTACGCGCGCCTCGCGCGAAGCGAAGTGCTGAACATCCGGCACGTAGAATACGTCGACGCCGCGGTCGCGATCGGCCAGCGCCCCTGGCGCATCCTCGTGCGCGAGATCATTCCGAACATCCGGTCCAGCATCGTCGTGCTGGGGACTGTGGATCTCGGATCGGCGGTCGTGACCGCGGCCGGCTTGAGCTTTCTCGGCCTGGGAGCGGTGCCGCCCACTCCCGAGTGGGGGGCGATGGTAAACGCGGGGCGAGAACTGCCGGCGGCCTGGTGGATCGCGGGCTTCCCCGGGCTCGCGATTTTCTCGACCGTGCTGGCCTTCAATTTCCTGGGCGATGCGGTCCGCGACTTCTTGGATCCGCGGCATGTCTAGCGCGGCCGAGGACCGGCCGTGACCCGGAAGCGAGGGGGACAGATGCGCGCGATCGTCTTCTACGAACACGGCGGGCGTGAGAAGCTGCAGCTCGTTGACGTCCCTGTTCCGCCCGCGGGTCCGGGCGAGGCCGTCATCCAAGTACACGCGTGCGGGCTCAATCATCTCGACGTCTTCGTCCGCCGCGGCATGCCCGGCAAGCGGACGCCGCTGCCGTTCATCTCCGGCGGCGACATCGCGGGGACGGTGGCGGAGGTCGGCCCGGACGTCGTGGGCCTTGAGGTTGGCCGGCGCGTTCTGGTGGACCCGGCGATCCCACACGGGGCGATCGGCGAGGACGCGCCCGGCGGGCTGGCCGAGTACGCCCGCGTGCCGGCGGCGAACGTCATCCCTCTGCCCGAGGCCGTCTCGTTCGACGAGGCCGCCGCCCTGCCGATCGCCTACGGTACCGCCTGGCGGATGCTGGTCACCCGCGGAGCGATCCGCCCGTTGGAGCACGTGCTGGTTCTCGGCGCAGCGGGAGGCGTGGGCACCGCGTGCGTGCAGATCGCCAAATTGGCCGGCTGCATCGTGTACGCGGCCGCCTCGCAAGCCGACAAGCTGGCTAGGCTCGGCGGTCTGGGCGCCGACCACCTCATCAACTACCGTGACGCCGAATTCGACCGCGAGGTGTGGCGGCTCACCGGCAAGCGCGGGGTGGATGTCGTCGTCGATTACACGGGCGCGGACACCTGGGTGCGCAGCCTGCGGAGTCTGCGCAAGGGTGGACGCCTGCTCACCTGCGGCGCTACAACGGGCTACGATCCCAAGACCGACATCCGGTACATCTGGGTGCGGGAACTGACGATCCTGGGTTCCGACGGCTGGACCCGATCCGAGCTCGAGACGGTGCTGACAGCCACGCTGTCCGGGCGCATCCGGCCGGTCATCGATCGAGTGCTGCCGCTTGCGCAGACCGCGGAAGGCCACCGGCTCCTCGAAGAGCGAGAGGTGTTCGGCAAGGTCATCATTCATCCCCAAGAGTAGCAGAGGAGGCGCGCCCGCCCCATGCAGCCCAGCAACTTTGGTGACCTGGCGTACGTGCCGGTGCGCGCCTTCCCGGAGCGGCCGGCCGTGATCCAGGGGGACGTGACGCTCAGCTATGGGGAGCTCGACGCGCGGATGAATCGCGTGGCGAACGTGCTCCGCGGCTTGGACGTCCGCCCCGGCTCGCGCGTCGCCATCCTGTTCCCCAACGAGTGGCCCTTCGTCGAGGTCTGCTTTGGCAGCATGCGCGCCGGCGCCGTTCCGGTGCCGCTCAACATCCGGCTCGGGTACGAGACGCTGCGCTACTGTGTCGAACATTCCGACGCCGACATCCTGGTGGCGTCCCACACGCTCCGGGCGCAGGCGGAGCGCCTCCGAACCGATGTCCCGGCGCTCCGCGCCCTGGTGATCAGCGGCGGGGGGCTTTCCGGGGGCCTGTCGTACGAGGTGCTGCTCGACGCCGCATCCGCGGAGTTCGCGACCGTGCCGGCGGCCCCGAACGACGTCTGCATGCAACCCTATACTTCCGGGTCGACCGGGCGGCCGAAGGGCGTGTTGCTGACGCACGGCGGCCAGTGGTGGAACATGAACATGGTGCGGCGCATCATGATGCTCGACGAGACCGATCGAGGTCTCGTGGCCGTGCCGCTCTATCATAAGAATGCGATGGCCTCGGCGGTGAAGCCGCTTCTCTCCGCGGGAGGCGCCCTGGTGATCCTCCCGGGATTCGACGCCGCCTCCGTCATCCGGGCCATCGCCCGGTATCGATGCACGTATCTCACCGGGGTGCCCGCGATGTTTCGTCTGATCCTGAACGAGAAGCGGCTCCTGGCGGAATCCGACGTCAGCTCGATTCGCTGGGCCGCCTGCGGCTCCGCGATGGTGCCGCCGGACCTCCTCGAGGAGTTCGAGCAGACGTTCCACTGCGGCATCAGCGAAGGCTACGGATTGACCGAGGGGGGCCCGGTCGTGCTCGAGAGCCCACGGTTCGGCCCTCGCAAGATCGGGAGCGCCGGACTCCCCCTCCCGGGGTGCGAGGTCCGCGTCATCCGCACCGGCGGCCAGGCGGCGCGCGCGGGCGAGGCGGGGGAGTTGTGGGTGCGCAATCCGGGCCTCGCCCGAGGGTACTACAAGGCGCCCGAGGAGACGGCGCGCAAGTTCGACGCCGCGGGGTGGCTGCACACGGGCGACCTCGTCCGCTTCGACGGGGACGGCTACTACTCTATCTTGGGCCGGTTGGATGACATGATCAACGTCGGCGGAGAGAACATGTACCCCAAGGAAGTCGAAGACATCCTGCTCACCCATCCGGCGGTGCGTGAGGCATACGTCGTGCCTGTCGCGCACGCCGTCAAAGGGCACGCGCCCGTGGCGTTCGTCGTGCTGCATGACGGCCGGCGGGCGACCGGGGCGGAGCTCAAGGCATTCTTCCTCGCGCGGGGCCCCGCGTACGCCCATCCGCGTGAGGTGCTGATCATCGACGCCGCCCCCCTCGGCAGCACAGGGAAGGTGGACCGGATGACGCTCCGGAAACTCGCGCATGACTCGCTCGGCGTCCTGAGAGGGGGCACCTAGTGTCGACGTTGCCGCTCGATCATCTCCCGGAACTCTTGCGGCAGTCCCCGTACCACCGTCTCCTGGGCCTCGAGATGATCACGGTCGCGCCGGACGAGGTGGTGGTCCGAATGCCGTTTCGCGCGGATCTCGTGGCCGGTGACGACGAGGCGGGGCAGTACATTCACGGGGGGGCGATCGCCTCGCTGATCGATACCGCCGGTGACTTCGCCGTGATCGCGGCGGTGGGGCGCGACGTCCCCACCATCGACCTGCGCGTCGATTACCTGCGTGCCGCGCCCAAAGGCGACCTCCTGGCGACCGCCCGGACGCGCAAGGCCGGCCGGTCTCTGGCCGTGGCCGATGTCGAGGTCACCGATGAGGCAGGACGGCTGGTGGCCATCGGCCGCGGCGTCTTCAAGACGTGACGCTCCGGGTTGGCTGGCCTATGACAGGAGCGAGAGCAGCGCGTGGGCATAGATCTTCGTGAAGTCCCGTACCTCGGCGAGCGCGATGAACTCCGTGGCCAACACGTCCTCCCCCGCGAGCCTCCGCATCTCCGCAGCCGGCCCGAACATCACCGTGGGGATACCCCGGTAGTTGGCATAGCCCGCATCGAACGCGTACGGGACATAGCCGATTCCCGGCGCCCGGCCGCGAACCGCCTCGTAGGCCGCCGCCAGCGCTCGCACGTGCGGCAGATCGGGCGACACCTGGTAGGGGAGATGAAACGCTCCCTGCTCGACCGTCACGTCATACGGCGGAATCGTGCCGAGCGCCTGCCTGATCTGCTCGACCGCCTCATCCGGGGTGGTGCCCGGAAGCACGCGCCGGTCCAGCGTCAGGCGGGCTTCAGCCGGGATAGTATGCGGTGCGATTGGGCCGGTAATGAGCTTATAGGGTTCGAGCTGCTCGCCGCCCAGGTCGGGGTGGCGGCCGGTGAGCGTGCCCTTGTAGGCCCGGAGGCGGTGCAGGGCTTCCTCGAGCCCCCAAATCGCGTTTTTGCCCAGTTCGGGCTGGCTGCTGTGGGTGGCCGCCCCGCGGATGGTGACGTGGACGTCGACGCGGCCGCGGTGGCCGATCCCGATCGCCGGGGATCCGATCGCCAGCCATCCGGCGCCGGCGCGGATCCCGTGGCCGTCGAACAGGTTGATCGAGCAGCGGTGGGAGGACTGCGACTCCGCGTTGACGATCACGATGAGCGACCCGCGGCGCGGCGAGGGTGCGGCCGCGAGGATCCGCAGCGCGCCCAGCGTGGCCGCAAGCGCGCCCTTGTTTTGGCTGGTGCCCTTGCCGATGATGACCTCGCCGTCCACCCCGTAGGGGCGTCCGTCGACGATGCAGCCTTCCAGCGCCGGATCGGTGTAATTCCCATGCTGCGCCGTGGTATACGCCATGACGAGCAGGCTGGGCGAGCTCCCCGTGCCGATGCGGCAGATGAGATTGTTGAGCTCGTCAATCTCAACGGCGCCCACGTCCAGGCGGTCGAACATGGGGCGCACGACGTCATGGACGTAGCGGGTGATCTTGGGATCCGTCGGTTCGATCTCGTTCTGCCCCAGGGGGACGTCGGTGGGGGCCTGGGCGAGTGTGACGAGTGTCTCTCTCACGTACGCGTCGTTGTAGCGGTCGTGGACGACCCTCGACAAGGTCTCGGTCATTGATTCCCTCTGGGGCGGCGTTGTGAAGAGGCTTCTCGCGCGCGCGTCCGGCTCCTGCGGCCGCGCGGCGGGATGCGCGCGCGTCCGGCGCGAACCCTGTCTCGTGTGCCCGGCGGAGGACATCAGACTGGTGGAGGCGACCACATGCAGATCGGCTTGAGCCTGCCCAATCGTGGCGTGCTGTTCGGCGCGATCTCCGTGGAGGAGATCTTCGAGCTGAGCGGGATCGCGGATCGATCCGACGTATTCGACTCGGTTTGGGTAGGGGACAGTTTGATTGCGAAGCCGAGGCTCGAGTCTGTGGCCGTCCTCTCTGCCATCGCGGCGCGCACCCGCCGGGTCCGCCTCGGGACCGCGTGCATGGCGAGCTTCGTGTACCGGAACCCGATTATCTTCGCCATTCAGTGGGCGAGTCTGGATATGATCAGCGGAGGGCGGGCGCTGTTCTGTGGGTGCATGGGCGCGAGCGGCGGGGAGGGGATGGGGCTGGCCCGGAAGGAAGTGCAGGTGTTCGCGTTTCAGCCGCACGAACGAGTTGGGCGGTTTGAGGAGGGGATCGAGATTGTCCGGAGGCTGTGGCGCGAAGAGCGGGTGACCCACCGGGGGGCGCACTACGCCTTTGACGATCTGACCATCGAGCCTCGTCCGGTCCAGCGGCGAATGCCCGTGTGGGTGGCGAGCGATCCCAACCTCAACAAACCGGAGGTGGCGGAGCGGCAGTGCCGGCGGGTCGCCGCGCTGGCCGACGGATGGATGACCGACGGCGGTCCGACACCGGCGGTCTTTGCCGCCAGGTGGGCGCTGCTCTCCAAGTGCCTGCGTGAGGCGGGACGCGATCCCGCGACCTTTCCGACGGCCTATCACATGATGATCAACATTAACGACGACCGCCAGCGTGCCTGGGAGGATGGTGTGAATTTCCTCACCCGCTACTATGGCCCGATGCCGGAGGAGTTCCTGCGCGTGTGGCTCGCGGCGGGCACAGCCGCAGAGGTGGCCGAGCGGATTCAGGCCTATGTCGACGCGGGGTGCCGCCTGCCGGTCCTCCGCTTCGCGGCGTGGGATGCGCCCGTGCAGATTCGCCGCTTCCTGGATGCGGTGTATCCGCGATTGAAGGCGGCCGCGTCGTGATGAGCCACGCCCGCCCTCGGGTCTCGCTCGACCACGTCCTGGTGGCTGTCGGAGATCTGGGCGACAGCGCACGCCGGTTCACGTCGCGCTACGGGCTCCAGGCCCTGGAGGGCGGACGGCATCCCGGGGTCGGGACGGCCAACATGATCGTGCCGTTGGAGTCGGCATACCTGGAGTTGATCGCGGCCGTCGATACCGCGGAGGCGGCCGAGACGCCGAGCGGGCGGCGCATCGCCCAGGCGGTGGCCGGCGGCCACACCTTTGCCGGCTGGGCGGTGCGGACGGGGGATCTCGATGCGTTGCGCGTGCATCTGCGTGAGCGCGGCCTCGATCTCCCAGAACCGAACCCGGGCGCGCGACGGCGTCCGGATGGGGTGCTCCTCAAGTGGCGCACGCAGTTTCTGACCCCGTTTGAGGTGCCGAGCGTGCTGCCGTTTGTCATCGAGTGGTCGGTGCCGGCCGGGATGCATCCCGCCGAGGCCGCGGCGCGGCATCCGTCCGGCGCGGGGCGCATCCGGTCGATCCGGCTGGGAGACCCCCACGCATCCCGGGCGACCGAACAGCTCCGGGTGCTTCTGGGCGACGATATCGACGCGGTCGTGGAGGACGCCGGCTCAAGCGGGGTCCTCTCCGTCGAAGTCGAGACCCCCAACGGGGTCATCGTCATCCGATAAGCCGGAACGGTGCGGCCGGCGGCGGCGGTGACGCCCCTTTCGGGTTACAGGAGGCCCCTGCGGACGGCGAAGGCGGCGGCGTGCGCGCGATTGCGAAGGGTGAGCCTGCCGTAGAGCGCGCGCAGGCAGTTCTTGACCCGGGACTCGGATAAGATCAGCTTCACCGCGATCTCCTTGTCGCTGAGGCCCCGCGCCACCTCAATGAGGATTTCGATTTCGCGGTGCGTCAATCGCTGAACCCGCCGGCCCCCCTTGGGGGAGAGCCTCCCGCCGTCGCGCGAGAAGCCTTCGACCATCTGCCGGGCGAGGACCGGATTGATCATGGTCGCTCCGCCGTGGACCGCACGGATGGCGTTGGACAGGTTGGCGGGGGAAATATCCTTGAGCACGTAGCCGACCGCCCCCGCCTCCGCCGCCTCGTGGAACAGTTCCTGATTCGACTGCACGGTGAGGACGAGGATCTGCACCCCGGGGCAGCGGAGCTTGATCGTCCGGATCGCCTCGATGCCGTCTCCGCCGGGCATGACGATGTCCATCAGGACGACGTCCGGTTCCAACGCGGCGACGGCGGTCATCGCCAACCGGCCGCTGTCGGCCTCCCCGACGATCTCGATGTCTCCCTCCGAGGCGAGGATCATCTTCAGGCCCTGCCGCATCAGGCTGTGCGCATCCACGAGAAATACGCGGATCGGTCTGGGCCGCGGAACTGGCCGCAGCCGGGCCCTGAGCGCGTGTGCTCCGGTTTTTGCGGGGTCCACCGTGTGAGCTCCTCGAGGTGCCGCACCGAGTCTCTATCTGTGATGTGCCCAAGCGGAAATGCTTGCAGACCGGCATTTCCGGGTTCTCCGAATCCTCCCTGATTCTTATTCGAACCTTACGTACTCGAACGACTTGCATCCACCGACGCGAAATGCTGGGCGGAAGAGCCCGTTCGAACGCAGGCCGAAGCGGCGGGGAACCCTAATCTCGTAGCGTGACCACCAACAACAGAAGATACGGAGGGATGGGCATGGGCATGATGATGGACAGCGGGTGCGTGTTGAAGGAGTTCCGAGCGGCGTACTCGGCGCTGCGCCACGCCGGCCATGCGGAGGCGAACGTGCTGCTGCCGTTTGTTCCGGTGCTGGACCGGGAGCTGCGAAAGCCGCAAGGCCGCGACGTGCGGCTCTCTCAGTACGCGGCGCCCGCGGCGTCGCTCCAGTTTGCCCGGATGCGGGCGGCGTGGGAGTTGCTGCCGGAAGCCATCCGGGCGAAGGCCCACCTCATTCTCGCCGTGGAGCACGTCGGGGGGCTGTGGTGAGGCCCTAACGCGCCGGTTCTCCGCTCAGCCTGTCACCTGGTCTGCACCCGGAACACCACGCGGCGATTGAGGCTGCGGCCTTCGGGGGTGGCGTTGCCCGGGGATGGGCTGCGTATACCCATATCCCTTCGCGACCAGGCGGCCCGCGTCGATCCCCCCGGTGATCAGGGCGGCCCTGACAGCCTCGGCGCGCTTCTGAGACAGGTCCAGGTTGAACGCCGCGCCCCCGATGTTGTCGGTATGGCCTTGGACCTCGAGGCGCGCTGTGGGGTTGGCGCGCAGGAACCCGGCGACCGCGTCAAGCACCGGCTTCGACCCCTCGGTGATCTCGGCGGAGTTGAAGCCGAACAGGATCGCGTGCGTCCGCTGCGCCGGAGGCCCTCGACGACGCTCCGGTCGGCGGCGTGGGAATCGGTGATTGACGACGTAATCCACTTCTACTCTACGTGTAGTCGCCCACCTTCTGGATCATCCGTGGGATGATCGGGCCCGTCAAACTCGATCGGGGTCGGTTTTCCGGCCTTTGCGATCAATCAAGCCAAGAATGAGCTGCGGCGGGCTGGCCACGTACTCCCGCGGGAGGCCGATGTACGACGCTGGCTCGGGGAGATCGTGGCCACACTTCCGGCGTCGGATCGCGTGATCCTCCTGAGCACATGTCGCCGGCTCACCGCGCTGGAGGCCGAGATCGATGGGATCGAGGGAGAAATCGCCTACGGCGTCGCCGACGTCCCTGCGGTCCAGGTGCTGTTGACGATCACGGGCGTGGGGCTCATCGGGGCGACCGCCACCTGGGCCATTGTAGGGGATTCCCATCGCTTCCCCCGAGCCAAACAGGTGGCCCGCAACGCCGGCCTCGATCCGTCGATCGTGTAATCCGGCGAGCAGCACCGCCAAGGCCGCATCAGTAAGGCGGGCAGCCCGCTTCTCCGGACCCTCCTGGTGGAGGCTGTCCATTCCCTTGCCCGGTGGGACAGCGGTCCCCTCGGGCAGTTCTACGCCCGCAAGGCGCAGGACGTTGGGGCCCGCAAGGCGGTCATCGCGCTGGCCCGGAAACTCCTGATTGTGGCGTGGCGCATGCTCCTGACGGGAGAGGTGTACCGGGCCACAAGAGCCACGGTGGTGGCGCGCAAGCAACGCGCGTTGCAGAAGACGACCCAGATCCAGCTACCGTCAACGGTATCGGCTCAGCATCCCCGCGCGCGTGACCCGACGGCTAGGCGCAGGCGCCGAAGGAACGGAGGGGATGCAGGGCCGACGGCGAACGCTCGTTTCGTCTTGACTTCAATGACAGGCGGAAATCTCGGTCTAACCCGTGTGAGCGTGTGAAACTGCACGTGCGATGAAAGGAACGATGGTTTTATATGTCCTACGAGCGGGAGATATCGGCAGCACTCGAGAAGATGGAAAAGACGCTTCTGAAGAAAGCTCACGTCGTCGGATATGGAGTCGGTCGCAAGAGGACAGGGTTGAGACAGCTTCCAGGCCTCGCGGCGATCTTCTTCGTGGACAAGAAGCTCAGAGTGGGTAAGCTGAACAAGAAGGACGTTCTTCCTACTTCGATTAGAGTCGGGAAAGGAAAAGCACCAACGGACGTGGTTCAGATTTCACCCCTGAGACCGCTGGGGGATCCATTTTAGGGCGTATCGGGGGGCAGATTATGTTGCGTCGTCTCCTTCTTGCGGGTTTTTCAATCTGCTTGCTCGTTCTGGCATGTGGTTTCAGCGAAACAGCATCCGCACAGAACCAAAAAGTCAGTGGTAAGTACTGCTGGATAGATGCGAAGACGGGGAAACGAGTCCCCACAGTCCCCACCGGCAGTGAACCCACTTCAGATCCTGATCACAGGTTCAACCCAACGACCGGACAAAACTCCGTACGACAACCGGATGGCACATGGATTGATACGGCGACGGGACAGCCGGTTCCCGATATCCCCGTCGGCAGTGAACCCACTTCAGATCCTGATCACAGGTTCAACCCAACGACGGGGCAGAATCTCGTCCGGGTTCCCTGTCCGCCGCCACAGCCGAAGGCCCCGACCCCGCCCCTGCCGATACAGAAGGATAAGAACGACTGATCGGGGCGGCTCGCGTCGACCAGCCGGGTGCGACCGGGTGACCTCGACTGACGGTGCGAGCGAGGGCCGGGCCGAAGGACCTTAACGCACGCTCCCAGACGACCACCCGCGGCTGGCCGGCGATCAGCCGGCACGTGCCGCGCGCCGGCAAGACTAGGCGGGGGCCTGGGGGACCGCTCCGGGGGGTTTCTTGGCGACGTACCGATGCGGCAGTTGCGGGGCGAACTGGTCGGCGGGCGAGTTCGCCCGGACTGCCGGGAATGCGGGGGTGGTGTGCTTGAGCACCCGTGCCTCGCGTGTGGCGGCAGGCGCGGCGCGCGACTCGTGGGATTTCCGGGAGGGCCACTGGGCGGGGCGTTGCGCGCTTCCCGAGGAGGAGCAGCGCCCGTACAATGATGCGGCCGGGTACCACTTTCTCATCCGGGGATTTCTTGATGACGTGTACTCCCTTGAACGGTTCGAGAGGTTGTATCGGGAACATCTGGACCTGCGCGAGGCGAGACCTGGGACCATGCGTGCGGATATCCGTGCTAGAATCTTGCCAACTCGTGTGACGGAGCTCTCATCTTATGGGCCTGTTATGGGCCTGAGCGGGTGCAGCAAGGCGGCTCAGGCGCCCGCTCCGGCTCCGTCGGCGGCACCGGGAACGGCGGCTGCGGTGTCGTTCACCTGCCGATCCGGTAAGGGGAAACATGGTCGGGGGGGATTGACATGCGGATGTTGATCCGCTCATCTGCGCTCGCTGCGGGTCTCGTTGTTGCGATGCTCATGATCTCGCACGTCGATTCCGCTCCCGCGACGCCGTTCGTCCGGAACGGCGACTTTGAGGAAGTTACGATTGGCCCGCCCTTCTACTCCTTGAACCCGGCAGATGTCCCCGGGTGGACTCACGCAGGATCCGGCGAAAAGCCGCCGGGGGGCAGCGGTCTGGTCTATCTGTGGCGTGTCGGGTACACCGACGGCGGAGGCACCATAGTCAAGGCCGGACATGGCAAACAGTTCGTCACGCTTGGGGGCGGATACGAAGCATCCGGCTCCGCGAGTTGGTCAACAACAATTTCCAGGCTGGCCCCTGGAGGGCTGTATCAGTTGAGTTTCATGATCGCTAACGAGAATATAGATCGTGCGCCTCAGACCCTGACCGTCAGTTTCCCGAGCGGCTCCTCGACCCCACCGCAACCCATCACCGCGCAGCCGGCCACGAAGTACTGGAGCTCGTGGGAAGCCAAAACGATGACGTTCCTGGCCACTGCGACGAGTGCCACCGTGAAATTCTCGGTCACGAATCTCAGATACGATATTGGTCTGGATTACGTCCAGGTGAAAGTTGCGCCGAAATCTCTAGGCTCACAGGTTATCGAAGAACAGGGACGAGTGCGGATCGTGGTTCCGGCGGCGATCCTCTTCGATTTTGACAAGCACAACCTGAAGCCCTCGGCAGAGGTGGCATTGGCTCAGATCAAAGCCTCGATCATCGACCAACATCCCGGTGCGCGATTGATCATCGAGGGATACACCGACGACCGCGGTTCGCAGGAGTACAACGTGAAGCTGTCGGCCCAGCGCGCGCAGTCGGTGGCGGACTGGCTGAAGGGGCACGGGATCCAGCCCTCGCGGCTAAAGACAGTAGGATACGGAAAGAGCAGACCCAGGTTCCCAAGCACGACCGAGGAGAACCGCGCCGGAAACCGCCGGGTGGAGATCATTGTCGTGAAGTAGCGATGAGTTCATCCTTGACGAGATGGAGGCGGATCACGCGAGGCCGGTCTGCTTCCTCAAAATGGCACATCACGGCGTCTCGGACGGCGTCCCGGAGCGCTTGAATCGTTTGGCCACTCTCTTGCCGGCTAATACCCTCGCGACACGTCCACCACGTGCTGAAGGGGCTCGCCCGCGGCGTAGCGGCGCAGGTTCTCACAGAACACGCCGGCCACCCGATCGAAGAACTGAGGGGTGACCCCGGCGACGTGCGGCGTGATGATCACCTGCTCGAACGCATAGAGCGGGTGATCGGGGGGCAGGGGCTCCGCGTCGAACACGTCGAGGCCTGCCCCGGCGATCCACCCCTCGCGCAGCGCCCGCAGAAGCGCCGGCTCCTGGAGGATCGTCCCGCGCGCCACATTGATGAAGACGGCCGTCGGCCTCATCAGCCGGAACTCGCGCTCCCCCAGCACGCCGCGCGTGGCCGGCGTGGCCGGCAGGAGCGCGACGACGAAGTCGGCCTCGCGCAGGACCTCGTCCATGCGGTCCGGTGGGAAGACCCGCTCGACGTGGGGGACGGGGTCCGGCGTGCGCTTCGCCCCGATGACCCGCATGCCGAACGCGGCGGCCTGAGCGGCGAGCGCCCGGCCGATCTGCCCGAGTCCGAGGATGCCGAGCACCTGCCCCCGGACCTCGCCGCCGATCCCGGCGGGCCGGTCCCAGCGATGGGCGGCCTGGCGCCGGATGTCCACGTGCAGCCGGCGCGAGAACGCGAGCACAAGCGCCATGACGTGCTCGGGCATCGCGGTGTGCGCGCCCACGGTGCGCGTGAGCACGACGCGCCCGTCGCGCACGCCCGGCAGCCCGACGAAATGGTCGACGCCCGCGGTGAAGGCGTGGATCCAGCGGAGGCGCGGCATGCGCTCGACGAGACCGTCGGGGAGGGTCCAGCCCGCGGCCACCGCGGCCGGAGCGGCCTGGTCGAGCGCGCCGGCGGGCGTCTCGGGCACGATGAGGCGGGCGGTGGGGGCGGCGGCCTCGATCATGCCGACGAGCCGGGCCCGCGTCGCCGCCGGCACCAGCGCATCCAGGACGATCAGAACCGCGGGCGTCATTACCCCGCCGACGGTGCCTCCGGCTGCGCCTCACCGAACCGCGGCCGGCGGAGGCGGGCGAGGAGCGCGCCGTGGGGGGCGGTGTCTACCGGCACGCCGTTCCGGTACGCGATGGCCATCCCGGAGAGCGGCGAGATGCGGGTGCCGGGGAGGATCGTCCCGACCAGGTTGAGGGGATCGGCCGCGGAGACGACGACCTCCTGGATGTCGTCGGGCGCCCGGCGGACCGCCCGCAGCGCTTCGACCGCCCCGGGCAGCGCGAACTGCTCTCCGGTGAACCCGGCGGCGAACCGCCCGCCTCGCAGTTCGCCCTGCGCCTCCCACCGGCGGTAGATCGCGACGAGGCGGCGCCACGGCGGCGCGCCGCGCTCGCGTGTGAGCAGGTCACGGAAGATCACACCGTAGCGGCGCAGGTACTGGCGGGCCAGGAACTGGTCCCGTTCGTCCTGCGTGACCGGCTCGACCTCCATGCCCCACAGCGCCCACCGCCCCGCGGTGAGGAGGTCTCCGCGCCGCAGCACGCCGGCACCGGCTCGCAGCGTGAGGCCCATCGCCCGCCGGTGGCGCGCGCGCGCGCGAGGATTCCCCCCGATCAGCCGGCGCAGCCCCGCGAGCCCGTCTCCGGTCACGACGCCGAGCGCCACGAGTTCCCACAGGGCGGATTCGACTTCCCCGGGAAGCCGCCGGGTACCGCGGGCGATCTCAGGGAGGAACGAGGCGCCATGTGCTTTGAGATACGTGGCGACTTCGGCCGCCGCGCCCCGGAGACCCGAACCGTCGGCGTCGCCCGGGGTACGCTCCCCGGAGAGAAACGCCGGCAGATCGTCCCGAAGGACAAACGCGATCGGGACCGCGCGGGATGGTCCGGGCCAGCGGCGCGCGGTCCGCCCCGCCGCCGGCTGCGGCCCGGAAGCCGCCGGACCTTCACGGTCGGGATCGGGCGCGCCCGGCCCCGCGGTGAGACGTCCCCACGCCACCGCGCCAGAGAGGCAGAGCGCGTCGAGGTCGGCGGGATCGTAGAGCCGGATGCGGGCCGGCAGCACGTGCTCCTCCCAGGCGGGGGCGGGGAGCTCGACCCCCTCGAGCATCCCGATGATCTCCGTGAGACCGTCCCGGCCGTGGAGCTGCGTGCCGGGCTGCACGTGCTGCCACCGAAGCAGAAACCGCATCAGGACGCTTGGGGACACCGGCTCGATCTCTCGCCGCAGCCGTCCGAGCGTGAGGCGGTGGATGCGGGCCAGGAGCCGGCGCTCGCACCATTCCACGTCTACCGCGGTGGGCGTGAACTGCCCCCGCAGCACCGCTCCGGCACCCTCGAGCACCGCGAGCGCGGCCTCGACCCGCGCCGGTGGAAGGCCGGTCCGCCCGGCGAGGCCTGCTGCGGTCACGGGGCCGGCACACTGCATCCATCCGTGCACGATCTCGCGGACCGCATCGGAGAGGGAGGGCGCTGCTTCGCCGGTCGCGCCCGGCCACGCGAGCGCGGGATCGAACCGCACCTCCGGGACCGCCGCGCGGACCAGCGCGACGCGCTCGGCGGCCACCATGGCGCGGCGCTCCCGGGCCGCGCCGTCATGCCAGGCGCCGATGGTGGCCCGTCCGGACTCGATCAAGGCGGCCCCGAGCGCCTCCCACGGCGCCGCATCCTCAGATGGGAGGAGGCCCACCGTGAGCAGGTGATCGTGGAGCTCGTCGGCGTCCCGGACGTCGGGCCACGCCTGCGCCGCCACCTCGGCGATCGCCCCCGGGTCGAGGGCCCCGATCGTGCGGGCCAGGTCCGGGTCGGTGCGCCGGAGCGCGACCGCGCGGGCCCGGCGTTCCTCGAGCGGCGCATCATCCAGGAACGTGTAGGGATTGGAATGCAGGATCTCCTGCGAGATCGGGGAGGGGGCCGCTGTTTCCACCGCCACCGCCCGAATCTCCCCGCGCTCCAGGCGCCCGAGAACGGCGCGCAGACCCTCCAGGTCCATCGCCTCGTGCAGGCAGTTGCGGAGCGTCTCGTCGACCAGCGGATGATCCGGCGGGATGATCGGCCCCATCCGGTTGTCCTGACACCCGACCTGCTCGGGGAAGACCGCGGCCAGGAGGTCCTCGGCCCGCATCCGCTGGATCGGCATCGGAATCCGGCGCCCGCCGGTGTGGCGCAGCAAGGCGAGGGACCGCGTCGCATTCCACCGCCACCGGGTCGTAAACACGGGGGTGGCGAGGAGCGCCTGCGTCAGGTCATCGGCCACCGCCCCGGTTCGGAGAAACCCGAAGATGCTGTCGAGGGGGAAGCTGTGCTGCTGTCCGAGCGAGAGGACGATCCCATCGTCGGTGGCGGCGGCTTGGAGCTCGAAGTCGAACGTCAGGCAGAAGCGCTTTCGCAGCGCGAGGCCCCACGCCCGGTTGATCCGGGCGCCGAAGGGCGTGTGGAGCACGACCTGCATGCCGCCCGACTCGTCGAAGAATCGCTCGGCCACAATCGTCTGCTGGGAGGGCACACATCCGAGCGCCGTCTCGGTTTCGCCGATGTAGTCGGCGAGCTGCGCGGCCCCCTCAGCGTCCACCGCCGTTTCGGCGTGCAGCCACGCGTGGCAGCCTTGGCGGTCCGCAAGGCGCGCGGCGACCTCCCCGCGCAGGGCCGCCACGGCGGCCGAGAGTTCGGGGGTCCGGGCCGGCGCTTCTCCGACCCAGAACGGCACCGAGGGTGGTGCGCCATGGGCGTCCTCGACCCGGACGCGCCCGGCTTCCACCCGCCGGATCCGCCACGAGGTGTTCCCGAGCAGAAAGATGTCGCCGGCCATGCTCTCGACCGCGAAGTCCTCGTTCACGCTGCCGACCGTGATGCCTTCGGGATCCTGCACGACCGCGTAGTCGGCGGTGTCGGGGATCGCGCCGCCGGAGGTGATCGCCGCCAGACGCGCGCCCCGGCGGCCCCGCAGGAGGCCGTGCACCCGATCACGATGCAGGAGGGCCGTCGTGCGGCCCAGCCGGCGGGCGGTGCCCTCCGCCAGCATCTCGACGACCTGGTCGAACGCCTCGCGGCGGAGTCCGCGGTATGGGTACGCCCGTCGGGCCAGGTCGAAGGCCGCGTCCTCGGAGATCTCCTCAGCGGCCGCCGCGGCGACGATCTGCTGGGCGAGGATATCGAGGGGCGCATCGGATAGCACGACGCCGTCCAGTTCGCCCGCCCGCACCGCGCGCACCGCCGCGGCACACTGCACGAGCTCGTCGCGGGTCAACGGGAAGAGGATGCCCCTCGGGACGCTGCCCACCCAGTGTCCCGATCGCCCCACCCGCTGGAGCAGGGTGGCGAGGGCGCGCGGCGCGCCGACGTGGCAGACCAGGTCGACGTGCCCGATGTCGATGCCGAGCTCGAGAGACGCCGTGGCGACGACCACGGGGACCTGGCCCGACTTCAGCCGCTGCTCCGCGTCCAGCCGCAGGTGGCGCGCGAGGCTGCCGTGGTGCGCGGCGACCTGCCCCTCGCCCAGCCGCTGCGTCAGATGATGCGCGACCCGCTCCACGAGCCGGCGGGTGTTCACGAACACGAGCGTCGTCCGGTGGGACCGCACGAGCGCGGCCATTCGGTCATAGAGCGCGTCCCACATCTCGTGCGTCCCGATCGGTCCGCGGGGCGGTCCTGGCACCTCGATCGAGAGGTCCCACGGCCGGCGGTGACCGGTGTCCACGATCGTGCAGCCGGCCTCCCCGTTCGTGCGGGCGGGCGTCGCCGACGATGCGGACGTGCCGGTGAGGAGCCGCGCGATCTCTTCGATCGGTTTTTGCGTGGCGCTGAGACCGATGCGCTGGCAGCGCTTCCCGGTCAGGCGGTCCAGCCGCTCGAGCGAGAGCGCCAGGTGGGCGCCGCGTTTGTCGCCCGCGATCGCGTGGATCTCGTCGACGATCACGGTGCGGACGGTCGAGAGAAACGCCCGGCTGCGCTCCGCCGTGAGCAGAATGTAGAGCGACTCGGGGGTCGTGATCAGAATGTGGGGCGGCCGGCGGGTCATGAGCGCGCGCTCCCGCGCCGGGGTGTCGCCCGACCGCACCGCGACGCGGATCTCGGGGAGGGGAGCCCCCTGTGATGCGGCCAGCCGGCGGATCTCGGCGAGCGGCGCCGCCAGGTTGACCTGGATGTCATTCCCGAGCGCCCGCAGCGGGGACACGTAGACGACGGCCGTCTCCTCGGCAAAGCCGGGGGCCGACGCCGCCCGGACCAGCGTGTTGAGCGACCACAAGAATGCGGCCAGCGTCTTCCCGGATCCCGTGGGGGCGGCGATCAACGTGTTCTCTCCACGGGCGATGGCCGCCCACCCGGCGGACTGCGGGGCGGTCGGCTCCCGGAACCGCTCGGCGAACCAGCGGGCGATCAGCGGGTGGAACAGATCGAGGTTCGTGCGATCGAGGCTCATCCGTCGGTTTCTCCGTGATGGTTATCCGGGTCCATGCTATCATGTTTCCAGCGCCAGTGTCTCGCGTCACAGCGTGCGTCTGGCCCGAGAGAGGCTGAGGAGATGGCCGGCTGAGCGGGACTCGACGGAAGGCAACGGCGGGAGATCGGCTTCGGGATGCCCGCGTCGCGCGTCTGGCCACCGCCGATCGCCGCGGACGGCCCGCCGTGGTGCCGATCTGTTTCGCCTTCGATGGGCGGGCGATCTACACGGCGATCGACGAGAAACCGAAGCGCGTGTCCCCGGCCCGTCTCCGGAGGGTCCGCAACATCGAGGCGAATCCCCATGTCGCGCTCGTCGTGGACGCGTACGACGAGGACTGGCGGCGCCTCTGGTACGTCCTCGTGCTGGGGACCGCGGCCGTCCTCGGCCCCGGAGCCGCGGGACACACCGCGGCGGTGGCGCGCCTCCGCCGAAAGTACCCCCAGTACCGCGCGATGCGGCTGGAGACGCGCCCGGTGCTGCGGATCACTCCGCGCCGGATCGTCGCGTGGCCGGCCGGTGCGTCGCCGCGTCCGCGGCGGTCGCGGTGAGGCGCCGCGGGGTTTGGGTTGCCGTTCGCGCGCGGCGCTGTTATAATACGCGCAATACGATAGGCGTGATGATGGGGAGGAGTAGGCTCGCGAGCCCGCGCGTTCCGCGCGGGTGGCGCCCGAAGCGAGGGGAGGGTCTGGTGCAAGCTCCCCGGGTCGCGGGCGGGCCGAACGTCGCCCCGGAGCGGTGCGGGATGCGCCCGTGACAGCGTGAAAGCGCCGGCCGGGATCGTGCGAGCGATCCGGCCGGAACGAAGGTGGTACCGCGGAGCGCCGCTCCGCCCTTTGGGCGGAGCGGCGTGTCGTTTCCGCGAGGCGCCCCGCCGGGGCGCCGGCGCGTTGGAAGGAGGAGAGGCCGTGAACGAGCTGCCCAAGACGTACGATCCGGCGGAGACCGAGCAGCGGTGGTACGCGACGTGGATGGAGCGGGGCTACTTCCACGCCGTCCCCGACCCGTTACGCCGCCCGTACGTCATCATGATGCCGCTGCCGAACGTGACCGGAGAGCTCCACATCGGCCACGCCTTGAACAACAGCCTCCAGGACTGCCTGATCCGCTGGAGCCGCATGCGGGGTCTAAACGCGATGTGGCAGCCCGGCACCGACCACGCGAGCATCGCGGTCCACGTCATCATGGAGCGCCGCCTCGCCAAGGAGGGGCTCACCCGGTTCGACCTTGGGCGCGAACGGTTCCTGGAAGAGACGTGGAAGTGGAAGGAAGAGATCGGCACCACGATCCTGGGCCAGATGCGGCGGCTGGGGTTCTCGTGTGACTGGGAGCGGACGGCGTTCACGATGGACCCCGCGTACTACGCCGCGGTGGAAGAGTGCTTCATCCGCCTCTACCGGAAGGGGCTGATCTATAAAGGGAAGCGGATGATCAACTGGTGCCCGAAGGATCAGACGAGCATCTCCGATCTCGAGGTCGAGCACGAGGAGGAGCGGAGTACCCTCTGCTACCTCCGCTACCGGGCAGAAGACGGCGGGCCGGGCCTCGTGATTGCCACCCAGCGGCCGGAGACGATCCTCGCCGACGTGGCTGTCGCGGTGCATCCGGAGGACGAGCGCTACCGCGGCCTCATCGGCACGCGTGTCGTCGTGCCCATTGTCGACCGGCCGGTGCCGGTCATCGCGGACCGCCGGGTGGAACGCGGCTTCGGAACCGGCGCGCTCAAGATCACGCCCGGCCACGACCCCGCAGACAACGAGATCGGCGCCGCGCACGGGCTCCCGATCCTCATCTGCCTCGATCAGTACGGGCGGATGACGGATCTCGGCGGGCCGCGCTACCAGGGGCTCGACCGGATGGAGTGCCGCCGGATCATCGCGGAGGACCTGCGCGCGGCCGGCGTACTCGAGCGCGAGGAGCCGTACACGACCAGCATCGGCCGGTGCGCGCGCTGCCACACGATCATCGAACCGTACATCTCCGACCAGTGGTTCTGCCGGATGAAGGACCTCGCCGCCCCGGCGATCCAGGCGGTGCGCGACGGGCGGGTCCGGTTCCACCCGGAGCGATGGAGCAGAGTGTATCTGGACTGGATGGAGCAGATCCGCGACTGGAACATCAGCCGCCAGCTCTGGTGGGGTCATCGGATCCCGGTGTGGTACTGTGCGTGCGGGGAGATGATCGCGAGCGTGGACGCGCCGGCGCGGTGTCCGAAGTGCGGGGAGAGCGATCTCACGCAGGATCCGGACATCCTGGACACGTGGTTCAGCTCCGCGCTCTGGCCGATGGCGACGCTCGGCTGGCCCCGCGAGACCGAGGACCTCCGGTACTTCTATCCGACGAGCACGCTGGTGACCGCCCGCGACATCATCTTTCTCTGGGTGGCGCGGATGATCATGGTCGGGCTGGAGTTCCGAGGCGAAGTGCCGTTTCGGGACGTGTACATCAACCCGACGGTCCTGAACATCGAGGGGAAGCGGATGAGCAAGAGCCTCGGGACCGGCATCGATCCGCTCGCCCTCGTGGACCGCTACGGCGCCGACTCGCTCCGGTTCGCCCTCGTCAACCGGTGCACCGGTGAGCAGGACCTGCGGTTCGGCGAGAAGATGGTTGAAGATACCCGGAACTTCGCCAACAAGATCTGGAACGCGGCGCGGTTCGTCCGGTTCACACTGACCGATCGGCCCGTGGAATCCGCTGGGCCGCCGCCTAGACAAACCTTGACGCTCGCGGACCGGTGGGTGTTGAGCCGGTTCGCGCGTGCCGCGATGAGTGTGTCGAAGGCGCTGGAACAGTTCGAGTTTCGAGAGGCATGTCAATCTTTGTATGGGTTCGTCTGGAGCGAGTACTGCGATTGGTACCTTGAGATGGCCAAGGCCGATCTGGGCGGTCTCGGCAGTATGTCCCGCCCGGAGACACCGCACGTGCTGGCCTGGGTTCTCTCGCAGACGATGGCGTTGCTGCATCCGATCATGCCCTCGTTGACAGAGGAAATCTGGCAGGCGCTTCCCCACGAAGGCGAAACGATCATGCGTGCCGCGTGGCCGATTCCCGATGATCCACTTGCGCGCGAGGCATGGATGGACCAATGGATTGATCAAGAAGCAGAAGAAGCAATGCAGACGGTGGCTGGGGTTGTTCGTGCGGCCAGGGGGATACGCACCAGCATCGGGATGGCAGCCCAGCCGGTCATGATAAGCGTGTATGTTCCCTCCCAAGACTTGGCTCTGCGCAACCTTCTCGATGAGGCAAAGCGCTACTTGGCTGCGCTTGTGGGGGTGGAGAACCTGCGCCTTGTGATTCGGTCAGCGGATGAACCGCGGCCCGAAGGGTCGGTCCCTGTGATATGGGGCTCCCTCGAGATCAGGATCCACGCGGATTCTGCCGACGCCCGACAGACGATCCTCGGACGCCTCGAAAAGGAGCTTTCAATGGTGGAACGGGATCTCCAACGGCTCACTGATAGACTCGAGAACACCGAATTTGTGAAGAAAGCACCCGCGGAGGTGGTCCAGGCAGACCGCATGCGGAAAGATGAGCTTTCGGCGAAGCGCGAGACAATCCGGCGCCAACTGTCAGGGCTGCGTGCCTGAGCTGGGAGGCGCCGCGGTTCCCGGGACCTCTACCGCTCCCGCGCCTGCCGCGCGGTGGGTGAGCTACATTCTGGTGGGGTTCGGGGTCGCGATCCTTGTGCTCTTTGCCGCTACCACGAACTTCCGCCAGCTCGGCGCGGCGCTGCGGGAGGTTCGGCCGGGCCTCCTCGGGCTCGCCGCGGGTGCGCTCGTCCTGCAGATCCTCGCGAAGGCCGTTCGGTGGCAGTACATGATCCGGCGGCTGACCGGCACCGTCATCTCGCTGCGGTTCGCCGCGATCTCGATCATCGCGGGCGTGGCGGCCGGCAGCATCGCGCCGGCCCGGAGCTTCGAGATGGCGAAGGCGATGCTCCTGAAGGGATCGCACGGGACCACCCTCACGGTGTCTACGTCGGCAATGATCGTCGAGCGGATGCTGGACATCGTGCTCATGATCGGCGCCCTGCTGCTGGCCGGGCTGCTTCTGCCGCGCCGGATGATGCTGACAAGCGGTGCGCTCCTCGTGATGATGGCCGCGCTGGTCGGCGGATCGGCGCTTGCGGTCGCCGCGCCGCTCAGCATGCGGGCGTGGGCATCCCGGATCATCCGGATCGTGCCGGGTCCAGCCGGACTCCGGCGCCGCGGGCTCCGGCTCGTCGACACGCTCTTTGAGAGCATCCTGGTGTGGCGCCGGGGGCGCACGCTCGGCCTCTTGCTGGTGTTCACCGCGCTCTCGACATGCTTCGACGTGGCGCGCGTCTGCGCCATGTTCTGGGGAATGGGGGTCGCCTTCTCGGCCCCGTTTCTCATCTTTACCTACACGGGCGCCGCGATGCTCGGCATGGCGCTCCTCGTCCCCGGAGGAGTAGGCGTGACAGAGGTCTCGCAGGTGGGGCTGATCACCCTGCTTGCGCCGGGCGGCGCCTCCGCCGTGCTGGTCCGAAGCTCCGTGCTGGTCGACCGCTTCCTGTCGTATTATCTCCTGGTGTTCGTCGGCGCCATGCTGCTCGTCGCCTACCATCGGTTTCGCCACGCCTTCCACTGAACGCCCCGGCAGGAGCCTCGACGGAACCCCCGCGAAGAGTGAAGGACGATGACCCGCGGCCGCCTCGCTGTTGTCGCCCTCATTCTCGTCGGGATCTTTCTGGGCGCGGTGGGAGCAGGATATATCATCGGGCAGAGCGGGCTCAGGCATTCGTCCTCGATACCCGGTCCGGCCCCCGCGCCCGCCGGGCCTCCGGGTCCGTCGTCCACCGGACCAGTCGCGACGCCGCCGCCCGATGCCCAAGCGCCGTCCGCTCCGGGACCGTCTGCGCCGGGCCCCCAGCCGGCCGCCCCGCCGGCGGAGACCTCACCCCC
>Ga0207416_1000744_pt1 | contig 50343 bp, 48 predicted proteins | sample PaiPotPPM11metaG_FD_184107 | JGI IMG/M metagenome (GOLD analysis project Ga0207416, IMG submission 184107) | Iron sulfur acid spring bacterial and archeal communities from Banff, Canada, to study Microbial Dark Matter (Phase II) - Paint Pots PPM... ... | reverse complement strand
GGGCTTCACCCCGCTTTTTGATGTGCCGCAGAATCTGTCGCCGCGTCTCGGGAAGAGCAGTGAGCGGTTGCGGAACAGAGGTGTTCATCATGGATCCTTCAGGAGTCGCCTGACATTTCAGCCCCATCATACCGCCAATTCGGGGATTTCAACCATTAAAACAATTTGATACTTGTTTTTCTTTGCAGCCGGGTGTATGGTGAGGGTATCAAGCACAGGTAGGGAGAACCGTCATGGCAGAATCCTCTCGTACCGCTCTGATTACCGGTGCATCCCGCGGTCTGGGCCTGGCGCTGGCTCGCGCCCTGGCCGATCGACGCTGGTCGCTGATCCTCGACGCTCGCGGCGCCGACGCGCTCGAGGCAGCGCGGACCGAGCTCTCCGACACGACGAGCGTGATTGCTGTCCCCGGTGATGTTGCCGATCCCGCGCACCGCCAAGCGCTTGCCGATGCAGCGCGAGGTCTGGGTGGCATCGATGTCCTGGTGAATAATGCCAGCACGCTCGGTCCCAGCCCGCTACCCCCGCTCCTGGACTATCCACTGGACGCGCTCGAGGGGGTGTATCGCGTAAACGTAGTGGCCCCTTTTGCCCTCCTGCAAGCGCTGCGCAGTGAGCTCAAGACCGGCGCCCGCGTCATCAATGTGACGAGCGACGCCGGCGTCGAGGCCTATGAAGGGTGGGGAGGATACGGCTCCAGCAAGGCTGCTCTGGAGCAGCTGTCCGCCGTCTTGGCCGCGGAGAATCCATCGCTTCGTGTCTACTGGGTCGACCCGGGCGACATGCGCACGCAGATGCAGCAGGATGCCTTCCCCGGCGAAGACATCAGCGACCGCCCGCCACCCGAGGAAAGTGTGCCGGCTTTTCTGCAGCTCGTCGAAGGAGATCTGCCGAGTGGACGCTACGCGGCGCGAGAACTCGCTCCGGCGACGGCCTGATCCGGCGGACTTGCAATGAATACCCACTCGACGACCGAGACAGCCCCTCCGGCGCGAGAACTGCGAGCGTCATCAGCGCTCGAGCTGCTGAATTTCGAGCTCCCCCCGGGGCTCGAGGCAAGTGCGCCTCCGGAGGCGCGTGGACTCGCTCGCGACCAGGTCCACTTGATGGTGTCGTACCGAACCAACAAGCGCGTGGTACACGGCAATTTTCGCGATCTACCCTCATTCCTCGATCCGGGAGATATTCTGGTAATCAACACCAGTGGAACGATGAACGCGTCTCTCCCCGCGACCCGGCCCAACGGCATGCGCGTCGAGCTGCATCTCTCGACGCATCTTCCCGGCGATATCTGGACGGTCGAAGTACGCGTGCCGGACGGGAAGGCGACCAAAGCGCTTCACGCCTCTGTTGAGGGAGAGACGCTCGTCCTGCCGGATGGAGCGTCGGCCACGCTGCATACACCCTACCGCTGCGGCTGCGACTACAGCGGCTACCAACCGGGACTGGCGGCGGGCGGCAACGGGCGGGGCCGCCTCTGGCTCGCAACCCTGCAGCTCCCATCTTCGCTGCCCGAATATCTGGCGCAGCACGGCTCGCCCATCCGCTACGGCTACGTCAAAGATGCCTGGCCGGGCTCCTACTACCAATCGGTCTATGTCACCGAAATGGGTAGCGCCGAGATGCCGTCGGCCGGCCGGGCTTTCACGCCCGAGCTGCTGACGCAGCTGGTGGCCCAGGGCGTCATGGTAGCTCCCATCCTGCTGCATACGGGCGTGGCCAGCCCCGAAGCGCACGAACCTCCCTACGAAGAGTTCTACCGCGTTCCTGCCGAAACCGCCCACCTGGTCAGTGTGGCGCGCGGTGCCGGCAAGCGCGTGGTCGCGGTGGGCACCACGGTAGTGCGCGCCCTCGAGACGGTTACAGAGCCGGGCGGAACGACCCATCCCGGCGAAGGATGGACCTGCACGGTGGTGACTCCCGAGCGCGGGATTCGCAGCGTGAACGCCCTGCTCACGGGCCTGCACGAGCCACGATCCTCTCACCTGGCTATGTTGGAGGCGCTGGTGGGCCGGCAACATCTGGGCCGCGCCTATTCCGAAGCGCTGCGCCACGGCTACCTGTGGCATGAGTTCGGGGATCTGCACCTGATCCTGCCTTAGCCGGACCTACACTACTGTCCACCAAGTCTCTGCATCGCTTCCTCGACCGTGATCTCTCCTCGTTCCAGCGCTTTGAGAACGGCGCCGGTATCAGCCGGAATTTCTGGCGCATCCTCGATCGGCGGCTCGGGAATCGGGAGATTGTTGGAAACGGCCGAAGCCTCCGGTTGAACGGGAGGAGCGACCTCCGGTGAGGCCACCGACGTCGATGGGGATACCGCGCCTTTCGAGGAGCCGTTAGCCTGCTGAATGCGCAAGTCGCCACTCACGGAGCTCATCTCCACGGTCGCGCCTCCGCCGTTGATGCGGCCTTGCCAGTGCCGTCGGCCGGCCTTGATGACTTCCGCCTGCAAATCAGACGCGACGTCGCCGCTCACGGTTTTCATCTGCACGGTGGCGCGAACCTCGGCCGGGACCAGCAATCGCAGGTCGCCGCTTACCGTCTTGGCGAGATAGTGTTGTCCTACCGTGAGCGGTGACTCGATCGCAAAGTCACCACTCACGCTGTTGAGATTGAAGTGACGTAGCTCTGAGTCCCGAACGTCAGTGTCGCCGCTTGTGGTGCGCAAGGTCAGCGCTCCGGTGATGCGGCGTCCCGTTGCATCCCCGTTGACGGTGGTGACCTGACAATCGCCGGAGATGCCGGTTAGCTCCACGTCTCCGCTCACCGTCTGGGCCGAGACCGCGGCAGAGAGACCCTCTATCCTCACCTCGGCGCTGACCGTCTGGGCCTGCACCTCGCAGTCACGCGGCACTATGAGCTCGTAGTCGACCGAGCTCACGTTGCGGGAGAGATTCAGGAGCCCGCTCCGCTCGCCCTTCGTTTCAATGCGCACCCGGTTCCCGTCGTGTCTGAAGTCGATGCGGGTGTTCGCCATGGCTTGCTGTGACCCGTGCTTGGTCGCGCGCAAGCTGATGGTAGAACCGTCACCAGCGCGGACGTCGATCTGCCCCGAGATATTGCTGATCGACAGCTCCGGACGCGCGTCGACGGTGAACTGCTGCTCAATAACGTCATCCGCCATGCTACTCACCATGCCCTGACTCACCCGCCTTAGCCCTGGCCTTCCAGACGGGCCATGGCCTCTTCAACCGTCATCTCGCCACGCTCCAGCGCAGCCAGAATCGCGCCGGTTTCGGGGCTCCTTTCCTCGTCGCCGGCTGCGTCGGCCGGAGCATCAGCGATCGTGGCTGCCGGCGCCTCATAGTGAGCGCCCTCGGCGGTGACCTCAGATCCGCGCTCGATCTGCAGATCGCCGCTCATCGACGCCACTTCGAGGTAAGCGCCCCCGCCGTTGATCCGTCCCTGCCAGTTGCGGCGGCTGGACTTGATGACCTCGGTTGGAATCTGGGAGACAACCTCGCCGCTGAAGCTCTTCATCTGGACGGTGGCGCCGACGTTTCCCGATAGGAGCAGGCGCAGGTCCCCACTGGTCGTGCCAACCAGGTAATGCTCATCCGGCGTCAAAGACGTCTCGACGGTGAAGTCGCCACTGACGCTGTGGAGCGTGAAGCGCCGCAGGCGTGACTCCATCACCGTGGCGTCGCCACTTGTAGTGTGCACGTTTAACGTTCCGTCAATTCGACGTCCGGCCATGTCTCCGCTGACGGTGGTCACCGAACAGGCGCCCGAGACGTCCTGAACACGCACAGCGCCTCCCACCGTCTCCACCTCGACTTCTGCGCTCGTGCCTTCGATGTCGACATCCGGATTCAGTCCACGGACATGGACCGCGCAGTCACGCGGAACCTCGATGCGATAGTCCACCGCGGAACCGTGCCATTTGCCCCTGGGTCGAACGCTTACCGAGCTTCCCTCCTGCATGGTCTCAAAGGGTAGCTCGTCTACAGTTCTTCTCGACCCGAGCCTTCTTGCACGCACGCGGATGACGGAATCGGCGCCGGCACGGATCGAGACCTCGCCGCCATGCAGGCTACCGACCGAGAGCCGGGGCTGGACGCCCACCTGGAACTCCTTCTCGACCTCTTGACCGGCGGATATGTCCATCTCCGATTCCCATGCTCGACCGGTCGCTGCCTGATGTACGTCATCGACCAGGCCGTGCAGGTCCAGATCGCCGATGGCCGACTGCACGCTTGAAACGATCTCCTCCACTTCAAACTCTTTCACGTTCGCATCCTTTCCTCACTGCGTCCGCGGAGCAGGTGCTCCGCGTCGGCAGCGGACAGCTTTCCGTCTCGGACGTCGTTGAGAATCTCACGCTTGCGCTCGGCAGAGAGACCCGCTGTGTCGGCCGGCTCCGGGACCTTGACACGATCCCCGTGTCCCAGAGCGATGAGAATGTCGTTGAGCCGGCTGTTAACAGTGGGATAGCTCATATTGAGCTCCGCTCCAACGTCCTTCAGACTGCCCCGGGCCCGAATAAAGGCCTCGACAAACCGGATCTGATCCTGGCTGAGGCGCTGCAGCGGTCCGAGACTGAACGAGCCTTCGACGGTGGTTCCGCAGCTCATGCAATGCAGGCGCGTAACCGCAAGCTCACCGTTACATATCGGGCAACGTCCAATGACCGGGTACACCATGACCTCCTTCCTGTTACACAACAATATTAACAGTGAACTTAATAAACTGCAAGTGAAGTTGTAACAAATGAAGGGATCCCACAAATCCACAGGTGATCGGCGACTAGACTAAGCCAACCACTAGGGCTTGTGTCGGTCATACTCCGCTTGAGGTGAAGGCCGTGGACGTGGTCCACGCGCTCATTCGGACGCTTTGGCATCGGCTCTTGTACGGTCCTACCGTGGCGGCGAGGAAACACACGTACACGGCACAGCCGACCAGCTTCGCTCATCCCGTTCGGCTGTGCCGTACGCTGGTCTTGACCCACCGCCATTGGCGGAGGTAGACCCTAGGAATCATGGGCTCGGTAGCGGGCCGGAATGGGACGAGGATGTGGTGCAGCGGTGGAACGTCCACCGGGGTCGACCTACACCCGATTAATTCAAGCGCGCAGCCAATTCGGCAGCCATTGCTGCTGGGCCTGAATCAGCTCGTCGCTGAGATGCCAGATCTGGTCAAGGGTCAGTCGGCCCGCGATCACCGGATCCAGCATCATTGCATGGTAGATCGACATGCGATCCTGGTTGAGCGCGGCCTGGACAGTGAGCGCTTGAAGGTCGATCAGAGGGTGCGCGTACGCTGCGCACTGGGTCGGCAGATCGCCTACAATGGTCGGCTGCACGCCGAGCCCGTTGACGAGACAGGGGACCTCGACACACGACTCCGCCTGCAGATTCCGAATTAGGCGGCCTTCGTTCATCACATTGCCTATGACGGCAGCAGGCTCGTCCGTCACGATGGCGTGGATGATCTCGGCGGCGTATTCGCTGCTTGGCTCGATTTCGAACGCTTCGCCCGCGGCGAGCTTGCGCTTGGTCTCGTCAAATTCACCCAGGTTGACCTCGGACCGCCGAATGTATTCTCGGAGCGGGATGTTGTACTGCTCAACCAGCTCCGGATGCGTCAGGAAGTACGGGCTGTACTCGGCGTGATGCTCGCTCGACTCAGTGGGGTAGTACCCAAGTCGCATAAACAGCTCGGCGCGCACCCGATCGTCGGGGGGCACCTTGCCCGCCTCGACAAGCGCACGGAGCCGTGGGTAGAGATCCTCAGCGTGTCTCTCCAGGCGGAGAATCCAGGCGATGTGATTGATGCCCGCGGAGAGGTAATTGACCTCGCGCATAGGCATACCAAGCCACTTCGCCAGACCGTGAATCGTCCAGTAGACACTGTGACATAGGCCCACCGTCTTCACGCCTACCGCTCTGTTGACTGCCCAGACAAGGATCGACATCGGGTTGGCATAATTGAAAAAGTACGCGTCTGGACAGAGATCGGCCATTTCCGCGCCGATCTCCACCACAACGGGAATAGTGCGGAGCCCTCGCATGACTCCGCCCACGCCGACCGTGTCGGCAATGGTGTACTGGATCCCATATCGAGCAGGAATGTCGAAATCAACCTTTGTGGCCTCATACCCTCCGACTTGCACCGTGTTGATCACGAAGTCGGCGCCCGGGAGCAGTTGTGCTCTTTCGAGGCTGCTCTCGATGTGAGGACGGGCGCCGAGCTTCTTGGCGGTCCAGCAAGCCACGGCATGAGCCGTCTTCAACCGGTCGCCATCAATGTCATGGAGCGCGATCGTACACTCCTTCAATTCCGGATAGGCCAGAATGTCGCCGAGCAGATTTCTGGTGAAGACCACGCTGCCGGCTCCGACGATGACGATCTTCGTCATACACACCTCTCCTGGTTCAGCTCCTCATCATTGCTGCCACACGCGCCGGGTCAATGCCGCCTGCGCCACCGATGTGGGCGGCGGCGAGAGCGCCGCAGGCGTTTCCACGTCGCACACAGGCTCTCAAATTCTCGTTCCCGAGTATCCCTGCCAGGAAGCCGGCGTCGAACGCGTCGCCTGCGCCTGTCGTGTCGAGGACCTCGACGGTAAAGCTCGGCGCGAGCACTCGCTCGGCTCCTCGCGCAGCCATCGCTCCTTCGGCCCCACACTTGACCACAGCCGTTGGAACGCGGACGGCAAGCCACTCCAACGCCGCTGCCGCATCCGTCACACCGGCGATGGCGCAGGCCTCGACCTTGTTGGCAAGGAAGACGTCCAGACCCTCTAGCAGATCGTCGACGTCCCATGTCTCCTTTGGGTCGTGGCCCGGATCGACTGAGGTGCTCAACCCCAGTCCATGCGCCTGCGCCAACAAATTCGGCACATCCGGACGCAACCCAGCCTGGAGGAAATATGAAGAAAGATGCAGGTGGCGAGCCCGCGCTATCAGGTCGAAGCGAACATCGTCGAGCCGGAAGCGAATCATGGCGCCGGGGAAGGTCAGAATGGCTCGATCCTGAGGAGTGGAGAGCAAGATGCTTGCCCCGGTGCGCTCGCTCGACCGAACCGCGATGCCGCTGCGGTCGATCTCGTGTCTGTCGAGGTGGTCGAGCACGTAGCGGCCAAAAGGATCATCGCCGAGCAGACCGCAGATGCCCACTCGCAATCCCAGAGTGGCCAGGCCGGAAGACGTCAGCACGCCGCTTGAGCCGGCCGTGAGTGTCACGTCATCGAGGAGCTGCTCTGCAGCAAATTTCGGTGGACCGGTCAAGCCGGTGGCTACAATGTCGACATTGATTTCGCAGACGACCACCACGTCGAGGTCGCGGGGCATGCTCACAGGCCGGTGGTAGGCAGCACTATGGCGCGACTAAGGTGCCGGGGTGCATCAGGGTCGATGCCGCGAGATTCGGCCATGCGCACGGCCAGAAGATGAATCTGCGCCAGGGTGGCCAGCGGATCGCCGGCTATGCAGCGCACGGTGGCGCCGGTGCGGCGCACATCGTCGAGGACGCCGGCGCTGACGGGATCATCAGGCTCGTCGATACACCAGACGAGCGTCCCCTCGTCCGCCGTGGCGATTGGACCGTGCCGGTATTCGAGCGTCTGGTACCCCTCGGACACGAGCAACGCCGTCTCCTGCATGGTGAGCGCAGCTGAGAGCGCTAGACCATAGCGCCAACCGCGACCTAAGAAGACGACGTGCTCGAACGAGGTCAGCGGCGTCGCATCAAATTCGATCAGGGCTCGACTCAGCTCATCAGGTAGATCGTGCAGGGCTCTCTGTGTCGCCGCCCCACCGATCACGAGACGAAGTGCCAGCAGGGCAGCAGTGATGAAGCGAGTCTGGACCACTCCCCGCTCTGGAGCAAACTCCAATGGCAGCACCGCGTCCGCGTGTTCTGCCGCGGGCGAGCCGGGGTCGCCAACAATCAACGCCACGCGCTCCTGTGCCTCCCGAGCGGAGCGCATGGCCTGAATCAGCTCGGTTGTCCTGCCCGTTCGGCTGATAGCCAGGTGTGCCCATCCAGGACGCAGCCGATACTCTGAGGCGATGATGCCCTGAGCGGGCGCCTGACACTCCATCTCGTAGAGCGTCGCTGCCGCGACACCGACGCAGTAGGAAGAACCACAGCCCAAGAAGATCATTGGTCCTTGCAGCAGGTGAGCGAGCGCACCCTCGAGCTCTTCCGCCCTTGCCATCGTTTGCCGCAAGATTGCTGGGGTACTGAAGACGTCCTCTTCAACGGCGTTCATCAGATGGTTCCTCCCATGCGTTCGGTCGGACATTGCGTCGTTTCATCGTAGGCGGTGTATCATCTCAAGCAGAACGACGCTGCAAGATGAGGCGCTCTGCTGTGTCGTGATAGACGCGACGGAGAATGACGTCGGATAAGGCAATGCCATAAATGTTCCATCGTCCCTGATCGGGAATCTCTTTCGGCGTGTACGGAAAATACTCGTCGGCTGTTTCTAGGAAGCGGAAGTAGGGCGTATACCATGCTTCCGTCGGTCCAATGACGTCCGAGCCGAAGAGAATACGATCAGCGTGACGCTCGAAGAAGCGTTTGGCCGAGTAGGGCTGCCGCCCGAGTTCCGCGATGCGTTGGGCTATGTCGATGTAAAAGTTCGGATAGGTGCCCAACATATAGCTGACCCAGTTCAGATTCTCGGGGTAACACCCTGCGTGCGCGCCGATGAAGGTGGTTCGTGGATGTCGCGCAATTAGACGTTCGAACTGCTCGATCAGGGCCTCGAAAGACGGATACTCCGGTCCATGGAAGTGCCAGTCCGGGTGCTGAAGCAATTCCTCCCAACGCTCGTTGAATCGATCCAGGGGTTCAAAAAACGCAACCGGGTCGGCAATGTGAATCGTCACCGGTAGCTGAAGTGCCGCAGCAGCTTCCCACAGGTCGGCCAGGCGCTCGTCGTCAACTGGCATCAGCCGGTCGTGGGCGTCGCAGTAGCGCAACCCCAGGTGCTTCCAGACCTTAAGGCCCCGTGCTCCGCGACGCGCGCTGTCCTCGAGCTGCCGCGCCATTTGCGTTCCGAAATTGTCGTCGCATAGCAGCGCCCAGTCCACCTGAGCGAACGTGAAGAAGCGTCCGGGATGGGCGCGGTCGTAACGGTCAAGATTCTCCTCGAGCTCGTCTCCCCACATACCGTCGAGATTGACGATTGCTGTGACGTTACAGGCGTCGAGCACGCGGAGCACCTCCGGTATGTCCGGCGTGGCCCACGATCGATCCGCAGTCAGCCAGCGACCAAGGTGGTTGTGCGCGTCGATGGCCGGGAACTTCGCACGACGAACCTCGTGGCGCTCCACGACCAGCCTGGAACGGGGGACAAACTGCGAGAGAGGAAGATCACGCGTCATTGTGCTGACACCTTCACCTGTTCCAGCAGCGGGGCAAGGTCGGGGCTCGGCCCTATGTCGGGCTCGAAGCGGCTGGCGGCTAACCCGCCCACGGCGCTGGCAAGACGGAGCGCGTCGGCCCAACAGTATCCCTGATTCAGCCCGGCACTTAGCCCTGCGAGAAAGGCATCTCCCGATCCAACCGGATTCACCGTTCGCACCGGTGCGGTCGAGATGCGCAGTGCTGCGTCCGGGCCGAAATAGCGGGCGCCGTCAGCCCCGAGCGTGACGACAACGTGCTCCACGCCTTGATCCGTGACATCAGCCACCGCCTGCTCAATGTTTGGTGCGCCCGTTGCAGCGACGATTTCCTCACCATTGACCTTCACCGCCCAGGGCCTGCTCTCAAGGGCTCGCACCAGCGCCTCACCGGTGGTATCGAGAATCAGCCGTATACCACGTTCACGGGCGCACCGCGCAACGCGCCCGTAGAAATCCGTCGGTATACCGGGCGGCAAGCTACCTGATCCCAGTGCCAGATTGCCCGCACAGACACTATCCATGGCGAGCCGTTCGTAGCCCCCTGCTTCCTCTGCTGAAAGGTGCGGTCCCGGTTCGTTGATGACGGAGGAGGTGGTGTTCTCAGTGTCGACCAGAACCACACAGGTTCGGATAGGTGGAGCTATCGGGAGGGCGCACAGCTCGATGCCGAGGTGCTGACAAGCCTCTGCAATCAATTGCGACCCATCGAGCTTCCCACCTACCGGGCACGCCAGGAGAACCTCGACATCCAACCGTCGGAGTGTCCGGGCCACATTCATCGGCTTACCACCGGCAACGTGCAGAGAGGACTGACTACGCCAGCTTGCGCCGGGCACGAAGCCCGGGACATCCAGAATGTGATCGACGGCCGGATTGGGTCCGATAACCGTAATCATCTTATGCAGTTATGACGCGGATGCCGCTTCGCTCCACCTCGGCGATGGCATCCTTGTCCGCCTCGCCATCCGTAATGAGTATATCGACAATGCTCATCGGAGCGATTTGAGCGAAGGTTTTGCGTCCCAGCTTGGTGTGATCAGTAACGACCACGACCTGGCTGGAACGATCGATCAGCACCCGATTGATCCGCGCCTCCATGGGATTGTGCGTGGTGAGACCGCCCAGAACAGAGAAGCCATCCACGCCGACGAACACGAGATCCAGATGGATTTGTGATGCTGCCGGCTCGGAGAGCGGACCGACCAGCTCATACGTTTTGCCGCGCAGCTCGCCGCCCGTGACGACGGTGCGCACCTTGCTGCGAGCCAGCTCCATGGCGATGGTCAGGGCATTGGTGACCACAGTAAGTCCAGAGCGCGTCCGCAGGTGGCGAGCCACCTGCAGCGTGGTAGTACCGCCAGTGAATCCGATGGCCTGACCTTCCTGGATCAGGCTCGCGGCAACCCGTGCGATGCGACGCTTGGCTTCCGCCATTTCGCCAAGTTTTAGCGTGAACGGAAGCTCGCCCGCGCCATTGGCGATGGCTCCGCCCCGGGTGCGCCGCAACTGTCCCGCCTGTTTGAGGTGCTCCAGATCACGACGCAATGTCGCCTCGGAGCAGCCAAACTCACTTCGAAGCCGCGAGATATCGACAAAGCCTTCGCCGCTAATTAGTTCGATGATCGCGTCTCGGCGTGCCGTTACTGCAGAACCCATAGTGCACATTATATCCGCATAAAATTGAGGATAACAAGCAGTTTGACGCACAATATGAGCGATTGCAATCATTTTGCTTGACCGAAAACACTCACGGATGTAAACTGGGTTCCAATGAAGAGGGGGTCCTGCGGAGGCCTTTGCAAACTCGGCGAGCCTGAGTGAACAGCCGGAGGGGCGCAGCCCGGGAGATGGATAGTATTTCGTCGTAGTCGGCTTAGCATCTGTTCAGCGGAGGAGGTTCGAGAGCGCTCACGTATCACTATTGAGCACCACCACGTTCACCAACTCGCCTCACCAGCTCTGTGAGATGGGTCAACGTGTTCACGCGGCATGATCGGACGAATCAGGCACAGTATCTCTCAGGAGGAGATGGGATGAAGAAGTGGTTCGCAATTGCCCTAGCAGTTCTTGTCGCGGTGTCGGCAGGCTACAGCGGCGTTCGTGCGGCGAGCACAACCAGGGCGCCCGTCGCAGCTGTCACCCTCACCTACGCGTTTTGGGACGTACACCAGGAGCCTGGCATGCGGCAGATCGCCGACGCGTTCGAGAAGTCGCATTCGAATGTAAAGATCCAGTTCCAGATCACGCCTTTCGGCCAGTACTTCCAGAAGCTGGAAACGCAGGCTTCGGGCGGAGCCTTGCCGGACGTGTTCTGGATGAACGGGCCCAACTTCGCGCTCTTCGCGTCAAACGGCGTACTGATGGCACTCGATTCCCAGATCAAGGCCGCCCACATCAACTTGAGCAACTACCCAAGCGGTCTTGTCAACCTGTACACCTACAAAGGAAAGCACTACGCGCTTGCCAAGGACTTCGACGTGATCGGCCTCTGGTACAACAAGAGCCTGTTCCAGGCAGCCCACGTAGCCTATCCCAATAGCTCGTGGACCTGGAAGACGTTCGACGCTGCGGCCAAGAAGTTGACCGACTCCTCAAAAGGGGTGTACGGCTTTGCGGCGTACCTAACTAGTCAAGAGGGATACTACAATACGATCTTCCAGAACGGCGGGTACGTCATATCCAAGAATAAGAAGAAATCGGGCTATGACGACCCAAGAACTATTGGTGGCCTGAAGTTCTGGACCGACCTCATCAAGGCGAAGGCATCGCCGACCGAGCAGCAGATGGCTCAGACCGATAAGGACACGCTCTTCCAATCGGGAAAGGTGGCGATGGAGTTCGGAGGGGATTGGCTGGCAGAGGTCTTCGGTAAGAACGCGTACACCAAGGACAAGGCCGACGTAGCCGTTCTTCCCAAGGGCAAGAAGCGCGCGACTGTGATTCACGGTCTCGGGAACGTCATCGCTGCCAAGACAAGTCATCCGACCGAGGCCTGGCAGTTCGTCCAGTTCCTGGGCTCCAAGCAGGCAGCGCAGATCCTCGCCAAGACCGGGACCGTGATCCCCGCCTTCAAGGGGACACAGGGGCCGTGGACAACAGCGTTTCCGCAGTTCCATCTCAAGAACTTCATCAGCGAGCTAAAGTACACCTACGCGTACCCGGTGTCCCAGCAGACCGCGAAGTGGAATGACCTCGAGACCAAGTATTTGACGAAGGCGTGGAACGGGGACATGAGCATTACGGCTGCCGCGAAGCAGCTCGCGGCAGACATGAACAAGATCCTAGCTCAAGAGAAGTAGGCGAACGTCCGGGGGGCGGTTCCAACGCGTTGGAGCCGCCCTCGACGCATTCCGATGAAGGAGGGTTCGCATGAGGACGCCGGGCGTCCGGGTCGCAGATGTTGCTGACGCGACGAGGGTCCGGACAAGGCGGGGGTTGTTTCATCCTGCAACGCGCGAACGGATCTTGTGGGGTTACCTCATGGTGGCTCCCATGCTACTGGGTCTCCTCGTCTTCTACATCTGGCCCGTCGTACAGACGTTCTACTACAGCTTCACGCGATGGGGTGCGTTTGGCGGCAGCACATGGACCGGCCTCGACAACTACAGCACCCTGATTCACGATCCCGACTTCGGGCTAGCGCTCCGCAATACGGCTCTCTACACGGTCTTTTCCGTGCCCATCAGCATCGCGCTCTCCATCGTCGTCGCCACCTTGCTGAACCAGAGAATTCGTGGCGTCACCATTTACCGGACCTTGTATTTCCTCCCGGTCGTGACTATGCCGGCCGCGATCGGCATGATGTGGAAATGGCTGTACGAGGGCGATTACGGATTGATCAATTCCATTTTGAGAGCTCTTCATATACATGGCCCAAATTGGACCACCGATAGCCATACTGCCCTGATCGCCGTCATTATCGTTGGGATCTGGAGCACCGTCGGCTACAACATGGTTCTCTTCCTTGCAGGTCTCCAGGCAATTCCTGGGACGTACTATGAAGCTGCCCAGATTGACGGCGCCGGCCCATTGTCAAGATTTTTCCGCATTACCATGCCTCTGTTGACTCCGACTATTTTCTTTGCACTGGTTATCGCCTTCATCAACGCGTTTCAGGTATTCGACATTATCTATATGATGATCGGGGCCCCCGATAACCCAGGCCCCGCCATAGATGGCGTCAAGTCAATCGTCTATCTCTTCTACGACCACGCCTTCCATCTCAACGACAAGGGATATGCAGCCTCCATCGTCATGGTGATGTTTGCCATGCTTCTCGCCTTTACTGCGTTCCAGCTGTGGTTCCAGCGCCGCTGGGTTCATTACGAATAGGACGGATGAGATGATCAGCTTGAAAGCGATGCGGTCGGTTCGACCCAGCACCTTGGCGATCCACGCCGCCCTCCTAGTCGGAGCCATTGTCATGGTTGGCCCGTACATTTGGATGCTCTTGACCTCATTCAAGACGGCGACCGAGGTGGTCAAGGTACCGCCGACTATCTTGCCGGATCACTTCCAGTGGGGCAACTACGGTGATGTGCTGAGCTTGCTGTCGTTCAAGTATCTGTATTGGAACACGGCTTTCATGACGGTGGGAAGAACGCTCGGCCAGTTACTCTTTTGCTCTCTTGCAGCGTACGCCTTCGCTCGGATCCGGTTTCCCGGCCATAACGTCTTGTTTGTGCTCTTCTTGTCCGTGCTGATGGTGCCGTTCCAGGTCTTCATCATTCCTCAATACATCATCATGCAGCACCTCGGCTGGATCGATACCATGAAGGCACTAATCGTCCCAGGAATGTTTAGCGCTTTCGGAACGTTTTTGCTGCGCCAGTTCTTCATGAGTCTGCCCAGAGAGCTGGAGGAGGCGGCCAGGCTGGATGGCGCCAATCACTTCCAGATTTACTGGCGCATTATGCTCCCGCTGGCCAAACCCGGACTGATTGCAGTGGCGATCCTTACCATTCTCTGGTCGTGGAACGACTTCCTGTGGCCGCTGGTCGTTATCAATAGCGGAGGAAAGCTGCCCATTGCGCCGGGCTTGGCGTTGCTGCAGGGACAGCACAGCACGGAGTATCAGATCCTCATGGCGGGCGCTGTCCTGGCCACCTGGCCAACGGTCCTGGTCTTCGTTCTCTTGCAGCGGCACTTTGTAGAGGGCATAGCCCTTACAGGCACCAAGGGGTAAGTGCTTATCCGACGCGGCAACCAGAAGGAGTGACGCGGTCATGCTCCTCCCCAGGAGGAGTGGGTGGGTTGGCTCCCTGTCCTTCCCCGAGCCGTCCCACCGGGAGAGCATGCTTGTGCTACCGGCACCGAAGCATGAAGCGTGCCGCAGAAGCGGGTGGAATGGCTCGACGGCAGTCCTGAGCCACTCCACCCAAATGGAAGCCGGGGGTGGGTGGAACAGTTCGAACAGAGGGAAACGAACCATTCCACCCGAGGCGGAAGCATGCCCCATCGCCGAGACAGCACGAAGCGTGCCGCGTAAGAGGATCGTCCGCGCTTCATGAACGCCGTCAGCTACCGAATATGGACCTGCGTTGTGGCCTGCTCGGTGGTGCCCTGCATGGTCTGCTGTACGGTCAGCGTGTAGTTGCCGGGTGCGGCGGTACGCGGTATCTGGAATCGCAGCGAACGCGTTACGGCTCGGCTGAGGTCGCTTGTCTGGAAGTGATCCGCTATGGTGCGTCGGTAGAGTACATGACTCTTTATGGCGAGAGTGAGCTGCCGCTGCGCGGCGCCGTCGGCGGCCATGCGCGTAATGATGACGTACGTCAGCAAGTACACGATCTGGCCACGTTTCACTTGACTCACGCCCACGAATTGGCCGTGATCTTTCAGATCCACCTCGGCCTCCAGACTGAAGTCGACGGTCGGAAGCTGCGCTTTGACGATGCCGCCGATTGCCGGAAGGTCGCTCAGCAACGCTGCTGCATCGAACGATCCCCAGCCGGTTGCAAAGTCCCAACCGGGCGTAGCCGGATAGTAGAGGTTCGTGCCTTCGACAACGTCGTGGAAGGGAGGCGCTGAAAGGCTGCTTGCCCGCTGGCCGAGCGCGTACAACGTTGGATTCAGAAAACCCACGCGTTGTCTCAGAGATTGATCGAGCAGCACAGCGAACGCGGCCCAGACTGGCGCGGACGCGCTGGTACCGCCGACCGTTTGCCACCTGGGTGTGCCCTGGTCGAGCGTGTAGATCGCATAGCCGGTCTTCGGATCCGCGTCGGCGGCCACATCTGGTATCTGCCGCATGCCGTTACTGTACCGGTTGGCCACACCTGGTCCTACCTGATAGTATGGTCGCCGAAATATCTTACTCAGGCCTCCGCCGCTGCCGACCGGCCCATTGGAGTCAGCTGGATTTGACCACGCGATCTCATGGTCGTACGAGCCGTCGGCGTGCTGTATGAGCGTGGTTCCTCCCACGGCGGTAACCCATGGATCGGAGGCGGGAAAATCGACCAGCAGTTTTCGCGTCGCCTTGCCGGCCGGGCTTCGGCCGCTCAGATGGCCGAGCTGGAAGTTGCCCAAACCATCATAGGCGCCTGCGTCTCCGGAAGCCACGAAGGCGGACTGGCCCTGGGCTGCTGCCTCCTCAAGAGTCTGATTCAGCGCATGCATGGTCGCCGAGGCCAGGGCGATCTCGGCCTCGCCCCAGCTCGAGCTGATGACCTGGGCTCGATTGTCGCTGACAATCTGATTCCACAGAGATAGCATACCCACCCGTCCATTGGGAGCCTCATAGACGATCACGTGGGCTCCCGGAGCCACAGCCTGCGCCATCTCAATGTCAAGCTCGGTCTCGTCTTGGCCATCGCCCAGTTGGGCGCCGTCGCCTACTGCAGTGTGTACGGATACGCGCTCGACCGATCCGGAGATACCATACTGATCGTCGTAAGTGGCAATATCGTCCGGGTTGTAGTCTGCGAATTCCGCCAGGGCGATACTATTCCCGCTACCGGTAATCCCCTGCCGATAGAGTGGCTGCAGGTTGTAGAGCGAAGCCAGATCCTGGGGAGAGAATCCACGCTGGAGGATGCTACGACTTCGCAATCGCGGAAGCGGAGTGTGTGACTGGACAGGCTCGCTGTTGCTGAGCCCAGAGACCGCGATGACGTCCCTCGTGAGGTCTCCGGGCAGCCGGACTGCGCTCGCAGAACCAAAGAAGCGCTGCGCTCCGCGGCGGTAATTGTAGAGCTGTACTCCGAAGGCGTCATCGATCCGCTTGACGCTACCTTCCGCGGTAAGCTGGAGGCCATTGCCGAATTCCTGCACGACCCTCAAGCCATGATGCTGGAGCCAGCGTTTCAGTCGTTCCCGATCTGCCGGCAGCGGTGCGAAGCGTGCGGCAAACTGAGCCGGAGTGAGAAAGCGATGATAGAGTGCGGAGCTCGGGTCGTACACGCCGGCGATGAATCGTTGGAGGGCCGGCTCGTCACGCACCCTGAGGCTAAGAGCTACACCCAGCGGGCGATTCGAGTTGAGAGGTGACAGGCGAAGTGCAGCCGCCAGATTCGGAAGCTGCGAGCCCGAAAGGGGCACTGTCATTCTCAGGTTGTCGGCAGAAGCACGAACCGGTGGAGTCGCAGCACGCGCGGCGATGTCGGATGGTTGAGCCGCAAATCCGAGCAGCGCTGCAAGTGCGACAGCCAACAGGCAGGGCTGAAGCCGCGAAATGCTCATCGCTTCCGTTTCTTGGTTTGCGCTCGCTTCGCGATGGAGTTGACCATCGCGTGCAGGTAGGAGCGTTTCCCCTGAAGAAAGCCTCGGCGCTTCTTGCGGCCGGCGATCTTCTTTGCTCGGTTGTCGGGTTCGTAGCTCATGTTGGTGCCTTTTCGTACCAGCCATTGTACTCAGACGACTTGCCTGTACTAGTCTCGTGCTATCTTCGGGTGAGTTTGCATAGACCCACTCGGGATGGACAGCTATGGCCACAACCTTCGTTCAGTTCTTGTTCTACCGCCTTGATCCCGCCTGGCGACGTCTCCGCGAGGAGGAGCGGGCATGCCGCAGCTCGGAATTCGCGGACGCGGTGGAGGGCGAGGACGGCATAACCACCTACTCCTACAACATGACCGGTCTCAAAACCGGCACGGACCTGCTGCTCTGGCGCCATGGGACGGATCTGGCGGAGCTTCAGGCGTCCGCCTCCCGATTGCATCACACGGCACTCGGCCGCTATTTAGATATCACGCACTCGTACATTGGCCTCATTCGTTCCTCGACCTATGTACGCCGCCAACAGGCGCAGGAACAGGCGGCGCTCTCGACGGAGCGGGGCACGTATCTGGTCGTCTATCCCTTCACCAAGACTGCGGACTGGTACCTGCTGAGCAAGGCCACGCGCCAGGGAATGATGAACGAGCACATCAAGATCGGTCATGAGTACGAGCAGGTGAAGCAGATCCTGGTGCACTCCTTCGGTCTGGACGACCAGGAGTTCATCGTGGCCTACGAGACCGAAGATCTGCTCGATTTTCAGACGCTCGTCATGGATCTCCGATCCACCGACGGGCGGAAGTATACGCTCTCGGACACTCCTATCTTCACCTGTGTTCACCGGCCACTGCGCGAAGCATTGGATCTGCTGGTGTGACCCCCGCTCCTCGAACCTCTCTCCCACAGGCGGAGAGGGGAAGCTGGCTGCCAGGAGACCGCTTGCTAGGAGCGCTGCGTCTGGAGCCGGTGGATCGCACGCCGGTGTGGTTCATGCGACAGGCCGGAAGATCGTTACCCGAGTATCGAGCGGTGCGTGAGAAGTACGGCCTGCTGGACATTTGCTTGCACCCGGAGCTCTGCGCCGAAGTGACTTTGCAGCCGGTGCGGCGGCTGGGCGTGGACGCGGCCATCCTGTTTGCCGACATCATGCTGCCGCTCCTCAGCATAGGGATTGATCTGGACATCGTCGAGAGAGTAGGCCCGGTGCTCGCCCGGCCCATCCGTACCGGCGCCGATATGGCGACGCTGCGGGCGCTGGAGCCAGAAGACGATATTGCCTTTGTGCTGGAGGACATTCGCTGTATTCTGCAGCAGCTCGATGGCACGGTACCGCTCATTGGATTCTCCGGCGCGCCCTTCACGCTTGCCAGCTATCTGGTAGAGGGCAGACCATCGCGCGACTTTCTCCAGACAAAGCGCCTGATGTACGCTTCTCCCGAAGTGTGGCACGATCTCATGCAGCGCCTTGCCGGCATCGTGTCCGCCTATCTCCTGGCTCAGGCAGGCGCGGGCGTTCACGCTCTTCAGCTCTTCGATAGCTGGATTGGTGCCCTCTCGGTCGACGACTACCAACGCTATGTGCAGCCGTACACACGTTCTGTGATCGACTCGCTGGCCGATACCGGAGTGCCGCTCGTCCACTTCGGCACGGGCACCGCCGCGCTTCTCGAGTCTATGCGCGACGCCGGGGGCACGACGATGGGAGTGGACTGGCGGATCCCGCTCGACATTGCCTGGGCGCGGGTCGGTTACGACCGTGGAATTCAGGGTAATCTCGACCCACTGGTCCTCCTGGGTCCCTGGGAGGTGGTGGAGCGCGAGGCGGAAGGAATTCTGCGGCGGGCGAGCAGCCGGCCGGGTCATGTCTTCAACCTGGGCCACGGCATCCATCCCCAAACGTCGCCGGACCAGCTGGAGCGATTGGTGGAATTCGTCCATGCGTTCACGGCGGATGATGCAGCCTGACCTACCGCTTCGCGGTACACGGGTTCTTATCACCCGCGCGCGAGACAACGGCTGCGCGCTTCGCTCCCTCCTGGAGCGACTTGGGGCTACGGTGGTCGAGCTGCCTACCCTGGCGATTGAGCCTCCGGAAGACTTTGCGCCCCTGGATGCGGCTCTTCGTAATCTGGCTCATTACGACTGGGTCGCTTTCGCCAGCCGCAATGCCATTCGGGCCGTCTTCGATCGCCTGCCGGCGTTGGGTCTGAGGGCTACCCTGCCCGTGGGTCTCCACGTGGCCGCAGTGGGACCCTCTACTGCTTCCGATCTACACTCTCGCGGTGTTGCACCTGACTGCGTTCCCGAACGTGCCACGGCCTCGGAGCTGGCAGCGGCGATGATCCGCGATGGCATCGAAGGTGCGCGCGTGCTGCTTCCCGCCGGCAACCTGGCTCGTTCCGAGCTGCGACGGGAGCTCGAAGGAGCCGGTGCACAGGTCGACGAGGTGGTTGCCTACCGCACCATACGGCCGGAGGACCTCGACACGGCTGCGCTTGACGTGCTACGCGCAGGAGCGATCGATGTCGTCGCGCTGGCCAGCCCCTCGGCAATCCGAAACTTGGTCGCTATGCTGGACGGCGATGTGGCTTGCTTGCAGCGCTCTGCTCTGGCCTGTATCGGGCCTTCAACCGCAGCAGCGGTGCAAGCGCGTGGCCTGTCACCCACCGTCGTAGCTACACGCCACACGCTGGACGGGCTGACCGACGCAATCGTCGGCTGTTCTAGAGAGCGCACCTATGGACCGGCCTGACGTAATCGGCGTTCTCCTCATGGCTTATGGGACGCCCGACACGCTCGAGAATGTCGAAGCGTACTACACGCATATTCGCGGAGGTCGGACCCCGTCCCCGCAGCTGGTAGAGGATCTGCGCCAGCGGTACGTGCTGGTCGGCGGCACAACGCCGTTGCTGCAAATCACCGAGGCTACCCGGGAGGCGTTAGAGCGGCGGCTAAACGCCGACGGCGCACTTCCCTTTAGGGTGATCCTGGGGATGAAACACTGGCATCCCTACATCGAGCAGGCAGTCGAGCAGATGGCGCAGTTGGGAATCAAGCGCGCGGTCGGTCTTGTACTGGCGCCGCACTACTCCAGGATGAGCATTGCCGGCTACTATCAGTACGCTGATGCCGCCCAGGCAAAGCTCGATACGCACATTGACCTGATTCGCGTCGAAAGCTGGCATCTCCATCCACCATATTTGCAGGCGGTCGCGAACCGGGCGCGGGCTCGCCTTGCAGAGTTTCCCGCCGATGAGAACGTCACTGTGGTCTTCACCGCCCACAGCCTGCCCGAGAAGATACTGGAGTGCGACGATCCCTACCCCGAGCAGCTTCGTGAGACCAGTGAGGCGCTTGCTTCCAGGCTGGGCTTGCACCTGTGGTCACCGGATGAAATGGGTCGAACCTGGACGTTTTCGTATCAGAGCGCCGGGCGCACCGCCGAGCCCTGGCTGGGTCCCGACCTCGTCGACAAGGTGCACGAGCTCGCCGATGCAGGCGTCAGAAACATCCTGGTGGCGTCAATCGGCTTCGTCTCGGACCATCTGGAGATTCTCTACGACATCGACTACGAGGGCCAGAAGGCCGCGAAGGAGCGTGGTGTGATGCTCAAACGCACCGAGATGCTCAACGCCAGCCCCGACTTTGTGGAAGGCCTGGCACAGTTGGTACGCGCCCGAGTTGCCGAACTGTCTACCCCGGAGGCCAGCCGGGTGAATCATTCCAGCTAGGAGTTCATGGTAGCCAGAATCTCGGCGCAGGTAATTGCCGGCTCCCAACCGTGGCCATGATCCTCGAGGCTCCAGACAGCAGAAAGCCCCGCCTGGGCGGCAGATGTTACCATAGGTCGTCTGAACGACATTTCGACGATTCGACAAAACAACGAAAGCAGGTTACCTTTGTTGGTGTCAATGAACCGCGAGGGTCGGCTCACCGTGCCGGCTGCAGCCAGACGCGAACTCGGCCTAGAGGGTGAGACGCAGTTCCAGGCAGAGGTTCGCGATGGGAGCCTCGTCCTGCGCCCCGCCATTATCATACCCCGCGAGGATGCGTGGGCCTATGCTCCCGAGCACCTGGTGCGGGTCGAGAGAGCCCTGCAAGATTCACGCGAGGGACGTGTCCGTCAGATGACGGAGGGCGATCTCGACCAGCTCACCGGTGAGTAGCGCGTGGCGAATGGCTATCGGAGCCTGGAATTTACCGAGGAATTCCTCGATCGCTATGCCGGCCGCGACTTCAGCGCGTCGGACCGCAAGCTCTTCAAGAAGGCGCTACGCCTGCTCGATGAGAACGAGCAACACCCTTCGCTCCGTGTGCATGCCTTGCAGGGCAGCCTCAGAGGTGTGTGGTCGGCGTCCGCCTCCGAGTCCCTCCGTCTGACCTTCCAACGGCTGGAGAATGGCAGGAAGCGGCTGCTTACTTGCAGCCGTCACTACGACCGCTGAAGAACTCTTCTCAACGTGAGCGTCCCTCTGATTCCCTGTAGACTGTGAAGGCGAGCTGACCGTGTTTACGAGGAGACGGCAAGTTTGGCAATCGAATCGGAAATCGGCCTGGAGCATGCCCATCTGACCGTCGAGCAGCTGCTCGAGATCTATCGGTACATGCTCCTCACCAGGGAAGTGGATAACCGCCTGCGGAGCCTTTATCTCCAGGGCAAAGTGGTGGGCGGCGTGTACAGCCAGCTCGGTCACGAAGCCATTTCGGTTGGCACGGCCTACGCACTACGGCCCGACGACGTGATTGCGCCGATGCATCGGGACCTCGGAGCCCACATCGTGCGAGGCATGGAGGTGGGGCGCATTTTCGCACAGATCATGGGACGAGCCGCCGGCTTTTCCGGTGGGAAAGACAATGCTCTCCATATCGGCGATCAGAAGCGGCTGATCTTTCCCCAGATCAGCATGCTGGGCGCCTCCATACCGGTGTCGGCAGGAGCGGCTCTGGCTTCAAGGCAGCGGGGAGAGGATCGGGTTGCGCTCACCTATATCGGCGATGGTGGCGTCAACACCGGGGATTTTCATGAGGGTCTGAACTTCGCGGCTGCGCTGCATCTGCCCCTGATCCTCATAGTGGAAAATAACCAATTCGCCTACTCGACGCCACTGTCGAAGCAGACCGCCCTCGAGGAGATCGCACAACGTGCAGTAGGATACGGGGTTCCCGGTGCACGGATCGACGGCAATGACGTGCGCGAGGTCTACGCGGCGACTGGAGAGGCCGCGGACCGCGCTCGACAAGGTCTCGGACCCACTCTGATAGAGTGCGTGACGATGCGCATGCGAGGTCACTCCGAACACGACGATGCCTCCTACGTGCCCAGAGAACTGCTCGAAGAATGGCGGCAGAAGGACCCGGTGGAGCGCTTCGAACGGCGGCTTATCGAGGGCGGTATCATGAGAAGCGAGATTCGAGACGGTGTCCAGCGAGACATTGCGCGCGACGTGGACGAGGCGGCGCGATGGGCGGAGGAGCAGCCGCTCCCAGATCCGGCAGTGGCCTCCGAAGGCGTGTACCGCTCCTATTGAATCAGGAAGGGCCCGATGACTGAAGTAACCTATCTCGAAGCCATCAGGCAGGGTATGCGCGAGGAGATGCAGCGCGACGAGCGCGTGTACATTCTGGGCGAAGACGTTGCCGTGTACGGCGGTGCATTCAAAGTCACCGCCGGCTTTCTGGACGAGTTCGGTGCCCTGCGCGTGATCGACACTCCGCTCTCCGAGTCTGCTATCGTCGGCGCCGCCATTGGCTCGGCGCTGATGGGCCAGCGGCCCATCGCCGAGATGCAGTTTATGGACTTTATCGCCTGCGGTTTCGACCAGATCGTAAATATGGCCGCCAAGCTCCACTATCGCAACCGCATGGCTGTACCCATGGTTATTCGCGGACCGTCGGGCGGCGGCGTGCATGGCGGTCCCTTTCACTCGCAGAATCCCGAAGCGTGGTTCGTCCACACACCTGGACTGAAGGTGGTCGCACCTTCGACACCGGCCGACGCCTACGGGCTCATCAAGGCATCCATCCGTGACGATGATCCGGTGCTCTACTTCGAGCACAAGTACCTTTACCGACGCCTGAAGGAGGAGCTCCCAGGCGATGATTTCACGGTTCCACTGGGCAAAGCCGCGGTGGTGCAGGAGGGCACGGATATGACGATCTTCACGTACGGCTGGATGGTCGAACAGTCCAGAGAGGCTGCCAAGGACCTGGAGGCCGAGGGCGTTTCGGTCGAGATCGTCGACCTCCGCACGTTGTTGCCGCTGGACAAAGAGACGATCTTGCAATCAATCGAGAAGACCAGTAAGGCGTTGGTCGTCTACGAGGACACCAGGACGCTGGGGGTGGGCGCAGAAGTCTCCGCCATCCTGGCGGAGGAAGCCTTTGATCTTCTCGATGGCCCGATCATGCGCGTCACTGCGCCTGACACGCCGGTTCCGTTCAGTCCTCCGCTGGAGAAAGCGTTCCTTCCGAACGCCGAAAAAATTCTTGCCGCCGCGCGGCAGCTGGCCGCGTATTAGTCTTGAGTTGTGAGTTGTGAGTTGTGAGTTGTCAGTTATCCGTTGCGGTAATCGTTCGGGCGACCCGTACCCAGGACTCAAGACTCAAGACTCATAACTTACAACTCGTTTCGAGAGGAGTTCGAGATGCCGACGACCATCGTCATGCCCCAGCTTGGGGAGTCTGTGGCCGAGGGCGTCATCGGTAAGTGGCTCAAACACGAGGGTGACCAGATCGATCGAGACGAGCCGATCGTTGAGGTCATCACGGACAAGGTCAATGCCGAGATACCGTCGCCTGTTGCCGGGATACTGCAAAAAATCACGCAGCCCGAGGGTGCGACGGTGGCGGTCGGTGAAGAGATCGGCATCGTCGGCGATGAAGGCACGCAGTCCGAGCCATCCTCACAGGCAGGTGCGGCCGGCGGGAATGGCCAGCGGGCCGGCAGTCAGACCGTCGCTCCACGACCGACGTTAGAAGAGAGCAGCGGGGACGGCGGGCCGCGCGCTCAGCAGCTTACGGTCGCCAGGCCCGGAATGAAAGCGCGTGCCGAACGCGTTCGCTCATCTCCGCTGGTTCGGCGGCTGGCCGAGCAGCACGGCATCGATCTCGCCGACGTGCCCGGAACCGGCATCGGCGGCCGTGTCAGCAAGCAGGACATTCTGTCATTTGTGGCACAGCAGGAGCGAGCAGCCGCCATCGGCACCGTGGACCGGGCCCACTTCGAGGCGGGCGACTTTGAGCGTGAAGAACGTCCGGCAGCGCAGGCGCCTCCGCGGACACCGATAGAGGCGGGGCTTGCTCCGGGTGTGGCACCTGCCGCGGCGCCCACCCCGACCGTTCCCGCTCAGCCGCCCGGGGGGAGGCAGCTCGGTCCCAACGAAGAGCTCATCCCCATCTCGCCCTTGCGGAAGACGATCGCCGAGCGCATGGTGCAAAGCAAGTCCACGATACCGCATGCAACGACCATGTCAGAGGTCGACATGACCAACGTGGTGCGCTTCCGTGAGACAAACAAGGACAAGTTTCGCTCGCGTGAAGGCGTTCCACTCTCCTATGTGGCATTCGTCATCAAGGCAACCGTCGAGGCGCTCAAGGAATTTCCGATGGTGAATGCGGAATGGACCGACGACGGCATCATCCTCAAGAAGGAGATCAACATCAATGTGGCCGTCGATGCGCCGGAGGGACTGACCACGCCGGTCATCCATCACGCCGACGAAAAGAGTCTGGCCGGTCTTTCCAAGGCGATCGTCGATCTTGCCGAACGTGCCCGCAAGAAGAAGCTGAAACTCGAGGACATGCGGGGTGGCACCTTTACGGTGAACAATACAGGAGCGCTTGGCTCGGTGGCCGGCGTCTCAATCATCAATTACCCTCAGGGCGGGATTCTGGCTGCGGCTTCGATCGTCAAACGACCGGTGGTGCTCGAGCAGGAAGGACAGGATCTCATCGCCGTCCGCAGCATGATGAACGTGTCGTTGACCTTCGATCACCGGCTGCTGGATGGTGGCTATGCCGCTTCCTTCGTAAACGCGGTGAAGGCGAAGCTGGAGTCCTGGCGGATGGATTACCCCATCTATTGATGGTTTATGCGGCGCCTACAATGGAGCACACGCGTTGGTCGCGCCGGAAGTGAAGGAATCATAGGTGGCTACCGAAATCAGGCTCAACAAAGACATACCAAAGCGTCCCGACTGGCTCAAGGTCCGCATGCCCGCGGGTCCACGCTATATCGAGCTGAAAGACATGATGCGGACCATGGAGCTTCACACCGTGTGCGAAGAGGCACGGTGCCCCAACATCGGCGAATGTTGGGGGCACGGCACGGCCACCTTTATGATCCTTGGTGACGTGTGCACCCGCGCCTGTCGTTATTGCGCAGTGACCTCCGGTAAGCCCACGGCGCTCGACCTGGGAGAGCCGAAGCGCGTGGCCGAAGCAGTGCAGAAAATGGGCCTCAAGCACGCCGTCGTGACGTCGGTAGACCGCGACGACGTTCCGGATGGAGGAGCCTCAATCTTCGCAGCCACCATCCGGAAGATCCACGAATTGAACCCCGATTGTGCAGTCGAGGTGTTGACTCCCGATTTTCAAGGGGTCGAGGAGTCGTTGCGAACCGTCATGGATGCTCGACCAGAAATCTTCAACCACAACATCGAGACGGTGGAGCGCGTCTTTCCCCGAGTGCGGCCCGGCCGTTCCAAATACGCGGTCTCCATCGACCTACTGCGGCGAGCCAAGGACCTCTATCCAGAAGGTCTTACCAAGTCTGGTCTGATGGTCGGGCTCGGAGAAACCCGTAGCGAGATCGTCGATACCATGCGCAAGCTGCGGAGTGCCAAGGTCGATATTCTAACGATCGGCCAGTATCTGCGGCCCACGCCGAAGCACGTGGCGATCGATCGCTACTATCATCCCGGCGAGTTTGCGCAGCTTCGCGAGGAGGGATTTGCCCTCGGCTTCAGTCATGTGGAGTCGGGTCCTCTGGTGCGCAGCTCCTATCACGCTCATGAACAGTCGGATGCGCTGCGTGCCAGGCGGAGTCAAATATGAAGCTCGAAGACAAGCTCTTTCTCAACAAGTTCAAGCGTGACGAGCGATCGCACATCGAGATAATCTCGCAAGACGTGTGCGCCCAATGTCCCGAAAAGTGGTGCACCATCGTCTGTCCGGCGGCGGTCTACCACTGGGATGGCGAGAAGACGGTCGTGTCCTACGAGAACTGCATCGAGTGTGGCGCCTGCCGCATGATTTGTCCCTATCACAACATCTCGTGCGTGATGCCCCGAGGGGGATTCGGCGTTCAATACAAGTATGGGTGACCCCTCACCCCCCAGCCCCCTCTCCCTCAAGGGGACAGGGGGAGCAAATGCTACACCCGTGGCATCTGAGGATGCGACAGAAGCGGCACCAAGGGCGCTCACTTCCCCACTCTCGTCTTCTTCATTACTCCCCTCTCTTCCAGCGGGGTACCCATACTTGGGTCGCGGGCTGGGGGCGAGGGGTGCGCTGCTCGTCTGTCGCCTCGGTTTAGTCGACTACCAGGCGGCCTGGGACTTGCAGCGACGGCTGGCGGAAGCGCGCAGGTCGGACCTGGTGCCGGACGTGCTCTTGCTGCTGGAGCATCCTCATACCTACACCCTCGGGCGGCGAGGCAAACGCGAGCACATCCTTCTGAGCTCGCACCAGCTCGCACGTCGCAAGATTGCGGTCTATGAGGTCGATCGTGGCGGGGATGTAACCTACCACGGACCACACCAGCTCGTCGGCTACCCGATTCTCAAGATGCCGCCGGGGCGGCTGAACTACATTCGCTACATTCGCGAAGTAGAGCGGGCCATGCTATCGTCGGTGCGTGATCTGGGCGTGCCCGGCGAGCTCAAGGAAGGCTTCTCCGGGGTCTGGGTCGGCGAGGACAAGGTCTGCGCCATCGGCGTGAAGGTCGACGCCTCTGGCGTTACCAGTCACGGCTTCGCCCTCAACGTCAACGACGACCTGTCGTATTTCGATCACATCATCCCCTGCGGCATCACCGACAAGGGAGTCACGTCACTGCGCCAGGTCCGGGGCCGCCGGGTTTCCATGCGACACGTGATGGATGTAGTCACCCACCGCCTGGCTGAGACGTTTGCTCTGGCTCCCCGTGGAGCCGGGCCAAAGCGGCTCGAGCTCTTACTGGCAAAGGCAGCAGCGACAGACGGTAGCTGAGCGTGTGCGTCAAGAGCGGCGCTACAATTGGGCGAGATTGCGCCGGAAAGGTTTGTCGCATGAGGACGCTTCGGGTGGCCCTGGCTCAGATCAATACAACGGTGGGAGCATTAAGGGAAAATGCCGACTGCATGATCGAGCTGATCAAGCGGGCAGAGGAGCTGCAGGTCGATATCATCGCCTTTCCCGAGCTGGCCGTGACGGGATACCCGCCTGAAGACCTGGTCTTGAAGCCCGAATTCATCAGGGACAATCTTCGCGAGCTAGATCGGATCATCGCGTCGGTGGGAGATCTAACTGCGATTGTAGGCTTCGTGGACGCCGACGGCGCCGACGTCTATAACGCCGCGGCCGTCATCCAGCGAGGCGAGCTGGTGGGGTGTCACCACAAGTTCTATCTGCCCAATTATTCGGTGTTTGACGAGCTGCGCTACTTCAAAGCCGGAACCGAGTGGACCGTCTTCACAGTACGCGGAGTCAAGATCGGCGTGACCATCTGCGAGGATATCTGGTACGCGACCGGACCGGGCACCTGGCAAGCCAGAGCGGGAGCAGAGGTCATCGTCAATATCAACGCCTCTCCGTATCGCGCGGGCAAACATGTCCAACGCGTCACGATGGCAAAGCAGCGTGGGATGGATGAGCTCACCTACGTCTGCTACGTGAATCTGGTCGGAGGCCAGGATGAGCTGGTCTTCGAGGGGGCGAGTTTGATCTCCAACCAGGACGGCGAGGTCATCGTTCAGGGAAAGTTCTTCGAACCGGATTTCTTGGTAGCGGACCTGGACGTTGATTCTGTCTTCAGCGCGCGGCTGCACGACGTTCGCCGGCGCCAGGAAGCCCCCCAGATCGATGCGCCCGGCCGGCTGATCGACACTCCTCTGGCCGAACCACTTAATCGACCAGTCCTCTCGCCGCTCCCAGCACATTATTGTGAAGTGCCCGACCGGCTCGCCGAGATCTATGGCGCTCTGGTGCTTGGGACTCACGATTATGTGCGAAAGAATGGATTCAAGGGCGTCGTCGTCGGATTATCCGGCGGCATTGACTCCAGCCTTACCGCGGCCATCGCGGTTGACGCGCTCGGTCCGGAAAATGTCTTGGGCGTCTCCAATCCTTCACGGTATTCGTCCGAGGGGAGTCAGACGGATGCCAAACAGTTGGCGAGAAACCTCGGCATCCGGTACGTTACGATTCCGATCGAACAGATCTTTGGCGCGTACCTGGACACGCTCGCCGACGTGTTTGGTGATCTTGGCCCAGATGTGGCCGAGGAGAACCTCCAGGCTCGTATCCGGGGAAACCTCTGGATGGCGCTGACCAACAAGCGGGGGGGCGAGGTTTTCGGGGGGCTCGTGCTGACTGCCGGGAACAAGAGTGAGCTGGCCGCCGGCTACAGCACCCTGTACGGCGACATGGCAGGCGGATTTTCCGTGCTCAAGGACGTCTACAAGACGACGGTGTACGAGCTCGCGAAGTACAAGAACCAAAGCGCGAGGCGAGAGATCATCCCGCAGGCGGTCCTCGACAAGGCGCCTTCCGCGGAGCTTCGTCCCGACCAGCGAGACACGGATTCGCTGCCTCCCTACTCGGAGCTGGATGGCATCTTGAAGTTGTACGTCGAGGACGACCGTAGCGCCACCGATATCGTGGCCCTCGGGTATGATGCAGAGACGGTGACGCGTGTCATCAGCATGGTGGATCACAGCGAGTACAAGCGAAGGCAGGCGGCGCCCGGCATCAAGATCAGCGTGCGTGCCTTCGGGAAAGATCGCCGGCTGCCGATTACCAATCGCTACCGCGATCTGCCCGAGGTGGGAGAGGAGGAGAAGGAAGCTCTGGCCGAAGTGGCGGAGCAGGCGCACGAACAGGTAGCCGCGGGGATTGAGTGAGATGCAAGCGAATCCTGACTACCTCAACCTACCTCGGACGACGGTCCGCCAGCACCTGCCTCGCGGCCGGTCGGATTCGCGCACCTCGAGGCTACATCGGGCCGGGGCGCAGTCTCCTTGCGAGTGTGTCGCTTGACCACACTCGCCAGCACGATACCGGCGATGACAAGCAGCGATCCCGCTGCGGTTCGCCAGTCCAGGGATTCGTGCAAGACGATCGCTCCGAGCGCCAATCCCACCACCGGTAGCGCGTAGGTTATCAGCGTGGTGCGTGACGCTCCCCAGTTTTCGAGAATGAAGTAGTAGAGCAGATAAGCAAAGGACGAGCCCAGCAGCCCCAGCCATACCACGGCGAATAGCGACTTCAGGTGGATTGACCCCAGGGGCGGAGGGCTAAATATGAGGCTGAGCACCAAAATCTCGGCCGCTGCGATCGAAAGCGCGTGCAGCGCGATGGTCATGGATGGCGCTCCGCGCAGTGTTTTCCGGGCGAACACCGCGCTGATCGCGTAGAAGGCCGACGCGAGTACTATCGCGCCCTGCCCTCCCAGATTCGACCAGTGGATGGCTCCGTGGCCCAGATCGCGGCTGAGGAGGACGAGCACACCGCCGAAGCCGATGGCAACGCCACCGAGACGAGGCATGGTAATCGGTTCGTCCTGCAGCACGGCTCCCGCAATCAAGAAACTGAAGATTGGAACGGTGCTGTTGAGTACCGAGGCCAGTCCGCTTGGTACCGTCTCCTCGCCCCAGGTAATGAGTAGAAATGGGATGGAGGTATTGATGGTGCCAAGCACGGCCACCGAAGCCAGCTGTTGCCTGGTGAGACGCAAATTTAGACGGCGGCTGATCGCGAAGCCCCACAGTCCCACGGCTCCAATGCCCAGACGCAGCGCGACCAGGGCAAGGGGCGAAAGCTGCTCGACTCCCACCCGGATGAAGAGGTAGGACGAGCCCCAGGCGAGGCTCAGGAGAGAGAAGGCGACCCAGACCACGGAAAAGCCATTAGCTACTAGCCATTAGCCGTTAGCTTTACAAAGTGGGAGGTGAGCATATCCTCTCCTCTGGCGTGAGCGAATACCCTGATCACCTCTTACGTTAGCCGAAACATGAACACCGAAAGCTAACAGCTAATGGCCAATGGCTAACGGCTAAACACTTCAATGCCATCTACCACTGTCTTCACCACCTGCACCGTGCCGAAGTCCTCCAGGGGAGTCTCGGCTGGATTCTCCGAGAGGACCGTGAAATCCGCCGGCATGTTTAGACGCAGCGTTCCTCTTCGGTGCTCGCTGTGTGTGGCCAAGGCGCTGCCTGATGTGTAGTGCCGAATTGCCTGTAGCGGGCCGATAGTATGCTGTCGACCGAGCCGGGTACCTCGCGGAGTGACGCGCTCCATGGCTGCGCGGATGCCGCGCAACGGCTCTCCCGGTATTACCGGGCGGTCGGAGCTAAATCCAAGGGGAATGCTGTTCCAGTCGAAGAGCTCGAGCGGCATAACGTGTGAAGCCCGTTCCATGCCAAGACCGTCGATGTAGGCGTCGCCCAATCGTGCGATGAAGGCAGGCTGAAGGACGGGGACCACTCCGACCTGCTTGATTCGGAGGGCAAGCTCGCGATCGAGCAGCATACAGTGCTCGATCCGATGCCGATGGTCTGGGCGGGGCAACTCGGATAGCGCTCGTTCGTAGCACGCGACCGTGATCTCGATCGCTCGATCCCCGATAGCGTGCGTGGCGATCTGCCATCCTGCGTCGTGAGCGCGACGAATCATGCCGTCCAATGTCTTGGGATCCCAGATAAGCAAGCCGCTGTTCGTTCCGTCGTCGGCATATTGCTCCCGAAGCGCGGCCGTTCGCGTCGTCAAAGCTCCGTCGGAGAAAATCTTGGTTGGGCCGATGTCGAGCCAGTCCGGCTGGTTGCCTACCTGGAACTCCTCAGGCTGGTGAATCTCGCCGGAATCCGGCGGCGCAACGTAGATGATCTGCGGCATGAGAGTAATCCGACCAGCAAGCTGCCCTGAGGTCAGCGCGTTGCCATACATTTCCAGGGCGGTGGAGATCGACGGCCCCTGTCCGGTCGAGGCGTCGGATGCGCTGGTGATGCCCTCGCCGGCCATGACTTGCATGGCACGGATGATTGCCTCTGTGCCCTGCGCTGCCGTGGGCGGCGGGATGGCCGCGTTGAGCAGGTCGGTGGCGGGCATTTCTTTGAGCACACCGGTCGGCTCGCCGTGGACGTCGCGTTCGATGTCTCCGCCGGCCGGGGTCGGCGTGTCGGCGCCGATGCCGGCCAGCTGCAGAGCGCGGGTGTTGCAGGTGAGGGCATGCCCCGAGGTATGCCACAGCACGACGGGGTTGCTGTTGTCGGCTCTGTCGAGGTCTGCTCGGGAGGGGTGGCGGCGTTCCTCCAGCGCGTTCTGATCGTAGCCGCGTCCGATTAGCCATGCGCCGTCGGGCATCTGGCGCATCCTTTCGGCGACGCCGCGAAGGATGTCGTCGATCGTCCGCACAGCGTCCGCCCCCACGTCGAGCTGTCCCAGCGTCAGGCCGAAGGAAAGGATATGACAATGGCAGTCGTTAAAACCGGGTATAACCGTCATGCCTTCTAGATCAACCCGCCTCGTCATCGGACCGACCTGAGTCTCGACTAGTTCATCGGGACCCATCACCGCTATTCGCCCGTTTCGGACCAAGAGCGCCTCTGCCCGTGGTACCTCCCGATCCATCGTGAACACGTTGGCGTTGAAATACAGGGTCTCGGGCTGATTCATGCTCATCTCCAGGCAGCTTCGGAGGTATCAAGATCCATCATATCGCCAGCATGACTTCGGCGTTGACAGACTCGTGGACAGATTCGTGGACGGGCGTGCGTTTCCGCTGCGATCGGGTGGATAAGCCACAGGGTTTTCGACGCCGGAGATGGGACCGGAATTCTTCGGGCTACGCTGCCTGACAATCGGCGTTAGACATAACTACGAATGAGTGCTTCGGATTACCATTGGTGGGATTGAGCATTTTCCAGAACGCTCTATAGTGGGTACTGGCAATCTGTGGAGGTGGGGGATTGCCAACGGGTGGTGTGGCCTGGGGAGGCGCGCACCGCCCGCCTTTTTATTTCTCCTGTCCTGCCTGCTATACTCCATGTAGCTACGCTGTCACTGTGGCTGCGTAGCCCCTTTATGTTTGGGGCAGTGCAGGGGGAAAGAGCACATTATGGCCAACACCAAATCGGCCATCAAACGGATCAAGGTATCCGCCAAGAAGTATCAGCGCAATGTCGCCGTCAAATCGGCCACCAGAACGTACGTAAAGAGGGCGCGCACTGCTATCGCGCAGAATGCCGGCGAGGCCGTTGAGGACGTAACGGCTGCCATCTCGGCGCTGGACAGGGCTGCAAAAAAGGGCGTGATTCACCGGAACAATGCGGCTCGCCGCAAGTCGCGCCTCATGAAACGACTGAACAAGGCAAGAGCCGGCGAGTAGCCCGAATTCCCTCGAAAATGTAGGTCGGACCTCCGTGTCCGACAGGCGGCGAGCCCCCTTTTATCCCCGCGTGGCGCCGCCTGCGGCATGGAGGATTATTCGTTGGCCGAGCGCTCCGTCGCCGGCAAAATAATTCGGGATAGCACTTAGGCGCAGAGATCCGCCACGAGCAGGTCAAGGCCTGAGCTGGCATCGCCTCTGCCACTCTTGAGTGCGTACTCCAGGGCTGCAAGCCGCTCGAAGGTTGTGCTCAGCCGTTCCGTGGAGAGCCGGGCCGCTTGGCGAAAATACCGGTCGGCGTAGTAGCGAGGGAGCTTGAGATCCGCTGCGATCTCACCGCCAGTTCGACCGGCCTCCCGTCCCAATCGAATGCGGAGGAGAATCCGCACTTGACGCGCCAGCATGCGAATGAGGTACATGGCGAAATCAATTGGGCTGGTGGACGCACGATCGAGCTGAGCATGCAACAAGCGCAGCGCCTTCGCTTGATCTCCGGCCGAAATAGCGTCAACTAGTCCGAAGATCGATTCCTGGGTGACCGCGCCCACGAGCGACTCCACCATGGGTGGTGTAATAAGCCGCTCATCGCCTGCATAGGTCGCCAGCTTCGCAAGTTCGGACTCGAGGAGCAAGGGTTGTGCTCCGATCAGATCCACCAAAATGTCCACGGCACCCTGGTCGATCGTGACGTCGTGCGTCTTGGCACGTTGCCGAACCCATCGGGGAAGCTCATGCTTTTTGGGCCTCGCGAACAGGCGCATCTCGCCGCCAATGTCTGCTACGAGGCCAACGAGAGGATGATCTTCCGGCATTTCTTTGCATATCAGGAGAAGAGTGGAGGTAGCCGGGATGGCCTTCAGCAACGTACTGATATCCTCGACCTCTGCTGCGCCCCTACGCGCTCCTTTGAGACGCTCGTGGAGCCTGTGCACGATCACGAGCCGCTGGGGGTCAAACAGCCCCGCGGTCAAACATGCCTCGGAGACGGTAGGGAGCGGCGCATCCAGTCCGTCGAAGGTAAGGACATCGGCGCTCTGAAATGGCGCGCGGAGCTCGCGAACGGCTTCGTCGATCTCGAGCTCGTTGTCTCCGTGAAAGAGTAGTACCGGCATGGTTAAAGGCGTTGCATATTACCATGTCACCGAGAACGACGGTCCGGTCCCAAGTGCCTCATGAGGGGGATGGTGTGCCATGGCGCCTGTCGTAGGGGTCGACGTCTACCGCGGGTCGGACATAGTCCGGGGACCCGCTGAGATCGACCCGCCCGGTGGCAGAGCTCACCTTGTGGCCGGGAGGGCGGACGAGGATGTCCGCCCCCTACCGGAGCCATGTCAAGGACAGGCGCCGTCGTGGACGACCGGCAGGCAGAAGATCGGGGCGAGATAATGGGAGGGTGCGTAGGGCCGCATTGCATGCGCCTGGTGGGTCGCCCAAGGGGTCCGTCAACGTCAGCGCTGTCAGCCTGAAAGCCGATCCGGTGGAAGGAGTTTTCGCGTCAGACAGACGGTGGCGCATGCAATACGCCTCTACGCACCCTCCTGACATAGCATTCGATGGTTTGAGTGGCAGGGAGGGCCCATCCGAAGGAGATAGAACACCTCCTTCGGATGGACACGATTGTTTTTGAAAACAAAGGACGCGCCATGGCCCTAGCCGGGGATTCCGATGCTGGTATCGGCCCCCAGTCCGAAGTTGAACACGTAGCGGTTGATGGGCACGAAGGGATCGTTGGACGCGGCCACGATCGCGAGCTGGGCGGTGGGCTCCACACTCCCCACGTCGATGTGCTGGTGATAGAGCGGATACACCACGTAGGTTCGCTCGAGCACGCCGCCCGAGGAGTTGATGAATTGCACCACGATGGGTACCGGTATCGGGTTGGGGTTGAACAGGTCCAGACCATCTCCCTCTCCACGCGCCGTCGACGTGTTGACCACCGCCCAGGACCAAGACTTGGCAGGAGTTGTGACCCCAAATGTGTCGGTCGAAGCATCATGCATGCTGCCGACATAGGTCGTTTGCTCCGCCACGATGGGTGCCGAAGCGGTGACGACGACTGCCGCGTCGCTGCGATGCGCAATGCTGTTGATGAGGTAGCCGATGCGGGCATTAGACTTGAGATAGGTCGATTTCGTTCCGACGACGTTGCCAAAGGGGCCGTAGGTTTGCACCGTGACGTAGGCGCCCTGAGCCGAAGGGTTAATGGCTGCGATCCAGTGGCGTGACGCGTTGTTTTGCGGGCCGGCGGCGAAGTACCAGCTGCGCATTGGACTGGTGACGCCGTTCTTGCTCATCACGCCATGCTTGATGAAGAGCGAGCGGTTTGCCACGACCGGGCCATTTGACGTGATGATCACACCAACTGCGTCCTTCACGTAAGTGCTGACCTTGATCGTGGTCCGCGAGGTCGGTGCCATATTGCGATAGATGGTGAATGCTTTGTGGTGCGTGGGGAGAAAGTGTACGGCGATCTGAACTGGACCGGAGTTCGGATTTTGTACGGCCACAAACTCACTGTAATGGTGGGTGGTGTTGCCGTTGGCGAAGTACCAGATGGTTGAGGGACTGGGGGAGCCCGGCACGACCGCGCCACCGCTGCCCTTATAGACGACGCCCTCGGCCGCAATCGGAACATCGGCCGAAACTTCGGCGCTCGCGGATACGTTGGCCCCAAGGTCGGCATTCACGTTCTCGGTATAACGGGTATGGGGATTGGTGGTGATACTTCGGGTTCGCGTACTCCCGTTCTTGAGCTGGTAGGTGATGGTCACGCGAGCACGAATGGCCGTCAGGTTTGAGAAGGTGAGGTAGTTCGAATAGCGAGTTCCGGTATATTCCGACGGGAAGTAGAAGTGCGTGGATACGTGCCGGATCACCGCCAGGCTGATGCTGGCTTTCTGACCGTTCACCGCGCTGGCCGACAGCGCATACGTGCCGGTCGCGACATCGCTTGGAATCGTCACCCTGAGGGTGAATTGACCGTTCCCGTCGGTCGTGACTGAGCCGAGACGCCGTCCGAGGAGATAGATGCGGACAGACTCGTTGGCCGCGAAACCAAAGCCGTGAACCGCGATCTGTGTACCTGGTACTGCCGTGGTGGGCAAAGCCACGACGGACGGTGCAAGCCGTGCAATCGTCACCACGGCGGTCGGTGCCCGACCGCTTGATCCACTCGTCGCCACGAGCGTGAAGGTGCCGCCGGCGATGTCCGCCGGAATGGGCAAGGTTACGCTAAATGAGCCCTGACTCGTAGCTATGGCGGTGGTACGGAGCGTCCTCTTTGAGCCATTCATTAAGGTGACGCTCATGGCGATCGCGACCGTGTCACCCGCAGGGTATCCCGAGCCAAGAATGGTCACGCTCTGGCCGGGTATCACCGAGCCGGGCGATATGGAGATACGCGCTGCGACCTGTCGCACGTGGATGCTGGTGGCCGTCTGGGCGCTCGATCCAGCGGCCACGACTCGAACGCTGCCGGAAGCCGCCTTGCCCGGCACGTACAAGCGCGCAGAGAAGGTGCCCTTCCCGTTGGTCTGCGCGCTTGCCGTGACGGTACGAGGGCCACCTGTGTAGAGCGGGAAGGTGGCATGGAGGGTAACCTGAATGTTTGCGGCGAACCCGCCGCCCGTGATGGTGACGCCCTGACCCGGCAGCACCGGGTCCGGCCGGATGGAAATGATTGAGGGATTTACCGAAATGGTCAACGAAGTCTGCCCCTGGAAGCCACGGACGACATCAACCGCCATCACGGTGAAGACCCCCGTGCGGGTGTTGGAGGGTAAGGCGATCGAGGTGGTGAAGGCGCCGCTGCTGTCTGCCCGTACGTCCTGCGACAACGTTTCGGTTGGCTGCCCCGGTCGTGGAATGATGATCGATACGCGGTCGCGGGAGCCCGGGACAAAGCCACTCCCGCCGATGGTTGCTGCCTGGCCGGGTCGAAGGCTCGGTACTGTAACGTGGAGGGAGGGTCGATATACTACGCGAATGGTCGCCTTGGCCTTCTTGGCGCTTGTGAGGCCACGAGCCTCGAGGATTGGAAAGGTCTGCTTTGCGCCGTTTGGCACAAGCATGAGCACGCCGGAAGACGCTCCGCCGGCACGGATCAGAGCGGATTTTGTCTCCGGTAGATAGGTTCCGTCGTAGAGCGCAAAAGTCACAGTGAGTCGTACCGTCTCGCCCGGTTGGAATCCGGACCCCTTGGCGAAGAATCGATGATTCGCAATTACTGTGATCGCCGGTGGGTTGGCGCCAACTTGAGCGTTGACCAGCGGTAAGACATTGAGGCTCTGTCCAGAAGCGTCCGCCGCGGCGGGCACCAACGTCGAGAGCGCCATTGCTACTACGGGCAGCGCGGAAAGCGAGGCTCGTGCTCGATAGCTTCGGTTCATTGGGCTTCTTCCCTCTGTGCGCGAAGGGCTCTGTTGCACAACAATGTGACTATCTCCATCGTCGGGAATCAGGCTGAAACCACCCTGAAGTCAAGCTGAAACGAGCCTGAAATTTGTTTAACGATTGATGACTAGCCCGATTTCTTCGTAGGCCGTCCGCTCCGTCGGCGGCTCGCAATCAGATTCCGGTGGGCGGCCGGCCGGGCGCGTGAAGAATTCGGGCTAAGGCACACGATAGATGGGAAGAGCTATGGTGAAGACTGATCCTTGTCCGGGCGTACTCGTTACGTCGATGCGCCCATGGTGGCTCTCCACGATCTGATCGGCGATGGCCAATCCGAGCCCGCTCCCTTCGGCATAACGTCCGGAGGCAGCCTGAGATCGGTAGAACCGGCGGAAGATCCTATCCCGCTCCTGGTCGGACATCCCGATACCCGTGTCCCGCACCGATATGGTTGCCCAACCGTCCTGTGCCGTGAGCGCCACTGAGACAGAACCACCGCTTGGCGTGTACTTGAGCGCGTTATCCAGCAGGATGAGCAGCAGCTGCTGGAGGCGGTCCGGATCTCCCAGCACGACGGCTTCATCTACCGAGGCAAGCGCAGTTTGAACGCCGTTGGCAAGCGGCTTGACCTCTTTGTAAGCGGATACCACGATCTGATCCAGTTCCACCGGCCGGTGCTGGACCTCTTGACCGGCCTCCATGCGTGCCAGATAGAGCAGGTCATGCACCAGTCGTCCCATGCGCATCACGGCTTGCCTGGCAGCCTGGAAGGCCTCTTTCCGTTCCTCCGCGGGCGCGTCGGGAGCCATGGCGAGATAGTCGAGATTCGCCTCCAGAGCCGTAAGAGGGGTGCGCAGCTCATGTGAGGCATCCGTCAGGAAGCGTCGCTGAACTGAGTGCGCTTGATCGAGGCTGGACAACACGTCATTGAACGTACTGGCCAGCGTGCCGAGCTCGTCGCGACTTCGAGATTCGGGAAGGCGCTCTCCAAATTTTCGCGAGAGGGCGATAGAGCGGGCCGCACGAGTCATGCTGGCAAGCGGCTTCAGCGCCCAGCCGGCGAGCAGCCACGCTGCAAGAGAGGAAAGAACAATGGCGGCTGCACCTACCAGAACAAGGATGATTGTCAAAGTTTGGAGCGCCAGTCTCTCATCGTGCAGCGACTTCCCCACCTGTACGTACCCGATGAGGTGTCTGCCTGCTACCAACGGCAATGTGTAGAGGCGCACGGCGGTTCCGTTTACATCCTCCACCGCGAAAGCCCCCGAAGGCCTGATCTCGGACCGAGGTCCCGGCAGCTGGTCGCCTTGAAGCGTGGCCGAGCCGGCTTTGAATCCACCTTTTGCGTCATCAAGCTGGATATACTCACCAGGCTCGTTGAAGGTTTGGACCAGCGGTACATAGAGGCTGCGGTCGAACCAGGGCAGACCCTTCTGTGCTTCCAGCTCGGCGGCAACCTCTTGTGCCGGCTGCACCAGAGCGCCGTCGACGTCTTGCTGCAGCTGCCGCTCGACTTCCGCTCGTACGGCCACACCCAACAGCACGATGACCACCGCGAGTGCTATGCCATACCAGATTGCCAGACGCGTCCGAATAGACATCGCCTATTCCTTCAACACATAGCCGGCCCCACGCACGGTGTGGATGAGGCGCGGTTCACTCTGTTCCTCTAGCTTCTGGCGCAGCTGTCGTACGAAGGCTTCGAGCACGTTTGACTCACCCTCGAAATCGTAGCCCCAAACACGATCCATGAGGACGTCACGAGTCAGAACCTGCCGGGGATGAGTCAGGAAGAGCCGCAAGAGGTCGTATTGCGTTGTGCTCAACGCGATGGTGCGATCCCCACGTGACGCCTCCCGCGTGCGCGTGTCGAGGCGAAGATCTGCGAAGGAGAGAACATCTTCCGTATCCTCCTCGGCACGACGTAGATGTGCTCGAACGCGGGCCAGCAGCTCTTCCATGGAGGGCGGTTTGACCACGTAGTCATCGGCGCCCGCGTCGAGACCGGAGACGCGGTCGGTGACCGCGTCTCTCGCGGTGAGCATGATGATCGGGAAGCGCTCTCCCATCTGCCGCAGCCGCCGGCACACCTCGGTGCCTTCGATGTCGGGCATCATAACGTCGAGGATGGCAAGGTTCGGGGTGGCACGGAGTGCTGCCTCCAGCGCCTCTTGGCCAGAATTGGCGGCGTCGACTGCGTAGCCGCGGTAGCTCAGCATACGTGCCAGGGCACGGGTGAACTCCCGGTCGTCGTCCACGACGAGGATGCGCGGTGGTGTCATAGCACATTCTAGAAATCTCGAGGAGTCAGCAGGTAGAATACCACGCCAGATTGCAGCCAGTGGGAGGTGCCATGCCGCGCACGGCGATAGCCGTTATCGGCGCGGGTGTGTGCGACGCCGAGGTGGCGGCTGCTGCTTATCAAATCGGAGGCTTGATCGCGACCCGCGGTGGAGTGGTGGTGACCGGAGGTCTGAGCGGAGTCATGGAGGCAGCTTCCCGGGGTGCGCACGATGCTGGTGGGCTGGTGGTCGGAATTCTGCCCGGTCTGGATAGTGCTGCGGCGAACGACGCAGTGGACGTCGCAATCCCTACCGGCATGGGTCAGCTTCGCAACGGGCTGGTCGTCACCAGCTCCAAGGCTGTGATTGCCGTGGCAGGAGAGTGGGGAACGCTCTCCGAGATCGGCTTTGCTCTCAAGTTGGGTATACCGGTCATCGGATGGAACACCTGGGAGCTTTCGCGCGACGGCGCGCCACGACATGGTATTGTGCGTGTGAGCACGCCCATCCAGGCCGTTGATCAAGCATTTGCGCACTGCGCAAAGTAGAGCTGCGATGCCGCCCGAATCGTCCTCCACGCAAAAACAGAAGACCAAAAGGCTCGAGCGCCTCAGGGTTCGACCGGCTTACATCATCCTCGCAATCCTGATGGCGCTCTTCGCTTTCAAGTTCATCCAGAAGACACAGGAGATCCGGGCACTTCGGCAGGAGGAGACTGCTCTGCGATTTGAGAACCAGCAGACTGCAGCGGAGAATGCTCGCCTCCAACATGCCATCGGCTACTACCGAACGTCCGACTACATTGAGAATGAGGCCCGAGCGCTATTCGGCTATACCAAGCCGGGCGAGGTAGCGATTCAATCAAGCATTACCCATGCACCGGTCGTGACCGTGCGACCCGCTCCTCCGCCTCCCGTGCCCCCACCGCTTCCGGTCTGGAAGCAGTGGTGGCGATCTTTTTTCGGGTAGAGGTCAGCGAATCGCCGTCAGCTGTTGCTGTGTTTCCGCTGATTCGGTCGGAAGGAGAAGGTTTTGGACTTTACGCTCTCGGATGACGTGAAGATGCTGCAGCAGACGGTCCAACAGTACGTGCGTGACCGACTGATGCCGCTGACGATGCAGGTCGAACATGAGGACGAAGTTCCGGCGGGTGTACTGCAGGAGATGAAAGACCTGGGACTCTTCTCGATCCCTTTTCCCGAGGAGTACGGCGGCGGCGGATTCGGGGAGCTAGGCTACTGTCTGGCGATGGAGGAGCTCGGCGCCGTCAATGCGGCCTATTCCAACATCATCGGAGGGCACTCCAGCTTGAGCGGTATGGCAATTATGCTGAGTGGATCGGATGACCTCAAAGGCCGGTATCTGCCGGCTATGTCGAGTGGCGATAAATTGGGAGCATTCGCGCTGACCGAGCCGAATGCCGGCTCGGATGCCGCCCACATCCAGACCACTGCGCGGCGCGAGGGCGATGGGTATGCGCTGAACGGCTCAAAGCTCTGGGTGAGCAACGGTCCGATAGCCGACCTGTACGCCGTCTTTGCCGTGACAGACAAGGAAAGCGGGGCCAAGGGCATCACTGCCTTTGTGGTCGACCGCGACACGGCCGGTGTGACGGTGGGGACGATCGATGAAAAGATGGGGTTGCGAGGCTCAAAGACGAGTCAGCTCTTTTTTGAGGATTGTCGAGTCCCGGCCACCAACATCATCGGTGAGGAAGGGCGTGGGTTTGCCGTTGCCATGCAGACGCTGGATCGAGCGCGCGTAGCGCTCGGCGCCAGCTGCGTGGGCCAGGCACAGCATGCGCTCAATCTGGCTATCCAGTGGAGCCAGCAGCGCATGCAGTTCGGCCGGCCGATATCGAGCAATCAAGCGGTGCAGTGGATGTTGGCCGACTCGGAGATCGATATTCACGCCGGCCGCATGATGGTGTACCATGCCGCCTGGAAGATCGATAGTGAGCAGCGTGCCTCACATGAGGCTGCGGTCGTGAAGGTGTACTGCAGCGAGATGTGCAACCGGGTGATCGATCGCGCCGTGCAGGTGCATGGCGGCATGGGGTACATGCGTGAGTTCGATATCGAGCGCATGTACCGCGATGCCCGCATCCTTCGCATTTACGAGGGCACCAGTGAAATTCAGCGGCTGATTATCGCCGGAGATTTGCTAGGACGCGATTCGCCTTGAATAACTTCGTCCGAACGATCGCCATTCCAATCGGCGACGTGGACGCCCACAACTTTGCGTTGAGCGATGTGGAGAAGACGCGGCTGTATGAAGCGGGCCGAACAGCGGCTGCCGACTTCCTGGATCACCAGTGGCTGCCCGCCGAGTACCTCGCCACCTTTCGGAGCGGCGCAACGCCTCACCGCCGAGACATCCTCAGGACCTACATGGAGCAGCACTACGCGCAGAGTCATTGACAGGATTCTTCTGTTCGCGGCGACGGAGCGCCGCGCTACAGAGATAGTCCGGGATGGGTCCCTTGGGTCGGTCGCCAGACCGGCTCAGGTTGACGCGGCAATGGCATCGACGGCCGCGGGGTTCTCCAGGGCAGAAAGATCGCCAAGGTCGTCGTCGCCCAGGTACTTCGCCCGGATCACGCGGCGCAGGATCTTGGCGTTGCGCGTACGCGGCAAATCCGAAGTGAAGCGGACTTCTTTGGGCAGGAGCGCTTTTCCCAGCTGTCGCCCGATCGCCTGACGAATCTCTTCGCGCAACCGCTCGCTGGGCTCGCATCCCTGGCGCAGGACGACAAAGACGGTCACGGTCTCGCCCTTCACTTCGTCTGGCACGCCAATGGCCGCCGCCTCCTGGACGGCTTCATGACTCACGCAGGCCGACTCAACCTCGGCCGGCCCCACCCGCTTGCCCGCCACCTTCAGGGTGTCGTCCGACCGGCCCAGGATGTACCAGAAGCCGTTCGGATCCACCAGCGCCCAATCCCCGTGCATCCATGTTCCGGGGAACCGGGACCAGTAGGTCTCGACATAGCGCTTCTCATCGTGCCAGAAGCCCTTGGTCATGCCTACCCACGGCTTGCGAACTACCAGCTCACCCACCTGGCCGCGCACCGAGCGTCCCTCCTGATCGAAGACGTCCGCTGCCATGCCCGGGATCGGTGTGGAGAAGGAAGTGGCTCGTATAGCTTGAATAGTCGTGCAGCCAAGGATTCCGCCCGACGTCTCGGTACCGCCTGAATAGTTAATGATCGGGCACCGCCTGCCTCCGACGTGCTCGAAGTACCAGCCCCAGGCTCCGGGATTCCACGGTTCGCCTGCTCCGCCCAAAATGCGCAGCGAGGAGAGATCGTGCTTCCGGACCCAGTCTTCCCCGTACGGCATCAAGGCGCGAATCACGGTTGGCGAGATGCCCAGGACCGAGATGCGGTGGCGTTCAACCATCTGCCAGATGCGATCGGGTTCTGGATAGTCGGGCGTACCATCGTAGATAAAGAGGGTTCCGCCCAGGATCAACGTTCCCATGATCGCCCATGGGCCCATCATCCATCCGATGTCGGTGAGCCAGAACAATGTATCGGTGGACTGCACGTCGAAGCAGTGCGCCATATCTTGCGATGCCTTGATGGGGAAGCCGGTGTGCAGGTGTAGCGCGCCTTTGGGCCGTCCCGTCGTGCCGGATGTGTAGATGATCATAAACGGATCATCCGAGGCCATCTCTTCGGTCGGCACTTCATCCGGCTGCCCTTCAAGCAGGTCATGCCACCACACATCGCGCCCTTCGGTCCAGGCCACATCTCCGCGCGTTCGGCGGACCACCAGCGTCTTCTCGACACTTGGCGACAGGTCGAGGGCCGTGCCGGCAATTTCCTTCATAGGCACGACTCGCCCGCGCCGGTAGAAGGCGTCGGCCGTGATCAAGAGCTTCGCCTCCCCGTCACGCAGTCGCATGGCCAGCGCCTCGGGTCCGTAGCCAGAGAAGGTGGGGACGTAGATCGCTCCAATCTTGGAGCAGGCGAGCGTCGCGATGACCGTTTCCGGGATCATAGGCATGAAGATACCGACTCGATCCCCTTTGCCCACGCCCAGCTGCTGCAGCCCCGAGGCAAGGTGGTTGACCTCGCGTTGCAATTCTCCGTAGCTCAGGCTTCGAGTCGTACCCTCTTCGCCTTCCCAGAGAACGGCCGTTCGCGCGCTCTGTGACCGAGCGTGACGCTCAACCGCATTTACGACATAGTTGAACCGTCCGCCCACAAACCAGTGAGGCCAGGCAGGCCCATCAGGCAGGTCCAGGACGCGGTCATAGGGGTGGAACCACTCCAGGTCCAGCTCATCGCGGGCCACCGTTTCCCAGAACCAGAAAGGATCAGCAATCGAGCGAGCGTAGAAAGACTCGTACGTGTCGATAGCGTGTCTTCGCATCAATCGGAGCAAGCGGCTCTGCTGCACGTATCGCTCCGTCGGTTCCCATACCATGTCCTGAGCCACGTTCGTCGTCATGCTTCCTAACACTTACCAGATGGCGTTGTGTCCGTTTCTGTTAGAGAGCAAGACTGAGCCGAATGGCCTCATTGATCGCCAACATCTTTTGACTAGAGAGAATGCCAATGCACGGTCGGTGCCTGCCTTTGGGCTGCTGATTGAGTTCGTGAAGAATGGAGCAATGAACCGAAGGGAAAAAAGCGGATGAATGTAAGCGTCGGCATCGTTGGATTGCCCAATGTCGGAAAGAGCGCGCTCTTCAGTGCGCTCACTCGCCGCAGCACCAGCGCGGGCGGGCGCGCAACCACGGCCACTGTTCCGGTTCCGGACGAACGGTTGGACGTTCTTGCCGAGATGTATAAGCCCAAACGAATCGTGCCGGCCGGTGTGCAATTTGTCGACGTTGCGGGACTGATCAAGGGAGGTGGGCAAGAAGGCGGATTGGGTGGGCAGTTTCTTGGCCAACTTCAGGCGGTCAATGCGCTGGCCATCGTCCTGCGCTGCTATACGCGACCGGACATTGGGTTTGGGCCGGAACCCGCCGAGCCGCTCGCCGATCTGGAAACGCTTTTGCTCGAGCTGCAGCTCTCCGACCTGTCGCGCATTGATAAGCGATTGGAGCGTACCGCCAAAGCGGCCCGCGGTCGTGACGCCCAGGCGCAGCGCGAAGAGAAGACGCTCCTCATGCTGCGGGAGGTGCTCGACGCGGGGCGCTCGGCGCGGAGCGCCGGCATTTCCGAGACGGAAGCGCAATCGCTCAAGGATCTCGCGCTTTCCACCCTGAAACCCATGATCTTCGTGGCCAATGTCGCCGAGCAAGATCTCGCCGTCCTCTACAATCCCGAGTCGCCCGACCCGAACAACATCCGGCCGATGATCGCTCACATTGAAGAAGCTGCGCGCGCGCATGATGCCCAGGTAGCGGTGGTCTGCGCGCAGCTAGAGGCCGAGCTGGCCGAGCTGGATGAGGAAGATGCGCGAGAGTATCTCGGAAGCCTTGGGGTGACGGGAACGGGTCTCTCGCGCTTCATCGCCGCCGCTTACCGCGAGCTGGATCTGCTAACGTTTCTCACGGCGGGAGATCCGGAGGTGCGTGCCTGGACGGTTCGCGAGGGCGCAAGAGCGCCGGAAGCCGCCGGTACCATTCATTCAGATATAGAGCGTGGCTTTATACGTGCTGAGGTAACGCCCTACGATCGCCTGGTGGAGGCAGGCAATCCTGCCAGGGCCAAGGAGCTCGGTTACACGCGGCTCGAAGGGAAGGATTATGTCATGCAGGAGGGAGACGTCGTCTACTTCCGGTTCAGCGTGTAATGTCTACACTCCTTCAGGGCTGCGCCCCTCCGAGTCATCGTGCTGCGCGATCTCCGAGCCAGGGTGCGTGATTCCCGGCACCAGCAGATTCTCGGTGAAGTGGTCGGGCATCTGAGCCGGAGCGATTGTATTGACCGCCGGCTGAGTGGGGACCTGTTCGACTTGCAGCTCGTCTCGTTTTTCCGCATGCGTCTGTCGCTGCCAACGGAGGAAAAAAATGACGGTGAGAGCGGTCACGCTACTGGCGATAATGGCGGCGATTCCGGCGACTGCCGCTACGCGGTACGTCTTCGCGTCGGAAAGCTGATCGGGCTGCATAGGCTGTCCCTCCTGAGGTGGTAGAAGGTTAATCCGCAAGGTTCGTTCCATAGTACGTCGGCAGGCACACTCAAAGCGCTAGACCGGATTATTCGTAGGCCGAGCGCTCCGTCGCCGGCACGTGAATAATTCGGGGTAAGTAGGTGCAGGTAAAGTATCGGCGGCATCACACCCTCACCCCCCAGCCCCACAGCCGGCCACAGAGGGACCGGCCTACCGAGGGTGCCGTAGAGGGGGAGATGCATAAGCCTGCAAGTACTTACCAGCAGTTGCCTAGAGGTTTGGCAAAGCGAAAGTGAGACGAGCGTTATCGGCTATCTGCTCTTGATCCATCGTGATGTATCCCTGATCTCTCATATCCCGCAGGACGGTCTGTTGGCGAGCGATGACGGTCGGCGACGTTGGGTGAGCGCCATAGATTGAAGGTGCCTGCGGGAGTGAAGCCAGGAACGCGGCTTGCGAGAGCGTGAGGTGTAGCGCGTCGGTGCCAAAGTACGTCCGTGCCGCAGCGCCGGCTCCGTATGCTCCCTGGCCGTAATATGCCGCATTCAGGTACAGCTCGAGGACCCTCCACTTGGGGAACTCTTGATCAACGGCCCACGCTAGACCTATGGTTCGAAGCTTGTCGTGAAAATTGCTGTCCTGAAAGACGAAGGCACGTTTGACCAGTTGTTCCTCCAGCGTACTACCGCCCTGGTCGATGTGCTGGTTGGTCGCGTCAACCCAGAGGGCGCGTATCATGCTTTGGGGATCGACGCCGGGGTGAGAGTAAAAGCGGCGATCCTCGATAGCCACAATTGCGTGCCGCAAATTGGGAGAGATCTGGGAGAGAGGAATATAGGTTGCGCCCTGTTGCGCCAGCTGTTCACGCACCCGCGCAGGCACAGTGCGCGCCTCCACGCGCAGGCGAGGGGCGTAAACGTGCAGCAGGTATTCGCGTGCTGCTATGGCGAGGACAGCCAGGAAGACCATTGCCCAGAGTATGCGGCGCAAGCCGCGAAAGCGTTTCTTTCGCGGCGTTGGACGGGCTGGACGTGCCCAAGAAGAGCGATCGACTGCAATGCGCTGCGCCATAGAGTTGGGTCTGTGCACTGGCAGGATACCAGACCTGAACCCGCGACGCCGCGCTAGCACTTGGGTATACAATGCTCCACATGCCGCCGGCCACTTGCGTTAGACTGCTTCAGCCCTACCTTTACCTAGAATGGTGAAACGTCAATGACAACTCGCTCTCTCTTGCTCCTTGCTGTTGTTCTAGCCGTTTTTGGAATCATCCACCAGGGCGGCGCATCTGTGTCATATGCCTCCCACCCGCATGGACGCCCGCTCGCACCCGCTCGCTCGCCGGCCGGCCGAGCTCTTGTGCTAGAGCCGTTCGCTACACAGCTCGGCCTGGGGCCCGGAGCTGGGGACCCGGAGGTCAGCAAACTGCAAGCCGCGGGCTTTGACGTTACCGAGCTGCACGACTCTGCGGTGACGGTGCAAGTGATGGCGACTCTCTGGCAATACAATGTGATCTACGCGAACACCCACTCGGACCCGTTTAACGGCGGTGATGGTGTGGTGGCCACGGGACAGCTGGCGAATGAGAATGATCCGTCCGTGGCTTCGTACGTTCAGGATGGAAGCATCGTCCCGGTCACGGTAAGCACTGCCAACGGCCAGAGCAGCGAACACTACTGGGCAATCACCTCCAGCTTCGTCCGCAACCACATGGGGACATTCCCCGGCCATTCGATCCTTGTCTTGAACGGTTGCGGCATCTTGAGCGCTCCGACCTTCGCCCAAACACTTCAGTCGCAAGGCCTGGGCGTCCTGGTGAGCTGGGACAAAGAAGCGACGGTTACAGATAACTACTTGAGCGGCAACGCGTTCTTGAACGAGATGGACCAGGGCCTGGACGTCTCCGACGCGATAACAGCCGTCAAGGGTGCAGGGCTTGGAACCAGTCAACCACAAGGGCAGGGAACGGCCACCATGGGTTTCATCGGCGATGGAACCATCACGCTGCAAGAAGCCTCTAATTCACCGACGAGTACCGCTGTGCCTGCGACGTCTACTCCGATGCCGGTACCGACCAAAGCGGCAGCCACCCCAACTTCCATTCCGCTCAATACGGCTGCCCCGACTCCAACCGCGACTGCCACTGCGACCGCGATCCCTGGACCACCGCTAACTATTCAGCTGAAAGCCAGGGTGAAACCCGGTACGCGGCAGGTCATTGTGATCAGGTCGGTTCCGGACACGATCATCCACATTCACGTGCGGTTCCCCAGTGGGGATAGCCGCAGCGCGACGACCGCAACGGACGGTAAAGGAATCGCCACCTACGCATTTCCTCAGCGTGCCAGCCGCATCGCTTACCAACAGGTCTACGCCCGCGTGACGATCGACGCCATCAAGAATTCCGCGATCACGACGAAGACGGTGCAGTACCGAATCCTGTGGGGACCGATCGATGTGTCAGTGCAACCTCGCGTGCAGGCGGTGAGTAAATCGGTGACACTGTGGGCACACGCGAGCTCGCACACCAGCGTGCGTATCTCCTTGCTGTTCCCAAAGCGGGGCAATGTGAAGCGTTTCTCTGGAGTCACGGGTGCGCGTGGCTGGGTTCATTTCCAGTACACGATCGGCCAGTTCCTCAAGAATGGCAACAACCACACGGTGGTGGTCCGGGCCAGGGCTCAGGTCGGTAACAAGTTCGTAGTCGCCACCACCACCTTCCAGATTGTTTGACGTGCCGGACATGGAAGGCGGCCCTCCCTGGGTTGGCAAAGAAAGGGGCGCGGCTGGTGCCGCGCCCCTGATGTCCGCTCCATGTATGGTGCTTAGAGCGCGAACTGGCTCCCAGACCGGTGAACGCCGGCAGGATCCTCGGCCGGGGTAGCCGCTACCGGAACCGACGACAACGCTCCACTGACGTATCCACCGTTCATCAGGAAGCAGTAGGGGTTGCCGTAGGAGAAGCCGTACGGGAACTGGGCGCCGGAGGCCACCGGGAAGGGGTAACCGCCAAGCATCATTGGTCCACCGTAGCCGTACATCGCGGGATTACCGGGATACGGAGAGGGGCCATATCCCGGATAGGACCCATATCCGGGATTCGGATTGTAGCCCGGGTATGGATTGAAACCTGGGTACGGAGCGTATCCGGGGCTGTACGGAGAGAGGTTACCGCAGACGTACGGTACGCCGGCCGCGTTCGGTTGCACCGTGAAGGCGCCAACCTGAGCGTAGGCGGTAAACGTAATCAGCACGCAGAAGCTTGCGCCCACCGTAAACGGCAGACCACCCGGCACGACGTACGGATTGATGCCAAAGGTCATGCCGTTGATCCCCATGTAGCCCAAACCCGCTCCAGCAGGCGTGTAGGCCGAGATGACGCCGCAGATGAGGATCGAAGCCGTACTAGGAGTGTACGAGGGCGGTAGGTAAGTGGGCGGGGTGTAGCACGACGGATTGTAGTAACACGGCTGCGGCTGCGGGTTGCATGCTGGGTTGTTGTAGCAAGGCGGAGGAGCGCACGACGGATTGTAGGAGTAGCACGTGCCGTTGGTCACCACCGTCACGTAGGTGGTGTTCGTGCTGGTGCTGCCGGTATTGGTCGAGCTCGCGGTCGCCGCATTCGTGATGGTCTGGTTGACGTACGACGGCGAGACCGTGACGTCGATGTACACCGTTGTGGAGGTGCCCGACGGCATATCGCCGACGGAGAACGAGACGGTGTTGGCGCTAACCGTGCAGGTCGTCGGCACGCATGCGCTAAACGTCTGACCGGCTTGAAGCGGGTCGCTGATGGACACGCCGGTGACGGTTCCACCGCACCCGTTGTACACGACGATCTGATACCGGACGAGGTCGCCCGGGAAAGCGTAGATACTGGTTCCGTAGCTCTGGCCAAGGGTGACGTCCCGTGCCGCCTTCGTTGCTTTAAGGCATCCAGGGCCTCCGGTTATCCCGCCGACTGTTACGGTCGTCGAGTTGGAATTGGTCACCGTAGTCGGCATCGTGGACGCGCTGGCCGTAGCACTGTTAATGATAGTGGTGTTGCTGCCCGTAATCCGGACCTGAATCGTCACGACGCCTGACGCTCCACTGGCCACACCGGGAACGGTGAATGTTACCAGTGGAGGGGTGGCTGCATTTGTTCCGCATGTTCCCCCTGCTGGCGCTGAACAGCTCATATAGGTCTGCCCCGCCGCCAATTGATCGGTGATTGTGATAGTAGCGGGTGCGCCCGAGTTGTTGGTGAAATTCAGATTGTACTGCACCACATCACCCGTGCTCGCGCTCGTGCTGCTAGTGGTTGTCGTAGCCGGGCACGTGCCGGTAGTGGCGATATCACAGACCGCCTTGGTAAAGGGAGAGACCGGTGGGCCCTGCGCACCCACTCCCTGCGGCTGCATGAACTGTATCCCAAGGGCCAAGACGAGCCCCAATACGACGCTGAAAGCACGGACGCCGGTAGATGCCGATCTGGTCACTGCAACCCTCCTGATCAGGCCTTGGTAGTCCTTCCCTAGGTGGCCTGTTTCCCAACTCTGGCTTCATGCCAGACGGTGTCGATCCTCCATGGTGCCAAAACGGAGAATGTGTTGCCGACGCGCACTCACGTGGCACCGGCAGAGTATCCTCATGGCTCCATACTACTACGGTTTACTGTCAATTGCACTACCTAAAATTGCTGGCAGGAACAAATCTTGCTGACGCTCGCGCATCCTCCATTGCCTGCGGCGTAATCTGTCAATCTTTATTGTCTCATGAATTTGCCGAAATTGCACGACCTACGAATGCACCTGGTAGGGTTCGTGAATTATCCATAATCCCGTAGCTCAGGGCCGCAGCCCGTCTTCGGCGCGGAGGGGAGATGTCTGCCCTACCGAGCGCTTGACGGCCTGAAGGCCTGAGCTACGTCGGCCTCACTCGGCAAT
>Ga0207416_1000743_pt1 | contig 50424 bp, 47 predicted proteins | sample PaiPotPPM11metaG_FD_184107 | JGI IMG/M metagenome (GOLD analysis project Ga0207416, IMG submission 184107) | Iron sulfur acid spring bacterial and archeal communities from Banff, Canada, to study Microbial Dark Matter (Phase II) - Paint Pots PPM... ... | reverse complement strand
TGGGGCCGCCAGCGCGCCCCTGCAGTAGTGATCGCGGCCTCGGCGGCGGCCACCGTCCGGGTTTCCTGGTATTCCACTGAGACGCCTCCTCTCCTCAGGCTACCAGGAAACGGTCACTGTAATACTAAGGGTCCATCCGAGTAGGGGGCGGGCGCTGGCCTCGGCAGGAGCGAATCAGACGGTTCGACCAGTCTCTCAGTCTGGGCTTTAAGCGCGTTGCCTGAGTTTACGAGCGCCTCGCTGTTTCCCACGTAACCAGCAGCTCGCGCACGTCCGGCAGCCAGCGCGGGCGAAAGACGTCGCCTTCCTGCACGAACAGGGTCTCGAAGTTTGCTTCGATGCGCTCGCGGACCCGGGCGTTCTCGATCTCATTCAGGTTGTCGAGTGTCCTACGCATGGCCTCCTCGCGCGTCCGTGGCAATGCGGTGTGGCGCCTCCACTCGGGCAGCACACGCACATCGGGCAGAACGCCCAGCTCCCAGATCGCCGGCAGCAGTTCCCGATACGACGGCACCGGCCGCTGCGGTTCGCCGTAGACCAGATCGAACAGCGGCGCGTTTTCGCCCGACGGCGCCACGCTCCAGAGCGTGATCAGCACCCGGCGCCGCGCGGCCCGCTCGAGCGTGTGGATGAACTCATCGATCTCGCGCACGAAGTAGGTCAGGTTCGCCACGATCGCCACGTCGCCGCGCAGATCGCCGATCGACTGCCAGTCCGCGCTCACCTGACGCACGTTCGCAATGCCGGCCTCCGCTGCGCAGGCGGCGAACTCGGCCTGCATCGCTTCAGACGGGTCGAGGTTGATCAGCTCGCGGCAGCGCAGCGCCAGGGGCAGGCCGATGCGGCCCGCGCCGCCGCCCACGTCCAGCACCACGTCATCGCGCTGCATGTATGCCGCCACCGCCCCGAGGTTGGGCGACAGCTCGCGCCGCGGGTCAAGACGGAAGCGGCGCGCGTGCTCGCCGCTCCAGCGATTGCCCGGCCACGGTCCACCGTGCAGCCGCTCGCGCTGCGCGGCCACGGCATCGATCATCGCCTTGTAAGCGGAGATCGCGGAGGCCATGCCATCTCCTCGCGTTACGCGGGTTCGTATGCCCCGGCGCGGTCCCGTTCCGCGAGCCAGCGGCGCACGGCGCTGCCGATCTGCGCGAACTCGCGGGCGATCGGCCCGCGCGGATCGCCCAGCACCAGCGGCCGGCCCTCGTCCGCCGTGACCGAAAGCTGCACATCGAAGGGAATGCGGCCCAGCACCGAGACACCGGCTTGCAGCAGGCGCGGCGAGAGGCGATACATATCGATCGCTGCGGAACAGTGCGGGCAGGTGAGCGTGGCCATATTCTGCACCATGCCCAGCACCGGCACGTTGCGCTCGCGCAGCAGTGTCAGCGTGCGTTCGGCGTCCATCTGCGCCAGGTCTTGCGGCGTGGTGACGAAGATCGCGCCGGAGAGCGGCAGCTCGCCCGCCATCACCTGCAACTCCTCGCCCGTGCCCGGCGGCGCGTCGATCAGCAGCACGTCTGCCGACCATGCGGTCTGAAAGATGAAGCCGCGCAATAGTGACGCCACCAGCATGCGGCTGGAGATGACCGGCGGAAAGCGCTCGGGCACCTCAAAACCGACAGAAACGACTTCCACACCGTACCGTTGCAGCGGCCGGCGCCAGGCCGAGGGCGCCGCGGCAGAGACCGGGAAGGTACGCGTGCGGCGCGGTCGCTGCGTCGGACTTGCGCCGAGCATATGCGGCACGTCCGGACTGTTCAGATCGCCGTCGATCAGCCCGACCGCATGACCCATGGCCGCCAGCGTGAGCGCGAGGTTCACCGCAACCGTCGATTTGCCGACACCGCCCTTGCCGCCCAGCACGGCGAGCACATGCTTCCGCTCGCCGAAGCCCGCGCCGCCGCGATAGCTGCGGCTCCCCGCACGCACCTCGAGCGAGGCATTGGGAAACGCCGTGCGCAACCTTCTGCAGACGTGAACGGCCACGTCGCGCACCACGGCGTCCTGCTCGGCAGGTCCAACGATGCGCGGCCTTGGCGCTCCGCCGGCCGTGGCGTCGGCGGCCGCCGTGCCACCGAGCGTGACGATGATCCAGCCATCGGCGCACAGAACATCGGCCAGATCGGCTTCTGCAAGCACGGGCGGCGCCGCGTCCGGGCCGGCAGAGAGCAGCGCGCTGCGTACCGCGTGCGCGTCTGGGCCTGCGGTCGCCATCAGGCATCGCTCAGCGGATGGAAGACGGGTTGGCGCTTCTCCAAAAAGGCGAGCGTGGCTTCATGGTGCGCAGCGAGGCCACGCAGCTCGCGGATCGAGTAGGCCTCCTGCGTCACCACGCGGCGCAGATCTTGCTCCAGCGCGTTCTGATGCAGCAGCCGTTTTGCCGCCCAGGCCGCGTCCAGCGGATTCGCCGCGATCTCGTCTGCCAGCACCAGCGCCTCGTCCAGCAGCCGCTCGGCCGGCACGACGCGGTCCACCAACCGCCGCGCCAGCGCCTCCTTTGCATCGACAATGCGTCCGGTCAGTGCGAGAAACAGCGCGTTCGGCAGCCCGGCAACCAGCGGCAGATAGCGCGTGCTGCCGCATTCGGGCGAGAGGCCGACGCGCACGAAGCGGGCGGAAAAGCGCGCCGCCTCCGACGCGACGCGGATGTCGCAGGCGAGCGTCATCGTCAGGCCGACGCCGATCGCCGCGCCGTTGATCGCGGCGATCGCTGGTTTGCCCGCGGCGAGCGTGATCGGCACTTCCTGGCTGCTGACCTGCGCCAGCGCGAATGGCTCCGGCGCCGCGTCGGGCTGCGCCTCGCCCGTTTGGCGCTGCGCCCAGCCCGACACGTCGGCGCCGGCGCAGAAGCCGCGGCCGGCGCCGGTAATGACGATGCAGCCGACGCCCGCATCCCGGTTCGCCTCGCCGATCGCCGCGATCAGCTCGTTCTCCATCCGATCGGTCCAGGCGTTCAGCCGCTCCGGCCGGTTCAGCGTAATCAGCGCCACGCGTCCGCGCCGCTCGTACAAGATCTGCTCGTATGCCAACGGCAGGCCTCCCCACGCAGATTCGGTCCCGCCGCTCGTTACTCCGCGTTCCTTGCCGCCGGCACTGGCCCGCCGTAGCGCAGCGCGGGGTCGGAGCGCCAGGGAGCCTCACCGGCGATGTCCTTCAGACCGGCAGCGATCGAGTCCTGCTCCCAGTAGATCGTATGCTCGATCATCTCACGAAAGCTCCACTCGCCCTCGCGCAGACGCAGATCGAGCTGGTCGTCTTCGAGGCCGATCAGCGCGCCGATCAGCGCGGCGCGTTCTTTGAGCCATTCGGCCAGCAGGCGCTGCGGCCCGGTCTGCATCAGGCGCAGGTCATGCCGTGCGTTGAGCACGCCGGCGGCGTGCAGCTTTTCGTGGTCGATGTCGTTCGCCAGCAGGTGCCAGATCGAGGTCGTCTCGCCCGGACCCTTGCCGCAAGGATGCGAGCAGGCGGCGTCGAGATCGCCTTCCGTGAGGTCGTAGAGCCGGTCCAGCGTCGCATTCATCGCCTGTTGCAGCTTGCGGATCAGCCGTCGTGTCTCCTCGGCCATCGTGCTCCTCCTGAGCCGGCGCCACCCGGCCGCCCCAGCATACACCGCACGCAGACCCGGCGATGGCGCGCGTGATCGCCTTCACCGGCATACGGTTACATGCCGCTTGCCACGAACTTGTTACCGCATTTCACCGGCCGGTACGAAAGCCTGTGCTATGGTTTCTTCGAGCCGGCGTCGTGCCGTGCAGGCGGGCAGACGGCGGCACAGTCGCGCGTCGCGGAGGCGCCCGTGATCCTCGTCGTCGATGACGACCCGGACATCGCCCGGGTGATTCGCCTGGCGTTGGAGAGCGAGGGGCTCGCGGTTGTTACCGCACGGAATGGCCGCGACGCGCTGCAGCGGGTGCGCGAGCAGAGGCCTGAGCTTGTCTTGCTCGACATCAACATGCCGATCATGGACGGCGTAACCTTCGCCAACCGGGTCCGGGTCGAGTTCGGCGATCTGCCGATCATCATCATGACCGCGGGCGCCGAGGCCTCGCGCTACCGCGACCAGCTCGGCGCCCGTGATACGCTGCCCAAGCCGTTCGAGCTGACGGAGCTGCTGGACAAGGTCGAGCGGCACACCACGGCCTGACCCGCGAGAAAGCGCCCGAATTATGGTAAAGGAGGATATCCGCTTCGTGTGAGCCCTCGCACCCGGCCCGAGAGCCGGGTGAGGATTGAAACGACGAGCAGTACAGCGACGGCGACGCCTTGAGCGCTCACGGCCAGACCGAGCACATGAAGGCGTTCGGCGGCAAGCTGCGCGGCCTCTTGGACGGCCGCCCGCAGATCGAGCGCTACGAGTCGATCGTCGGCGTATCCACATAGCCCGGGCGCGGCGCCCGGGCAAACTGCCTGCCATATCTTCAGCAAGAGCCTCGCGGAGTGTCACCCGAAAGGCCATTACGACCGGCGAGGTTGATACCTGTGTGCAATTCGATCTAGAATCATAGGCAGAATGTAAGAGGCGTAGCATGGCCATCATCGATACTTCGGAGTTGATCTCGATATCCGACGCCAACAAGCTCGGAGTCTCCGCGCTCGTCCGCGAGGCAGAGGCGGGGCGTGAGCGTGTCTTGCTGCGCAATAACCGTGCCGTGGCCGTGATCATCGGGATGGATCAGCTTGAGCGTCTGCAGCAGATGCAGGAGGACGTGATGGACATCGCGTTGACGAGCGCCCGCATGCTAACCACGGGCGAGCAACGCACCACGTTCGATGATGTCCTCACCCGCTTCGGCTATACACGCGAGCAGCTCGCGGATCTGCCCGAGTAGATGCCTGTCCGCGTCGAGCTCATCAACGAAGCCGTCGCCGATCTGGAGCGGTACGCTACAAGCGGCAACCTACCGCTCTTCCTTAAGAAGCTGCTGCAACTGGAAAAAGCCGGCAAAGATGCCGGTCAGCCCACGGCCAAGTGGCTGACCGGCTGGCGCAAGATCGTCGTCGGGGACCGCGACTGGCGCATCATCTTCACCACCAACCCCGCGGAAACCGTCGCCACTGTCTGGGTGATCGGCGACCGAGGCGATGCGGCGTGCTACGAGGAAGCGGAACACCGCATCGTCGCGCACAGCGCCGCCCAACCGCAGGTTGCCAGCCTTGCCGAAGCCCTCTTCCAAATCACCGAGTTGCTGCGCACCACGCGGCAGACGAAGACCAGGAAGCGGCGCTGAGCGGTTGCCGCACCGGACTGCGGCGTTTCCACGCACCCGAATCCTGGTAAGAACCAGGCTTTACTCCGGCGCTACCTCGACGATCAGCTCGATCTCGACCGTCATCTCGTTGGGCAGCGACTGCATGCCCACGGCCGAGCGCGCGTGGCGGCCCGACTCGCCGAAGACTTCTACGAAGAAGTCCGAGGCGCCGTTGATCACGTATGGCTGGCGGCCGAAGTGCGGCGTGCAGTTCACCATGCCCAGCATCTTGATGAGCTGCCGCACCTTGTCGAGGTCGCCGATCGCCAGCTTCAGCGTGGCGAGCAGGTTGATCGCCGTCTGCCGTGCCGCCTGGTAGCCCTGCTCCTCGCTGTACGTGCCGCCGTCCTCCGGCGCGCCGACCTTGCCCACCCACTCCAGCGTGCCGCCGCGGTTCGGCCCGTGGCCGGCGAGATAGACGAGGTTGCCGGTGCGCCGCCAGGTGACGAAGTTCATGCCCGCGCGCCCGGAGCCGCTCGCCTCCGGCAGTTCGACCCCCAGCTCTTTGAGTCGCGCCTCGACCTTCACGCCATGCCTCCGGCCGCGAGTTTGCCGGGCCAACCGCTGGCGCCCGGCGCACGGCAAGCGCAGTATACGCTGCGGGGCGGCAGCGAGCAGGCCGCCGCTTGCGGAGGTCAGCAGCCATGCCCGACAGCGCCGGCCCGCTGCGCCTGATCATCGACACGGACATCGGCACCGATGACGCGCTGGCGCTGATTATGGCGCTGCGCCATCCCGGCGCCGGCATCGAACTGATCACCACCGTTGCCGGCAACGCACCGCTGGAGTACACCACGCGCAACGCGCTCTACGTTGCTGAGCTGTGCGGCAGCGATGTGCCGGTGCATGCGGGCTGCTCACGGCCGCTGCTGCGCGAGCCGGGCGATGCCCGCCACGTCCACGGCGAAGATGGCCTCGGCGACTACGGCTTTCCGCCACCGCGGCGACGGCCCGGCGCGAGCCACGCCGCTATCGCGCTGATCGAGACGATTCGCGCTGCGCCCGGCGCATGCACGCTGGTGACGCTCGGGCCGCTGACGAACGTGGCGCTGGCGCTTTCGCTCGATTCGCAGATCGCGACGCTGGTGCGGCGCTGCGTGGTGATGGGCGGCGCCGCCGGCCTCGCCGGCAACGTGACGGCGGCGGCCGAGTTCAACATCTGGGCCGACGCCGAGGCGGCGCAGATCGTCTTCCGTTCGGGCCTGCCGATCACGATGGCCGGCATCGAATTGTGCCGCGGCGCGGCGCGCTCGACCGTCGCAGAGTACGGGCCGCTGGAGGGGTGCACGGAGCCGTTGCCGCAGTTCGCCTGGTTGATGTTCAAGCACATCGGCGGCATGGGCCGCGACCGCTACGGCTGGCAGGGAGAGGCGGCGATTCCGGACGCGGTGGCGATGGCGATCGCGCTCGACCCGGGGCTGATGAGCGAATACGTGGACTGTCCGGTCGAAATAGAGACGCGCCCCGGCCTCAGCTACGGCGCCACGATCCTCGATCGTCGCCCGGGCGTCGAAGTCCCGGGCAACGTCCGCGTGGCCCTTACGCTTGACGTCGCCGGCTACAAGAAGCTGCTCTACCGCGCCGTGGGGCTGTGACGTGCGGGGCCGCGGCCCTTCGGCCCTCACCCCCTTCCCCTCGCCCAATCCTGGGCGAGGGGCGACCCGGTGTAGTGCGTTCCAAGGCGGCGTCGGGTTAACCGCAGGTCGATCGGAGCGCTTCGGACTGGATCGTCTCCTTCTCCCAGGATTGGGAGAAGGAGAGAAGAGAGGTTGAGGGCCGAGCGCCGCGACTGCGCACAGCGCGTCGGATTCTGCCGCACTCGGTGCCGGATCTTTTCTTAGCCAACGGGCCGCGGCGCGTGGCCGGCGACGTGGCGGCGCAGTGCGGGCGCGAGTTCCCGCTTCAGGTCCGCCGCCCAGGGCGCGGCCTCGCACGGCCCCACGATCAGCTCGATCAGCGGGATCAGGGCGGTCCAGAGCGCGGTGTTACGTTCGGCGAGGGTGCTGAGACGCAAGTCGGCGGCCGGCGGAAGCGTGCTTGCTGGGCGCAGCGCTGGCGCGTTCTCGGCCAGCGCGGGCGCGGCGCCGGCATCACTGATAAGGCTTGCCGCATGGGTGCAGATCTGTTGCAGCGCCTCATTCTCGCGCACCAAATGGTCGGCGGCGCCGTCCCATTCGGCGGCGATGCTCTCCAGCACGCCGACGACGGAGCGCAGCTGCGCCTGCGCCCAGGCCGAATCGAGCCGCGGCAGCAGCTCGGTCAGCAGATTCGCGGAGAGCCCGCGCACGAGTTCCGGTGTGTTCGGCCGCACGCGTCTCAGCCCCCGGCGATGCCGACCAGCAGCTCGAGCGTGTCGCCGTCCGCGAGCTGCGTGTCCAGCTCCACCTGCTGCCCATTGACGATCGCCAGGATCGTCTCCAGATCGGGGCCATGAAAGCCTTCGGCCTCGGCGACGGCGCCCGGCGTCAGCCCCGGCGCGAAGGTGAGCGTGAGCCGCTGCTGTTTGGACGCCGCCCGCTTCGCCAGAATCGGCATCAGCTTTACCTCAACCATGCGGACGTTTCTCCTTCGGAGCGGGCGAATGCATCGGGCCGGCGCGGCGCCGGGCGCACGCCGGGCGCCCCTATGCTGTCATATGCTTAACGGCGGACGAAATGCGGCTCGCGGCGCTCCAAAAACGAGCGTACGCCCTCGCGATGGTCCTCGGTGGCGAACATGCGCGTAAGCGTCTGCGCGTTGTCGTCCACGTGGGCGCGGGCATCGCGCGCGAGGCCCTGATAGAGCAGCCGCTTGATCTGCTCGATCGCCAGCGGCGCCCCGCGCGCGATCTGCAGCGCGAGCGCCTCGGCGCGGCCGCGCAGCTCGCCGTCGGGCACCACCTCGTCGACCAGGCCGATGCGCTGCGCTTCGGCCGCGTCGATCATGGCGCCCGTGTACAGCAGCTTCGCCGCGCGGGCGAGGCCGATCACGCGCGGCAGCAGCCAGGTGCCGGCGCCGGTATCGGGCACGAGGCCGCGGTGTGGGAAGACCCAGCTGAAGCGGGCGCTTTCGCCGGCGAGGCGGATGTCGGCCTGCAAGGAGAACTCGGCGCCCAAGCCTACGGCCGCGCCGTTGACGGCGGCGATCACCGGCTTGGGCAGGCTGAGAAAGGTCCACGGTGCGGGGCGGTCGGCCGCGTAGGCGTCGGCGTAGGCGCTGCCGCGGGCCTGCGCCGGCGGGCGCTCGCTCAATTCGGCTAAATCAGTGCCGGCGCTGAAGGCGCGGCCGGCGCCGCTGACGATCAGCACGCGCACGGCATCGTCGTCGCGCGCCTCGCGCACCACCGCTTCGATGCGGCTCAGCATCGCATACGTCATCGCGTTCAGCTTTTCCGGCCGGTTGAAGGTCAGCCAGCCGATGGAATCGACGCGCTCGTAAGCGATGCCGCTCTCGCTCATGCCATCCTCTCGCTCAGCTCGTGGGCGCCAGCACCGGCGGGGCGCCGGCCTGCAGCTTGTCCGCTTGCTTCTTTGCCAGCGCCTCGGCCTGCTTGCGCAAGCCGTCGGGCTCGGCGCCGCCCGCTGCGCTCGGCGCCCGCAGCGCCACGAGCGCCAGGTAGCCGCCGTAGCGCACGTAGACGCGGTAGGAATGCCAGGTGAGCGCGGCGTCGCCGCTGCCCTGCGTCCAGGTGAGGCGGAAGGCGACGGTATCGTCGGCCAGCGTGTCGAAGTCCTGCAGCAATTCTGTGCGGATGTCGCGCGCGTCCGGCACTTCGGTCTGCAGATCCTCCTGCACATCGGCGGGGCCGACGTCCTGATCCGAGGCGGCCGTGACGAAGTCCGATGCCTCGTCGCTGGTCTTCTGGCCAAGCGTGATCAGCAGATTCGTCGCGGACGGCGGCGCGACGCCGTTCGGCTGCTGCGCCTTGACGACGAGGCGGCGCTCGAACTCACGCGTGGGCCGAGCCACGGGCTGGCCATCGTCGTCCACATACTGATCGGCGGCGACGGTATAGGCGCCGCCCAAATCGGCCGGCGCGAGCGCGAGCAGCGCCAGCACGACGGGCGAAACCTTCTTCGCCTGTGCCGCGCGGCCATGCGTGCAGGCAAGCAAAACCAGCGCGAACAGCGACATGCCGGCCAGCAGCGTCCAGCGGCCGGTTTGCGAGAGCTGTTCAATGCCCCGCGCGGAACCCTTCATGTAAGGCAGTGTAGCACCGGGCGCCGTCGAAGCAGCGTCAGCGCGGTTCGAGCACGAGCGGCGTATAGTCGCGGTTGGCCCACTCGCGCATCGAGCCGTCGTAGTTGCGGACGTTGTTCCAGCCCAGCAGCTTGAGGACGAACATTCCGTGCGCCGCACGGATGCCTCCCTGTCAGTAGGTGATCACTTCGGCTTCGGGCGAAATGCCCACCTCCGCGAGCATCGATCGCAACTGCTCTGCCGGCAGGAAGGTGCGCTTGTCGTCCTTGGCGACGAAGTTCAGCCATTCGAGATGCACGGCGCCGGGGACGTGGCCGGCGCGCTGGTTGCCGCGGTTGTTCGTGCCGAGCCACTCCTCGTCCGTGCGCACGTCCATAATCTGCACGCCGGCCTTGTCGATCTTTGCCTTCAGGTCGTCGAGTCGGCAGATCAGGTCCTCGTTCGGCTTCGCCGTGAACGTGGCCGGCTCGGCGTGCGTCTGGTGAAACGTGACCGGGCGGCCTTCGGTGAGCCAACGGTGCCAGCCGCCGTTCAGTACCTTGGTCTTGGTGTGACCATAATAGTTGAGCACCCACCACAGCCGCGTCGCCACCAGGCTGTTGTTGTCATCGTAGGTCACCACGGTCGTGTCGTCGCCCACGCCGAGCCGGCCCATCAACTGCTCGAAGCCGTCGGGCGGCATCACGAAGGTCTCATCGGCCGGGTCTTTGATGTAGATATGCACCGGCAGGCCGACGGCGCCGGGAAGATGCGCCCGGCGGTAGGCCTCGAGCGTGGCGCAGTCGATCACACGGACATCGGGGTCGTTGGCGTGCTCGGCGAGCCAGTCCGGCTCGGCAAGCAGCTCGGGGTGGACGTAGCCGGCGGATGCCATCACGCTGCCTCCTGAGGGCATTGAGCTGCGAAGCGGGCTCTATGGTAGCACGCGGCCGTCGGCCCTCGCCCCCATCCCCTCTCCCAATCCTGGACGAGGGGCGATCCCGGGTTGGAGCGATCCGTAGCGGCGTCGGGTTAACCGTGCCGGCGACGGAACGCTCCACGCCGGATCGCCCCTCTCCTTCTTCCAGGATTGGGAGAAGGAGAGGGGAAGGGGTGAGGTTGAGGGCCGAGCCGCCCGCGTTCACTCCGTCGACAGTGCTCTCCCCATCAACGCGCGGGCGCCTTGTTCCGGCGTGCAGCCGCCCGAGAGCACGGCGGCAAGCTGCGCCGTTACCGGCAGCTCGACGCCGAGGCGGGCCGCCAGGGTCAGCGCGGCGTCGGCCGTCGGCACACCTTCGGCAATATGCACGCTGCCCGCCGTGATCGCCGTGAGCTGTTCGCCGCGGCCGAGCGCCAGGCCGAGCGCGTAATTGCGGCTGGCCGTGCTCGCGACGGTAGCGACCAGATCGCCCAGGCCGGCGAGGCCGGCGAGCGTGCGCGTGCGTCCGCCGCAGGCGCGGGCGAGGCGCGTCATTTCGGCCAGTCCTCGCGTCATCAGGCTGGCGCGGGCGTTGTGGCCGTAGCCGAGGCCGTCGCAGATGCCGCAGGCGATCGCGATCACGTTCTTCATCGCACCGCCGATCTCGACGCCGACCTGGTCGCTGCTGGTGTAGATACGGAAGCGCTCGGACGAAAGCCGCCGCTGCACGGCGTGCGCCGCCGTCGCCTGCTCCGGCGGACCGGCGACCACGGCCGCGGCCGGCAGCCCGCGCACGATCTCGCCGGAAAGGTTCGGGCCGGAGAGCGTGAGACAGGCGCCCGGCCGTTCGCCCAGCGCGTCGCGGATGACCTCCGCCATGCGCAGTCCGCTCTCGAGTTCGATGCCCTTGCTCGCGCAGAGCAGGTCTGTGCGCGGGTCAAGCGCCGCGCCGATCCAGCGCAGGTTTTCGCGCAGCCGTTGCGCCGGCACCGCCAGCACGACCAGCCCGGCCCTGGACAGCGCCTTCGCCGGCTCACTGGCACAGCACAGCGTCGCCGGCAGCGGCACACCGGGCAGATAGCGGCGGTTCTCGCGACCCTTGCGCAGTTGCCGTGCTTCGTCGGCGTCGCGGCAGAGCAGCGCCGTCTCCGCGCCGGCCCGCGTCAGCATCGTGGCCAGCACCGTGCCCCAGGCGCCGGTGCCCACGACTGCGACGCGATCGTGCGGCAGGGAGCGGTCCACGGCTACTCCCGCGCCGTGCCGACCAGCTCGTAGCGCGGGCGCTCCAGCCACTCATCGTCGGGCGGGTTCTCCTGCCGGGCGATCGCCGCCTTGCGCTCCGCGTCCTCGAGCTTCTTCGCCTCGGCCTTGACCGACTCGCGCCGCTCGTGCTCGGCGACCTCTGCCGCCGCCGGCGCCTCCGGTTCCTTGCGCACGCCTGCGAACAGTGTGACGCGGCCTTCGGCCTCAAGCTGGCGCAGGTGCGCCTGCACGTTGCTGTCGGCGGCGCGGCGCAGGCGGGTGTTGATCTCGGGGTAGAGCTTGAGCATGATCTCCCAGCTCGTGTGCTCCGCTCCGTCGGCCAGCGTCTCGACGATCTGGCGCTCGCGCTCGTTGCGATGGTTGACGTACATCTGCAAGCGCTCGCGCGGGTCGTTGACGACGGCGCCGTGGCCGGGGCAGATGACGTCGAGCTTCGGCAGCGCCAGCAGCCGTTGCAGGCTGGCGCGATACGTCGCCAGGTCGTGCACCGTGGTCGTGCTGCTGCCGAGCAGCGTGTCGCCCGTGAACAGCACGCCCTCTTCCTCAACGTAGTAACAGAGCGAGTCGGGCGAGTGACCGGGCGTGAAGATGATCTGCACGCGCACGCCGCCGTCGAGCGTGATCACGTCACCGTCGCGGATCGTGCGCGTCTCGCCCTCGGGCAGGCGGCCGTCTTTCGCAAGAAACGGCCGCGCCGCATCGGCCAGCACGACCTCGGCCTTGAGCGTCTCGCGCACCCACTTCAGATTGCCGCTGTGGTCGAGGTGGAAGTGCGTGATGCCGGCGAGCGCGATCTCGGAGCGTTCCGTCGCGGCAAGATAGCCGCGCAGCATCCACTTGTAGCGGTCGATCTCCTCGCCAGAGTCGATCGTCAGCGCTTCGCCGCCGCCGTGCTTGCCGACGAGGTAGATCGAGGTGAAGAGCGGGTGCATCGGCTCTTCGTCGGGCACCTGCACGGCGCGTACGCTCGGGCTGATCTGCATGGCGCGGCCTCGTTTCAAGTTTCCGGCGGTTGCGCTGCGCTATGGCCCCGGCCCCCTCGCCAGGGCTTCCCATCGCGCGGGGCGCGATCTCGAATCGAGAGGGGGAGCCTATGGAAGTTTGTGGGCTGGGACCACCGTGGGCATTGTGGCGGGGAAAGTTGATTTCTCCAATCCCGTTCGGTAACAATCTTCGCAACCGCCGAGCAGGCGGCCGCCGTTGTTGTGCGGCTCTCGCACGACCGCACGTGCCCATCGCGTGTGCCCGATCCCCCAGGAGTGTGTTCCGATGCCCGAAGGCTACCGCTTCGAGACGCTCCAGGTCCATGCCGGACAAGCGCCCGACCCGACCACCGGCGCCCGCGCGATGCCGATCTACCAGACCGCGACCTTCGCACTGGAGACCGCTGAGAACGCCGCAGCGCTGTTTGCGTTGCAGAAGTTCGGCAATATCTACACCCGCATCATGAACCCGACCACCGACGCCTTCGAGCAGCGCATGGCGGCGCTCGAAGGCGGCAGCGGCGGCCTGGCCACGGCCTCCGGACAGGCGGCGCAGTTGCTGGCGATCACGACGATCGCGCAGGCAGGCGACAACATCGTCTCCACGCCGCTGCTCTACGGCGGCACCTACAACCAGTTCAAAGTCACCTTCCCGCGCCTGGGCATCAACGTCAAATGGATCGACACGGACGAGCCGGAGCAGTTCGAGAAGGCGATCGACGGCAAGACCAAGGCGCTCTATCTGGAGAGCTTCGGCAACCCGGCCTACAACGTGCCGGACTTCGAGGGCATCGCCGCCGTGGCGCACAAGCACGGCATCCCGCTGATCGTGGACAACACCTTCGGCGCAGGCGGCTATCTGATCCGGCCGATCGACCACGGCGCCGACATCGTCGTGCATTCGGCCACGAAGTGGATCAACGGCCATGGCAACTCGATCGGCGGCGTGATCGTGGACGGCGGCAAGTTCAACTGGGGCAACGGCAACTTCCCGATCATGACCGAGCCCTCGCCCGGCTATCACGGCATGAAGTTCTGGGACGTGTTCGGCGATTTCCCCGACCTGGGCAACGTCGCCTTCATCATCCGCGCCCGCGTCGAGGGGTTGCGTGACCTCGGCCCCTGCATGAGCCCCTTCAACTCCTTCCTCTTCTTGCTGGGCCTCGAAACGCTCTCGCTGCGTGTAGACAAGCACTGCGAGAACGCGATGGCGCTGGCGCAGTGGCTCAGCCGCAATCCGAAGGTGACCTGGGTGAACTATCCGGGGCTCGAAGGGCATCCCTCGCACAAGAACGCGAACAAGTACGTGCGCGCCGGCAAGTTCGGCGCCATGCTGAACTTCGGCGTGAAGGGCGGCATGGAGGCGGGCAAGTCGTTCATCAACAACGTCAAGCTGGCGACGCTGCTCGCCAACGTCGGCGACGCCAAGACGCTGGTGATCCACCCGGCCAGCACAACGCATCAGCAGCTCGATGCCGCGGAGCAGCAGGCCGCCGGTGTAACCGACGACATGGTGCGCGTCTCCGTCGGCATCGAGCACATCGACGACATCACCGCCGACTTCGAGCAGGCGCTCGCCGCGAGTTGACATGATGCCCTCCGGCGCCTCGCGCGTTCCGCCTACGCTTGCGGCCACCGCGGTCTTCGAGGCGCTGGAGCTGGACGCGGGCCGGCTGGCGCCGCTGACGATCGCGTACGAAACCTACGGTACGCTGGACGGGGATGGCGGCAACGCCATCCTCGTCTGCCACGCGCTGACCGGCAGCGCCCACGCGGGCAACCTCTACGCCGAAGATGGCTCGCTCGACGGCCAGCCCGGCTGGTGGGAGCCGCTGATCGGCCCCGGCCTCGCGCTGGATACCGACCGCTGCTTTGTGATCTGCGCCAACTTTCTCGGCAGTTGCTACGGCACGACCGGGCCGGCCTCGCTCGATCCGGCAACGGGCCGGCCCTACGGCCCGGACTTCCCGCCGATCACGGTGCGCGACATGGTGCGGGCGCAGCGGCTGCTGATCGACCGGCTCGGCGTGCGCCGGCTGCTGACGGTGACGGGCGGCTCGCTCGGCGGCTTTCAGGTGCTCGAATGGGCGTCAATGTATTCGGAGCTGGTCGCCTCGATCGTGCCGATCGCCACCTCGCTCGCGCATTCGGCCTGGTGCGTCGGGTTAAACGAAATCGCGCGCGAGGCGATCCGGCTCGACCCGGCCTGGCGGAGCGGCCGCTATCCGCCGGATGCGCAGCCACGCGAGGGGCTGGGGCTGGCGCGGCAGGTCGCGATGATCTCGTACCGTTCGGATGTCTCGTTCGAGCGCCGCTTCGGCCGGCGGCTGGCGCCTGGCGCGGCGCGGCCCAACCCGCTGGAATGGCGCGCCGAGGGCAATGAACGCGTCCCCGAGGGCGGCGATTTCGAAGTCTCGCACTACCTGCGCTATCAAGGTCACAAGCTGGTCGAGCGCTTCGATGCGAATACCTATCTGACGATCACCGAGGCGATGGACCGGCACGATGTGGCCGCCGGCCGTGGCTCGGCCGCCGAGGCGTTGAAGCCGTTCCGCGGCCCGGTGCTTTGCCTGGGCATCAGTTCCGACGTGCTCTATCCCACCTGGCAGCAGCGCGAGATCGTCGAGCTGTTCCAGCGAAACGGCAATGCGGCACGCTACGTCGAGATCGACTCGCCGCACGGCCACGATGCCTTCCTGATCGAGTGGGACGCGATGGCCGCGGAGATTGCGCCGTTTCTGAAGGGGATGGAGTAGGCCGGTGGGCGTGGCCCTCATCCTCACTCCCGACTGCTCTCCTTCGCCCGTAGCACAGCGTGCTGGGCGAAGGAGAGGGGCGATCCGGCATAGAGCGTTCCGTGGCCTGCGCGGTTAATCGTGCTACGGCACGAAGCATCTCCAAATTTTAGTGGTTACCGCGACGCCCTCGCCGATCGTCCCACACCAGATCGTTCACATCGCTCCACCTCTGCTGGACGAAGCGCAGGCCCGGACTCGGCCGGGCAGCGGCCTCGCTCACGCGAACCGCGGCGAAAGCCGGCGCCGATCGTCACCGCCGGTAAAGTAGTGCACTACTTCGCGGCCATTTTCTTCCAAGATGATTCCAATGAGCGGCTGCGAGCGTAACGTGCACCCATTGGCAGTCGCCGCCGCTGGCTCAGCCGGTGCGGGATCCTTTCGTCGTTGAAGACCGTGGTAACGGATCGTTCCGGCGAACGTGTCGATTACCTTGCCGCCACCGGTTGCGCAAAGGCGGCGATAATGGCGCGGTGGTTCTCCAGCGCCCGTTCCGGAGGCAGGAAGAACGTGGGCGAGTAGAGCAGCGCCTCGTCGATCAGGCCGTCCCATTTGTGAAGCTGCTCGCGGCATTCGGCCGGCGTGCCCGCGACGGCGATCTGCTCCACCATCTCGTCCGGCACCGCGTCCACCATCGCCGGCCAGTCGCGCGCGTGGAATGCTTCGCGGATGCGCGCTGCCGGCTGCTGCCAGCCGTGCAGATTCAAAATCGGGTCGTAGGTGCGCACGGTGCTGTAGAAGGCGATCTGGTGCTTCGCCTCGCGCCGCGCCAGTGCACCATCCTCATGCACCGCGGTAATCACATAGCCGGCGATCTTCGCCGTGTTCGCTGGCCGCCCGGCCTTCTCTTCACCGCGGCGCAGCGCCGGCCACACGATCTCGGCCAGATACCGGCGTGAGTACAGCGGATGGCCCACCAGTCCGTCGGCCACCTCGCCGGCCACGCCGATCATGCCGGTGTTGACGCCGGCGACGTAGACCGGTATGCGTTCGCGCGCAAGCTGTTTCAGGCCGTAGTTCTCCAGCGCGATCTGATAGAAGCGACCGTCGAAGCTGAACTTCGGCCCTGCGCGCGCGGCCCAGAGCGCCTGCAAGAGCTGCACCGTCTCGCGCATCTTCGGCGCCGGGTGCGCGAAGGGGATGCCGTACCACGACTCGTTCATGCGCCGCGTGCCCGTGCCCAGGCCGAGCACGACGCGCCCGCCGAGCAACTCGTCCAGATCGGCCACCCCGGCGGCGGTGAGCACGGGGTTGCGTACGAAAGCGTAGGCGATGCCGCTGCACACGCGGATACGGCTGCTGGCGAGGCCCATCGCCATCATGCGCACAAAGGCATCCTTGTCGTAGAACTCTGTGGTCCAGACGCCGGCAAAGCCCGCCGCCTCTGCCTGCCGCGCCAGCTCCGCGCAGGCGCGCACCGAATCGGCTATCACCACGAGCGAGCGTTCCAGCATGAGCGTTCCTCCAGCGTTGCGGCGCGCGTCTCAAGCCTACGAGCGCGTCGGATGGGCGGCAAGGCGGCTGCGCTCGATCGCGCGGGGCACCTAACCCTGCTTCGGCTGAAGCCGAACCTGTCCCTTCCCGAGCCGGGAAGGGACTTCTGGAGCACTCCATACGCCCTGCGACGGCGGCGGGGCTGCGGCGTCCTTGTGGGACACGCGGCCGGTTCGTCTCCCATCCCTCCGTGGTCCTCGACCCCAACCCTTCCTGTGTCGGGAAGGGACAGATTTCGCTGAAGCGAAATCAGGGTTAGGTGCCCCGCCATCAACGCCGAGCGCGGTACCGGGCGCCTGATCGTCGCGCCGCGCCGCGCCGTGCGCCCCGCGCGATCGTCCAGCCAACGGCGAGCAGCACCAGCCCGGCTGCGCCCAGCCGCAACAGCGGCACCTGATCGAGCGATACCGGGTCTGTGCCCGCCGCGCCGCCGGCGGGATGCGGGACGAAGAGCGGCAGCCCCGCGTGCGGCGTGGGTGTAGGCGTGGCGCTGGCCCTGGCCGCGCGTGTGGCGGCAGGCAATGGCGCCGTTGCGGCGGCGGAGGCGGCGGGTTGCACCGAGGTTGCCGCGGCCGCGGCAGCGGCCGGAGTGCCGGCCGTGACCGCGTTGCGCGTGGCCGTTGCGGCGATCGTCGCGGCGGCGGTGGGTGCGAGCGCCACACGCGGCTTGTTCGACGCAGACTGGCGGTTGGCAAACACGATGACGACCAGCACCAGCGCCGCCGCGAGAGGCGCAAGCAGCAGCCGACGCGGATGGGCACGCACCGCGCCCACCAGCCAGCCGCGCAGCCTGGAAGATCGGCCGCGGCCTACCGGCTCGGCGGCATGCAGCCGTGCCCGCACGGCCGCCCAGGCGCCCGCCGGCGGCGCTTCGAGCAGCAGTTCATAGGGCAGCAGCCCGGCCGCGTCGCGGTACTCGGCCAGCAGGCGGCGGCAGTCGGCGCAGGTGCGCAGGTGCTCCACCAGGCGGGCGTGCTCCGCCGCGTCCAGCGCGCCGAGCGCTTCGGCGGCCAGCGCTTCCCGCAGCCGCTCGTGCTCATCGATCACGGCGTTCCGCCCCGCGGGTCACGGCACTCTGCTTCATGAATCATGGCGTTCTGCCACTTTCTCTTCGGTATCGCGTGTATCGAGCCCTGCACCGGCCGCCAGCGCGCGGCGCAGCCGCTCCATCGCCGCACGGATGCGTGATTTCACCGTTCCCAACGGCTCGCCCAGCTCGCGCGCGATCTCGGACTGGGAGAGATCATCGTAGTACGCCAGCGCGATCGCCTGGCGCTGCTCCGGCGAGAGCGAATCGAGCGCGGCGCGCACGCTGAGCTGCAGGGTAAGCGTCTCGGCGGCGTCGGATTGCCCCGGCTCCTTCAGTGTATCGGCCGCCGGCAGCGGATCGCGCTCGCGCTCGCGGGCGTGGCTCAGGCGACCGCGGCGCACGTCGATGCAGCGATTACGCGTGATGCCGAACAGCCAGGCGGCCACGCTGCCCGCTTCCGCGCGGTAGGTGTGCGCCTGTGTCCAGCAGCGGAAGAACACGTCCTGCAAGACCTCTTCGGCCTGGCCGCGGTCGCCGAGCTTGCGCAGTGCCAGCGTGAAGACGAGGGCGCCGTAGCGGTCGTAGAGCTGCTTCAGGGCGCGCTCATCCCGGCGGACGACCGCCGCGATCAACTCGCGCTCATTCGAATCGCCCGAATCGCCCCAATCGCCATCTGGCATCGGCCGTTCGCCACTCCTGCCCGGCATTGTCGGCCAAAACCGTTTGCTCTGCCCAATCCGCTCGCGCTCCCCGCTGCGTAGGCCGGGACGAGGATTCACCACGGACACCGCGTCCCGCCGGGCAGCGCTCCGACGGTCGCTGGACGGAGCAGCAGATGATCGCTCAGCCCACCCCGGCAGATCGGCCGCAGGCGGCCGGGCGGCTGCATGGCTCTCACCCCGGCAGGTTCGCGCGGCGTTTCGGTGTGGAAGAAACGTGGCCGCTTGCCGGCATCGCGGGTATCGGCCTCGCACTTGAGCTGGGAGTGCTCTGGCTCGTACACGGGCCGCTGGCACTGGCGGCGCACCCGCAACCGAACGCCGGCGCCGCGGGCGACGAGCCGCTGGCTGCCTTTCTCGGTCTGAACGGACACGGCGCGCTGCTCTTCGCCGGCGGCAGCGCGCTTGCCACGGCGCTCTATCTCGCCGCGCTGACCCTGGCCTGGCGCAGCCACGAGCGGCGCGGCGTCTGGCTCGTGCTCGGCCTGAGCGGGTTGCTGGCACTGACGATGCTGGCCGTCTATCCGGCCAGTTCACGCGATCTGTTCACCAACGTGATCGACGGCCGCATGGCCTGGGTGCATGGCCTCAACCCAATGACGCGGTCGCCGCTCGCCGTTTCCGCCGATCCGCTGTTCCCGGCCGTGAGCTGGCAAGCTGAACCCTCATACTACGGGCCGGTCTGGTATCTGCTGCTGGCGCTGCCGGCGCGGCTCGCGGGCACGGGGCTGCTGACCAACCTCGTCGCCTACCGGGCGCTGCTGCTGCCGTTTCTGCTCGGCGCGGCGATCGGCGCCGCGCGGCTGGCCGGGCGCAGAGGCGGGCCGCGGGCGGCAACAGTGGCTGCCGTGCTGGTCGGTTTCAACCCGCTGCTGCTGTGGGAGATCGCCGGCAACGGCCACAACGACATCGTGATGGCCTGCTTCGCCGTCTGGGCGCTGGAACGAGCGGACTGCGACGATTGGGCGCTCGCCTGGCCATTGCTCGCGCTGTCGGTGCTGAGCAAGTGGGTAACGGCGCCGCTGGCCCTGCTGTTCGCCGTCGCGGCGCTGCGCGCGGAACAGCGACCATTGCGCCGGCACGCGCTGGGATTGGCGGCGTCGGTGGCCGTCGCCGCCGCCTGCCTTGCGCCGTTCTGGGAGGGCGCCGGCACGTTCACGCCGCTGTTGACGCGCGGGGCAGACCGGATCGCCTGGTCGCCGGCGCGGCTGCTGGCGGCGCTGCTGCACGGAGGATGGGCGCCGCTGCCGTGGGTGATCTCCGCCGCGCCGGAGAATCAGCAGGCGCGTGCGGTCGCGCTGGCGCTTTGCGCGGCAGCGGGCGCGATCGTTCTGCTCCGCCTCTGGACCCGGCGCGACGATCTGCTCGCCGCGGCCTTCTGGGCGATCTTCGCCTGGCTGCTGCTGGGCGCGCTCTGGTTCTTTCCGGGCTACGTGTGCACGCTGGTGGTGCTCGGTGCGGCGCAGGCGCCGGGACGGCGGGCGGCGCTGGCGGCTGTGTTCTCCATCGCGGCGCTCTGCGGCCATCTGGTGCAGGGCTGGTATGGTCCGCTGTTTCGCACCTGGCCCGATGCGGCGGTGATCGGCGTGTTCGTCGCGATCGTCTTCGTGCCGCCGGCGCTGCTCTGGGCCGCCACGCTCGCCGCTGCAACGTATCGGCGCCGCGGAGCAGGAGCCGCATCAGGGCGAAGCAACGATTGACAGCAGATTGCCGGTGCGTTGCCGCTCGCGGCTTCCGCCGCAACGCGGTGTGAGGGAAAGCAGGGGAAGCGCTTATGAGGGCCGCTCCCCGAGGATGCGCGACACGGCGTGTACGAGATCGTCGACCTCGAACGGCTTGTGCAGATAGGCGCGGGCGCCGGTGCGCCGGGCCTTTTCGGCGGCGCGGCCGTCGGCCGTCACCAGCACGATTGGCACGTCCTCGCCGTAGGCCGTGCGCAGCCCCTGGGCCACGCCGTAGCCGTCTACCAGCGGCAGACTCATATCCAGTACGACCAGCGCAGGCCGCTGTTCGGCAATGCGTGCCAGCGCGGCCCGTCCATCACCGGCGGTTGCCACGGACAGCCCTTCCTCTTCAAGCGCCCAGCGCATCATCAGGCGCATGTCGGGGTCGTCGTCCACGACGAGCACAGCGCCGCGCCCGATCGCCGTTCGTCCAGTGCCGGCAGCCGCCATCGGTTCGTCTCACCTTCCGCGGCGCGATCATCGATATCAGATATCAATGGTATCGGCCGCTGTCTCTTCCGGCGGCCGCAGCGGCAGGCGCACACTGATGACCGTGCCCCGCCCCGGCTCGCTGGCCACGGCCACACTGCCGCCGTGGCGTTGCACGATCTGCCGCACCGCCGCGAGGCCGATGCCGCTGCCGGCGATCGTGCCGCTGACGCTGCCCGCCCGGTAGAAGCGTTCGAACACATGCGGCAGATCGGCGGGTAAAATACCCAGCCCCTGGTCGGCGACACGCAGCAGCGCGAAGGCGCCGTTCGCTTCCCGCTCGATGTCGACGCGGATTTCGCCGCCCTCGGGGCTGTACTTCACCGCATTGCCCAGCAGGTTGCCGAGCACGCGCTCCAGGCGGGCGGCGTCCCATTCGCCGCTCAGCTCGGCTGCCCTGGTGTCGATGCGGAACACGTGGCGCTCGGTGGTGGCGGCCGCCTCCGCCACGGCGCGGCGTACCAGCGCGACCAGGTCCACGGGGGCACGATCCAGATCCAGCGGCCGCCCCATGTGCAGGCGGGTCACATCCAGCAGCTCGTTGATCAGAGCGGCGCCGCGCGTGGCGGTCTGATCGATCGTGCGCAGCCCAGCCTGCAGGCGGGCCGCGTCGGGCTCAACGAGCCGGTTCGCACGCCTCAGCAGCAGCTGCGCCAGCCCCTTGATCGTGGCCAGCGGATTCTTCAGGTCGTGCGAGACGGCGGCGAGGAAGTCGTCTTTTTGCCGCTCCAGCTCTTTCAGTGCGGAGATGTCCCGGAAGACCGTTACCGCACCGGTGATGCGGCCGCTCGCATCACGCAAGGGCGCACTGCTGGCGAGCAGCGGGAGCGGCTCGCCGCCCAGCGCCCGTGTCACGAGCATCTGCTCACCGCGCACGATCTCGCCCGTCGCGATCGAGCGGGCCAGCGGGATCTCCGCGATGGGCAGCGGTGAGCCGTCGATGCGGAAGGCCTGATAGTGGGCGTACTCCGTGATCTTCGTCTCGGGTGCGGTTTCTCGCTCCGGCCAGCCCCAGATCTCGAGTGCGGCGGCGTTGCGCGCCAGCACCTGCCCGCTGGCACCGACGACCACGACGCCTTCGGGCATCACGTCCAGGATCTGCTGCAGCCGGGCGCGCTCGGCGGCCTGGGACTGGAGCGCCGTTTCGGTCTCGTGGAAGAGGCGCGCGTTATCGATCGCCAGGGCGGCGCGGTTCGCCAGTTCCTGCGCGAGGGCGCGGTCGGTTTCGCCGTAGCGGCGGCCCGACTCCGCCCACACCAGCGAGAGGGCGCCGAGCGTTTTGCCGCGCGCCGTCAGCGGCAGCGTCATCGCGGATTTCAGCCCGAGTGCGCGTAGACTCGCCAGCGCCTCGGCATCGGGCGCAGTCGCAACCAGCAACTCGTCCGGAATCTCGGGGACAAGCTCTGCCACGCCGGTGCGCAGCACGTTCGGTACACCCGCCGGCGCTGCCGGGTCCGGCGGATAGCGCTGCTGCAGCTCGCGGGCGGACGCGACTTTGACCGGATCGGCGTGCGCCACCGCGACGTTGCGGACGCCGCCGCCGTCGGCCGGCATATCGATCGAGCACCAGTCCGCCAGGCGCGGCACCGCGAGCTGGGCCACCCGCTGCAGCGTCGTCTCGAGATCCAGCGAGTCAGACAGGGCAGCACTGGCTTCGGCGAGAAAGGCGAGCCCCTGTTCGCCGCGTTTCTGCACGTCGATGTCGGTGCAGGTGCCGAACCAGCGCCGGATCTGGCCCTCGGCGTCGCGCACGGGCAGGGCGCGGCCCAGATGCCAGCGGTAGGCGCCATCGCGCCCGCGCAGGCGATACTCGATCTCGAAGATACCGCCGCTGTGCACGGACTCCCGCCAGCGCTCAACACAAGGACGGCGGTCGTCCGCGTGCAGCGCCGCCTGCCAGCCAGTGCCGAGTGCCGCGTCGGGGCGCTGGCCCGTGTAGGCGTACCAGCGCTGATTAAAGTAGTCCACGCTGCCGTCGCGATCGGCGCTCCAGACCATCTGCGGCATCGCCTCGGCCAGGGTCTGGTAGCGACGCTCGTTCTCCTCGGCCTCGCGACGTGCGGCGCTCTCACGTTCAAGCAACTGCTCCAACGCCTGCTCGACGCGTCGCCGTTCGCTCTGGTCGAGCACAAAGGCGATCGCCTCGTTCGCATCGCTCTCCAGCAGGGCGAACCCGACGAGCACCGGCACGCGCTGCCCGTCTTTGCGCACATACTCCTTTGCGTACGGCGTGCAGACGCCATGCGCCCGTGCCTCGGCGATCGCGCGCGCGTCCAGCGGCAGGAACTCGGGCGGCGTGATCGCGTCCCAGCGCAGCCGGCCGGACGCGAGATCCGCGCGGGTGTAGCCGGTGAGGTCGAGATAGGCGTCGTTCGCCTCGATGATGCCGCCCTGCAGGTCGGCGCGCACAATGCCGATGATGTTGGCGTCTACCAGCCGCCGCAGCCGCTCGCGCTCACGGCGCAGCTCTGCCTCGACCTGCCGGCGAGCGCTGATGTCGGTGAAGGCGACCACCGCTCCCTGCACCGCGCCGCCTTCGAACAGGGGCGCCACGCTGTACTCCACGGCCAGCGGCGTGCCATCTTTGCGCCAGAGCACTTCGTCGTCCAGCCGGGCGCGGACGCCGCGCAACGCGGCCGTACGCACCGGGCAGGTCTCCACCGGATAGGGCGTCCCGTCGCGGTGGCTGTGATGCACCAGTGCGTGCAGGCCGCGGCCGAGCACCTCCTCCGGTGCGTAGCCGAGCAGTTCGGCGGCGGTGCGGTTGATGAAGGTGCAGCGCCCGGCCAGATCGGCGCCGTAGATCCCTTCGCTGGTCGATTCGAGAATGTTGGCGAGTTGCTGCCGTGCTGCCTCCGCCTCGACGTGGGGATCGGGCGCCGCTGACGCCGGCACGGTGAGAATGACGACCTGTACTGTCCCGCCCGCCAGGTCCAGCGTCCGGGCACGCGTCTCAAGCGTGAGCAGCGTGCCGTCTTTGCGGCGTACGCGCACGGAGCCGCGCCAACGGCCGACCGCAACAAAGCGATCGTACTCGGCGGCGCGCCAGGACGCCTCCTCCGCCACGATGTCAGCCCGATGCATGCACAGCAGCTCGTCGCGGCTGTAGCCCAGCAAGGCGCACGCCGCCGCGTTGGCGTCGAGGCAGCGGCCATCGTGCCCAGCGACGAGCACGGCCTCTTGCAGCCCGTCGAACAGCTCCGACAGGCGTGTTTCGGCCTGGTTCAGCAGCGGCAGCGGTTCGTTCAGCGACAGCGTGCGGTACCTGCTCCAGCGCACGGCCGCGCTGCCGCGTGGCGGACAGCCCGTGGCTCGTGCGCTTCACCTTCGATATACACCGTGTACGCCGTTCTGTTAAGCGGTCGTTTGGCGTAGCCGCCGCAGGGTGCATTTTCCGCGGCGGTCCCCGGAGCTTCGCCGGTGCCTGTCGCTGTCACCATTCTGTCAGCAGCCAATGATACGCTCACGGCGTTGCCGAGACGTTCGGCCGGGCAAACACCGTTTGATCCGTGCGAGTATGCCGCGCTTTTTCTCCCGCACGCCGCGCCGGGCGCTGCCCGAGCCAGTCGATGGCTGGTACAGCCTGCATGGCCGCGCGGCGGCCCTGGCGTTGGCGGCGGCGCTTGCGCTGGCGGTGCTGCTGGTGTTGCTCGTGGTGCTGCTGCCGCTGCTGTGAGCGGCGCACCGTCAGCCTCGGCTCACGGCCCGCTGTAACGCCTGGCGTACATCTTTGGCCTCGACGATCCACCAGTCGCCGGGGACGCCGCGAGCGAGCGCCGCCGCGCGTGCCTCTCGCTCGGAGTCGAAGACATCCGGCTCTATCGCGGGCCAGCCGAGCGGCCCGCTTTCCTGCCGTACGATGAAGAAGGGCATGGCGAGGCCCGACGGACTCTCACCCGGGCACAATACCCGGCACGATCATGAGCGCGGCCGCGGACGCGACTGGCGTAGCTGATGGTACCGCACACGCGCCCGCCGTATCAGCGCCGCGCCGCACGACAAACTGCGCTCGCGGAACTGCTGCACGGACCGCTTGCGCAGAGACAGCCTGATGAAGGGCGGTCTTGCAACCGTCTATAAGAGGTATGCCGTGTTTCCGACTGCACTGCTACAGTGGCTCGGGTCTGCGGCACGGCGATGTCCGGCATGGCACGGAGGCAGCATGAACGCGGATGGTCAACATGCTCCACGTTCACCCGTCGTGCTGGTTGTCGACGATGAGCCGTTGATTCGAGAGTTTCTGGCCGTGGCCCTCGCGGATGCAGGGTTCACGGTGTGCGCGGCCGAAGACGGTGTGGCGGCGCTGGCTGCCTTGCGTTCGATCCGCCCGGTGGCCGTGGTCACCGACCTGATGATGCCGCGCATGGATGGCTGGGAGCTGTGTCGCCGTCTGCGCGGTGCGGCGGAGACGGCAACGATCCCGTTGATCGTGGTCAGCGCTCTCCAGACGAAAGCGGCGCCCGGCGATGCGTTCCTGGCCAAGCCATTCGAGCTGGATGCGTTGCTCGCCGTGCTGCGGCGCCTCGCACCGTTATCCGTCGCATCCGCCGACGGAACGGTTGGCCAGACCGGCGACCTCACGCTGCAATCCATAACCGATCCGCAACCGTGGTAATGTCATCTCCAACTATTGTTAACAAATGGTTACACGTCGGACAGACATGGGCCGTGGCTGCTGTGCTATACCGCGAGGGTCAGTGAATCGGTGAACAGGAACGCGCGGGCCGGCTCGACCGGCCGCCGCGCCGATCGTTGGGGCGCCCCGCCATGCTCCCCGCTATTATCTTTGCGCTGCTGGTGCTCACGCTGCTCTTCGGCTGGCACGGACTGCTCGCCGGCCTCGGGCTCACGGCGGCCGCGACCGGCGCGAACGCTGACCGCCGTGCCTGGCTTCACGCAGAAGTATCTGTGGCTCGCTGAATCGGGTGCAGCCACGGATCTCGCTGCGGTCGTGTTCTGTCATTCGCCCTCGTGCAGAACATATCGAGTCACTCGGGCAGGGCAATTCCGCCCTGCCCGCCGACGCAATTCGGCAACTGTCACCGAGCGCGTTCATCCGCCGGTGCCGCCTGCGTCGTATGCTGACGTGCACACAGCAGCACACAGCACTGGCTGCGCGGAGGGCCGCCCCGTGGCCGCGCACGAGTACCGTTTCATCACGCACTGGCGCCTGCCCGGCTCGATCGAGGATGTGGCCGCGATCCTCGGCGACCCGCTGAACCTGCCGCGCTGGTGGCCCGCCGTTTATCTGGACGTGCGCGAGCTGGCGCCGGGCGATGCGCGGGGCGTGGGCCGCGTCGTCGACCTCTACACCAAAGGCTGGCTGCCCTATACTCTGCGCTGGCGCTTCATCGTCACAGAGCTTGATCCGCCGCGCCGCATCGCGCTCGAAGCCAGCGGGGACTTTGTCGGCCGCGGCACTTGGACGCTGGAACAGGACGGCGACACGGCCGACATCAGCTACGATTGGCGCCTGCGCGCGGAGAAGCCGCTGTTGCGCCGGCTGTCGTTCCTGCTGAAGCCGCTGTTCGCCGCCAACCACCGCTGGGCGATGGCGCAGGGCGAACGCAGCCTGCGCCTTGAGCTGGTCCGCCGCGCGGCTTCGCCGGCCGCACGGACCCGGCTTCCGCCGCCGCCTGGCCCCACATCCTCCCGGCCGTTGCTGCTGGGCGGCGCGGCGCTCGTCGCGGGCGCGGGCCTGTTGTTCGCGCTGCGCGCCGGCCGCGGCGCGAGGCGGAGCGGCTGAGCAGAGCGCGGATCGCTCGGTGCGGCGACGGTTGCGAGCGCGCCGGCGCCTTTCGTCAAGCCCCCGCGCAACCCCGCTACTGCCCTTCAGAGACGCACGCTTCGGTTCGATAGTTATGGTGAAGTCGCGTCTCGAGGGTTGCTATGACCATGTCGTCCGGATTCAGCGGGCCGGCCTCCGCGGGCGCGGCCGCCATGCCGGGGCCACGTCCCGCCGTCGTCGCGCTGGACAGCGTCTTCCAGCACGCCGCCGTGATCAACGCTACGCTGCTCAAGCTCAGCAGTCTCGACCAGCCGGGGCTGGACGTGCAGATCTACCGCTCCGTGTTGGATAGCTGCATCAAGGAACTGGAGGGCGCCGCGAGCGCCTACGACATCCGCAAAGCGGAGCAGCGCATCGCGCGCAGCACCCAGCTCCATCTGCGCGCCCGCGAAGAGCTGCTCACCGCGCGCGACGCCGAATATACGGCTACGGTTGAGATCCTCTCCGATGCCGTTGTGCAGTTCAAGGACACGGACCAGATCTTCGTCGATGGATTGTTGGAGCGCAGCAATCGCATGAAACAGGTGATGACAACCGACGATCTGCAGATACTGCGCTCGCGCATGACCAAAGAGCTGACCGAGCTGCGCGAAGAGACGATCGCCAAGCAGGAGTCCCAGTCTCGCCAGCTCCAGCGCTTGAGCGCCAAGGTCAGCACGCTTGAGGCGAAGCTGAACGTGGTCAGCGCACAGGCGCAGCGCGATGCACAAACCGGCCTGTACAATCGTACCGCCTGGAATCAGCGTATGGCCGAGCTGGCGATTCAGCTCGAAGAGGGCGACGACGCCTTCGCCGTGGCGCTGATCGAGCTCGACCATCTGGACCGGCTGCTCGAAGGACAGAATCAGGGTCGCGTCGATGCCGTATTGACGGAGTTCGGCGAGTTCTGCCGCCAGGCGTTCGGCAACGATGATTTCGTGGCCCGTTTCGGCGCCGAAGAGTTCGTGGCGCTGATCGCCGTCGATGGCCCCGATCACGCCACCGAGCACCTGGATCGGCTCTTCACGGCGATTCGCCGCACCAACGAAACCGAGCGCGACGCCGAGCGGACACCGTTCACGGTGAGCGTGGGCATGGTCGCCTCGCAGAAGGGCGACCGCGTCCACGCCCTGCTGAAGCGGGCGAACACGGCGCTGGCCGCGGCGCGGGAGGGCGGGCGCGACCGGCTCGTGATCACCGCGTCCTGAGCGGCCGGGAGGGGTCGGGCGCTGGCTCGCGGCGCGACTGAAGCGTCCGGCCGTCGCTTCGATAGCTAAGATAACGCGAATCGTCTCCGGGTGAAGCCGCTGCGCCGCACGGCATGCAGGGAGATCCGGAGTGCGGGCGATTGCAAGATTCGGCCCGTGCGGGCCGCGTGGCGCTATCACACGCACGATGCAGGGAGCGGAAATGGGCGGTTCGTCAGGAGGGAGCGCGGGCCGGGCAGACGCCGAAGGGCCGGCGCCGGCGGGTGAGGCGGCGCTGCGGGCCGCCTTCCAGCGCGCGGCCGTGATCAATGCTGCGCTCTTGAAACTCGGCAGCCTCGAACAGCCCGGCCTGGATACGCAGGGCTACCGCGCCATGCTCGATACGGGCATCGCCGCGTTGGAGCAGGCGGCCACGCCGGGCGCGGTGCGGCAGGCCGAGCAGGGCATTGCTGCCTGCACGCAAGCGCACCTGCGCGAGCGTGAGACGCTGCTGCGCGCCCGCGAGGAAGAGTTCAACGCGACGATCGAGCTGCTCGCCGACGCCGTGGTGCAGTTCCAGGACGCCAACGCCGCGTACGCTGAGCAGGTGCTGGAGCGCAGTGACCGCATCGAGCAGATCGGCGCGATCGATGACCTGCGCCTGCTGCGTCAGCAGTTGCGCATCGAGCTGGCCGCGCTGCGCGAGGCTACTACCGCCCGGCAAGAGATAGAGGCGCGGCAGATCGGCGCGCTGCGCGCCCGCGTGGAGACGCTTGAAGCACGGCTCGGCGTGGTCAGCGCACAGGCTCTGCGCGATCCGCTCACGGGGCTGCACAACCGCATCGCCTGGGATCAGCGCATGGCCGAGCTGGCGCTGCAGCTCGAACATGGCAACGCCGCACTGGCGCTGGCGCTGATCGATCTTGACCACTTCAAATATATTAACGATACGTACGGCCACGCTGCCGGCGATGCCGCCCTGAGCGAGTTCGGCGAGTTCTGCCGCCAGGCCTTCGGCGACGATGACTTCGTCGCGCGTTTCGGCGGCGACGAGTTCGTGGTCTTGCTGACGGCGCCCACGCTGGAGCACGCGGCCGATCACGTCAACCGGCTGATCAACCTCATCCGCCGCGCCAACGAAACACGCTTTCGCAGCGGCCGCCCGCCGTTCACGATCAGCGTCGGCTTGGTGCAGGCGCAGCCGGGCGAGGACGCGGCCGCGTTGCTGGAACGCGCCGACAAGGCGCTGTATGCCGCCAAACACGCCGGCCGCGACCAGCTGGTGCTCGCCGCGGCGTAGGGCGCGGCCCTCACCCTCGTGTATGGTCACGGTCCTGTACGCTGGGAACGGGCCGGTGCGCCCGCCCGCCCAGCCGCCCGCACCGGTGCGGGCGCCGGGAGGCCCGGGCATGACCAGCCCGATCGCGGCGCCGCTGCCGGCGCCGGCGGCGCCGCTGCCGTCCGGCGCCGTGGGCAGCGCGGTGCGCACGGACCGCCGCGCCCGCGCCGCGCCCTGCTCCCGCAGCACGCCGCCCTGGCCGCCCGCGGAGCAGCCGCGGCGGCCGCCCGGCTGCCCACCCCCCGGTGCGCCTGGCGCCTGCGCCCATGCGTTGCACGCGGGGCGCAGGCGCCGATCCGGCACGCAGCGTTCCGGGCACCACACGGTTAGCCCGACGCCCTCTCGGGCCGCTGCACGCCGGCTCGCCCCTCGCCCAGGATTGGGAGAGGGGAGGGGGTGAGGGCCGAGAGGCTGCGCTCAGGCCGCGCCCGCCGGCAGCGCCTCTGGCAGGAAGCGCCCCCAGTCGTCCGGCGCGAGGATCGGGCGCAGCCGCTCTTCGAGCGCTGGGCTCAGGGTCACCGGCGGCAGCTCCAGCTCGTAGGGCTGCGCCTGTGTCCGCAGCACCAGCCGCACCGCGTCTTCGCCCGGAGCGGCGCGCAACGCCTGCACCAGCTCGTTCAGCCGGCGGCGGTCGTCGGCCTCGTCGTCCGGGCGCTCGGTGATCTCGATACGCACCAGCAGCCGCGGCGGTGGGCCGGACGGCGCTGGCGCGCCATTGCCGTTGCCGTTGCCGTTCTTGTAGCCGTTGCCATTGCGCCCGCGGCCGTTGCCGTTCCCGTTACGATAGCCGTTGGCCTGCTCCGGTGGCCGGCCGGGCACCAGCCGGTCCACCTCAGCCACCGTCTCGCGCATCTCGGCCGGTACGCCGCCCTCGACGTGCGGGTCGAACTCGGCGGCGTGGACGACGGCCACATCAAGGCGGTCGTCACGCTGGCGGATGCGCGCCGTGAGCCGCACGATCTTGCCTTCGGCCCAGAGCTCGCGCTGCTGTTCGTACGTGTCCGGCCAGACGGTCACTTCGATCTGGCCGGTCAGGTCTTCGAGCGTGGCAGCGCAGAAGCCGCGGCCGGCCTTGGTCAGCAGCGGCCGCACGCTGACGATGATCCCGGCGAGGCGGGCCTCGCGCCCGGCGCTCTCAACGCTGATCTCGTTGATCAGCATGTCCACCTGCGACGCCAGTGCGACCGAGGCGGCCTTGAACGGATGCTCCGAGACGTAGACGCCCAGCAACTCCTTTTCGTAGGCAAGCAGCTCCTTCGCCTGCAGCGACGGCGTGGTCAGCAGCTCGAGCTGCGGCAGCGGCGTCTCGGCGCTTTCGCCGAACATGTCGAACATCGTGGTCTGGCCGGCGTCGCGCAGCTTCTGCTCGCGCTGGACGAGTCCCATGACTCGGTCGATGTTGAACAGCAACGTGCTGCGGTACTGTTCGCGCTCCATGCCGGCATCGGCGGCGAAGCAGTCGAGTGCGCCGGCCTTGATCAGGCTCTCCAGCATGCGCTTGTTCGCGTTCTTCAGGCTGGCGCGGCGGCAGAACTCTTCGAGCGAGGCAAACGGCCCGTTCTTGCTGCGCTCCTCGATCAGGCTTTCGATGGCGCCGGAGCCGACATTTTTGATGGACGAGAGCCCGAAGCGCAGTCCGGTGCGGCCGTCTTCCGCGGTATCGATGCGGAAGGTCACATCGCTGCGGTTCACGTCCGGCGGCAGCATCACCAGATCGAGGCGGGCGCACTCGGCAGCGGCGGCGGCGACGCGCTCGGCGAAGCCGGCCGGGTGGTTGTCGGCCAATTGCAGCACGGCGGTCATGTATTCCGCCGCGTAGTTCGCCTTCAGATACGCCGTCTGATACGAGATCGTGCCGTAGCAGGTGGCGTGCGCCTTGTTGAAGGCGTAGCCGGCGAACGGCTCGATCAGGTCGAAGATGCGGTCGGCGTCGGCCTCCGTGTAGCCCTTCGCGACGGCGCCGCGGCGGAAGTTGTCGCGCTCGGCGCGCATCTTCTCCGCGATCTTCTTGCCCATCGCCTTGCGCATAATGTCGGCCTGGCCGAGCGTGTAGCCGCCGAACTTCTGCGCGATCAGCAGCACCTGGTCCTGGTAGACGATGATGCCGTAGGTCTCGTCCAGAATCTCCGCCAGGTCGGCGTGCGGATACTTCACCGGCTCGATGCCGTGCTTGGAGCGGCAGTAGGCCGGAATGTGCGCCATCGGGCCAGGGCGGTAGAGCGCGACCATGGCCGACAGCTCGGCGATCGATTCCGGCCGCAACTCCTGAATGTGCCGCCGCATCGGCGCGGATTCAAGCTGGAAGACGCCGAACGTCTCGCCTTGCTTCAGCATCTCGTAGGTTTTGGTGTCGCCGTCGGGCAGTTCGCTGAGCACAAGATCGAGGCCGCGCGTCTCGCTGATCAGCTCCACGGCCTTGCCGAGGATGGTCAGGTTCGAGAGGCCGAGGAAGTCCATCTTCAGCAGGCCGATCTCGGCCACGGTGTTCATGTCCCAGCAGACCATCGGCAGCGACTGGTCGTCGCCGCGCGCCGGCTTCTGCAGCGGCACATGCTCGACCAGCGGATCTTTGGCGATCACGACACCGGCCGCGTGCGTGCTGGCGTGCCGTGCGACCCCTTCGACGTTGCGCGCGGTGTCGATCAGACGCTTGACCACGGCATCGGCGTCGTAGCGCTGGCGCAGCTCCTGGCTCTCGTTCAAGGCGCGGTCGATCGTCATGTGCAGCGTCGGCGGCACGAGGCGGGCGAGCCGATCCGTGTCGCCGGGCGCCATGCCCAGGGCGCGGCCCACGTCGCGGATCGCCGCCTTCGCGCCGAGCGTCCCGTAGGTGATGATCTGCGCGACACGGTCGTGGCCGAAGCGGCCGGCGACGTACTTGATCAACTCGCCGCGGCGGTCGTCGGCGATATCCATGTCGATATCGGGCATCTCGCGCCGCTCGCGGTTCAAAAAGCGCTCGAAGACGAGCCGGTGCTTGATCGGGTCGATCTCGGTGATGCCGGTGCAGTAGAGGATGATGCTGGCCGCCGCCGAGCCGCGCACGCCGAAGGGGATACGGTTGTTACGCGCGTACTGCGCGAACTCGCGCACCAGCAGGATGTACGCCGGAAAGCCCGTCTCCTCGACCACGTCCAACTCGTATTCGAGGCGCTTGCGCACCTCTTCGCTCGCGTCGGGATAGAGCCGCGCCAACCCTTCCCACGAAAGCTTCGCCAGGTATTGCATGGGGTTGAGGTCGCCGGGCAGCTCCGGGTCGGGCAGATTGAGGCGGCCGAACTCCAGATCGTAGCTCTCGACGCTCTCCGCGACCTTCCAGGTGTTCGAGACAACCTCGGGCAGCTCGGGAAAGAGCGCCGCCATCTCCTCTTCCGACTTAATGTAGTAGCTGCCGCCCTCCATGCGCATGCGCTTCGGATCGTTGACCGTCGCGTTGGTGCCGATGCAGAGCAGGATGTCGTGCGCCTCGGCGTCGTCCGGACCGGTGTAGTGCGAGTCGTTGGTGACGACGACGGGGATATCGAATTCCTTGCCCAGCGCGACAAGGTCAGGGTTCAGGCGGGAGAACTGCTCGTCGCCGTGTTCTTGAATCTCGATGTAGTAGTTGCCGTCGAAGACCTCGCGATACCAGCGGATCGCGGCGATCGCGTCGTCGCGGCGGCCGTCCTGCAGGGCGCGGTGCACCTCGCTCGACGGGCAGCCGGAGAGGGCGAGCAGCCCGTCCGCGTGCCGCTCGAACAGCTCGCGGTCCATGCGTGGCTTGTAGTAGTAGCCTTCGAGGTTCGCCGTGCTGGAGAGCGCCAGCAGGTTTTTGAAGCCGGTGACGTTGCGCGCGATCAGCGTCAGGTGGAAGGGCGATTTCTCCCGTGGGTCGCGCGAGAGCCGCGAGCCGGGCGCGACGTAGGCCTCGATGCCGATCAGCGGCTTGATGCCGCGCGTGCGTGCGGCCTTGTAGAAATCGATCGCACCGTAGAGGTTGCCGTGGTCGGTGATCGCCGCGGCGTCCTGGCCGAGCGCCTTGACGCGGTCGAGCGCCGGTTCGATCCGCGCCAGCCCGTCGAGTAGCGAGAACTCCGTATGGAGGTGCAAATGTGTAAACACGTGCTCAGTTCCGTGCAGTGCGAGATAGGTTCACTATAGCCGCAAGAGCGCTGTCCGGCCCCTCCATGTTACGGCAAGCGCCGGCCCGCCGGGCGCGGGACAAGATGCCGCTGTGCGCTGCCCCGACCGCCGGGAGGTGCTCACCGGCGAGCCGGTCGATCGGCTACGCCCGGCGGCCGGACAGCCGTGGCGCCGATCGTGACCGCGGCGAGCAATCAGGGCACACAGGTCGTCGATTTGCGCGTCGCCACTCCTTGAGCGTGCTCGCAGCGACCTGGGGTCGCGCTGTATGTGAGGCGGCAAATGCGCCTGAAACTGCCGCGATCTCAAGAGAGCTTGAACCATGCCGAATACGACGCAGCATGTCGAAATTGGGGACTCTTTGCACTCGCTGGCTGGTTCGCCAGAGCGATACGGCTTGTCACCGAACCGCCGTACGTTGCGAAGGTCGTGACGCGGCAGGCGCGGGGCGGCTCCAGTTCGGAACCCCTGCTCGCATATGATACCTCAGCAGATATTTTGCATTAAATTTATTTGTCGTGAAGTTGTTAGTCATTTCCCGTTTTTTGCGACAATGAAGTGCCATACTGGGGTGGAGACAAGTGAAAGGGTCGCGTGATGACAATGATCGACCACGAGCAGGTGGTACAGCGCTGGTGGCAGGAGCTCTGGAATCAGAACCAGCTCACCGTCGTCGACGAGATCATCGCTCCGAGCTTTACCGACCATGACCCGGCGAGTCCGTGGGTGACGCCCGGCATTGCCGGCGCCAGGCAGCTGGTCATGGGGTATCGCGCGGTCTTCCCCGATATCCACTTTGACATCGAGCGGCAGATGGCGGCGGGCGACACGGTCGTCTCGTACTGGCGCTGCCGGGGCACGCACCGGGGCGAGCTGATGGGGATCGCCCCAACCGGCAAGCAGGTGGAGATCGTGGGTATCAGCATGCTGCGGCTGGAACAGGGCAAGATCGCCGAGCAGACGGTAGTCTGGGATGCCCTCGGCCTGCTGCAGCAGCTCGGCGTCGTCCCGGTTACCGAGCCAGCCACCGCCTAGCCCGCCACGCGCGCGAGACATCGCGAGGCCGAGCAAGCGACGTTGCTCGGCCGCTACCCGTGCCGGCTGCGTCTCATACACCGCTCGCAAAGTCAAAAGCTACAGTGTTATCAGGGTACGAGTAGCGCCTGCATGGTCCCGGAACCCGACACCGAGCCGTTCTGGCAGGCGACCAAAGAGCACCGGCTGACCTACGCGATCTGCGATGAGTGCGGTAGGGTTGTCTTCTTCCCCCGGCGTCACTGCCCGAACTGCGGCAGCAGCCGGCAGACCTGGCACGACTCGCAGGGCGAGGGCACGATCTACAGCTACAGCGTGATCCGGCAGAACCGGCATCCCGCCTTCAAGGACCTGGGCGCCTACGCGATCGCCTACATCGATCTGGACGAGGGCTTTCGCATCCTCTCGAACATCGTCGGCGTCGCTGACCCGACCAAAGACATCAAGATCGGCCAGCGTGTCAAATTGCGCTGGGAAGATCAGGAGGGCGGCGAGGTCTCGCTGCCGATGTTCGCGCCCGCCTGAGCCTCGGCGTCGAGCCCTGGTGAAGGGCCGACTTGCGTCGCCATGATCGGAGGCGATCCGGCGTCATATTCGCCGCCCAAAAGCGGGCAGCGCTCAGCGCGAGCCCGGGCATAGGCGACAGCACGTCCAGATGAGTGGCAGGCCGGACCAGCCTGCCGACTCCGGGCCGACCAGGGACGAGACACGGGATTTCGACCGCGCGTCGCTCTGCACAGGATAGCTCGTACACGCGCAAAAATGACCCTCGTTTTCCGCACAGTCGGAGTGTGTCCCAAAACTCTGGGCGCAAATGCAGCCGGTTATGAGTTTTGAGACTGCAGCGGACCGCTGTTGCTTGCGGACTCGCCTGCTGCAGTCACGAGACGCCGCCAGCCGCGCACTCGTTGCGTGCACTGCCGCAAGCACAGGCTCGCTGGTAGGACGAGGAGACAACGTTCAGGGTCAGGCCGTGGCGGCATCACCGGGGACGGTATCTCTCGTGGTGGCCACGCGCACGATCAACTCAGCCCAGGCTGCCGCGTAGCAGCTAATCGACTCGACGTTCACTGCCTCCGGGTACGAATCCGAGCGCAGATGGAAGTACGCACTGGGACCCACGAGGGAGATGAAGCGTCCGCCGCGCCTGGCGACATTGTTCGCCTCACCGACCGGGGTCGCCCCGACAGGAGCGATGCTGTACGGCCCGGCGCGGTGCGCGTCCAGCGCTTCGACGGCCACCGCCAGCAGCGCTGTGTCGGTGGCGCGCAGCACCCCTTGATTCGGGTCGGCGGCGCCGATGTTCATGCCTAAGTGCAGCCAGAACGCTGCCGCGGTGGCCGCCGCCTGTCGGCGGCGCAGGTACGTTTCGAAGCCAAGGAAGTCGATCTCGTGCCCGCTGGTGGCGACGAACTGGACTGTGCGCAGCGGCGTTGCGTGCTGCACAGCCCGCAGGATCTCAAGCCAGCAGGCGATACCGCCGCCACGCTCAGCGGCGCACGACCACCAGCCGCTGCGGGGTGTCACCACGCCGATCGGCGCCCGCTCCGGGTCGCGGCCTGCGATCACGGCGATCACGTTGCGCGCCGGTGCGGGCGTCTGCGCAGCATGCACGACGGCGCGGACCTGTCTCCCCGCTGCAGCCCAGCGCTGGAGGCGGTCGCGTTCCTCGCCCGCGACCTGCAGCACGGGCGGGCCATACGGCGCAGAAAAGGCGGTGGCATTGCTGGCAGCCAGCCCTGGACGTCCGCCTCGCGCCGCGACGACGATTGCGCGGTGGGTGCTGTTCCGTCGCTGCTGCGTAAGCGCCTGCAATGCAGGGACGTTCTGCGCCGTGGTCGGTCAAGCCGACCGCTGCAGCCGAGCCGAACGCGCCGAGGCTGCCTACGACGCCATCAGGGCCCGTAAAGCTGCCGTCGAAGAGCGGCAGCCCTTCGATCCGGTCACCCCCGACCTCGAGATAGGCGGCCAGCGGGCCGACGCGGTCAATGGTGAACTCCTCAAACTCCGGTTCGACGCCGCGGGCGCGCACCTGGACCGCCAGCCACTCTGCTGAGCGGTTATCGACGTCGGTCGCTGTGCGGTGCCAGCCCTGCGCCGAATACTCACGCAGCACCGCGTCGATTTGGGTGCGCTCGATTATGGTCGCCATAGCGGCGTTCTCCCTCTCGCTCTTGCCTGGTCAGCCGCTAAGAGGTGAACACAGTCACTCAGCATAGGCAGCCGGCTCTGACGAGGCCCAGCTAGGCGAGAGTTCTGGTAGTGATCAAAAACGACCATTTCGGTACCCGCCTCTGACTCCCTCGCGGCGCTGGAACGTCGAGCGCGAGCGCCCGTCTCAAAAGCCGTCGTGAAATCAAGGCCTCAATACCGCCGGGCGGCAACGAGTAACGAACCTCGCCGCCGCCTCATGCGATGAACAGCGCCTGCGCCGCCGGCCGAACGACTCTGGTCCGGCTGGCATCGCCCTTCACGCCAATCGAGGGGTGGGAACAGATGGTGTCGAGCAGGGATCGAGCGTCCTGTCCGCAGCTTCGCTCGGCCCCCGCGCCGTCACGCATAGACGACGTACTGGCGCAAGAAGCGGTCGAGCAGCGTGTAGAAGCGCTCGACCGTCTCCGTTTGGCGCCAGCCGTGCCCCTCGCCCGCAAAGACGTGGTACTCGTGCGGCACGCCGCGCGAGCGCAACGAAGCCACGATCTCTTCTGACTGCGACGGCGGCACGACCTGGTCGCTGTCGCCCTGGAAGACGACGATCGGATCTTGGATACGCTCGGCGTGAAACACGGGCGAGCGCTCGCGGTACAGCTCCGCCGCCTCTGGCAGCGGGCCGAGCAAAGAATCTGAGTAGCGCTCCTCGAACTTGTGCGTGTCCTGCGCCAGCGTGAACTGGTTGGAGACGCCGAACAGGCAGACGCCGGCCGTGTAGAAGCCGGGGTGCGTCACCAGCGACTGCAGGACCGTGAAGCCGCCGGCGCTGCCGCCCATGATCACGCGCTTGTTCGCGTCTACAAGGCCGCGGTCGGCCAGGGCCAGGCAACCCGTGCGCGCGTCCTCGACGTCATAAACGCCCCAACTCTTGCGCAGCTTCAGCATGTAGTCGCGGCCGTAGCCGGTGCTACCGCGGTAGTTCACCAGCAGCACGGCGTAGCCGCGCGTGGCGAGGAACTGCGCCTGCGGGTTGTAGGAGAGCGTGACCTGGCTGGTCGGTCCGCCGTGGATCAGCGCCACGAGCGGCGGCTTGCCGGGACTGCTGAAGCCCGCGTTGGCCGGCGGGTAGAAGATGCCGTGCGCCGTTTCACCGTCGAACGAGGTCCATTCGACCGGCTCGGCCGGCGAGAGCGCCGCCGCGGGCACGGTCTCGCCCGTCGCCCGCGCCAGCGTGCGCGGTGGCCCATCCGGCAGCTCGAAGGCAAGCACACGCGGCGGCGTGGTGGGCGAGCTCGCCACCAGCGCGACGCGGGTGCCATCCGCGGCACCCGTGATGTAGTCCACCGATGTATAACCGGCGAGCGCACGCAGGTCCCGCGTCTCGCCAGAAGCAGTATCCACGAGTTGTGCTGTATGCTCGCCGCGGAAGCTGCGCACGCCGATCAGCTTTGCGCCATCGCCGAGCGCGTAGGCCTGTGCTCCTTGCTGCCAGGCCGGCCGCCCGTACTCCGCGAAACCGCTGGTGATCCGCTGCGCTTCGCCGCCGGCGAGTGCCTGGCGGTAGATCTGCCCCCAGCCGCCCTGGTCCGCCACGTAGAGCAACGCCGCGTCCTCGGCGTCGAACTCCGGCTGGAAGATCGCCACGTCGGCGCCGCCCGCAACGCGGCGTTCTTCCGCAAGCCGCGGCCCGCCGTCCTCGGCGCGGAAGCGGGCCAGCCACAGCTCGGTGCCGTCCCATGGCATGTTCGGGTGGTCCCAGGCGATCCAGGCCACCTGCGCGCCGTCGTGGCTCCAGCGCGGCTGCATGTAGAAGTCGCGGCCCTGCGCCAGCTTCGCCGGCCACTGCTCGCCCGCGCTATCGACGACGGCGATGCAATCCTTGCGCTCGGAAGACTGCACGAACAAGACCCAGGCGCCGTCCGGAGAGAGGTGAGGGGATGAAACAGCGCCCAGCGCCGGTGTAAGCGGCCGTGCCTCGCCGCCGGCAAGTTCCTGGCGGTAAAGCCGGCCGCCGGAGGCGAAGACCACGACGCCGCCGGAGACGCAGAAGTCGCCACCGCCGTAGCCAACGGTTGCACGCACGGAGAGCGCGTCGGTGAGGTCGCGCGGCGCCGGATCGTCTTCGCGTGAGGCGACGAGCACGCCGCGGTCGCCCCGGCCCTCGAGCCAAACCGCGGTGCGCCCGTCGCTGTCGAAGGCCACTTCAGAGAGCCGCTTGCCCTGCGCCAGCGCGACTGGACTGAGCGGGCTCTCCCAGAGGCCGAAGGCGCGTGTCTGCATGTCACCCACGGGTTCCTCCCGGTGCGCTGGTGTCTCAGGCGATCGTGCTGGCCGGCTGCCGGCCCGGTCAAGTGACCCGGGGCAACGGATCGTATACAGCAGCGCCGTTCGATCACAGGGCAGACAGCCACGCCGGAACCCTCGTCGGCTCGCTCGCCGAGCCGCTACACTCGACTCATGAAGACTGACGCACACTCCTTCTCGCGCGGGCTGCTTGCCGAAGTGCGGCTCACCGTCGCCCGCGCCTACCGCACGGCGGTGCTGTTCTGGAACGCCGGCATCATCGCCGCGGGCTATCTGCGCGTGCAGCGCCAGGCGAAGCGGCTCCCCGCGGAGCAGACCGCGGCGCTGTGGGACGCCCAGCATCGTCGCGCCGCGCCACGCCTGCTGCGCACGATCCGGCGGCTGCGCGGCATGCTGACAAAGTCCGGTCAGTATCTTTCGGCGCGGCCGGACCTGGTGCCAGAGCCGTACATCGAGGCGCTGGCGACCTTGCAGGACGCGGCGCCCGCGCGACCCTACCGCGTCATCGCCGGCCAGGTGGAACGCGAGCTCGGGGCGCCGATCGCGGCCGTCTTCTCCCAGTTCAGCAAAGCGCCGATCGCGTCGGCGTCGCTGGCGCAGGTACACCGCGCCACCCTGCGCGATGGCCGGGATGTCGCGGTCAAAGTGCTCTACCCCGATATCGAGGCGCTGGTGAAAGCCGATCTGCGCAACCTCGGCCTGCTGGTGAGTGTGGTCGGCCGCATCTGGCCGCGCTACGACTTCCGCGTGATCTACCGCGAGATCGCGCGCCTTGTGCCCCGCGAGCTTGATCTGTGCGGCGAGGCGGCCAACGCGGAGCGGATCGCGGCGGAACTCGCCCACCGCGACGATGTACTGGTGCCGGCGATCGTGCCGGAGCACGGCAGCGCTCGCGTGCTGGTGATGCAGTTCATCGACGGCATCAAGGTCACCAACACCGCGGCTCTGCGCGAGGCGGGCATCGCACCTGGTCCGCTGGCCGAGACGATCGTCGACATCTTCGGCGACCAGGTGCTCGGGCACGGCTTCTTCCACGGCGATCCGCATCCGGGCAATATCTTCATCCTGCGCGATGGCCGCGTGGCGCTGATCGACTTCGGCATCGCGCTGGAGCTGCCTGAAACGGTGCGCGAAGGCTTCGCCACGCTTTCGCACGCGGCGGCCTCGCAGGATCCGGCAAGCATGATCCGCGCCATCGGCATGATCGGCGTCCACCTGCCCGAGTCCGACATGGCCGCGTACATGCGCATGGCGCAGCAGACGCTGGGCATGGCCTCGGATCAACCTGCTGCCGACGACGACGCGGGCGCGGCGGTCAACGTGCGCATGGCGCGCGGCTTCCGTGGCGTCTCCATCGACGGCATCAGCGGCGAGGCGCTGTTCGTCTTCCGCGTGCAGGGGCTGCTGCGCGGTCTGCGGGCGGCGCTCGGCAATCCTGGCAACGTCTTCATCAACTGGGATGCCTACGCGCGGCGGGTGCTCGCGGACGCGGCGCAGGCCGATCGTGAAAGCGCCTGAGGTTCCCTCAGCCCGCCAGCTCGCGCAGATAATGAATCTCGTCGGCGAGAACCGCGGCCCGCCCATTTGGCTGTACCCGGTCGAGACGAATCTCGCGCAGCGGGCTGCTCGCGTCGCGCGGATCAGACGGCGCACTGAGCACGAGCGCCTCGTCCTCAGCGCTGGCACGGGCAAGCTGCCGCACCGAAACCGCCTGCACCGATGGCACGACGCCGTTGCGCGTCTGATAGTGCAACGAGGCGGGCAGCAGCTTAAGCGGCAGCCCGCCGTCGTATGTCGCTTCGATCAGCCCCGATTCCGACGGCCAGCCGCCGAGCCAGAGCAGCAGCGCGATCGGCCCGCCCTCCGTCCCGATCGGACTGGCCCAGCCGAAGCGCCGCCATAACCGCGTCGCCTCATGCGCGAGCGAGAGCACGAGGGCGGCGCCGGCGACGGTCCAAAAGACGCGCACACCGTAGATGCCGGCGACGGGGTCTGTGCTCAGCGGGCGCGACAGGAGATTGAGCAGGGCACCGCCGGCGGCGGCGAGGGCGAGATCGCAGGCGAGCGCGTCGACGCGCTCGATCTCACCCGTGAGCGCGGCGAATCCGCCTCCGGCCAGCGCCGCGAGCAGCCAGAACGTGACTGCCGTATGCCAATCGGTCCCACCGGCAACGACGACGACATGGAGTACAAAGAGTACAAACATCACGCTGCGGATCGGCCCGCCGCCGTGGATTCTGTGCCGGCGAACTCGGTGGTGGTCTGTTGATGTCGCAATGCGGGCCGTGCAGCCGGAGGAGATCCGGCTGCACGGCCTCAGTTCACTGCACGACCAGCGTGCCCTTCATCTGTGCGGGGTGGACGTCGCACTGGAAATTGTAGGTGCCCGGCTTGTCGATCGTGAACTGGACCGTATCGGTCTGGCCGGGCGGGATGATCTTCGTCATGATGTTCGAGCCGTCGGCGTTCTTCGCATCGACCAGATGCCAGTCGTGCTGATTCGCCGGACCCTTGTTCTGCAGCGTCAGCGTCGCGGTCTGGCCGGCCTTCGCGGTGAGATTCGTCGCCGAGAACTTGTCGTCGCTCGCGTCTTCGCTCAGGCTGCCCGCCGAGGCACCGCCCGGCGCGCCGGCTGCCACGGTGATCGTGCCCTTCATCTCGGTGGGATGCACGTCGCACTGGAAGTTGTACGTGCCCGGCTTGTCAATCGTAAAGGTGAGCTTGGCCGAGGCGCCCGGAGCGAGGATATCCGTCTTGATGTCGCTGCCGTCGGCGTTCGTCACGCCGAGGATGTGCATGTTGTGCTGGTTGCTGCCCTGGTTCTCGACGTCGATCGTCACCGGCTGGCCGGCAGGCACCGTGTACGACGTCCGGCTGAACTTGTTGTCCGTCGTGATCTGCGGCTTCGGTCCGGCGTTCGCTTCGGCGCCGCCCTTGTTCTCGGTCGTTGGGTTCGCCTGGCGGTAGATGCCGGCGCCGATGCCGGCCCCGAAGAGCACGACCGCCGGAACTGCGACGCCGAGCGTGATCATGCCGCGGCTCAGGCTGCGCGCCGTGGCGAAATAGGCGCAGCCGAGCAGAATGACCAGCGCGATCAAGAGCGCGATCGGCGTCGCCACGTCCTCGGGCACCGCCAGCAGGATCTGCGATACCGCGAGGATGATGCAAAAGATCACCAGGCCGGCGCCGACGGGGATCGCCAGCGGGATCAGAAACTTCTCGGAAATGCTGCGCGAGGCGGGATAACCGCCGCCATGTCCGCCGGCGTGCCCGCCCTGTGGATCGTCGTGCTGCATGCTCAACGGGTTCTCGCCTCCGTCTCGGTGACGTCCGCTCAGTTCACCACGCGGCCCGCGTCAACGGCGAGACTGCGTGAGGCCCATGCGCTGCAATTCGGTCTCGATCTCGTCCCAGCTCAGCTCGGGCGGCAGCCCGCCGCGCGCATCCAGCGCTTCGAGCGCGTCCGGATGCTCGCGCTGCTCCTGGTTGTACCAGCGAAAGAAGACGACGGCCATCAATCCGAAGATAATCGCGCCGCCGGACAACTTCATGATCAGGCCGGCCAGCACCTGGTCGTCGATGGGCGAAAGCCCCCAGCGCCGCGGCACATGCTCGTAGAACCCGTACAGAACGGTCGATCCGAACGTCATGAAAGAAGCGATGATCGAGGGCACCAGCGACTGCACGAACAGGTAGATGAACTGTCCGCTGAAGTGCAGCCGCGGCAGCTCGGGCAGCGGGCTGAACACCGGCCACCACATCAGCAGCGCCGTGGCGAACAGCGCGATGTGCGCCAGAAAGTGGTAGGGGTGGTTCTCCAGGACGAAGTTCATAAAGGGCGGCATGTGCGTCAGCAGAGTCGTCACATTGAAAATGACGATCGCCACGATCGGGAACGTGAGCAGCCGCGCGACGGGCAAGACGTAGCGCTTCGTCAGCAGCGGCCGCAGCATCCAGCCCGGCGTGCCGAGCAGCAGCAGCGGCGCACCGACCATCGTGATCAGCAGATGCTCGATCATGTGCACGCTGAACAGATAGCGCTCGCCGTAGTCATGGATCGGCGTGCCCGCGGCCACCCAGAGTACGAACACGCCGAGCGAATAGGTATACAGCTGCCGGCGTGAGACGCTGCACTCTCCCGGATGGCGGCGCGCCCCCCGGCGCATGAGCACGAGGTAGCCGCCCTCCAGCAGGGCCATCCAGAACAGAACGTCGGGATGCAGTTGCCAGTCCATTGTCCTGCCGGCCCTTCAGACCGGGCGCTGCCGGCGCGTACTGCTCGAATCAACTCATGGCGCGGGCGGCTCAGTTCATTGCATGGATCGTGACGATGGCGACGAGGAACGCCGATCCCGCCAGGGCCATGCCGGTGCTGAACACGATCGCCAGCAACCTGCCGTCGAACTTCAAATGCATGAAGAAAGCCGCGACCGTGGCGAACTTCACCGCCGCCAGGATGACAAACAGCACGATCTTGGGTGTCTTCGGCCAGCCAGGATAGTAGACGATCACTTCGAGCGCCGTCAGGATCGCCAGGAAGACGGCGATGCGCACGTACTCCAACTGACCGGGCGCGTGATGCGGCTCGACGCGGCGCACGAGGCGCGGGAAGCGTGGTTGCGTGGTTGCCGGGCGCTCCATTCAGCCTCTCCGGGCTGCCTCCCGCGACGTTCAGCGCCGCCGGGCAGCGGTTCTGCGTTCAGCCTCGCGGACAGTGGCGGGGCTGCCTAGACCTTCACCAGGTAGATGAGCGTGAAGATCACGATCCACACCACGTCGACGAAGTGCCAGTAGAGCCCAACCAGCTCCACGTTGAGGCTGCTCGACTGCGGCAGCTTGCCGCGCATCGACAGGGCGAACAGCGACAGCAGCATCAGCACGCCGACGGTGACGTGGGCGCCGTGGAAGCCCGTGAGCACGAAGAACGTCGTGCCGAACAGGTTCTGCTTCAGCGTCACGCCTTTCTGTACAAAAGACGTGAACTCGAACGCCTGTCCGCCGATGAAGGTACAACCCAGAAAGGCCGTCGCCAGCAACCAGACGCGCAGGGCGCGTTGATCGCCGCGCTGAATCGCGGAGAGCGCCAGCACCATCGTCAGGCTGCTCATCAGCAGCACGAACGAGCTGACGGAGGTGTAGGGAATGTTGTAGGTGAACCCGTTCCCCGGATACGGCGGATCGATGCTGCGGCCGCGGTAGAGCAAGTAGGTGGCGATCAGCGAGCCGAAGAACATGCACTCCGATGCAAGGAAGATCCACATGAACAGTTTTCGGTTGTCGTATCCGGTCGCCGTCTGCTCGACGTGCGTTGCCACCGCCGCTTCATTCACGTTCGCCTACTCCAGATCCCAGCCTTGATGCCGCCCCGCATGCGGCAGCCTCGCCTACGTCGGCTCCGTCGCCCAGCCGAACGCGCCGAGCAGCAGGACGATCACGCCCGCGCCAACCACTCCCCACAGCCCCTTGTTATCGGACTGGTAAATGATCCCGTACATCATGATTGGCAGGCCGAGCGCCGTGATCAGCGGATAATACGAGGGGCTGGGCATGTGGATGTGGCCGGGCTCCTCTTCGACCTTCTGTTCGCCGATCGTCTCGGCGCGGGGCGCCATGTAGCGGCGCAGCAGCTTCTGATGCCAGAGCGGATCGCGCGCCTGCACCACCGGGATCTTCGCGAAGTTGTACTCCGGCGGCGGGGACGGAATCGTCCACTCCAGCGTGCGCGCGTCCCAGGGGTCTTCGCCAGCGTCGGGCTGCTTGCGCAGCGAGACGACGACGTTGATCAGGAAGATCAGGATCGACAGCGCGATCGTAAAGGCGCCGATCGTCGAGACCATGTTCCAGAAGCCCCAGCCGCGGTCGGTGGGATAGGTGTAGATGCGGCGCGGCATGCCGTCGAGGCCGAGCATGTGGAACGGCCCGAAGGTCATGTTGAAGCCGATCAACATCAGCCAGAAGTGGGTGAGGCCGATCTTCTCGCTGAGCATGCGGCCGGTCATCTTCGGGAACCAGTAGTAGATGCCGCCGAAGAGGCCGAAGATCGCGCCGCCGAACAGCACGTAGTGGAAGTGCGCCACGATGTAGTAGGTCTGGTGTTGCTCGGCGTCCGAAGGCACGAGCGCGTGCGTCACACCGCTCAGCCCGCCGATGATGAACATGGCGACGAAGCCGATGGCGAAGTAGAACGGCGTTTTCAGACGCACGTCGCCGCCCCAGACGGTGAACACCCAGTTGAAGATCTTCACGCCCGTGGGCACGGCGATCAGCATCGTGCTCACGGCGAAGGCGGAGTTTGCCGTGGCCCCGAGGCCCGTGGTGAACATGTGGTGCGCCCACACGCCCCAGGACATGAAGCCGATCGCCACGCCGGAGAACACGACCACCGGATAGCCGAACAGCGGCTTGCGCGAGAACGTCGGTAAGATCTCGCTGACGATACCCATCGCCGGTAAGATCATGATGTAGACTTCCGGATGCCCGAACAGCCAGAAGAGATGCTGCCAGAGCACCGGGTCGCCGCCCTTGTTCACGTTGAAGAAGTTCGTGGCGAACTGGCGGTCGAACATCAGCTCGATCAGCGCGACCGTGATCACGGGCAGCGCCAGGATCAGCAGCGCCGACGTCACCAGCGTCATCCAGACGAACACGGGCATGCGCATCAGCCGCATGCCCGGGGCGCGCAGGTTGAGGATCGTCACCGCGAAGTTCAGCGCGCCGATCAGCGAGGCGACGCCGAGAATCTGCAGGCCGGCGAACCAGAAGTCCTGGTTGTGGCCCGGCGAGTACGCGAGCGTGGTCAGGTTTGCGTAGCCGAACCAGCCGTCGTCGGGTGCCGCGCCCACGAACCAGCCGGTGTTGATCAGGATCGCGCCGAAGAGATAGAGCCAGTAGCTGAGCGCGTTCAGGCGGGGGAAGGCCACGTCGCGGGCGCCGATCTGCAGCGGCACAATGAAGTTGAAGAAGGCGACGCCCATCGGCATGACGACGAGGAAGATCATCGTCGTGCCGTGCATCGTGAACAGCGCGTTATACGTCTCGGCGCTGTACAGGTGCTGGTCCGGCCGGGCGAGCTGGGTACGGATCGCCAGCGCCTCGACGCCGCCGACCAAAAAGAAGAACAGCGACGTGGTCAGATACATCAGGCCGATCTTCTTGTGATCGACCGTGGTCATGATGCCCCAGATCGTGCGGCCGAAGCTCGGCCGCGGCATGGCGCCGGGCAGTGGTCGGGCGATGGTTGCCATGCTGCGCTCCTTCGCGCTGCGCTCGCCGGGGTTGTCGCGCCGGGCGGCTTCGGGCCGCGGGCGCTCGGATCTACGCTACTTCAGGCTTTCAAGATACGCGACGAGGTCGTTAATTTCCTGGTCGCTGAGGCCGAGGTTGGGCATAATCGCATCGGGCTTGACGGCCTGCGGGTCGCGCAGCCATTTGGCGATGTTTTCCGGCGTGCGGTCCAGCGACGCACCGGCGAAGGTCGAGCGGCTGGCGAAGTGGGTGAGGTTCGGCCCCACATTGCCCTGAGTGACCGTGTTGACCGAGTGGCAGGCGAAACAGGCGCCCGCTTTGTGGCCGGGATTCTGGAACGTTTTCGTCGCAAACAGCGTGGCGCCGGCCTGTGTTGCCGCGGTGGGCGCCACCGGCGGCGCCTTCTGGCTCGCGATCCAACCGTCGAAGTCGTCGTCGGCGATCACGCGAAACCGCATAAAAGCGTGCGACGAGCCGCAGAACTGGGTGCACTGGCCGAGATAGGTGCCGGTGTGGTCGGCCTGCAGCCACATCTGGTTGTGATGTCCAGGCACAGCATCCAACTGGCCCGCCAGCGACGGCACGAAAAAGGCATGAATGACGTCAACGGACCCCAGCGTGATATTGACACGCCGGCCGACGGGCACATGCAACTCGTTCGCCGTGGTAAGGAATTTGGAGGGCGTACTCGGATCGGCGTAGTCCGTGTACTGGAACTCCCACCACCACTGGTGGCCGATCACGTTGACCTGGATCGAGTCGGCCGTCTTCTTGGGCTCAAGGTTGTAGACCGTGGCAACGGTGGGAATGGCGAGGAAGGCGAGCAGCAGCGTCGGCGCCAGCGTCCAGGCGATCTCGATGCGCGTGTTGCCGTGCACCTGCTTCACGAGACGGTCTTCGGGGTCGCCGCGGCGATGGCGGAAGTGGATGATCGCGTAGACCAGCAACCCTTCGACGAGAAAGAAGACGATCACCGCGATCCAGAACGCGGGATAGAAGAGCGCCTTCTGATCGTGCGCCACGGGGCCGCGCGGCGCGAGCGTGTCCTGCGGATTGCTGCTGCCCCAGCAGGCGGTCGCCGCGATCAGCGTCAGGAGCAGCAGCGCGCCGGCGAAGAGGCGCCGCAGCAGGCGTGTCCGCGATCCCATAGCCACTCCAAACCCCGAACCAGTCTGGTGTCGTGCGGGGGTGCAGCCCGGTCGCCCGCGCGTCGTACTTCGGTGGCGCAAGTGGTCGTACCGGCGCTCAGGGGTGGTCGAGCGCGGGGCCGGCCGCGACACGCGGCGTCCTGCCTGCGGAGTCCCGCCGCGGTCGCCGCGTGGGCGAGCCGTAGCCGCCGACGCCCAGGCGGGACCGGTCAGCGACAGTCTAGGAATCGCTGAATCGTAGTGTCAAGCGCGTTGGTCCGGCGGGCGAGCGCCGGGCGGCGCCTGGCTCTGACGAGCGCGCGGCGGCGCCGGAGGCGCGTTGACACTCAATCACGGATACGGTGTACTCGAACCAGGCACGCCCGGCGAGGTGCGAGAGGAACGCGGATGGCAGACGCGCACGGCAGCACGGACTGGATCGACCTTGGCGTGCAGCGCCACTGGTACAAGCTGCGCGACGAGCTGAACAAGGAGATCCAGAGCGCAACGGCGGAGACGCGCCGCGATTATGGCATCACCGTTCGCCTCAGCAGCGCAACGATCGCTGCGGATGGCGACCGCGACGTGCTGCGCGTGCCCGTGAGCGCCACCTGGCTGCAGAATCTGGAGCAGACGATTGCCAACCTGCTCGTGACCTCGATTGCCGAAGACGAGCCGCGCATGGCCGCGATCGCGCATGAGATTGCCGATCTGCTGGAGCGCTGGGTCGAGCGCGAGGTGCCCGTCGGCGCTGCGCCGGACTTTCTGTATCCCGAAACCGAGGCGCGCTGGCCGGCGCCCCCCGAGCCGCCCGCGAAACCTGTTCCGCCCGCGCAGGTGACGGCCGCAGCAGCCGCTGCGCCCGCTGCCGCCCAGGCCGAACCTCCAGCCGCGGAAGGCGAAAAGGCACCCGCCGCATCGGAGTAGCGCGCGGATTCTCCGGCAAACTGCTGAGGCGCCTAACCCCGCTTTGGCTGGCACCAAAGCTGTCATGGGAAGTCTCCGACGGTTGCGCTGCGCCCTGGCCCCACAGGGGAAGGGTTACGGTTCGAGGACACGCGATCGGGCAGGAGACGAGCCCTCCGCACGTCCCGCGAGGACACCCCAGCCCCGCCGCCGTCGCACGGTCTCTGGAACGCTCCAGAAGTCCCTTCCCGGCTCGGGAAGGGACAGACCTGGCTTCAGCCAGGTCAGGGTTAGGTGCCCCGCGCCCGGCAGTGCCATGCGGTCTGGCTCAGTTCGCGATCTGCCGCAGGTCGCTCACGAGGATGTCAACCGTGACATCCTGATCGAGCAGCGTGCGCTCGCGGCCCCTCGCGTCGATCAGGTACAGCACCGAATTGTGGTCGATGATCGGCGGGCCGTTGGGGTCCGGACGCAGGGCGCTCAGCGCCGCCGGCTGCGGGCTGGCGCCGATGCCATACGCCTGCCAGACAGGCGCCAGCTCAAGGCGCGTGCCAATCGCGTAGCGCCAGCGCTCGCCCAGCGCCGCGAGACCGTGTTCCTGGGTGAAATCGGCCACGCTCGCCGGCGTATCGCCCTCGGGGTCCACGCTCACGGAGACAAAGGCGACCCGATCCGCGCGCTTGCCAAGCCGCTGATTCGCCTGCGCGAGCCGGCCGGCGATCGCCGGGCAGACATCGGGGCAGTGCGTGTAGAGAAAGGTGAGCACCACCGTCTTGCCGCGCAGATCGCTGAGCCGGAACGGCTGCCCGTCCGCCGTGTGCAGCGTGAAATCCGGCGCCGCCGTCTCGTGCAGCGGCGTGCCGCTCAGCTTCGCGCCGCTGGCGCAGGCGGCGCCCACCGCCAGCGCCACCGCCAACGCGGTAAGAAACAGGGCCCGGCGCCCGTCCATATTCCGCCCTTCCGTCTCCCGTCACTGCCCGGCCGCGCCCAGCATACCGTTCACCGCTTTCATCAATTCTTGCCGGGTGTATGGCCCGGCGTGGATCGCCCGCAGGACACCGTCGCGATCGATCAGGTAACTCGTGGGCACGCCGAGCAGCCGGTAGACACTGCCGATGCGGCCGATGCTGTCTTCCAGCAACGGAAAACTGAGCCGCTGGGCGGCGGCGAAGCGTTCCACCACGTCATCCTGATCGGCGTAGTCCACTCCCAGTGCCTGAAAGCCGCGCGGACCAAGCTGCTGCTGAACCGCGTCGATCGCCGGCAGCTCGCGCTTGCACGGCTCGCACCAGGTCGCCCAGAAGTTCACCAGCACGACCTTGCCGCGCAGCCCGGACAGGCTGAGGCCGCGGCCGTCGGCGGCGCGCAGGGAAAAGTCCGGCGCCGGCCTGCCCAGCGCGGGTGCTCCCGGTCCGGACGCGACGATCGGCGTTGCCGTCGGGCTCGCCCTGGCGCCGCATCCCGCCAGCGCCAGGCAGAGGATGCCGAGGAGCACACCGGCCGCTGCCTGGCCGCGGCGCCGGACTCGGCCACATCGCTCGTTCGATGGCGTCGTCACTCGTGTCCGCCGTTTCGGCTGGCGCCGCCCGTGTCAACCACCCTCCGCACCGGGCAAGAGCGGCTCGCCGCCCGAACCGTGCCGCCGGCGGCGGATCACGTACCAGCCCGCGACCGGGATGATGATCACGGCGGTCAGCAGTCCTTCGACGATGCCGCGTTGGTAGCCAGAAATGTTACCGCCGTCGTCCGGCAGGGTCAGCGTGAGTATGGCGTCGGCGGCGCGGTCGGCCGCGGTGGGCTGCACTCGCACGTAAAAGGCGAACTGGCCGCCGTCCGGATCGTAGCCCGCCTCTTCCATCGTTTTGAAGGTTACAACGTAGCGGCCGGGTGCGAGGTTCGGCTGGACCGAGACGTGAAAGTGACGATGATCGGCGGGATCCACCGCGGCGTCGCCCAGGTCGACGCGCCGGCTGTCGCCGTCCTGCACGATCAGCTGGGTGTTGTCGGGCGAGGTGCTCGTAGGACGCTTCGTGTAAATGTCGACGGCGCCGGGGTCACTGTGCAGCACCTGTCCCGGTCCGGGCGAGGCATGATCGAACACGGCCGCTGCAAAGGCGACGCTCATGGTAAGCGCGGCCAGCGCGGCCAGCAGGGCGGATACAGCTCGAAGTCGGATCATCACATCGCGGTCGCGCGGGGGCGTGAGCGCGGCCTGACTCCATCCAGTGCGTCCGGCGGTGCTTATTGTACCCATCGCGGCGCCGTGGCGCATCCGCCGGCGCGGGGCACCTCAGGGCCTTTGCATCGTGCGATACCTATGAGTGAGAGGGTGGCATCGGGTGTGGCGGCATAGGTGCGGAGCGCCGCGGCAATGTTGGCCTGCCCGGCACGCCGCAGAATCCCAATCACGGTGTTGCG
>Ga0207416_1000742_pt1 | contig 50442 bp, 37 predicted proteins | sample PaiPotPPM11metaG_FD_184107 | JGI IMG/M metagenome (GOLD analysis project Ga0207416, IMG submission 184107) | Iron sulfur acid spring bacterial and archeal communities from Banff, Canada, to study Microbial Dark Matter (Phase II) - Paint Pots PPM... ... | reverse complement strand
TGATACTGTTGCATCGGCTCCTCCTTTGAGGCTTTTAAGAGTTTTCTTTACTTTACCTCATCAAAGGGGGCCTTTGCCATGGCCTTCGAACTGTCAACTCAACCCGTGCTCAACTTGACACATGCCTAAATACTTTATGAGAAAAGGAGATATACAATGCAAAGAACAGATTTAGGAAAGGGTGAGGAAGATAAGCCCCGACCTACTAGCCATCAGGGGAATGGAGGCCAGCTCACCAGAACAATTTTTGAGCAGCAAAGAGAGCGGGAGCTTTCTGAAGAATGCAATGCAGGATATTCAACAGATATAAATCATAACCAAAAAAAAGCATATCAACCGACTAATCTAAGAAAACAGATGTATCGTACTCACCAGGCATCTATTGATAAACAGATACATAGTGCTGAAGAGTTACCTCTTGTTGAACAGGCAAAGCTTCAGGATGGACTAATGCAACGAACAAGAAAAGAAGAACTTCGATTAGGAGGAACGCCACGCGAAAGTGTAGAAAAAGGTAACATATTCTTGACAAAACCGGATATCAAAAATGTTAAAGACTTGAAGGCACATCGCGACTTATATGAAGAAAAATGCCAACGAAGATCACAAATAATTTTACGCATTCATACATTGGCAAAAAGATCCTTAGATGATAAATATCAAGAATATCTTGATAAAGCAATAAAAGAATATAATAGCGATATTGAAACATATAAAAAAGAAACAATAATTTTAGATAAAACGTTAGAATTTATAGATCATAATGTGCAACAATCGATTCAACAATTCTCTGATACTTCGCCAGATGGTATTAATTACCAGAAACAAAAAATGAAAGAAGAAAGAGAAAAACAGCGAGATTACATAGATAAACATTATACTACTGTATTGGATAGAATAGAGAGGCATAGATCTGAACTTGAAAAACTTCAGAAGTTAGCCCGCGATACAAGAGGCTCTTCCACACACACGGAATCAAGCAAAAGACTTCTTTCCCAATAATTTTTTGAGCTGGAAATCCAAGGCCATTTGAGCTCAAATGGCCTTATTGGGGAAGTTGTTTAAAGAGTTCCAGCGCGAACGCCTTCCACACCTTTCGTGAGCCTCAACATTAAACAGGCTCAGTCGCTACGTTGAGATGATAGTAAGGACGTACCATAGAACACACAATGTCCCGACTGCTCACATCGAACAGCCGGGGGCGCTCTTTTTGTTTCTCGTAAAGATGTCGCATAGATGTCTATGGTTTGGCATTGCGCAATGGGCTCATAGTGGGTAGTATTGTGGTAGGCACTCGTTTTGAGTGCGATATGAGAATTGTTCTAAATACTTTATGAGAAAAGGAGATATACAATGGCAAGTAAATCATCAAGTGGATTTAACCCAACAGGACGAACAGAAAGAGGAGATCGTACCGAAGTACAAAAACAACAGTCTGGCTCACAAGGTGTACGAGATATTAGACAGATGGTAGATATAATGAAAGAGAGTACTCGTCAAGAAAGTTTAAATCAACGAATTTGCAATATAGAATCAGCCCAAAGAAAGTCCCCATCCGCCTTGACTACTAAAGAGTGGGAGAACTATCGAAGAGGCTTGGAAAAACTCAAGCATCTGCCACCAGGTACCGAGGAGCATATAAAAATAGAACAAAAGTTATTCGAGTATGATATAAAGACATATCCAGTAATGGACATAATTAGCAGAAGTTCATCATCGGATAGTACATCATCAAATGATACTTTAAATAAAGAAGAAAATGATTACCGGGCGTTTATGCTTAAAAATTTATCAAGATCAACAATAAATAGCTGGGTAGGTCATAGGGACAGGGATTCAATTTATACTGATGATTTTATGAACAAGGCCCAAGTATATGCTACTAAGCTGCAAGAATTTAAAAATAGTAGAACTGCTATTCCTGATGCAATCACATTGGATGCTTTAAAAAATTTTGAAGCTCTTATTGACAAACAGGTTGATAGCTTAACTGATGAGCAACTAAATTCTAATAATGCTATACTGCTAACAAATACTACTTTTGATTTTAGTGATATTAGAGAGAGTTTTGAAAAACTTCAACAGGGAAGTTCTTCCTCCGATAGCCAACGTCAAAAGGACCAATTTGGCAGTGACGAGGAAGTCAAGAACATCAATCAGTGGGATATACAGTTTGCATTAAAAAAGGAGAAGACTACTAATGAAGCTATTATAGGGGAATTTGAAAAAATAATAACTTTAGAAGGTGAAGAGCGTTTAAATGCATGGAGAGAATTAGGAAAAACAAGCAATATTGAAACAATAAAAATAATGAAAGAAGTTATACTCTTCGCAAGGGCAGAAGGCTAAGGTCCTGACAAAAAGCCCCGGCGCTCACATTGAACAGCCGGGGCAGCGCATAGATAGGGCGCTCTTTTTGTGGGAGTGGGATTAGAGACATCCCTCTTGCCTCAGTCCTTCTTCAAGATCAGGAGTCCGTGGTATCTCATATCCACACTTGGCAGAAACTTCTAGCCGATACTGATCTATTTCTGCCCAGGTCTTCGAGCGCTTGAAGCCATAGACAACTAACCAAAGCTCAATATACCTTAGGCATGCGTCAAATCTGGTTGACAGTTTCTGACAAACTGAATCGCATAAAGTGCCTTGCCAAGAGGCTTTAGACGTATCTGTGACTGTTCAAACTGTCAACTCAACCCACCCTCAACTTGACGCTTGCCTTAAGTAGAAATGCTTCCACTTCCTGAGCGCAAAGTAGTACACATCAATATAGACACCTTTTAAACGAAGGTAAGCAAAGATGATAGCATACTTTGCAGATATATACACGTAATATACGCTTAGTGCAAGCATCATCACAAAACATGTGATAAAGATCATGATGCGTTGGCACATATCGTCAAATGGGTCTTGATACATAAAGGTCTCCTTTCAACTCACCCAGGGCCTTCCAACTTTCGGCTTGAGATACCGCTGCCTTAGTACACGCGGACATAGATTCGTGTCAATGCGATACAAGGTAGGAGGCCAGACGAGGGCCACAAAACCCGCTCCGAATTTACGCCCGCGTGTACTTAGAGTGAGGTATCTCTGCTGTGTACGGGGATCGAGCCTCTGTAATTCCTCACGAGCAACGTCTACACCCAAGATTAATTGTGAGATGAACAGCCTCTGCTCATCTTGCGTCCGGCGCTTGCGATCAGGTCGATCTAGCTCAGGTCCTGTACCAGGCTCATAGAGCATTGCTGTTTCAAGCTCAAGGCACCATACAGGCAGAGCTGAGTTATGTTTCTGGCAGACGATCAGGTCTATACCACCTCGCAGGTTCATACGATATTCGTAGAAGTCAAAGGAGTGAGCTAGCGTCATCGCCAGCTCCTCTACCTCCAGCTTTTCATCGTACATGCGGTAACGATAGTTCGTCAGGCGCTCCAAAATCTTCAAGGGATATTTGGGCATTTGTAGTTCAAACTGGTGAGCGACCAGGGCTCGTTTTTGGCGTTCAGAAAGCTTTAAGCTACCATCCACCATGGCGGCCACGACTCCCGCTATCCCTTCGAGAATTACTATCATCATCACCTGCAACCTCGCGTTTACGACGTCTGGTCAGGTCCCTAAGCAACTCGTTGTCCATCCTGTGCCGCTCCTGCTGCATTGCGGCATTTTCACGATCAATGGCAGCCTGATTGAATGCAGCGTCAATTGCAATCTCAGATCTGGCAACCGCTTGAATACCTGCCTCCTTATGCTGCATATCCTTCAAGAATTTCTGCAGGTTCCTGATGGTAACAATGCTCAGGAAGATAGTCGCTATCACGTCGATAACCAGAGGAGCAAAGCTTCGGAAGATCAAAGAGATGTGCCCGGCTGTATCGTTACTTGCAAGTTTGACATGACCTTCAATCAGGTAGACCTGAGCAAAGCTATTTCCTAGTGCGAGGCCAAGGAAAAGAATACCTATCCCTATAGGCCAGCCCATCTGACTTCTATCTTTCATCGCTCGTTTGAGAGCGACGGTTTCGCTGTATCCAAGCACAGGAATCATCATCTCTAAAGAGATACTAATCACATGACTATAAACACTCCAAGCATTGCTCCAATCAAACTTTCCTCCCCAGGCATCACCGATTGCAGTTCCAACCACCCAGGCAACGAACGGAGGGAGAAGATAGGCCAGGACAGTGAAGAATTTGACCACCAACCATTCGAGAAAGGTTTGCTTGTCCTCATTGAAACTTTCAATAGTAGTCCTGAGCCTGGCCGGATGTTTATGCGATTCCATCTGGGCACTACCGGTTGCATCGATCGTTGGGAGTTGTACCCCCTCTAGAGCATCCGTCTTTTGAAGCAAGCACTCTCCCAACGCCTCTCATGTGCTTTGCAAAGCTTGTTTGCTATGGTAGAATAGCTAAGAAGTAGATCTTTGCAGAGAACGGATCAGTTTATTGGGAGAGAAAAAGGAATATTTACAGCATGAGCAAAGTAGACGATCATGACTAGGTCAATGATCATCCAGAGCCAACTACTGGCCACCAAATTCTTTGTGCCCATGGCATCGGGGACCCTGATCTCGCGTCCTCGCCTCCATACCTTGCTTGACGAGAGTCTGAACTATCCCCTGACGCTGGTCTCGGCTCCCGCTGGCTTCGGCAAAACGATGCTGCTCTCTTGCTGGGCACAATCCTTGGAATCCTCCCATCCCCGGATAGCCTGGGTGTCTCTAGACGAGGAGGATAATGACCCTCGCCTCTTCTGGACCTATGCCCTTTCTGCCTTGGATCAGCAACAACCAGAACGCTTTACCCCCCTGTTCAAGTATCTGCAATCGCCAGAAGCCCCTCCACTCATCTCCGTTTTGAATGCCCTCTGCGATCTTGTGCTGGACAGCCAAGAGCACTTTGTGCTGATCTTGGATGACTATCACCTGATCACGGAGCAGCAAATCCATGCCACGCTCTCGTATCTGGTCGAGCATCTTCCTCCTCAATTGCATATCATCCTAGCCGCACGGGCTGATCCTCTGTTGCCGCTGCAGCGAGCAGGCCTCCGCGTGCTGGAAATCCGCACAGAGCAGTTGCGTTGTACGACAGAGGAGACCGAGGACTTCTTCAAGGAGGCCAAGGGCATCCATCTCCCAGACGACATGATCCAGGAAGTCACGGCTCGCACGGAAGGCTGGCTGGTGGGTCTGCAATTGCTTGGCCTTTCCCTGTCAGAGCAAGGCAATCCTGCCACCTTGCTTGAGGAGGCCAGTGGACAGCAGCGTTACATCCTGGACTATTTGACCGAGGTGGTGCTTGGGCGGCAGACACAGGAGGTGCAAACCTTTCTGCTCTCGACCTGCATGCTCGAACGGCTCACCGCTTCGCTCTGTGATGCAGTCATGCAGCAAACTGACAGCCAGCAGATGCTGCGTCAGCTTGAGCAGGCCAATTTATTTGTGGTGGCACTCGATAGCAAGCGCCAGTGGTATCGCTATCATGCTCTGTTTGCAGAAGCCCTCTCCTGCCAGCTTGAGAAGACGCAACCTGATCTGGCGCTCATCTTGCATCATCGTGCCAGCCTCTGGTATGCCCAGCACGACCAGACCACCGAAGCCATCCTCCATGCCTTCAAAGCCCGCGAGTGGCAGTGGGCAGCTGATCTCATCGAACAAGCGTATTCCCCACTGGTTTCATTTACCTGGGGAATAGGAAGACGTATGCTCGTTCAATTCCAGCAATGGATCGAGCAGTTGCCAGCAGACATCCTAGCTTGTCGACCTCATCTCTATCTGGCCTGTGTCCATCTGTTATGGACGATTACTCCCCATGCTCTTCTCTTTACTTGGCTTGATATGGCTGAAGCAACACTAAAGGCTCCGCTCAAGGAACAGACGCTGGCTTCGGTCTCACAGCGAAACTTCTCCCCACAAGCACAGCAAGAACAGGTGGATCTGCTCGGGAAGATTTTGACCGATCGCACCTACCTGTCGAGCTATCTAGCAGATGGTCAAGATGCGTTGGCGCTTTATGAGCAGGCTCTGGCTCACCTCTCCCCAGAGAATGCAGCTTTTCGTGCTATCGCTGCTATAGGAAAGTCAATCGCCTATTATAGCTCTTCTGCCAATAATGCCATGGCCGCGATCGAAAGTGGGTATCAGGCGGCTCTGCTCACTCAGGAGGCAAAACAGCCTGCTGTGACTTTTGCCATGAGGGCCAAGACTGCCATTTATCTGATAGGGGCAGGGCACTTGCATGAGGCTGAGCAACTGACGCGGCAAACCATCCAGTTAGAGACACCATCTGACAATCCTCAATTGCCATGGATAGGATGGGTTACTCTCAGCCGGGCAGAAATCTTGCGCGAGTGGAATGAACTGGCTGACGCACAATCTCTAGCCACAGAGGCCATCTCCCTGTGTGAACAAGCCACTGCACTCATCTCGCTCCTTTATCTCTACTGGGGGCACGCTGTGATGATACGTGTCTGCCTCTCATGCGGAGATGTGGATGCGGCATGCACTTTCCTCTGCCAGGCTGAGCAGATTGGCAGGAGCATGAATCAGCAGATCTATCTGTATCTGCATTCCTGCTTCACCACAATCGATCAGGTTCGGCTCTGGCTGGCCTGTGGAGATTTGGATCGCGCTAGACGCTGGGCCGAGGAACGAAACCTAGCGGCGCGACGCGGCTTTCCCTTTGTCCACGAACGCGAAGAGGTAGCATGTACCCGTGTCCTCTTAGCACAGACGAAACCACATGGTGCCCTGCAACGATTAGAACCCATCCTCCAAAGAGCAACCGCAGGCCAGCGTTGGGGTCATGTGATCGAGATCCGGCTCCTGCAAGCTTTGGCCCATCAGATGTGCCAGGAGGAGGCACTGGCTCTCGATGTCCTCTCCGAGGCAGTCCGTCTGGCTGAGCCTGAGGGCTACATCCGCAGCTTTGTGGACGAAGGCCCCCCAATGGCTGCTCTCCTGGGCAAGCTACGAGAACAGCAATGCCAAGCTGGGCTAACTCCCTATCTGGATAGGGTGCTTGCTGCTTTTCCTCAGCAGAGTCAGACACATGAATGCCAACCGAAGCAACAGAAAGAACATACCAAGGCCCAACCACTACTTGTACCTCGAAGTAATACCTGGCCAAATTAGTGCTCCATGTAATGGCAGCATAGACGCGTGAAGCTAGGATATGCAGGCCATCATTGCAATTTGCCCCACTCTGAAGATATAGAGGAGATTGGCAGGAGCAGTGGCAGTGAGAGTCTCGGAGTGAGATATGCCTGCCGACAACGAACTCTGGATACCTCCCTTATCGCCCAAGGATCAGGGGCATGCAAATGGACTTCAAAACCAGGAGAGAGCACCTTTGCTCTTCCCATCCTCCCTAACCGTCCCTTACCATCCTATGTAAGCTTGCCTCCCTCTCATGCCCTAGAGCTTCTATCTCATTCGTCGTGGTATAGTCGCATCTCTGACAACGATACGGTCTAGGCAACTGGGCCAGAACAGCCCACAATAACAGTCCCACGATTATTAACGCTACAAGTGCCATTGTTATCCTTTCATTCATTCCAAATGCTGCTTCCAAATGCTCTACTACCTTGAGAATACCCAATGCAAGAGGTTTTTTCCATGACATCGAGGAGACAACTTGATGACAACTTATGGAAAGGGTTATTGCCCTGGCCTCGTCGGTGATCCACCAGTGCGGAGGCAGCACTATCAGTTTTTGCACAGCACTGTCCTGGCATCACATCGCATCGCGTCTTAAGGGCCTCGGGATAGCAACGGATAGCTAGACCCCTTCGCAAAGATCATAATCGTGACATGGGATAGGAGCAGGGCAGCCTGGAGTGTAAAAGCCTTCTTCCAGGGAAAGAGGAGCGCAGCCAGCACGCCAGAGAAAAATAAAAGAGAGGCAACACTCCTGTCTTTTCCAAGAGCTATGAGGTATACCATTAGAATGTCGCGAGAAGGCTGTGCGGTAGGGGTTCGATACCTTTGGCCGCTGAGGGCAATACCTTCCCACATAAAGGAAATCGTGTGGAGATGCAAAGTGTTACATGGTGCCCGTGCCTAGTCGTTGTGGACCTTGAGACCCAGGAAGAGAGAAGTTCTCGAAGGAGAACAGAGATCTCAAGGCCCATTCCGCTGTAATGGCAGAGAGCAAGGTCATCCAGGAAGACTCGGCTGCCGTGCCCTGTAATCTCAGCACCAACGAGCGATACTGAGCAGTATATCTGGGCCTTGAGAGGACAGAAGAAAGAATCTCTAGAAGTAGAAGGCGATTCACTGGTGCTGTCATCACACTATCAGCTTTTGTCCTGGCACTGTCTCACGTTGCGTCTGGATGGCCTTGAGAGAGCAATGGTGTGGTTGTGGCACGATGTGAGAGGCTCTTTATCTTGCACTACCCGGTAGGGATCACACGCTCTTGCTATCGCGAGCATATTCTCTCCTTGTTTTTGCTTTGAAATCTTCAGGGCCTCTGATTTTGCAACTATGTTCCCTGCTCAATGTTCCCATAAATCCAGGATTGATCACTGGTGCTTAATCGATAATGGATGAGAATCTTATTATCGTCAATCCATGTATTGCTGGTAGGATCGTGATAGGCCAGAGTAAGCAGCATATTTGCCCAGGCATTGCCCATCGTAAGTACTGCACTGGCAAGTATCGCAATGGGGATGGCTGCCTCGATGCGACCGGTCGTACTATCCCATTGCGGTATAATCACGCCGCTGATTGGAGAAGAATCGGCAACCCAGATTCCGCCCGATACAGACCAGCGTCTAAAGATATCTTCGTCACTGCGACGTTCAACCAGGAAGCTCATAGGACGGTGGATTGGATTGTTGTCGAGACCAAGGCTATTGACCTCCACCCTGCCGTGAGCGAAATCTTCGCTATAGACGTGCAGTGCGAACATCGGCTCGTCAGCATAATTCGAGAACGACCCTGCTATGTTATCAACTCGAATGTAGATAGTGTTATTGTCGTTTGTGATGGAGACACGCTTGCTGGTGGTCATCGCTGATCTGGCTGATGCTGCATGGGAAGCTACAAAGTAGGGTACATTTTGCCATTGCGGCCAGTCGCCAGTGGTGCCCGGATTGATTGTGAGTGCTTTATAGGTGCCAGCATTGTAGACAGGCGGGATGAGGCGTAGCTCATACTGGCCTTCGTAGAATAGTGTCGTGATGATGAATGATGCAGCGGTCAACGGCTCGCTCATTGAGCTTAACACCGACTGGCTGGTGACGTTGGAGACGGCTTCACCGTGTGGCATATAGCCTTTGCCTGATGTGCTTGTGAACCATTGTAGACGTGCAAGAGCAGTTGCTCGTTGGTTACTCAGAATCTCATAGATGGCAACCCACATGCTCATTTGGGGCCACACTGGCTCTGGTGCACCGACTTCGTCCCCTGCGGGATCAAATGGACTGGAGTAATAGTAAGTATCGTCCTTGTACCGGGCTAACCCATACGCATCGTGCGTCAAGAGGTGTAGCATGGTAGCGATATGGCTCGCCGCACGGCCTGATGCGGAATCGATCACGCCAAGTGCAATCAGGATGTTGGATGAGCTATCTTCAAGCGACTGAACGGAGTTATCCTGATTTATGCCCCGATTATAATAGCCATTTGGGTTCCATACCCCCGGTATATTCCAATTTGAGGGACGTTGCAAGGCGGTAAGAATCGATGCTGGCCCTCCTGCATACCAGTCCGAGAGGGCAGTGTCACCTCGGATCTCGGCCAGGCACTGTACGGCGTATAGGCCAACCACATACCAGGCTTGCGTAAAGCTGTTATGTTCTAATCCTCGCTCTGGCTCCTCCCAGATACTGAAATCCGCAGCTCCCAGACCGTTGACGCCAGAAATATTGCTCAGTATCCAGTCTGCTGCTTGCTGGACATTGGGCCAAAGATCGCTCAGAAAACGGGAATCGCCTGTGATGAGGTAGTGGCGATACACACCATAGATAAATGCCCCAACACTATCATATTCAGGTTCCACAAAGCTTAAATAGCTCCCATTCCAGACCAGATAAGTTGTTTTCCAGGTACCATCGTTGCCTTGCATCGTTGCCATCCAACGCCAGTATTGATTGGCCTCTGCGTGGTGCCCGCTTGCATCCAGTGCGATCGCAGTGATCGATCCATCGCGTACCCAATTCTTGTACCCATACGCTAAGGGGTTAGTGGCAGCGGAAAAGGTCCCCAGCACGGGGTTTTGGATATTCTTAATGACAATAAGTGCTCGGTCAAAGAGTGTGTTGAGTCCCGCATCATCAAAGTGCAAGCGTTGTCCCAGTCCTCCGTTGTTAAGCCAAGCATTATAACTGGCTGCTGTCTGATCGAACCAGGAGTTTCCTTGCTGAGAACGTGCGGTATCGGCAGCGGCCAGGGCTGTAGTCAGATCACCACGGATGGTCACATACATGTAGATACTGCTGGTTTGGCCAGCCACAACGGTGAGACGTTTGTTGAATGCCAGATCGATGTTGCCCGCACGCAAGTCAGCATTGTTCTTGAGCGTTCCATCATGGTCAAAGCTATGCCAACCTGCAATGGTTGGGCTGGTAAGTGTACTATTGCTGTCATCGCCGACCTGATAGCCGTCCATTGTCTGAAATGCTCCCAATATGACAAAGAACTGTCCCGATGCACTCATATCGGCAATGAGTGCGTTACGTTGGGTATCGTACCAAGCATGAACATTGCCCGCACCATAGTTAGCGAGATGAATCTGGTCGAGAATGTTGAAGGTGAGGTCGGTATTGGTACTGTTTATCAGGCTGTAGCGAATCACAATAAAGGGTGAATTGGGCACCGCTACATAGCTACGGCTGATCCCGCACTGGGGCTGTACTGATGCACCCTGATAGGTCAGATAGTTCGTTGTCAGTGTACCCGCGTTGTCGCTCCCATTTTCAAACCAAGCTTCTGAGTCGAAATTCTCGACGTGGGTGTATTTGAAGCCCCCGCTTTCGTCGCGGAAAAAACCGGTGTAGTCAACAATCTGATTGACAGACCGTGCGGGGGCTAATCCTCCGAGATAATGCAGTTCGCCAAGACGTGGACCACCCACCTGCTTATCTGTCTGGGTTAGCTTGCTTGCCTTCCATATTCCTACTATATCTTGCCAGTTTGACAGATACAAAGCTGGTGTTGAAGTATGCGATGGTTTTGTATTCATCATAGATGGCCTTTCCTCTTTATCTTACAACCTTACCGTAGCAGTGCGGTCAGCCCCGCTTCGTCACTTGCGTGCCAGAGTGAGACTGTCCAAGTTGATCGCCACGTTATTCACGGAATCGTACTTTATCTGGACTTTATGTTGACCCTGGCTAAGGGTGGTAGCAGTGCCAGCGATGCTCCAGGTATCCCAATCAGCGAGTGCTTCCATATTGAGCGTCCCCAAACTGCTCCCGTCGACATAGATGTTGCGTGTAGCTGTAATGCCCAACGCAGTAGCATAGCGAAAGAGGAGCCAATAGTCCCCGGACGCGTCGGCATTAACGGAGAAGGTAACGGAAGCGCCCACCTGCTCAAAGTGGTCAACGAACCCAAGCCCGCTATAGTTACGGTGATTGGTATTCGTTCCGACGCCGATACCAAGGGCGAACTCGGCTTGATATGCAGCTTTGTCGACGCCGTTGAGTAAGACTGCTTGAGGGTTGTTACTAACTGGCAACTTAATTAGTGCCCCCTGTAACGTGGGGTCCCAGTACCATCCTGACTGTGCAGATTGGAGAGCACCAAGCGTGGCATTGCCTGTTAGTGTCGTACCATTGGCGGTCACCGCTGAGGGGCAAGTGGCGATGACTTGGAGCGTCACACTCGTCGACATTGCTGGTACGATGACAGTAACTTGATGTGATCCCCACGATTCGTTCACCTGGATAGTATGTAGAGTACTGCTCGTGTCATCGTAGTAATCATAACTGGAACTGCCTGCGGGATAGATGCGGAAGGCTAAGTTAGTATATGCCGCGATGGAGTTGCTGATCACGCCACCGAGATCGTAGTCAGCGTTCAGGTTCAGGGGAATAATGGCACCGGGACGTGCAAAGACTGGAATGACATCCCAGGGAACGCTATACATTTTTGTTCCCGGACCACTAAACTGTCCTGAATTCCAGAAATCGTACCACTCACCTTTTGGGATATAGGTGTCCTTTGTGGTAGCCCCTTGTACGACAACTGGTGCAACCAATAGCTGCTCACCGAACATATATTGCTGCTCAAGTCTGGCCGTGCCTGCATCTTGGGGGAACTCTAGATTCATCGCTCTCATAAGTGGAGTTCCAGTCATAGAACTACGCCAAGCCTCGGTGTAGATATAGGGCAGCAGGTTCATGCGTATGTTAGCGAACTTACGAAAGACGGGAATGACCTGTTGATCTCCGGTAACCTGCTGAATATTCCATGGAGTACGAGCACTAGAATCGGCAGTGGCGCTATCCTCGGAATGGAACTCCATGACGGGGCAAAACGTCGCCATTGCGGTAGCTCGGAGATATAGTTCGGAGGTTGGCAGGCCCCCGGTAAAACCGGCCAGATCCCAACTCCAGAACGGGATTCCAGACTGACCAGCACTTAGCCCGGCCCTGATCGCCTCCTGGAATGCTTCAAAGATAGAAACCTGATCGCCCGCCCAATAGATCGGTGACTGGGTTTGTGAGCCAGCAGTCCCTGCGCGGCAGAAGAGTGACCCGGCGTTGCCGAGTTTGCTGCGAATGTACCGGTCATAGGTGCCCGTGTAGCTGAGCGGGTAAGCATTGTGCATGACATCACCCCTGCGCCCATCTGCGAATCTATTATTGCGGCCAAAGACCGCCTCACTACCGTCGTTCTTAAAGCCGTCGATGCCTATTTCGTCGATTAAGTAGGCTCGCTTGCTCATCCACCAATCTGCCGCTGCACTACTGGTAAAGTCAGGAACCATGCTATTGCCAAACCACAAGTTAGCAGGGATACGATACGGTTCACCATCTCCTTCATGGATCACATATCCTTGTTCGATGGCGTATTGTTTATCGTTAAGGTGTTGCTGTGGTGCACTGCTAGGGTTCGTACTGAAATCTTCCTTGAAAACGGGTATTTGCCATAGGACGATTCTCACACCACGTTTGTGAGCATCGGCAACCATTGCACGCGGATCTTGCCATCGTCCGTCTGGGGGGAAGGTAAAGTCGTTGTAGTGGGGTGCTTCATTCCCCGGTTTGGCTGTGTATGTGGCTCCATGCCAGATATAGAAGGTTGCCTCGTCACTCCACTGCTCTAGTACCAGCACGGTTGCTGGAATCTGGTACTCGCTTGCTAGATCCAAAGAGTTGCTAACCAGCGATTGGGTGTTCCACTCGTTCGCCGACATCCACAGGCCAAAGGCCCACTTAGGTGGCAGCTGTGGGCGTCCAGAGATGCTCGTGTAGCGATCGAGAATGGTTTTGGGCGGGCCAGAGAAGAAATAGTATTCTAGGGTTGAATTGAGCTTGTTGCTGGTGTTGACGGTAAATCCGATCATATCGTTGCAATAGGTACCGATATTGAAGATCGAATAAGCTGTGGAGGGAATGTAGATCCCGTAGCCAGATGAGTTGATGAAAAAGGGTACAGATAGGTAGGTGCGGTCAGTACCTCCCTGATCGCGATACTCGTTGTACACGTACGTATTGACATCCCGACCCTGCTGATCGAAGTAATCGTAACGCTCACCAAATCCATGAAAGCGCTCTCCCTCCGGGGTTAGGTAATGATCTTCAACGCGGGTGATGATGCTCTTCCCATCGCTGGCCCATCCCAGGTTGCGGAAGTTAGACGGGTCATACTGCTGCGTAATCAAGGTTGTGCCATCGCTTTGATAGATGCGGAGACGATAGGGTGTTTTCTGAATCTTGAGCACGAGCGCGGATGTGGCGATTACCAGGGTGTCGTTATTGTCGGAGAGGGTATAGAGCTTTTGTTCATTGATAGTCAGCCCGTTACCGGTGGGAGCGAACTGGAGATGGAAGCTGTCCTCTGTGGGAAACGCAAGACGGATGATGGGAGTGAAACTGCCAGCACTGTCACCTACGTGGATATCCACTGCTGTCCCATTGTCATTGTATCCAGTGACATCAGTAACCGTGCTCCAAGAGGTAACGTTGAATGGAAAAGGCCCAATGACCTTTTCATTGGTCGCGTTCTCATTAGCATGGACGGAATACGCGATGCTATCGCCTCTTGCAAACTGTCCTAAATTTGCTTGCCAATAACTATTATTGTTCGTATTATATTTCCACTCTGCGCCTATGTCAGGCTGAGAGATGCCATTCTTCGTCCAGACAATCCAGACGGTCTGTCCTAGCTCAATGGGCCAGGTTGTAGCATTAATCAACACAGTGTCTCCTGCCATCGGATCACGTGGAAAACGCTCTGTCGGCTCAGTGGAATAAAGATCGTCGTACCCGTATGGTTGGTGATAAATTCCCTGAAGCATATACCTATACTCCTTCAACCAATTCCGTTTGTATATCAACAATCAATAATGTGGCATCTGTTGTGAGCGGTCACCGCTGCGAGATCTACTATTTTCCTACTATTCTCCTACCAGTCTGTCTGGTAAAAAGTGTGAGAATTGGTGTGCTGACAATAGGCTACCATGTCTATTGTATTGCTTACCTACAATCAAATGCTAGAATACAGCAAGTTGTCTTTGCTAATAATCTCTGCAAAGCAAAGCCATCGAGCGTATTTGAGCAGGCTAAAATTAGTCTAGAAAACAGGTCTCAAAAATAGAGCGAAATATAGCGTTTTCTAGGAGAACATGGGTGCTTTTTTGAAGCATGCTACACAAGGTAGAATAGGATAAAAAGAGTAAAGGTTACTCAATATGCAAGTAAAGAGTTCTGTTTTTAGATCAATCTTAGAGGATGGAACCAGATATGTCTTTACTTGTCAAAAGAATACGGGAATACCAATCATATTTTTGTGCACTCTTTGAAACGTTCCTCATCATCTTCGGGCTCTGGGAGATGCTCACTACTTTTCCATTGTTGTATTTCTATGATGGCATGGCCCGATACAGCGCTATGCAAGGACTGCTGCGGGGGAAAGTATCACCTATCTCTTACTCATTCGTTGGGCCTGTCTTCTCTCTTCCACTCTTTCTCGTTGAGAACTGGCATGTAGCTACATGGCTCATTCCAATGAAGTACAATGTATTTATCTTTATAGCCTTTATTGTCGCTGTACACATTGCATTCCGCAACCACATAGACCGTGGTGTGCTGCGTAAATTCTTCCTCATTCTGATCATGGCATCGATGTTTGGTGATCAGATCAAATTCTTTGGAGGTGAAGTGTTCACTGCCACACTCGTCGGATTCGGCGTGCTGGCTATCACCTTCGGGCCGGAGTGGCTGGGGTGGATCACTATCATTCTTGGTGTTGTGAATACACCTGCAACCCTAGCAGGGCTGCTGTGCCTCTCTGCAAGGAAGATTTGGAGCGAGAAGAGGGTGTGGGCCATAGTGGTTGCTGTGCTGGTCGCTATCGTAGCTTTCATTGCAATCATGGCAGAGTCCTGGATACGTCGTGGCAATCCGCTGAATGGAGGCTATGGGAACCAGCCATTCAATACGCCTTTGCTTATTGGTCTTCTGAGCATTATCTTCTCGCTCAATAAGGGGCTATTGTTCTTTACGCCCGGTCTGTTTCTGCCCGTCAAGCAGTTTGTAAATGAGAAGCTATACACTGCATACACGCTATGGATTAGCTTTGTCATTGGTTTGATTTTGATTTATTGCAAGTGGTGGGCATGGGACGGCGCTCTGTTCTGGGGACCGCGATTCTTTCTTGTTGCCTGCATCCCCGCATCCTTTGCTCTCGCTACACGGCTCCACAGACCAAGCAGTTCGCTGCTTGCCAATGTGCTCACACTGATAGTCCTAGCTTGGTCGCTGGGGGTCGGCATTGATGGCGCAATCTATGACCTGGGCGATCTTTATCAATTCTGCACGACGAACAATTATCAAAACGGGCGACTCTGTCAGTATGACCCACACTACAGCCCACTTGACAGAGCTGTCACTGTCCACTCACCGCTAAGCCATGACAACAAGGTATTCATTGCCTATTCCCTCTTTGTGTTTATATGGCTCGCTTTCCCCTTGCTGATTGCTATTATTTGGCAGCTCAGAGATGTCTGTATCACAGTTCTGAGGAGGCAGCATATGGTTGTATTGGCAGGCAAAAGACGGCGTTGGAGACAATCGGTTTTCCATTTGGGACAATCGGTTTCAAGGGATTTTGGGGAGTGCTCCAAAAATAAGAAATGGCTCTAGGAGCCACTTTATGAAGGGGGCGCGCCCATAGGCGCGAACTTAGAAGGGCGTGAGGGGGTAAAAGGGAGGTGAAAGAGAAATGAGAGAGGACAGAGGCGGTCTCATCTGTGGTAGAGTAAGAAAACCGCACAAGTGTTCTTACTACTCACCCGGAGGAGACCATGTCCTGTCAAAAGAAGTATACCGTACCCGAGGTAACCGACCAAGCAACCAAGCTCATTGATGAAGAATGGGAAGAGCAAGTGCTCAAACGGCTTCCAGCCGAGACCGAGGAGCAGGCATTTCGCTTAAGGGCCTTTGTTCGTTACCGAGAGGTCAAGAGTGTGGGAGATCTGTTGCGAGCATTGCTGGCTTATGTGCTGAGTGTGCACTCTTTCCGACAACTGGGAAGTTGGGCAGTGGTGCTTGGTTTAGCCAACATTTCTGAGACGGCTTGGCGCAAGCGACTCCGTGCGGCCACCGCATGGTTACTTTGGCTGCTGGGAGCATTGCTGGCAGGGCCTGCGGCTCCAGTTGAGAGACGAACCCCCTCTGGCTTGGGACGCATCATCTTGGTCGATGCCACCCGTCTCAAACAGGTCGGTGGCAACGGGGATGATTGGCGGGTGCACTCAGCCTACGATCTGCGTGCAAGTCGTCTGATCCAGATCCATGTGACTGATCAACACACAGCGGAGTCACTCCAGCATTTTCAGTTACACCGCTGTGATCTCCTTATTGCTGATCGTGGATATGGTTACCGCAAAAACATTGCGTATGCGTATCAACAACAAGCCTATGTTATTCTCAGATTTGCTCCGAATACTTGTCCTTTACTTGATCGATATGGTCAACCACTTAATGTCGTAAAGTGGCTAAAACAAGTAAAAAAGGCATTCACTATTGCAATGCATGGTGTGTCCATGAAGGAAAAAAGTATCACGTGCGTATCATTGCGTCTGCCCTGCCGAAAGAAAAAGCAGCGGAGGCGCGTAAGAAAAGAGAACAAGAAGCGAGAAAGAAAGGAAAGGAACTCCAGCCTGACACGCTGTTCTTGGTAGGCTGGTCATTGTTGATCACGAACCTCCCGAAACGTCCTTGATCCTATAAACACATTATCCAATTCTACCGTGCATGATGGCAAATTGAACTTCTCTTTAAACGAATGAAACAACTGATGGATATGCATGTGATACGATCGAAAACACCACGAAGCTGCGAGAGTAGTCTCTTAGCTTGGTTGGTTCTTTGGGCATTGCAAGAGCAAGAAGCGTATGAGGCTCGTGCTGTTCTGCACCATGTTCATCAATCTCTCGATTTACCTGCTTTTGATAGAGAGACGGGAGAACTCAGTCCATGGCTCTTAACTTCGATCTGTCTTCAAACGATTCTCACCACTATTCAAGCGCATTGGACAAGGTCACGTCTCGATCTCTGTTTACCTTATCTTCAACGCTTTTTGTATGGCGGTCCGAGAAAGCGGCGCTTGCAGTCCCATCAAGTCTGCTCTCTCTTAGGCAAACTTGCTCCCATTTCCTCTGCTTGACAGCCAAGCTTGTTTGGCCACTAGCGCAGGCTTAAGTTCGTGCCTATGGGGGACACCCCGATCCCCGAAAGAGGGCGGCTGCCCTCTGCACTCCCGCTTTTAAAAAGGCAATACGAACATTTCAGGTTCCAGAAAAATTCGGGATGACTCATAACATCCATAACCCCAGGAAGCGAAGCGCCGAAGGTCCAGGACCTGTGAATATTCCGCCATGTACAGTTCTTCTCATAAAATACAGCAAGCATGAACTGTACCATTCAAAATACATCTCTGCTTCCTTACTTGCCTTTTTCTTCTGCAGAAGCAGAAAGCCATTGCTCCGGAAGCAAGCAGGTCTTATCAGGTGCATGGCCTATACTTGGATAGGTAGAGATGGGGAGGTGTCTCCTATAACATTTATCATTCCTGATAATCTTCCTAAGAATTCCCATTTTTAGGCATATAGAACAAAAGAGGAAACATAATATTTCTCAAGCTATTAATGCATTTTGAGAAAGAGAGAGGAGGTTGCTAAGGCTCCTTTGCCCTTGCGGCTATTCTCTAGGTTCTTTGAGTAAGCGTGCAACCTCTTCCAATACTTCTTCTACATCCAGTTCTGGTAATTCATCTACCGTGTTTGCTCCAGTGCGCGGTTCATTTGTATACCTCGTACGGTCTATGTGGGCGACATCGGCTGTCTCGTCTGTCTCTTCGCCCTGTGCCGTATCTTGGAAAAACTCTTGCTCACAGGCTTGCAAAGCCTCCTCTACAGAACAGTTTCCATAGACGATACGGGGCAGGAGGCTATGATAGATAGATGCCGTTTGCATGATCGCACTAAAGGCAAGGCGGAACTGCTCGAAAGAAATAGAGTTATTTGCTAGAGGTATAGTTTCTTCTAGACGTACTTCGCCATCCTCCAGATCCAGACCAAATTTCCCTATAGCAATGCGATAATTAACAGCCATGAGTGCCTCTAGACATTCCAGGCGCTTGCGAGATGTTGCAGTTCCAACATGTGGTACAATCAGCATCAGCTTGCTTGCGTTTCCTCTTTGATGTATTCCTATGACCATGCGCCATTGTCCGTGGTCTCCATGGAATGACAGTTCGATCGTATGCTGCTCATGGTCGAGATGCGCGATCTTGATGCCCATTCGCTTGAGGTAGTCCGCAACGTGAGTGATGCCAAAGCTACTGGCCATTGGCTCTCCTTGCTAGTTACTTATATACTAAAAACTGGGGGGCATAACACAACTGTACACCCTTTGGTCTGAGTATACCATAATACTGACCAGTCTGTCTTCCTTTTGTAGCTGATAGCTTCTAAATTTATCCCCCCGATGTACTATCCGATTCGGTCTATCTTTACCGACGAGGACCAATTCCCCTAGGCCAGTCGCCAAAAGGATAGCTGTTCCTTTAGGTTGTTACCTTGCTCTCAGAACATCGTATATGTATACAACTGTGACTATTCGTTGGAGGTGCGTTCTTAATGTAGGGTTCGAGGTGGGAAAAGACCCGTCATCCTGATTACAGCAGGATAATGCATACTACACTGGATTATACCCGATCATGCGCAAAGCGATCGGGTTGTTGTTTTATACGGTTAATATAAGAAGGAGGCATAGCGATGCCAAGTATAACACAGAAACGAGACTTAGAGTCTCTCTCGTCTGAAGAGCGAATGCTGCTCGGAGCAAAAAATGCCATACGCTGCATGGGCGTGACTTCCCATGATCGCGTCTTTATCCTCACTGACTACTACCGTGAGAACATTGCTCGCCTTATTGCCAATGCTGCTCTTGCCGAGCATGCGGATGTCGATGTGCATTTCCTTGAACATTATGGTACACGTCCACTGACTGTCTTCTCCAATGAATTGCGTAATGATTTGATCCAAGCACGCCCCACAGTGACATACTACATTGCCACTGCTCAGCCGGGAGAAATTGCGTTCCGTATTCCCCTGCTGCCCTTCCTGGCAAATGAGTTGAAAGTACGTCACGGTCATATGATTGGCATAGATGAGACGTTGATGGTCGAGGGCATGTGTGCCGATTATGATGAAGTGTATACACTGACCAACCAGATCTATGATGTCGTTAAGGATGCCCGGACAATTCATGTAACTTCTGCGAAGGGCAGTGATGTTAGAGCCACCTTCCATCCAAATTGGCAATGGGTTTCCTGCCATGGACGTTATCATGAACAGGGCAATTGGGGAAATCTGCCTGAAGGCGAAGTTTTTACGGCTCCCGCAACGGTTGATGGAGTCCTTGTCTGCGATGTGCTCGGGGATTACTTTTCAGAAAAGTACGGTGTGCTGGAGCACCCGCTTGTGATTACCGTCAAGAATGGATATGTGACCGATGTAACCTCGGAGAATGAAAGCCTAGCCCAGGAGGTACGCGATTACCTATTCTCTGTGCCCAACGGCAATCGCGCTGGCGAGTTCGCTATCGGCACACTAACGAGCTTGAAGAGACTGGTCGGCAACCTTTTGCAAGATGAAAAACTTCCCGGCCTGCACGTTGCCTTTGGCAATCCCTATCCCCAGTCTACCAATGCGGATTGGGATGCATCGATTCATGTGGATGTCATTCCGACCTGTTGCACAATTGAGGTGGACGGTCGCCTAATTATGCGTGATGGCACATTTATGATTTGAGGGTTTCTCGTTGGCTTGAACCTCTGCCTCTTGACAAGTCAAGAAATTGGTGCCGTAATGGTATCATACAATGTTTGGTGGGTTCTGGATGCATTGTCAGGAACCCGATCCCGTAGAACGGGATGGGCTTGTGAAGAGGGAGTGACTTCTGCTCGTCCGATTTGCAAGCTCACCTGACCAGACTCAGCCACCAGTCCTCGGACTGACGGGGCTACGTTAGAGGCGAATAGATAGGTACCATAGGGTGCGTTGCCAGCCCGATGCTCTACGGTTCGTGGTTAAACAGGTCTACAAGGGTTAAGCCAGTGCTGCGAACATATAAACCGCTTTCTAACATTGTCGAGGCGAACATCACCCGGGCAACCGGAGGCTCGAAAGAGCAGTTTATCGGAGAGGCGCCCTTTGGTTCGCCTTGCGGTGCCTTTCTTTCCTCCCAATTCACGAGATCGGGATGGGTCCCCAGAAAGGAAAATCCTTGGATCGATGCATGCTATTTCCACGTGTGGCATATCGCCTCTAAATGGAGGAACTCGAGAGGAGTTCGGACGTGGCCGTGACCAGAGGACAACATCTGATCGGAAAAAGGCTCGGTTCCTGTACGCTGGAAAAATTGCTGGGGTATGGAGGGTCCAGTGCAGTACTCCTTGCTCAGGAGGATGTTCCTGAGCGCAAAGTGGCTGTAAAAGTCTTCTTGCCCCGGCTTGGTCTGGACAGCCAGACGCAGCGCGATTTCTACCGTCGGTTTCTACGAGAAGCAGAAGCGGCTAGCAAACTGGATCACCCTAATATCTTGCCAGTCTATTCCTATGGTGAGGAAGATAGACTTCCTTATATTGTCATGCCCTATATGCAAGGTGGAACACTTTCAGAGTATATATCCCGATGTGGGCCTCTCTCCTGGCTAGAGGTGCAGTGGTATCTTGAGCAACTAGCCTCTGCTTTGGACTATGCTCACAGCCATGGTTGTGTACACTGCGATGTCAAGCCTGCGAATATTCTCCTTGATAGCGAAGGTCACGTCTTGCTCTCTGACTTTGGTATTGCGCGACTGACCAGAACTGAAGAAGGTGTTGAGCTAGCAGAGGTCATTGGGCCGGGAGTGGTGATGGGAACTCCCGATTATATCTCACCAGAACAAGCCATGGGCCGTTCGCTGGATGGACGCTCTGATATCTATTCACTGGCGGTTACTGTTTTCTTGTTGTTGACAAAACGGCTCCCTTTCAATGCCAATTCGCCAATTGCTCTTGCCTTATTACATGTGCATGAAACTCCACCCTCATTGTCTGCAATACGGGCCGATATTACTTCTGCTCTTGATGAGGTGGTACACAAAGCCCTCGCGAAGGAACCTGATGACCGTTTTCAGTCAGCCACTGAATTTAGCACAGCTTTTGCGGCCGCTGTTCTGACCAGTACTGCACAGTCTCTGTCTCTAAGATTTGTTCGTGAGCCCTCGGGAGATGCACTTAATCACGGGTTTAACCCATTGAGCAATGAGCGATCCATTCTTGTTGTAGACAAGCCTACTATCCATGTAAAACCTTTACAACCTGCTGTCCAGGTAAATAGGCGTCTGCTGCTGTTTATTATGGCTACGTGCCTGGTAATTGTCGGGGGAGCCGGCTTTACTTTTAAGGCTGTTACGGGGAATTTGGCTCAGCTATCTGGCAGAAGCCTCACTGCTACTGCAACAGATGGCATAGCCTCAATTAATCTACTTGCTGATAATGATAACTGGCCGACCAGCAGTACCTTTTTCTTTGAAAGGCAGAACCCTCGCTATCATATCGTAAATAAGTCTGCTAATGAAGGAGCACTTGCTCTGTACTATAATCACCTATTCGGTGATTTTCGTCTCAAGGTAACGATGGAGCAGGTGCACAGCTCTCCTCTGGCAGCTGATTATTGCGGTGTGATCTTTCGAGCAAGTTCCGATCAGTCACATTATTATCTCTTCGAGGTTGCTCCTTCGCAACACGATCATTATGCCTTTTTACGCTACGACCAACAGTGGACCATGATTGCAGACGGTACTGCGCCCTCTCTTGTGGCTGGACCGAGGGAAAAAAATACGGTGATCATTGAGGCGCGTGGTAATACTTTTTCCTTTGAGGTGAATGGCAAATCTATCGCGCAGCCTGTCTCTGACCCAGCAACATTACCTCTCTCTTCTGGCCTGATAGGTTTGTATGTAGAGGATCAGGGAACCGAAGCTGCTTTCTCACAGTTGTACGTCGATAATGTGAGATAGTCCGATCTTAATGTGGCTATATGGCCTTATACAATGTACGTCGTACGACGTTAGAATTGCAATTGACATCGTGTGTCTAACGCTCTATACTGAAGCTAGCCCAAAGAAGGGGATGTTTTAGAACAGTTCCCCCAGGGGGCATGCAGTAATCAAGAACAGGAACCAGAGGAGGCATGGCGCTCCTGCCAATCCCGTTAACAGGATTGGTCTCCGCGCCAAGAATGACCAATGACCTACGTAATTACTCAGCCTTGTATCGGCGTTAAAGATGCATCTTGCGTAGATGTTTGTCCCGTCGACTGTATTCATCCCTCGACCAATGAGTCCGGATTTGATGAAGCAGAACAGCTCTATATCAACCCCGACGAGTGCATTGATTGTGGGGCTTGCGAGCCTGCCTGTCCCGTAACGGCCATCTTTGAAGAGTCCGCAGTGCCCGACGAGTGGAAGAGCTTTATTAAAATCAACGCCGATTTCTTTAGAGAATAATCGTACATGCACTGGACAAACATCTCAAGTTGAAGATACCTCGTATAGTCTTACAGTGACCCATAACCCCTCGTGCATCCATGCCGGGGAGTCTCAGAAAGGGGGTAAGCGTATATACCTTTATGGAAAAAGGTTAGGCTTGCCCCAAATACCCAAATACTAGCAGAAGATTTTTGTTTCTCCTTGTACTGTGATAGAATATATGTGCTACATCCGTGGGCACTACTTCTTTTCTGATGGAGCGTACCTCTATGCCAATAGCCCGACGAAGACGCGCTAACCCACCTGAACAGCCAGAGAATAATAGCCATCTTGCTGATCAGCTAGAAAACGCTACGGAAGCGCTTGCTACAGAGCAATCTGCTGAGTCATCTCAAGGTGTCGAGAGGCAAGAGCAGAATCAGGGTCAGGTTGTGCAGAATCAGCTTGGTCAGCCTTCTCCTGTTGCTACACCGCAGGCCTCTTTCAATAGCTTTGCTGCTGGACAGTCCCCACCAGCTTTGCAAGCATCATCCACAACCCCTGCATCTCAGTCATCTCAGGGGTCACCATTCCCATCGGTATCCCAGGGGTCACAAGTTGTACCGACAAGTCAGGTGCCTCAAACTCCCGTAATGAATGGAGAGCGTATAGAGCGGCAAGATTATACATCCGCATCTACACCAGGATTTGAAGGTGGACGCCGCACTGCTCGTGGAGAGCTTTTCCGTCGTCCACCGCAGCCGCCTGCTCCGCAACCTGTGCCAGCATCGGTAGCAGGCGGGTCGCAGACGTCTGTGCGTGAGATTAGTTTGCCGCTGGGCAATCTGCTTCACCTCGCTTATAATCCCGGGTATACCGGTTCTGAGGAGGCGCGTAGAGCCTTACTTGAACAGTTAGAACAGGAAAGCAAAACGGGTGGACGAGCCCGTTGTTGGGGTTGTGGCTCTCTTGGTATTGTATACGATCGCTGGGATATTCGTAGCAAGGCCTTTAGTGAAGTCGGTATCGCGTTTTGTGAGATTTGTGGCGTATGGAGTGTCATGTGATCTTATCAGCGAGTCGCATGATGCGGATTTGCCATGCTCTAGTGTGAGGAGAATCTGGCATGCCAATAGGCCAAGCTCAATCTACCCCTTTTTACTGTCCTCGCTGTGGGAGTCCAATGTATAAGCCTGCAGGCAGCACTTTTTACTGGCATGCGGAGAACAATCATCCTCCCTGCAATATTACCAACATTGCTGATACAGCTGAATCTGAAAAAGTGGTGCCTGCCAGTCAAGACTCCAAATCTCGGAAAGGCATGAGTGAGCGTTTGGGCTAACACAACGAGGGTTTCTTTTGCATAATGAGTTGGTTGCTATAAGCCTCAACGCATTTTTGCTATTACTTCACAGCGCTGTAACCAGTTGCTGTCGTTTTGCGTATATATTTGGAGAAAACTACCCTTGTCAATGCAAGAAAAGAGTTGCACGCTTTTGCTGATCCTAAAACCGTGAGGTTCACTATGTACAGTCCGAGAAACACTAGTGCCTATGGTAGAAGGGGCTCCTTCGGTTCCCGCTATCAATTCCAGGCTGCACCCCAATATGACGTTAACCAGGCTAGTGGTCTAGTTAGCAAGGTCATGGGCTTGCTGTCCTTCTCCTTCATTTTTGCAACCATTGGGGCCTTTGTAGGTGCTCATACTCTATTAGGTTTTGGTGGAGGGATATGGATCCTGTTCATCGCTGGCATCATCGTGCTGTTAGCCCTGCAAGCGCTGATTCAGAAACCAGGAATTAACCTGTTCTTGCTCTACCTATTTACGTTTATAGAAGGCATGGCAATTGGTCCCCTTCTCCTGTTCTACTTCAGAGATCCTGTATTAGCGAATATCGTGATTGAGGCTTTTTTGATCACTGCCGTAACTTCGATAACCCTAGGCCTATATGCTTGGGTGGCAAAGACTGACTTCTCACGCATGCGAGATTATCTCTTTGTCGGGCTGATCCTGATAATTGTTGCCAGTCTGATCAGCATTTTCTTCCAGAGTGGAATCCTGACATTGGTGATTTGTGTGGCTGGTATAGGCATTTTCTGCGGCTTCATTCTCTACGATGTGCAGAAGGCAAAATATCTGGCTAATACTCTGCCCAATGCCATTGGCATAACGGTTTCTCTCTTCCTGGATGTACTAAACCTGTTCATATTTATCCTGGACCTGCTCACGATCCTGCAAGGTGGCGGTCGCGGCAGGAGGTAACAGGGCAAGGAAGAGCAACTAGTTCGCTTTTCGGTGAGTGGCATACTATAATACTGTCTGGTGAATGCAAGGCGGAATAAAGCAATCTAATGCCTTGTTGTGATCACTAGTGAGGTCTATCTCGTATTGGCCTTCTTTGTAGGAACGACAGAAAACCATTTTCATCAGAAAGTGAGCGTTAAGAGATATGAGTACACATGCCAATCTGTTTTACGTTGGTGATGAGGATTTTGAAGCCAAGGTGACTAAGTCTGATACACCTGTGATTGTGGACTTCTGGGCTAGTTGGTGTGGTCCTTGTCGCGCGATTGCGCCAGTGTTCGAGCACTTGAGTGAGGAGTACCAGGGAAAGCTCAAATTTGCCAAAATGGATATCGATCAGCATCCCAATGCTTCCAGCCATCTGGGTATTCAGGCCATCCCAACGCTGATGATTTTTAAAGATGGAAAGGCTATTGGACGCTTGGTTGGACCTCATCCTAGCCGCCTGAAGAGTGAAATTGATCGTGTTTTGGTAGAAAATGGCATTGCCGTTGCTTAGGCAATAAAAATGTGGCCTGCTATTTTAATGAATTTGCCAGGCCACATTTCTTTTGTCCAAAATTCGTTGCTAATCCCCTCGACTATTTTCCTTTTCTGTGGTATATTCTTCTCATGCTGTACACATCTATTCTAAAATCTGTTGTATGGACATAAGGGGAACCATATATGCCAACACTAGAGCGATCAAATCCTTTGCCACTTTACTATCAATTAAAAGAAGTACTGAAACAGCAAATTCGGGCAGGCCACTTGGCGCCACACACGGCCATCCCTTCAGAGCCTGAATTGGTTGCGCAGTACCACGTTAGTCGCGCGACTGTTCGGCAAGCTCTCACAGAGCTTGTCCATGAGGGCTTGTTGTATCGTCAACATGGCCGCGGAACTTTCGTATGTGAGCCACGTGTACAACAGCACACTATTAGTGAGCTGACCAGCTTCTCTGAAGAACTACGTCGTCGGGGAAAACAGCCGGGAGGAATGTTGTTTGTCAGCGAGTTAGTTCGGGGCTCTCAGACCGTACGGGAGGAATTGCGCCTGACGGACGAAGAGCAAGTTGTGCGCCTGGAACGTCTGCGTACTGCAGATAGCGTCCCTGTAGCCTACGAAATTGTTTACCTCCCCTATCCACGTGCTGCTGGTATCTACCAGCGTGCCAAGGAGACCGCAGATAGCTCGCTTTACCTTCTCATGGCTTCTGAAGGTCTGCAACCGTATATCGCGGAGCAGGCTTTCAAAGCTGGTACAGCAAATGAGAGGGAAGCCGAGCTGTTGCGTATTCCTGTAGCCGAAATCGGTACTCGCTTCATCTCTACAACTTTTGATGAAACTGGTACACCGATCGAGTACTCTGAAGCTTTCTTGCCTGCGAACCGGTATGAGTTCCACTTAACTCTGCGGGTTACAAGGTAAGTGGCCCAAGTTTAGCCGTTCTGACAAAACGGCTCCCCATCGGGGGACAGTTATAGACTAAGCGTGTTATACTATGCGCAGGCTTATAGATTCAGAGCCTCTGTCATCTTTTGTCAGAGGCTTAAGATATTCTATCCCTCTAAGAGCTATAATAGATAGAGAAGAACAGGTCGGCAACGCAACCGAGCGGGTGGAAATCCGCTAACAGGTTGGGACGTTCCTGACAAAAACGCTTCCCCAATCGGGGAACAAGAAAAAGGAGGCGGCATTTCCTCCCCATGCACCAATGCAGGGATTTCTACGCCGCGAAGTTCTGATGAATGAGATGCAAGATGATGCAAATATGAATAGCAAAAACGCAGTCCCGGTCCATTTCGTTCAGCGGGATGAACTGAGCCGTGACGAGCAAGTCTGGACGGATAAAGGGAATGCTGCCGCCGAAATGGGAAACTACGAAGCTGCGGCACAGGCTTTCGCTCGTGCTGTTGAGCTAAGCCCCAATAATGCCCGTGCTCGCTACAATCTGGCTTTAGCACAACAATATCTTAATGACCCCGAAATGGCTGTTGCTGGTTATCGACGTGCTATCGATCTTGATCCGCAGCTCATTGATGCTTACATCAATTTGGGGAATCTTTACAGTGAGATTGGGTTGCTTGAAGAGTCGTTGGAAACCTTCCAGCAGGCACTGGAGCTGGATCCTGATAGTGATGAACTCTATGTGAATGTAGGCGATGCCTATCGGGCTCTGAATCTCTACCAGGATGCCATCCAGGCTTATCGTCAGGCACGCATGCTCAATGGCGATAATGCCCTTGCAGGTAATAATCTGGTTGATGTGCGTGAATGGATCAATGATCAGTGGCACCGTGTGCTAGAGCAGGAGAAGCGGATTGATGAAAGTCCGTCTGATCCTAGCCGGTACGCTGAACTGGCCAGCCTCTATTTGGATATGCGTCGTTACGATGATGCACTGGCGGCGGCAAATGCCATGCTCTCGCTCGATCTTGATGGTCGTACTGGCTATGACATGCTAGCAACTATCTATGAACAGATGGGTGAGCGCGACCAGGCTGCTGAGATGTATACTCGCATTGTTGAGATCGATCCCGATGATGTCGAAGCATGGGAACATCTCGGGAACTGGCGTTCTTTGCAGGAGAAGCACACAGAAGCTATTAATGCGTATGCTCGTGCCCTCACTCTCGATCCACAACGCTACACAACCAGTTTTAGCCTTGCTGAGACGTACCTGGAAGTGGAGCGCTATGATGAGGCTCTTGCGGTCTATCAAGGTCTCGTCGAGGCCGCAGAGAGGGGGACATTGCAGTCTGATGATCTGGCAGCTGCCTATGCAGGTCTGGCCGAAACCTACAATGCTCTTGGTCGCTACGATGAGGCTATTCATACAGCTAAGACCTTGCTCGAGCGTTCAGAAGACGATCCAGAGGGCTACTATCAGCTTGCAACTGCCTATGATGCTCTCGGTCGTCGTGACGAGGCCATCGAGAACTACCAGAATGCCATCGAGAGCGATCCTCTCAATGCTGATTATTACAACGATTTTGCCGATACGCTGCGCGAGGCGAAACGCTACGACGAAGCACTTGACGTGGTACAGCAGTGCATTGCAATGGACCCCTCGATGATTGTAGCTTATGAGACTATGGCGCAGATCTACGAGCAAATTGGCCGCTCTGATGAGGCGGCTGCAGCCATGAGTCAGGCAAATGCGCTCCGTTCGGCTAGCTCTCATTAAAGACACATGCATGCAAAGAGGAAACAGCGGACACAATGAATGATTTCACTTAATCGCAATTCATTGTCCGAGTGTAGGGACCCGATTTACCGCCGTGCCCCCTTTGGGGGTGTGCCCTTTGGGTATCGCGTCCGCTACCGATCCTCAGCTCAGCTTTGTTTTTGCTCAATTGTACTGGCAAATTCTTCCAAGTCCTCTAGGTGGTGCTGGACGTGCTCATAGAGAACTTCGTGGCTGAGTGCATCAGGATCATGCACAAGCTTGTCACGCAGGTTGGTTAGAACTTCCAGTCGATAGGCCAACGAGCGAGAGATGATCTGCTGACTTGCTATAATGCTCAGCAGTTCATGGTGAGCCTCTGCCCGGCGTAAGCCAAATGTAGCGATAATTGTACAACAGATAGACAGACAGGCCTCAATGGCCTGCTGTAAGTACCGCTCTGCCAGACCATAAATGCGGTAGTCTGAGCAGAACGCTTCGCGCTGTGTCTGGGCCAAATCCCGCAGAATGGCTACTGCTGAACGCAAGCCTTTGAGATGCTGTGCTATCAGTTCTTTGTCGAGCGGAAGAATCTGCCCATAGAGGCGACGGCTCAGGGCTTGATTCTGGATTTCATCGAATTTCTTGAAATCCAGGTAATCCATGACTGCTTTAGTTTCAAACGAGATGCGTTGCTTCTCATTGCGACTGAAGAGAATCTGACCATACTTGATGACCTGTAGCTTGAGAAGGAGTGAAGCCTGATTCAGGATCACGATGTCAATACTATCCGACTCGAGGCGTTTGGCCAACTCGCTAAGGAAGTAGAGTTGGTAGTCAAGAAATTGGTCTGCTTTGATTTGATCCATCAGCAGGACAGCAATGTCGATGTCTGTCAGATGGCCAAAGGTGGCACGGGTTGAGAGCGAGCCTGTAAGGTAGGCGGCGTTGACTGGACTTTGTGTGAAGAGTTGGTTGAGGCGAGCCTGCTTTTCGAATAAGTTCATAGACGACCTCCGAGAAAAGCCCTGAACGTATCTCCTTATTCAACTATACCATAAAAAGGGCTTGACGCGTAGCCTTTTACCTCCATGATTTCTATAACGTCTGGATGAAGCAAGAAAGACTCATTCTATTAGCCCTGAGGGCGACGGCGGGCGCGATACCCAAAGGGCACACGGTAAATCGGGCCCCATTCGCTAGATCGCGACGTAACCGATGGCGATAAATCGCGTTGAATAGCTCGATTGATATCTGAGTCGTTACCCCTCCACCCATACTTCTCCATCGGTTGTCACTTCTTTTTTCCAGATGGGTACTGTTCGTTTGAGTGTATCAATAATGTAGCGACAGGCGTCAAATGCTTCGCTCCGATGCGAACTGGCGACGACGATGATGACGCTGGCCTCACCAATTTCTAGGCGTCCAAAGCGATGGGCAACGGCGACACGCTCGACTCCCCAGCGCTGCTGTGCTTCGGCAATGATAGTACGTATCTGTTCTATAGCCATCTCTTCATAGACATCATATTCGAGATAGCGCACCTGCTTCCCTCGCGCATTGTCGCGAACAATTCCCTCGAAGACAACGATACCGCCTACGCTGGGATAGCTGACAGCCGTGACAAGAGCACCACGATCGAGTGGCTCACGAGTCAATTGGATCACGGGTTCTATAGGAGTTCCCCCTCCCATGGGGGGAATGAACACCAATTCATCACCCTCTTTTAATATTGTTTCGGCAGAGACATAGTGACGGTTTACTGCATAGACACAGCGTTCCAGTATTGGCCGCAGCTGTGAGTAACGTGTGAGTAACATTGTGCGTACATCGGCAATCGTTGCCTCATCTGGCACAGTGAGTTGCTCTTCTCCTTCTCTCGTGATCTCACGAAGCGATGCGAAGTAACGGATCTGAATATGCATACAGGTTGGACCTTTCTCCCTTCAGATATTCTCTCTGTATCGTATCCCCAACTGTCAAGCTCATATCTGTGCACAAGAAACTCAAATAAAATATTGTTGTATTTAAATGAATGGCATGCTATACTCATGATGATCCCGGCCTTCTCCTGCGATTGCTGCAGTACCACGTGGCCCTCTATGAAAAACATAAAGTGCCAGTGATCTCTGTGATTCTCTACCTCTTCCAGACGGCAGTTCAGTTGCCACCATACCAATTGATATGTGCAGACGAGACTCTCTTGACCTTTCACTACAAAGTGATCTGCTTGTGGGAACTGGACGCCCAACCCATTGTCAAAAATCATATACTATCACTGTATACCCTCTTGCCAGCCATGCGAGGAGCCAAACCGGATCTGCTCAAGCAAGCACTGCAGGAGATTGTTCAAAGCTATAGTCGGCAACAGATTGGTTCCCATCTTCTCCGGTTCCACCGGATCATGTGGAGGTCAGAAACCATGTCCTATCAAGAGAAGCTCGAAATTGAGGAGACATTGCACACCCAATACCACTTTGACGAAATCATTGACGAGAATCCTGTCGTTTTGGAGCGGGTCGCTCGGGGTGAGGCTCGGGGCGAGGCTCGGGGCAAGATTGAGGGCCTACAAGAATCAATCTTGAACATCCTGCAAGCCCGGTTTCCTGCCCTGGCAGCCACACCTCAAGTACAGCAAGCCATTGCTCATGTTCAGGATGTTGACAAGCTCAAACAGCTTCAGCAGGACCTGATCCTTGCTTCAGATGAGCAGGCTGCCCATGCGTTGTTGGAGTTAGCAGCTCAGGAAGACCTCCTTTGATACCACTTGGTGGTCTGTCCCTGGAGATATACCAGCTCTAGCATGGTTCAAATGAACTTGATAGAACGCTCGTACTAGGCAAATCATGTCAAGCGAGATTGCCCCTATTTGAACCTTGCCGCTAGAAGGCATTGAACACTCTTGCAAGGAGGTGAGAACATGACACACTGGGCATACTGGCTCACAATAATATGCTGGGGAACATTTTGTCTGGTATGGGGCATCGGATGGATCTACAATCTCTTGAAAGCTCCTGCTACCCAGAAACGATCCACGTTTCTCCCAGCATGGATTATCTGTATTGTGGTAATAGTACTGATTACGAAGTTTATTCCGCATAGTGTCTGGAAGTTTGTGACATTCGATATTTCCTGGTTGCAGATTGTCGGTGCCGTTTGCTTCATCATCTTCACAGGGTTTACGCTTTGGGCACGCTGGGCCTTGGGAACCATGTGGTCATCTTCTCCAGAGATAAAGGTCGGCCACCAGCTCCGTACTGATGGTCCCTATGGTATCACGCGGCATCCGATCTATACAGGTCTCATAGGTATGTTTCTTGGTACTCTCCTCATAAGCGAAGTAGGGGCATGGATCTTGTACTTTCCCATTGTCGTGGTCGCCCTTATCATCAAGGTTTCCTCAGAGGAGCGCCTGCTGAAGGAGACCTTTGGCGAAGAATATATCCAATACCAGCAGCGTGTGCCACAGTTGGTACCTGGATTAAAATTGCTCACAAGGCATCAATGATGCAGTATGACGCCATTATTGTCGGTTCCGGTCCCAATGGTCTCTCAGCAGCAATTGTGCTGGCCCGTGCGGGACGTTCTGTGCTCGTTGTAGAGGCCCGGGATACTATTGGTGGAGGGACACGCTCAAAAGAGCTGACGCTGTCAGGCTTTGTACACGACGTTTGTTCGGCCATTCATCCATTGGGTTATGGCTCTCCATTCTTTCGTACACTTCCGCTCGAAGAGTATGGACTAGAGTGGGTGCAACCGCCCATAGCTCTGGCGCATCCGCTCGACGATGGGACGGCCATGCTCTTGAGCCGCTCTATAGAGGACACCTGTGCTACACTTGGTCCTGATACTGGTGCCTACAAAAGGCTTATGGCTCCCTTGGTGAAGAACTGGGATGCCATTGTGAATGCTTTTGTTGGACCACTGCGTCTATCTCCACTGCTCCATCCCTTTGCCCTTGCACCATTTTCGCTGTCTGCTTTGCCCTCAGCACGCTGGCTGGCTGAACATCGCTTCAAGGGAGAACAGGCACGGGCGCTGCTAGCTGGTATGTCTGCGCATTCTATGTTGCCGCTTGAGCGTCTAACCAGTGCCGCCGCAGGGCTAATTTTGATGTCCCTTGGGCATGTCTGCGGCTGGCCACTTCCTCGTGGAGGTTCACAAAAAATTGCCGATGCTCTTGCCGCCTATCTGCGCTCTCTGGGAGGAGAAATTGTCACCGGGTTAGAAGTAGAAAACATTGATGCCCTACCTTCGTCGCGTGTGGTCTTATTCGACGTTACCCCGCGCCAATTGTTGCGCATTGCTGGTCATCGTTTGCCTGAGAGTTACAAGCGTAGCTTGCAGCGCTACCGCTATGGTCCGGGCTCTTTCAAGCTGGACTTTGCACTCTCTGATCCTATTCCCTGGAAAGCTCAAGAGTGCTTGCAGGCTGGTACTGTGCACCTAGGAGGTACGTTCGCAGAAATTGCCGCCTCCGAACGTCAGGCCTGGCAGGGAGAACCATCCGAATATCCCTTTGTTCTACTCGCGCAGCAAAGTCTCTTTGATGCTACTCGCGCACCAGAGGGAAGGCATACGGCCTGGACCTATTGCCATGTCCCGCATGGTTCAACATTTGATATGACGGAGCGTATCGAGGCCCAGATCGAGCGCTTTGCTCCGGGGTTCCGTGAGCGTATTCTGGCTCGTCATGTGTTTACTCCTGCGGACCTTGAGCGGTACAATGCCAACTATATTGGAGGAGACATCAACGGAGGAGTGCAGGATCTCTGGCAGCTCTTCACACGTCCCACTCTCCGCTTGGTACCTTATACCACTCCAGCAAAAAATATCTTTATCTGCTCGTCATCGACACCACCCGGCGGTGGTGTCCATGGGCTGTGTGGTTACTTCGCGGCACAGGCAACACTACGCCAATGGGGGAATGCACAATTCATTACGAGAAAGCTACATTGAAAAGTATGCAGTATGTCATAGCTATGGTATAATCCATCTTGGAGGCTATTGAATTACCAACAGAACATCTTTTAAGGATTAAATATGAGTCCAAGGCTACCACGCATCACTGCTACTGAACTCATGCGTGCTCTGAGACGTGATGGGTGGAAGCAGATTCGTCAAAGTGGAAGCCATGCTACCTTGAAACACCCTACGAAATCAGGGTACGTTACCGTGCCGATGCACATGGGTGTAATAATGAAGCTAAAAACATTACGGACTATCTTGGCACAAGCAGGACTCACACCTGAAGACCTGCGGGCGTTGCTCTGAGCATTGCCTGAGGAGGAGAAACCGATGAATGCCCATCACTACACAATTATTCTGCATCCTGATATAGAAGAAGGGGGATATACGGTGACTGTACCAGCTCTCCCTGGTTGTGTCACGCAAGGCGAAACTCTAGAGGAGGCCATCGCAATGGCGAAAGACGCTATACGTCTCCATATAGACGCTCTCATTGCTGATGGAGAACCCGTACCAGAAGAGCACGAACATCCCCAAGCTATCGTTATTGATGTTGCTGCTTAAACAGTGGTCTACTCTTGACTGTAGGTGGTAGGATACATTTTGCTATGCATGCTCATTCCAAGGCTATAAGAAACTTTGAAGCTCATATCCAACACAATCCCTATCCCGGGCGTGGGCTAGTTGTTGGGCGCTCATCCGTTGAGGATGCCTGGCTCATCATTTATTGGATCATGGGCCGCAGCGCATCGAGCCGGAACCGCCGGTTTGTAGCGGCAGGTACGACGCTGAGGACCGAGCCCATCGACACCACTCACATGGAGCATCCTGAATTGCTCATCTACGAAGCTATGCTCGAACTTCCCTCTCTCTATCTGGTGAGCAATGGAGATCAGACGCGTACGATCTATGACGCTCTACAAGCTGGTGGTACATTCGATTCTGCTCTGGCAACGCGAGAGCGTGAGCCGGATGCTCCTCACTACACACCACGTATCAGCGCTATGCTCGACCTGCAACCATTTCCTGGCAGCGTTACGCTCAGCATCCTGAAGGCTAATCTCGCTGACGCTGAGCTTACCGATCGCATTACCTATCACCCCGCAACACCACCTCAGGGATTCGGCTTTGGCCTCACAACCTATAGTGGCGATGGCAATCCGTTACCCAGCTTCAGCGGCGACCCTCTCCTGCTGCCGCTGAATGGGAATGCGGAAGGCGTACTCGATGCCTATTGGCATGCCCTGAATGCCGACAATCGGGTCTCGATTGCGGTCAAACGGATTGCTCGGGATGGTTCGAGTCGTATTATGGTGCGCAATCGCTTTGAGGCTTGATCCATAAATGCTCAGGAGGCGTGCAGGCAGACCGGAGGTCCCAAACGGCTGTCCCTTTGCCCAGGCACGACTGTGGAGGAGAAACAAGCTTATCTATGCTTTCTGTCCCTCCTCTTCACCAGCCTCTACAGGCACTATGGGTCAGATAACTGAGCAACAGTTACACTTTACTCTTCCCTGCTTTTTTTGAAAGCCAATCCTGCACCTTTTTATTAATCGGTTCTAATGCCTCATTATTGGGTTGGAGCAAAGCGAGGGCACCCTCTAGCTCCTCAAGGCCCTTCTCAGTACGCCCAATGACAGGGCCTTGCTGGGTCTGGGTAATGTCAACATCCTCCAGTTGGGTAAGATCCATCTCAGCATCCCCAAAGAGGACCCTCCAGGCCTTTTCACGGTTCGAGTTGGCAGTCTCAAGCTCTCTCTTGAGGTAGCCCATGTCCTTGAAGCTGGCCGCTAGAGCATTCTCCAGACTATCTCCATTTTCTCTCATATATTTTTCAAAGCTCGTAATATGCTGATGGGCTTGGCGTAGTTGCTCCTCAAGCTGATTTCGAGTCTTTTCTAGCTTTGTAAGAGGTGCGCCTGAATCTTGCTGTGAATCTTTTGCTCGATATTTATCGCCAGAATTTCCATTGGACGCAGGATTTCTTTGTCTAAATTCCTTTTTACTTATATATACTCTATCTGAATCTAAAGCAGCTTTATTGTTTTCTAATAACTGCTTTGAAGACCTTAAAAGGGACTCACTGATCATTTCTGGGCGCAAGTGTTCTTCATATCCCTCTTCCGTGTATTGCCTGAGCTTAACATATCTTAGTAGAATGTCCCTACAGAGATCGGAGTTCTCTGCCACACGCCCAAAGTATTGGGCCTGATGCAGAGCCTCTTCAGCCACTTCCATAGAATTACCAAACCCCCCCTTGTGTATGGTACGCTTATAAAGATCAGAATCCCCTTCTGGTATGTTATACGTATTCAACTTCTTTTTCAATCCCTCTCCTCCTGTTATTTTCCATAAGTCAACATTTGTTAGATTAAACATTGTTGGATTTAGCGAATCTACATTAAAATTTGCTACCTCAACCGTTATCTTACCACCAAATTCCCTTTTTATACCAGGAAATTCGTACTGTATGTCCTGTATTTTCTGTGCCATTGGATTTTCACTGAGTTCTGCGTTAGCATCTCTAAGACCTTTGGCAAATTTCTCTGGATCACGTCTCATATATAGTTGCTTCCTCTGTTGTATCTCCTTGGCTTTATCGTTGTAAGCCTCAGCAGCTAAAAAGCTAGAAATGAAATTTTCCATGTCCTGAGTCAAATTATCAGGGCTTATCTGTCTGATCAGACTCTCAGCATTCGTTATGTCATTGTCAGGTAGTGTGTTTTCCGCAAGGTTCTGCCTCTTTTCACTAGAAGAGGATAGCCAGTTTATACCCTTCTTGTCGAAGTATCCATTCCTCTTTAGGCTATTTATAGCACCCTCAGTTAATTTATCTATAAATTTTTCTTCTGCTTTTGATGTGGCTGGCTGATTCATTGACTGCTTGCTATCGGTGTTAAGCAATTGCTCAGCTCTACGGCGAATGACGTCTTCCTTCTCTTTAATTCCATCTGTTTTATTTGTTGGCTTAAAAATTTTATCTAGCACCATTATCTAATCTCCTTCTTTAGCTATGTTTTCTTTTCATAAGTGTACATACATTTGAACGGAATAGCTCCCCAGAACAGGAACCACCCACGCATAAAAAGTTCATTACTGTTCCAATAGACATTTGTTAGCATTTTTCATGGATATTATCTATGATAGCCCTCAAAAGAGTTTACGTATCTCCATAGCTCTTGCTCATCTCGCTCAACTAGAGAGTCCTTCAGAAAATTTTAACTCTTCGTTGTTCTGCCCTCTTTTTCAGCCGAGACAATGCAATGACTCGTCAACGTACTCACTCATAGCAACCAAGCGTTTGCAAGCCCAGGGTAGCTCTGGTGCATCCCTCTCTTGAGCCCTCATCGCAAGTATAAGCTAAGAGAAGGGCTTTTTTCAAGGACAAACAGAAGACATCTAAGCGACATCTCAACGACCAATTGGCGAGGAATAGGGGTCATGATCAGGTCTCCTGATCTGCAAAGGCGTGACTACTCAGGACTCACTGGACTCTCATGCGATTTATCACCAAGGTAAGGGCTCAATTTATTGTCCCCGTTGCTTTCCACGGATTTTCATGTGCCTCAAAGCACGTGGTGTTCATGGGCAGTGCAGATATTTTGCAGCGCAGGCTGTATTACGCCAATGGGGGAATGTACAATTCATTACGAGAAAAGTGCATTAAAAAGTATACAGTATGCCATAGCTATGGTATAATCTATCAAGGCAGATATCTGAAACAACAATAGAGAGGTAGTGCGATGGCAACAGATCAGCTCATGCACTTTATCGAAGAGCGTGAGGAACAACTTTCCGATGAAGATCTGCAAAAAGCCTACAAACGGATAGAGCAAATCTTAGATACCCGAAAATGGGATGCCATCTGGAAAAGGCCAGAAGCAATTGCACTCGCAAAAAAGCTTGCAGAAGAGGCAGAAGAGGATGAATTAGAAGATAGCGGATTCGACTGTTTATGAAGAATAAGATAGGATACATTTTGCTATGCATGCTCATTCCAAGGCTATAAGAAACTTTGAAGCTCATATCCAACACAACCCCTATCCCGGGCGAGGCCTAGTTGTTGGGCGCTCATCTGTTGAGGATGCCTGGCTCATTATTTACTGGATTATGGGCCGCAGCACATCGAGTCGCAACCGTCGATTTGTAGCGGCGGGTACGACGCTGAGGACCGAGCCTATCGATACCAGTCAGATGGAGCATCCTGAATTGCTGATCTACGAAGCTATGCTTGAGCCTCCCTCTCTCTATCTGGTGAGCAATGGAGATCAGACGCGTACGATTTATGACGCTCTACAAGCTGGTGGTACATTCGATTCTGCTCTGGCAACACGGGAGCGTGAGCCGGATGCTCCTCACTACACACCACGTATCAGCGCTATGCTCGACCTGCAACCATATCCTGGCAACCTTACGCTCAGTATCCTGAAGGCTAATCTCGCTAATCCTGAGCTTACCGATCGCATTACCTATCGCCCTGCAACACCGCCCCAGGGCTTCGGCTTCGGCCTTACAACCTATAGTGGCAATGGCGATCCGCTACCCAGCTTCAGCGGCGATCCTCTCTTGCTGCCACTGAATGGGAATGCGGAAAGCGTACTCGATATTTATTGGCATGCCCTGAATGCCGACAATCGAGTCTCAATTGCAATCAAGCGGATTGCTCGGGATGGTTCGAGTCGGATTGTGGTGTGCAATCGCTTTGAGGCTTGAGGCTTGATGTGCTCCATGGACGAGAGACTTGTGTGCTTGGTTGGCCCTCTCGCCTCGTTCCTTGAAGCTAATCAAAAAGGGATGAGGAAGGTAACTATTCGGGAGTCCTCTTCATACCCCACCTCAAGCAGTTCGGTCTATCATTCTGACGGCTTGTCTTGTATTGCATAATAATGCCCACTCGCCAGACTATAGTGGTTTCGGAGCACAGCGTACGGTGGTTTGTTGGGATCTCCTGAGGTCTGCTCGAAACATAGGATTTTCCCGTCACGGTACTCATACCAAAGAATAGCACGGTCAGGCTCGAGTATGTACACCTCACCTCCTTTAATAGGATCGGTCACCCGCGTAGACCTCAGGTAATCGAGGAGGATCTGCCCCGCATCGCCTCCTAGATTTAGCTGATCCCATCTCGCCACATTAGGATTTTCTATATCGTATATCTCCTCCTGAGCAAGTTGATGCTCCACCCCATCAAGCCTTGCTCCCTCTCCTTGCTTTCTAAGATCTTGCATTTGCTTTTTATGCTTCTTGACTTCCTTTTGATAACGTTTTGTTTTCTCGCCATATTCTGTTACCACATAACTTCTTGCCTCGCCGACGTGCTTTTCTATCAATTCCGGTGACCAGTCGGGATGGGCCCCCGTCAAGAGGGAACGAGGCAAACAATCATTCCCCTCACCGGAGACCCCAATAACCTTTCGGTCCTTGATCTGTTTGGGGATACCATCCACGGGGATACCATCCTTGAATAGGCTATGAATATACTTGAACCCTGCAATAGCCCGTATAAGGCCTTCGTAGTCTTGTACTATGCTGTCAGCTTCGTAGGCTTGACGATTGGAACCACCAGATACTATGTCGCTTACTGCAGTAGTACTATCAAGGAATTGACTGAGTCGAGAGTGACCTAGAAGCTCTCGAAGCTCCTCATAGCTCTTCTCGAAGTTATCTTTGTTTACCCCTAGCTTCTTCTCCATAGCAGTCTTTACCCAACTCTCACCAAGTTCAAACCGCTCTGTAAAGCTCGAAGCCCATTCATAGAGAGTCCTAGCTGTCTCTCCCTCTTTTTCAAGGCTTCTTCGAAACTGCTCTGGACTTTTCTCGGCAGCCTCTCTAAAGGTCTTGTTAATCTCACGAATGGTATCGAGGGAGCCCTCTCGCTTGCCAGAATTTATCTCCTGAGCCAAAGTATAGTGCTTCCCGAAATCTCCTTCCAGATGTTTCGCAAAGCTTTCTATATTATCTTGCTGCTCCTGTTTCTGATATACAGAAAGGTATCGATCCATTACGGCTTTTTCAATCGCAATCTTTCTTTTAGTTGGATCATCTGAAAAAAGCGCTCTTGATTCTTCAATCTCTCGCAATCGGTTATTAATATGGTTTAACTTCGAGCTATCTAGTGTAAGTGTTTCAAGGGCCTTTACCATCCCATCTAAATCTGGTGAATCACTTTTTTTAAGGAGCCCTGGAACAGTATCTTGTAGGTAAGGTCCAAGGCTTGTAACTCCCTGATTAAATCGCTGCTTTTCATTTCTGCCTAGTCTGCTCATCGCATAGTCATTACCTTGATACTCCTTAGCTGTGCCTAAGATCTCTTGACCTGCCTGCACCAGACCCTCAAGCTTTGATCGAAGCGTATCCGGATTCCGCTTCACAAATTCTCTAAAACGTTGGTTAACCAGACGCAAGCTCTCGAGGTGCTGTGTATGATCTACATCTATTGCATCAGTCATTCGGAAGGTATTTCCCAACTCTTCGTTGCCAGATCGCTCCCTTTCGTCACGCAATATAGTAAGATACAACTTATACACGGCTTTTTCACGCTCAATGGCTGCTGTCCTTTCTGGGCCTCTAACTTTCTCCTTCTCTTTGATTTCTTCCTCTTTTTTCATCTCTGTCCATACTTTACTTACAATTTTATACCTATCTTCTAAAGTTTTATATTCATCCATAACATCGTTATAGAACTTTTTTGCATTAAAGTACTTTTTGCCTTTAGCAAAAACTTCATGGTACACTAGCAAATTATTTCCTTCAACTTTCTCATAGGCTTCACAGAACTTCTTTACAGTTGTTTTTCCATTGAATGCTTCATTAAACTCTAGCTCACGATTTGTCCTCTTCAAGTGTTCATAACACATACAGATAACTTTCAACTTTAAACCAGCATAGTACAGATGTAATGAAAATTCTTTAATTTCTTCTTCTGTAATTTTGTAATCCTTTTTTTGTTGTAATGCCAATTCATGCCTATCTCTTGCATTTGCAAGTTTATTACCTTTTTCCTTACCAAAATCCTTAATATATTTGTCGCGCTTTGATTTAGATTGGCACAATCGTTTGAGGAAGCATGTTTTCCCTTCAGGCTGTGATGGTTTAACTTCCTTTGACACATGCATCATGTCCATTGTCTAATCTCCTTCTTTAGTTATACTTTCTTTTTAGAGTTATACATACTTCTGAATGGAAAAGTTCCCTATGACGGGAACTACCCATCCATAAAAAGTTCATTACTGTTCCAATCGAAATTCTCTAGCGCTCTTACATCTAGATACTACCAACGATATCTCTCGTCAAGAGACCCTACGCCACTCCACAGCTTTTGCAAAGGTAGCCATGAGCAGTGAGCAAGGTGAGCACGAGAACGGCCTGATCCATAAATGCTCAGGAGGCGTGCAGGCAGACCGGAGGTCCCAAACGGCTGTCCCTTTGCCCAGGCGCGACTGTGGAGGAGAAACAAGCTTATCTATGCTTTCTGTCCCTCCTCTTCACCAGCCTCTACAGGCACTATGGGTCAGATACCTGAGCAACAGTTACATTCTCAGCTTCCCTTGCGCTTTTGAAAGCCTATTCTGCACTTCATCATCAATCAATTTTAATGTCTTATTACTGGATTGGAGCAAATTGAGGGCATTTTCTAGGTCCCTAACGCCCTTCCCAGTATCCTTAATGACAGGGCCTCCCGCGGTCTGGGTAATGCCATCATTCTCCAGTTGGGCAAAATCCACCGTAGCCTTCCTAAAGAGGACCTTCCGGCCGTCCTTATAGTTCGAGAAGGCAGTCTCAAGCTCTCTATCGAGGTCGTTCATGTTCTTGGAGTCAGCAGCTAGAGCACTCCGCAGAACACCTTCATTTTGACTTTTATATCCATTAAAGTTCCCAATATACTGATAGGTCTGGCGTAACTGCTCCATAAGCTGCGTTCGAGTATCTTTTAGCTTTTTTTGCTCGGAATGTGTATAGATTTCTCGAAGGGTTAAGTGAATATCTCGGGCATCTTGGTTTTTTAGTAAAGGCTCACCTTCAACATCTCGGCAAATCTGTGAGAATGTATGCTTATCTATTCCTACATCCAGTGCTAGATCATTCACATTATAACCAGAACTCCGTAACTTTTGAAGGATATTACAAGACTCTTGCATTAAACTTAATGTAGCAGCTGCATCTATATCTTCTTTTGTGAGTGACTGTAAAATCGTAGCATCAGAGGTTGATTGTCCTTGCAATAGATTTTGTGCTTCTTTAGCATGCTCCTCAGTAGTCTTCTTTCTAAGTTCCTCTTTACTTGGAACACTTTCCCGACCTGAAGCTTTTAGAGCAGCTTCATTCTTTGCTGATAACTGCTTTGAATCCTCTACAAGGCTACCCTTGGTCCTATCTAGGTCTATGCGAAGTTGCTTTGTCTCACCCTGCTGCATGTAATACTTGAGATTAACATAATTTTTTAGAATTCGCTTACAGAGATCGGAGTTCTCTGCCACAATCCCCAAGTATTGGGCCTCATGCAGAGCATCTTCACCCTTTTGCATAGAATCCTTAACTTCATCCCCACGTTTGTAAAATCTTTCCCAGTCCTTTTCCCAGTTTACGTTTCCTTTTATTTTCCATAAGTCAATATCTGATAGGTCAAGCCCTCGTAGTTCTAGCCGATCTACATCAAATTTTTCTGGGTCAACATTCACCCCCATGTACTTTGAATTTGTTATACCCAAAAATCCGTTCTGTACTTCTCGATCCGCTACGAATTCGTCTGTAACAGCTTTGAGGCCACGATTGAATTGTTCCGGTTCACGTCTTATATAGCGTTGATTAGCCTTTTCATTGTAATACCTAACTTTTACAACAAGTTTTATAAAGGCTTGCTCTTCTTTTTCGAGTCGACGAACGTCGCCATCTACTCGCTCCATCATCTCTTTGATACGATCTTCAGCCTTGCGCATGATATCTCTAGATGGCTTGTTTTCATCTTTGATGCCACTAAAGTGCAGCTCATTCGTCCTTGCGACGAGTCCATGCTTCTCTAGGCTTCGTATAACACCTTCAGTTATTTCATCCAGAAATTGGCTGTTTGCTCCTGATTTGTCTGCTGGTGGTATGGCTGGCTGCCCCTCTGGCTGCCTGCTATCGATCTTAAGAAATCGGCCAGCTTGATGGCGAATGGTGCGTTCCTTCTTTTCAATTATATCTTTTTCACTTGATGGCTTAAAAAAATTTTCTATCCCCATTGTCTAATCTCCTTCTTTAGTTATGTTTTTTTTCATAAGTGTGCATACATTTGAACGGAATAGCTCCCCAGAACAGGAACCACCCATCCATAAAAAGTTCATTACTGTTCCAATCGAAATTCTCTAGCGCTCTTACCTCTAGATGCTACCAACGATACCTCTCGTTAAGAGACCCTACGCCACTCCACAGCTTTTGCAAAGGTAGCCATGAGCAGTGAGCGAGGTGAGCACAAGAGGGGCCTGATCTAGAACTGCTCGGCAGATGTGCAGGGGAGAGGCTATTCCCCTGCAGGACAGCGGGACACGCTTGTGAGGACAAGCGTGTCCCGCTTCCTGCCTCTCCCCTTTTTAGAAGCCTATTCTGCACTATCTCGTCAAGCGGACCTAATCCCAAGTCAATGGAGAGTCGAAGCTGCTATCACCTCTGCTAGCTTTTAGGCCCAGATTTGTTGTCCGGTGCTTTACCTGTTTTCTTCAGTTTTTCAAGGATGCTCCCCGTGTGCTCCTCTTCAACCATCTCTCTCACCTGACTATAATCTTCGCCATTGATGGGTTCGCCACGCGTCTCACTAGTAAACTTATTGCGGGTCTCCTTGTGAGATGGCTCGTAGCGAGAATTTATGCTTACGCCGCTGTCATTGGGAAATTTCGTTAGTTTATGCTCACTTGCCGGAGTGCCAGCTTCATGGGAACCCTTACTCGCTTCCTCCAGTTTTGCAACCATGCTATTCAACTCTCTACGAGTTTTTTCATAACCTTCGATGGATACCTTTTCTCCTGCGAGGTCATTTGCCAAGTAGTCGTGCAACTCCTGGCGTGCCTCTCGGTACGCCTTTGGATCTACGCCTGCTTCCTTCAGATCATCAGCGCTTTTGTGCTCTATGTGCATGGCTCTTTGTATGGTTTCAACCCCCCTTTTCTGTTGGCTCAGATCTAGGTTGCCATCTGCAGAAACATCTTTTCTTTCCGGTCTTTCGAGCGAACGATCAGAGTCATCTGGTCTCTGACGATCAGGGTTAACTAAGTTACGATTTTGGAAAGCCTTCGTAAATCCCCAGTCGTGATCCTTGCTGGACTGTGGGTTCTCTTTCAATAATTCACCTAATCTACGCTTCTTACTATTATTATCATGTTGATGTATATTCTCCTTATTATCTGGATCTACCTCAAAAGCGCCACTCCTGGTTCGCTTTCTGGAAACAGATTCCAATGGTCCATTTGTTATGTCACTTAGGGGTCCTGATACAGGCCTCGTGAAGTCTTTTGGTTTAAACTTCTTCTTAGGAGGTTCTACATTCTCCTTATTCTCCTTATTCTCCTTATCCCCCTGCATCTTCCTCTTCCTTTGGAGAAGATCTTCTTCATTTTGAGAAGAGCCTTTACTACTCTCAAAACCCCTAGATTGATTACTAGGTTTAAACATATCTCTCTAAGCTCCTTTCATGTCATGTTTTTCTTTCATAGTTATATATACTTTTGAACGGAATGGCTCCTCATAAGAGGGACCACCCATACATAAAAAGTTCATCGCTGCTACGATAGAGATTTTAGCATTCTCATGCTGGTAGTCTGTTGACTACGGATAGGTCGTCTTTTAGCTCTGATGAACTACTATTAAGTATAGCTAGGAGATGCACGCTTTTCAATGCCAAGCTATTGACAAGTAGAGGACATCTTTGTGAGGAGTTGAAGCCCCCACCCAACCCCAGCGGACGCGATAAAATCGGGTCCGTGGGGTGGGGCAGCGGCTAATGCGCCTCGCAGCCTAATACGGGATGTGGCCTAATGCGCGTGCGAGTGCGGGTGGCTATGGGTTATGGGCCAATTGCAGGACAAGTTCTGCTAGCGTGCGTACGCCGACGCCTGCTCCACCTTTTTCCTGGTAGGGCTTCTTGCTATCGAGATAGCTTGTTCCTGCAATATCCAGGTGAGCCCATTTTGCATCGCCTATAAAGTGTTCCAGGATTTTAGCGGCTGTCACGGATGAGGCAGCCCTTCCGCCTGTTTGTTTGATGTCGGCGATATCGCTCTTAATCTGCTCGTTGTATTCATCATCCAGGGGCATTGGCCAGTATTTTTCGCCTGCGAGACGGCCAGCGGCGATAATTTCGCTGGTTAAGCATTCGTCGTTGCAGAATAGGCCAACCATGGTAGAGCCGAGGGCTATTACAATGCCACCAGTGAGGGTTGCTACATCAATGATGGGTGATAAGCCTTCGCGTGCTGCGTACGACAATGCATCGGCAAGGATGAGCCGACCTTCGGCATCGGTATTAACAATCTCGATGGTTTTGCCATTCATGATGCGCAGGATGTCTCCAGGATGGTATGCTGTTCCGCTGACCATATTTTCGCAGGTCGGGATCAGGGCTGTTACGTTGATGGGTGGCTGCAATTTGGCGATTGCTTGCATGGCACCAATGACTGCAGCTGCACCGCCCATATCGCCCTTCATGGCGTCCATATGTTCGGCTGGCTTGATGGAGATGCCCCCGGTATCAAAGGTGATTCCCTTTCCTACCAATGCCATGCCTTTCCCACTGTCTGGAGCACCGTGGTAGCGCAGTATGATGAATTGTGGTGGTTCGGCACTTCCTTGCGACACACCAAGCAATCCACCCATACTCAGTTCCGCAATCTTTGCTTTATTCCATACTTCGCATTCCAGACCGACCTCTTTTGCCATCGTGCTAGCGCGGTTGGCCAGTTCACTGGGTGTTAAGACATTGGGTGGCTCATTGATCAGGTCGCGAGCCAAATTAGTTGCCCCTGCCAGAATCCGAGCTTTGTGAATGGCTTGCTCAAACTCTACTTTATTTGCCTCTTCAGCTAGCAGCTTGATGTGCGAGATCCCTTTGCCATTACTATTATTCTCAGCCTGCTGATAGATGCGGAAGGTGTAGAGTCCTAGAAGCGCGCCTTCTAGCTGGGCCTGGATTTCCTGCGCTGCGCCAAGGCGATCACTATGCACATCGATTGCTAGAACGATCTGGTGAGCCCCAGTATTTTGTAAATGGCGTGCTGCAGTGGCACTGGCGCGTCGCACCGTCTGTGAGTCAATTTTCTGCAGATCTCCCAGCCCGACTACGATGATACGTGTTGCAGCCAACCGCTCCATGGGATGTATTATCAGGATCTCACCCGGGTTGCCTTTAAATTCTCCATCTGTACAACGTTCATGAATCAGTCCACCCAGTAATCCATCCACGGTGGTAGCTGTTTTCGCGAGAAGGACCTCTTGTCCGACTCCTTTACGTGCTGCTGCAACAATCAGTGCGTCGCATGAAAGATTGCGTATAGCTTGTGTTGTTATCTGTACATCCATTTGACATTCTCCCCCTTTGTCAGAAAGGCAGGGATCTCCTCCCTTAAAATGAGTGTCTATTGGGTGCTCATTCTACGAGGAAAGGAGTAGAATGTCAATGACCTGACTGCAAAGCTGGGCAGTTCTAGCTGTAAAAAGAGACGAATATGAACTGCTGCAGAAGTTTTTCTACAGCAATTCACAAACAATTTACTCAGGAGATGGCGTCGCCACTCTCTGCCCTGGCTCCAACACCCTTGCGCAGCATAGGAACCTTGTCCAGCTCCTCCCATGGAGCGTCGATGTCAGTACGGCCAAAGTGGCCAAAGGCCGCTGTCGGCTGATAGATCGGACGGCGCAGATTCAGCGATTGGATGATACCAGCTGGACGCAGATCAAAGTGCTCGTTGATGAGACGGATAATCTCCTGATCAGAGGCTTTGCCAGTCCCAAATGTCTCAACGAAGAGCGATAGCGGCCGAGCAACTCCGATAGCATAGGAGATTTGCAGTTCCAGACGATCAGCCAGACCAGCTGCTACGACGTTCTTGGCGATGTGACGCGCAGCATAGGCAGCTGAACGGTCCACCTTTGTCGGATCTTTGCCGCTGAAAGCACCTCCACCATGACGAGCTACCCCGCCATAGGTATCGACGATAATTTTGCGGCCAGTCAGACCTGCATCGGCCATGGGACCGCCAGTGACAAAGCGACCAGTGGGATTGACAAAAATCTTTGTTGCACTATCAAGCAGATGTTCAGGAATAACAGGTTTAATAATATGATCAATCACATCCTGGCGGATTTGTTCACGATCAACGTAGTCAGCATGCTGTGTGGAAATAACAATGGTATCTACACGTACAGGAACTCCTTGCTCGTACTGAACGGTCACTTGACTCTTACCGTCCGGGCGTAGATAGGTCATTGGCCCATTCCCACCCCATGACTTGCGGCGTACTAGAGAAAGCTGGCGGGTCAATTTATGAGCCAGGCTGATAGACATTGGCATATATTCTCGCGTCTCGTTGCAAGCAAAACCAATCATCATACCCTGGTCACCAGCACCAATTTGTTCCAGTTCATCGTCAGTCAGAGGAACCAGATCATCAATCCTGGTCTCCAGAGCACTGTTGACTCCCACAGCGATATCGGGCGACTGCTTGCCAATAGAGGTAACGATACCGCACGTACGATAATCAAAGCCATAGTCAGCGTTGATATAGCCAACCTGCTCAATAGTTTTCCTGACCACAGCTGGCATGTCGACCCAGGCGGAAGTTGTTATTTCACCAGCAACGAGCACCAGACCAGTTGTCGTTGCCGCTTCACAAGCGACGCGAGCCAAGGGATCCTGGATAAGAATCGCATCCAGAATGGCATCCGAAATCTGATCACACAGCTTATCTGGATGCCCTTCAGTCACCGACTCACTGGTAAAAAATGTCTTTGGACTGCGCATGAAACTACTCATTAGATAGAAGTATTCCTTTCTTCAAAACTTACTACTCAAATACCAGTTGGGCTAATCCACGCGACTTACCGTGTCACCTTTAGGTGATCGCCATCGGTTACGTCGCGATCTAGCGAATGGGGCCCGATTCACCGTGTGCCCTTTGGGTATCGCGCCCGCCGTAGCCCTAATAGAAATACAATTGTAGACAACTCTACAGTGAAAGTGTTTGGGAGAATATAGGGGGTTTTCAGGCAACAAAAAACCCCTGCATTTTCAGGGGCTGGGCGTCACCGCACATTCCCCTCATCTTGCGGAATGCAAAGATCCGCCGGAATTGGCACCCTTCCTATCCTGTCAGGATAAGTGGGTTGCCGGGCTTCATAGGGCCGTCTCCCTCCACCTCTCTTGATGAGAGTGATCTCACTCATATTCTATTGTGCTGGATATGTGCGACACAGCAGACCAAAGTGTACGCTGTATATTACCTATACAACACCACGTCTACTGCTACTTTTTATTGTACACGGCCGATAGGCCAAAAGTCAATTGCAGAGGAGGCGTTCTTTCCTACTCCCTTGACCTATATCTGCTCATACCGTATACTCCCTGTAATACAGCAGAAACAGGGAGTGTCTAGTCCATGGCGATACACGATGTCAACCGGCAAGACGCGAAGGAGAAGAAACATGAGTGCTTCCTTTGCATTCTCGATCCCCGAAAAAGTTCATGCTACAAAGCACAGCTTGAAGGTCGCATCGTCGCCGCTCACGAAGGCCAGTTCGAAGGGAAAAAAACTCCAGTTATTACCCTTGATACAGGTACCACGCGTCTCGAGATTCTCCTCGATCCTGATTACTACCGTAGTCTGGTCAGTGAACTTAAGGCCAGAGGAGATATTCTTGCACATTATAGCCTGACGTTACGTATCTATCATTTGCCAACTGCTCCTATTACCCTTGAGTCTAATGGCCGAACACGTTCTTACTATAAGACCTCTCCCTATACCCTTGCAGTCCTAGAGCCTGATATATTGTTCAATATCACCGACCTCAATCAGGCAGCATATTGCTCACGGCAGTACATACTCAACCGTCTGATCTCTTCAACAGCGTCTCCAGCCACTATTCGCGGAAATTTGGTACACTACTGCTTTAAAGAACTATTGAAAGCACACGATCGCGGAAATCTCAGTGTTGACGATAGTGAGCAGTCAGAAACTCCGCTGGCTGCACTTCATCGTCATCTGCAACAGGCCCTGGAACTCAATAGCATCGAGATGGCCCTTGCCAACGTCTCGTCCGATGCTATGCACGCTGAGGTGATACCCCATCTCGAAAGTTTGGCACAGTGGTATGAGAGTGAGCGTAATACCTTGTGGAATATACCGGAAACGTTTGTGGATACACAGAACGAAGAAAGTGCATTCTATTCAGGTAATAAGGTGCGTGCCGAGACATTTTTGCTCGCTCCTGAGATCGGCTTGCGCGGTCGCCTGGATCTCTTCTGGCAGCAATCCGGACAGCAACGTTTACTGGAACTCAAAACCGGTGGGGCCAGCGGCTCATTACCCAAACGTGACCATCGCTGGCAGGTCCTTGGCTACCACGCACTTTTGACTGTACGCCGCAACTCTCAGATGAAAAAGGCGCTCGCTACACTGCTCTACAGCGGCACGCCAGGAAGAGCTCAGGCCTTCGGCATTCCCGCCACTATTCGTGAGATTCAACGCGTCAATGAGACACGCAATATCCTCGTCCTCAGCCGGGTCACGGGCATACCATCAACTCCTCCAGGGACCTCGCGCTGCGGGAAATGTGCGATGCTTGAACATTGTCAGCACGTCTCTGCACTCCTTAAATGGCAACCACCGGAGCCCGATTCCCAAATCCTTGCCAGGCACTCACGCAGTGAATCATCGAATACCTCCGCTCTTACTCAAAGGAATGGCCGAGGCGTATTCCCTAGTACTCCTGAAGACCAAGAATTTTTCGCCAGATACCATGCGCTCCTACAGATGGAAGAACGTGCCAGCGAGCAACAACAGGCCCTTCTCTGGCAACTTCCCGTCACCGAGCGCATCGAACGCGGCACCGCCATCACTGGCCTACAGTTAGCAGGTCAGCCCACTGTCGATAAGGACGGTTGGAAACTCGTCTTCAGCTGCAATAACACTTCGGAACTGCGCGAGGGTGACGAGATTTTGCTCAGTAATGGGAACCCTATCAGCGGCGAAGTGGTGACTGGAACAATTATGTCCATCAGCTCTGAACAGGTCGCGGTCTGGACACGTGAACTAATTGAGCACCCGGTGCTGATCGATCGCTACGATAACGATCTGGTCCATGTTCGCACACTCCAGAACCTCCTTCGCTGGCAGCAAGCAACTGCTCACCAGCGCGACTTGGTGGCGGGGAGGGTTCGTCCGCGCTTCATCGACGAGTATGTACCGCCTCGGCCAGACTTCAATACAGAGCAGAATCTCGCCGTTGAGTGTGCCATGCAAATGCAAGACTATTTGCTTATCCATGGACCTCCAGGCACAGGCAAGACTAGCGTAATTGCAGAGATCGTTAAACGTCTGGTACAACAGGGACAGCGCGTCATGCTGGTAGCATTTACCAATCAGGCTGTCGACAATATGCTCAAACGGCTGGACAAAGAGGGATTCCACGACTACTTGCGTCTGGGCCACGAACGCAGTGTCGACGAGTCCATTCACCCACGGCTCCTAAAAGAGCTGACGGACGCGATTACCAAAGGTGACACCCCCAAAGGGGGCACGGCGGTAAATTGGGGCACAGCGGACACGATACCCAAAGGGCACACGGTAAATCGGGCCCCTAC
>Ga0207416_1000741_pt1 | contig 50459 bp, 51 predicted proteins | sample PaiPotPPM11metaG_FD_184107 | JGI IMG/M metagenome (GOLD analysis project Ga0207416, IMG submission 184107) | Iron sulfur acid spring bacterial and archeal communities from Banff, Canada, to study Microbial Dark Matter (Phase II) - Paint Pots PPM... ... | reverse complement strand
CGCCTTTCGCGACGGCGGTCGTGACCTTTGCGATGTTGCGCACCTGACTGGTCAAGTTACCGGCCATGGAGTTAACGCTGTCAACGAGGTCCTTCCAGGTTCCCGCGGCGCCTTGTACCTGCGCCTGGCCGCCGAGCTTGCCTTCAGATCCAACTTCACGAGCAACACGCGTGACTTCCGAGGCGAACCCATTGAGCTGGTCGACCATGGTGTTGATCGTGCCTTTAAGCTCGAGGATCTCGCCGCGCACGTCGACCGTGATCTTTTTGGAAAGATCGCCGTTAGCGACAGCGGTCGTCACGTCGGCGATGTTGCGTACTTGGTTCGTGAGGTTGCCGGCCATATGATTGACGCTGTCGGTGAGGTCCTTCCACGTCCCACCGACGCCGGGCACCAATGCCTGTCCACCGAGCTTGCCTTCAGATCCGACTTCGCGCGCAACGCGCGTGACTTCGGATGCAAAACCATTGAGCTGATCGACCATCGTATTGATCGTGTCTTTAAGTTGAAGAATTTCGCCTTTAGCCTCGACGGTAATTTTCTTTGAAAGGTTGCCGAGCGCGACCGCGGTCGTGACTTCGGCGATATTGCGCACTTGGCTCGTAAGATTGCGCGCCATCGAGTTTACGCTGTCCGTTAAGTCTTTCCAGGTACCTGCGACCGCTGGCACCTCAGCCTGCCCGCCTAATTTGCCTTCAGATCCGACTTCGCGCGCTACGCGCGTCACCTCGGAGGCGAAATCGTTGAGCTGATCGACCATCTTATTCACGATCTTGCTGGAACGCAGGAACTCGCCTTTGAGCTGCCGCCCTTCGGTCTCAAGCGCCATGCGCTGCGACAAGTCGCCTTTGGCAACAGCACCGAGGACGCGACCGACCTCCGCAATCGGCTGAGTAAGATCCGTGATGAGCGCGTTGAGTGATTGGACGAGCGTTGCCCAAGAGCCCGGCATCGCGCCAGTCGACGCGCGCTGCGTGATACGGCCGTCTCGGCCGACCACAGCGCTAATCCGTTCAAACTCTCGAACCGTCTTCTGATTCAACTCCACCATGTCGTTGAACGCAACGGCGATCTCACCACTTATGCCGGGCGCATCCACTGGAAGCTTTACAGAAAAATTGCCCTTGGCCACCGCCCGCAGGGCATTGAGCAGGCGTCGCTGCTGGCGAGCGTCTGCCAGCGCACGTGGGGCGCCGTTGCTTGCTGATTCGTCCGTTGTCGTCGCTATTGCCATAAAATTCTCCATGCCTCGGAGCGGAACTCCGCGTCGGACCAAAAGCTTAAATTCAGAGTTCTCTGCGCACCACCGAAGGCCAGTCCAAGCGTGGGCTTGCTCGCTTGGAAGCGCGCTTCAAGGTGGGTCGCAGAACATTCATAAACATCATCGGCAATGAATTCTGGTGGTTCAGATGCGTCTCTGCGTCTCTTAGCCGATGCGAGCAAAGCGCTCGCATCATCTTTTGATCTTTCAACGACCCTGCCGCTCGTGGCAAAATCAATTGCCGCGCACGTGGCAGACGGCTGCGTCATTGACGTCCTTGACGATGACGGTCAGCACCGTGTGATGGCGGTCACGCATCGCGATCCGGACGCAGAGCGGCGTCTGTTGGCAAGCGCGCCGGCCGAAGCCGCGGAGAGCGATTGGCCCAACGATCAAGAGGTAGGAGTTCGCACAGATCTCCCGCTCCGAGTGCGCGGCCGGCAAATTGGCACGATTATTCTCCTGGGCGCGCGAGGCCGCGTAGGTACTGACAGCGAGGCACTGGCCGACCTCGCGACACGAGTCTCTCTCAGTGTCGATAATACCCGCCTATACGAGCGGGAACGACGGCTCGCCCAGATTTTGCAGACGGCGCTTTTACCGACGACGCTGCCGCAGAGCCCAGGACGCGCGTACCATGCCGCCTATGTGCCCGCAAGTAATGAAGCTGAGGTAGGAGGCGATTGGTACGACGCGTTCCCGCTGGCTGACGGCAGTATCGCACTCTCCATTGGCGATGTTGCGGGCCATGGTTTGGATGCCGCCGTCATCATGGGCGAGGTCCGCCAAACCTTCCGCGTCGCAGCCATGTATATGCGCGACCCGTCGGCGGTACTTGACCTTGCGAACCAGTTACTACTGGTGCGACACGAACCGATCATGGTTACGGCGATCTTTGGGATTTATGACGGGAAAACGTTTACCTATGGATCGGCAGGGCATCCCCCACCCATCCTCTGCACGGAAAACGGCAACGTTGACCGTCTGCCCACAGATGGGCTTCCGCTCGGAATAGAACCCAATTCCACCCGGCGTGCGTGGACGATTACGATACCTCCGAGTTCTTTGCTCGTGCTCTATACCGACGGACTCATTGAATTCACGCGCGATGTAACCGAAGGAGAAACGCTCCTGGCGCAAGCCATTGCGGATGAAGTCAAATCCCGGTCAGGCAATCCCGCTCTCTCGATTCGGAAGAAAATACTCGACGGCCGTCAGAGCAGCGACGATGTCGCAATTTTGACGCTCTCTGTCGGCGATTGCGTTGTTAAGGAACTCGACATTACATATTCCGCAGTCCCCCTCGCCGCCTCGCTCGTGCGCCAGTCAATCGGTAGGCTTGCGCAAGGGGTCGACCTGAACCCGGATCAGACGTTTTCTCTCCAAGTTGCCGTCGGCGAGGCGGTCAGCAACGTCATCGAGCACGCATATTTGCAGACTCCCGGTTCCTTCAACGTTCGGATCAACAAAGACAAAGATCAGCTCCACGTACGGATTGAAGATGAAGGCAGATGGCGTCCGGCTCGTCAAGACGGCCGGGGGTACGGATTGTCGATTATTCGAAGCTTGATGAATAATGTTGAGGTAAATCTGAGCAGTGGAGGAACCACCTTGACCTTCACCCACGATCCGCGAACCCGTCGCAAGAAGCGCGTTGATGCTGCGCGACGTTGACGGCATTCCTGTGGTCGAGATCCAAGGTGAGATCGATCTTTTTAGCGTGCAACGCTTGGATGCAGAGTTGCAATCGGCGGCTGCCAAGGATGTTGGCGCCGTCATCGTCTCGCTAGCGGACACCGTTTACTTCGACAGCGCGGTGATTCACCGGCTGCTCACGTTCCGCCGGCAGATGTCAGTGATCCGTCAAAATTTCTACCTGGTGCAGCCGCGACTTGAGGCTGGACAGCGACTTCTGCTAATTACCGGGTTGACCAGCAAGAACGACCGCTGTGCGTCGCTTGAGGAGGCCCTTGCGCTTGCATCTCAGGTACGTTTCGATCGCCAGCGAACCTAAGGCTCATCGTCGACGGGTCTAATTTCAGTGCTCTTTCATGTTGGACGGGTATGGTTTCTCTGATGACACTCTTTTTGAAGTTCTGTCTCGTGGGCTGCGCGCTTGCGCTGCTGGGTGTCAGCCAAATCGGCCACACTGCTGCTCAGATTGACACGACCCACTCACAAATGACGGTCTTTGTCTATAAGGAGGGCATTTTTGCATTCGCAGCTGACAACCATGAGGTGACTGCGCCGATCTCTTCCGGATCGTTTGACGACGCCACGAAGATCATCGACATGAAAGTCGACACCACAAAAATGCAAGTCCAAGATCCTTCTAGCCGGCGCGATAAAGTTCAGGCGAACATGGTGGGACCCGAGGTTCTCGACGTGACCAAGTATCCTGACATTACGTTTCATTCGACCACGATTGATACCAGCAACGCTGCGTACTGGACAGTGCACGGAGATCTCACGCTGCACGGCCAGACCCATCCCATCGTCTTTGAGGTGTTGAGAAAGAATGCCGGACACTTTACGGGTTCGGCGATGGTACGCCAAACGGCGTTTGGGATCACGCCCATCAAGATCGCTGGCGGCACCGTGCGTGTCAAAGACGATGTGAAAGTCGTGTTCGACATCGTTCTTAAATAGTTTAGAGGGTGGGAAGTTCCTTTGGATCGCGGTCACGCGGAAAGACTTCATCAATTCGCTCGATCTCGCTGGAAGTAAGTCGTAGATCTCCGGCGGCAGCGTTTTCGGCTGCGTGATCTGGATTGGATGCCTTCGGAATAGCAAAGACCGACTTGCTTCTCAGCAAGAATGCAAGCGCGACCTGTCGGGGAGTTGCTTTGTGAGCGGCGGCGATCTCATGGAGAACGCGGCCTCGCTTCGTGCGCTCTGTTGGAAAACGGCCGTGTCCGAACGGACTGTACGCCACGATGGCGACCCCGTGTTCTTCACACCAGGGCAGCACGGCGTGCTCGACAGCCCGCTCTGCGACATTGTACAAAACCTGGTTACAGGCGAAGTTGGGGGCGATGTTCCACGCCTCCTCGAGATCTGAAACGTCGAAGTTGCTCACGCCCCACGAAAGAATTTTGCCGTCGCGCACAAGTTGTTCGAATGCCGCAAACGTGTCGGTCAGCGCAAAGCGGCCTCGCCAATGCAAGAGATAGCAGTCGAGGCGGTCGGTGCTCAGGCGCTTCAGCGATTTTTCACATGCGGCGATCGTTCCCGTTCGCGAGGCATGCTCGGGAAGCACCTTGGAGACGACAAAGACCTCGTTGCGCCGGCCGGCGATCGCTTCTCCAACGAGCTCCTCCGTGCCGTACATCTCAGCTGTATCGATGTGGTTCATCCCCAGGTCGAGGCCCGCGCGCAACGCACGAATCGCAACTTTGCGCTCGACGTCATCCATATTCCACGTGCCTTGGCCGATAACCGGGACCACGCGTTTTGTTGAGCCGAAATTTCGCTTTTTCATTGCTAAGTTGCGAATATATAGGACGCCTGGAGCGTGTTCGCCTGGACGATCGAACTCTTGTCGCAATCCATCCGGCAGGCGAACGCCTAAAAATGCGGTAAAACCGCGACCATGTCTTTACGCGGTATGGCCGGTATTGTCACGGGTGCTGCCGGCGGCATCGGCCGCGCGACCGCAAAAGCGCTCGCTGCACAAAGCGCCAACCTTGTGCTCACCGATGTGTCGTCCTCGGAACTCGAGGCACTGGCAACCGAGCTGCGGGAGACCGGCGCAAACGTTCATCCTGTTGTCGCAGATATCAGCTATCGAGAGGACATTGATCGGATGGTCACCGCTGCGTTGCAAGCCTTTGGGCGCGTTGACATTTTGGCAAACATCGCCGGCGTGAGCACAAGTCCTTCATTGTGCGATGCGACCGACCAGGAGCTCGAACGTGTCGTGATGGTTAACCTGCTCGGTTGCGCGCGGACCATGCACGCTGTCCTTCCCATTATGAAGAACCAGCGCAGCGGATCGATCATCAACGTCGGATCGGTCGCGGGCGAAGCGGGCGTCATGGGCATTTACTCAGCCTCGAAGTTCGGCTTGCGTGGCTTGAGCGATTCCGTCCGCCGCGAAGTCCGCAGCTTTGGCATCAACGTTACGCTCATTGAGCCGGGGTTCGTTCGTACCTCGTTCAATGCGACAATGAAGGGCCGGCTGCCGGGACCGGAGATCGTCGCGGATGCAATTGTGAGCGCCATTCGAAGCCCGCGGCGCCGGCGCGTCGTGCCTGCTTCCTATTACCTGCCCATTTTTTTGCTGAACGCTTTTCCTGGTCTCACCGATCTGGTCTTCGGCCATGCACGTGTTCAGGATCGCTTGAATGAGGATGCCCGCGCGCTGCGCAGTGCAACGGCCAATGCAACCCGACCGCAAGAGTAAACTTGACCGTATTGCTCCCCTATGGATTCAGCCGCTGCGCTGGATGACATACATTAGCATCTATTGCTATTACCGAATAGCGTATCGCATTCGGAGCTGGGGCCGCCTGCCGCGAAGGCGCGGTCCGTCTTTGCTCGTTATCAACCATCAACACGACATCGAATCTGCGGTGGTGGTGGCAACATTGGGAATCAGTTCCCTCTCGTGGCGCTATCCGATTTTCACTGTCTCTTCCCGCCGCATGTGGGAACCGGGCTTCTTCGCACACCGCATAGCGTGGCTGCGCTTTGCCCTGCGCGGCGTAAATTTTGGATGGCTTTTCAGCTCGATCGGCATGCAACCCATCGAAAATGAGTTACACGCGCGAGCGCTATCGAGTCTAGCCTATACGCTGCAGTTTCTTTACGGCGACCTGCCGCTCACGACCGTTTTTCGTGAACACGCCCTGAAACGTTTTGCGCCGAGTTTCAAAATGCTGTCGGATGTTTCGAAATCTCCGCATCTGCCGGCCGCTCAATCGAAAGCGAGTCTTTCCGATCTCAACGAGCCCTACCGCACCGAAGTACTCGCCGCGACCCGTGCGCAACTCGACGCTGATCTCGCCCACTTTGAGACGTTAACTCGCGACGGCGCAACTATATTTTTGGCGCCTGAGGCCTTCTATACAGGCGACGGCAAGATGCAACGCTTGCGCGGCATATTGCCGAAGCTTGCACCGCTGTCGCGAATCTGGATCTGCGGCATCAGCTTCGATCCTTTCGTGGGCAGGCGCCTTTCCATGCTTTTTCGAGTCGACGCAGCCGTTGACGGCGTGCCGCTCGACATTCAATTGAAACGACTGAGGCCGGTAACTGTCTCGGCGCTCCTTGGAACGTGGCTCCACAGTGGTCCTGCGGCATTTTGCAGCGGCGACGCTGTTGGGGCGGTCGTGCGCCAGCTCAGCGACTTGCCGTCTCGGCTTTTTGTCGACCCGGAGCTGCGCGGCCGACTTGAGGTGCTCGTTCGCTCGGCGCTTCGCGGACTGGTGCGACTTGGGACGCTCAGAGCCGATGGAGATCGTTTTACGTTGACTGCGCAGCGCACGCACCCGCAGTTTCCTCAAACCTCTGATATAATCGCCTACCAGTTCAACTTCCACGCCGAGACGCTTGCCGGCGCACAATTTGCCGAAAGCCAGCAAAGCGCTTGACGATGCCCGAGCAACGCGACCGCAAAGGCGTCGTGGTGACGGGCGCGTCGAGCGGTATCGGCGAGGCAGCCGCGCTGGGTCTCGCGCACAAAGGCTTCGTCGTCTTTGCCGGCTTTCGTTCAGCAGCTGACGGTCAGAGGATGGCAGCCCTGCATGCAAATATCCAGCCCATTCGCCTCGACGTCACAGATAGCCAATCGGTTACAATTGCCTGCACACAGGTTCTCTCGAGCGGAGTGAGCTTGCACGGTCTCGTCAACAACGCCGGCATTGCCATCGGCGGACCTGTCGAGTTTCTGCCGATAGACGAATGGCGTCGTCTGTTCGATGTAAATGTCTTTGGCGCAGTCATGGCGACGCAAGCATTTCTTCCACACCTGAAAGCCCATCATGGGCGTATCGTCTTTATTGGATCCATATCCGGTCGCCTGGCCGCACCTTTCCTCGCACCATACAGCGCCTCCAAATTTGCGTTGCGAGCCATTGCCGATGCGCTACGCATGGAAGTAGCGCCGAGCGGAGTGTTGGTTTCGATCGTCGAGCCGGGCTCGGTGACAACGCCAATTTGGAGTAAGGGCCGACGCACACGACAGCAGATGGAGCAGGTGCTCGGCGCGCAAGGCGTTGCGCTCTATGGGAGCGATCTCGAAGAGCTCCTACGTGCGTCGGAGTTGCAGGAACGTGTCGGCATGCCAGTCGAGCGAGTTACGCAGGCTATCGTTCATGCGCTGACCGCTCGGCGGCCAAAGACGCACTACCTCGTGGGTTCTCGGCTGGCCAGCGCCGCATCCCACCTGCCCGCGACGCTGCGAGACAGATATGTTTTTGGACGTACCCGGCGACCGAATTAGGCACGCGCGAAACGTCAAAGCATGCGCTTGCAAGTTTCGGCGCGGGCTTGGGGCCACCGCTTGATTGACCGCCCCTCCCAACCACGTAACTTCTGCACCTCTTCTTGCGTTGTCTTTGTACGAGGGGGCTGTTGGCAATGAAGTTGTTTACAACGAAGATTGTGTTGTTCTTGCTCGCCGCGATTGTCATGTGCAGTGTCATGCCGGTCCATGCACAAACAGGCGAGAAGATTATTGCGATGGGGACGCAGATGCGCGGCATCATGACGCAATCGGTGAGCTCACAAAGTGCGCGCGTCGGGGACGTCTTTCTGCTGGATGTCGTGCAGCCATATCCGCAAAACAACTCAGAAGAGTTTGCAGGGGCAAAGGTTCGCGCTCACGTTGTTAGGGTGAGCCCCGCCAGCCAAGGCCGCGAGCCAAAACTTGAATTTGTTCTCGATAGAATTGCTCTTACCGACGGCGCGTGGGGAGCTATTACCGCGGCTCCTATTTCGGTGCAAACACGGCGCTCAAGCAATCTCGGCCATGCGGCTCTCACGACGGCAGGCGGGATGGTTGTCGGAAACATCATCGGAAAATGGCTCGGAACCAATAGCGGCGGCGCTATTGGAGCGGTCGCCGGCCTGCTCTACGGCATCAATCAAAAAAGAGACGTGATCGTGCCGGCTGGCTCGGAAGTGACGTTCCAACTTGAGCACCCCGTGACGCTTCGGACTTAGCGCAGAGAGATTTGGGAGTCTAGGTTTCGGGAGCCGGTAAATCGAAGCACCCGCCCATCTCAATGGCGAGTTTCATCTCGATTGCCGGCTTCTTTGTCATTGCCGTCACCCTTGTGACGTCGCATCCGTCATTCAACGAAGACGTCCTCCGTTTTCTTAACGAGCACTAGAAGAGCGAGGTTGGAGTGCCCCGTACGATATTGACTCATGTGAAGATCCCTTATATCATTTGCAGGGCAGCTTTGACATGGGTCATGCTGTCCTCGTCATTGCAGCCAGCATCCCCCGCTTCGTTGGGTGACGCATACGCAGCGCTCCACTATCGTACGATTGGACCCGCGATATCGGGCGGACGAGTGACGGCGACTGCCGGCAGCGATCGAGATCCGCAGTTGTACTATGTGGGCGGCGCGGATGGCGGCGTTTTCAAAAGCACGAACGGCGGTGCGTCGTGGTTTCCAGTTTTCGACAAGCAACCTGTCGCCGCTATTGGTTCGATCGCACTTGACACTCACAACCCAAATATCGTCTGGGTGGGTACTGGGGAGGCGAACCCTCGCAACACGGTCGCCCCCGGCGACGGGATTTGGTACTCGCGTGATGGCGCACAGTCATGGCACTACGCCGGGCTTGAGGATGCAGGCGCAATATCAAGTATTTCGATTGACCCAAGGGATAGCAACACCATTGTAGTTGGCGCGCTTGGTCAAGTCTTTCGCGACAACACGTCGCGAGGAATCTTCAGAACAACTGACGGCGGCGCCCATTGGTCGCGCACACTCTATGTTGGTCCGTCGACCGGCGTTTCCGACATCGTGCGCCTCCCGGATCGACCGGCAACCATGTTTGCCGGACTCTGGGAGTTTCGCCGTCGGCCATGGATCATGACGAGCGGTGGTCCCAGCGGCGGCGTTTACCGGTCAGACGATGGCGGCGGTTCCTGGCGCAAGCTGTCCGGCAGCGGGCTGCCGGCGGGGTTGACGGGGCGCATTGGGATAAGCGCGTCCGGAAACTACGTCTACGCGCGAATCCAATCCAAGGAAGGGGCCATTTGGCGCTCGATGGATCGCGGCGATCACTGGCAGCGCATGCCAGCCAACAAATTCGTCGGAGGGCGTAGCTTTTATTTCTCTCGAGTCTTCGCCGACCCGGCTAACCCTCGCCGCGTCCTCAACCTCGAAGGCAGGGCATCCGTAAGTTCCGACGGCGCGGCGGCATTTTCGCAAACCATCATGAGCACAGGATACGACTTTCACTACGCCTGGTGGTCACAAGACGGCCGCCGTATTCTCGTGGGCAGCGATGAGGGTTTGATTTTTTCACATGACGGCGGCGAGCATTGGGTGCAGCCGTACGATCTTCCCTTTTCGCAAATCTACCACGTCGGGCTCGATCACGTAATGCCATACTATCACGTGTGCATCGGGCTGCAGGACAACGACTCGTGGTGCGCGCCGCAGAGCGTACCCAACACCATCGGCGTGCTGAATCGCGACTGGATGACCGTCGCCCCGGGCGATGGCATGTGGTCTGTATTCGACCCGCTCGATCAAAACTTGCTGTGGTCGAGCGAGACGAGTACCAGCAGCGGTCAGGTCTATCTGACGGATTTCCGCACGACCCAGCAAATTTCGGTGTCGCCGATGGCGCGGTACACGTTTGGCGTCCCCGCGAGCGAGCAGAGCTACCGCTTCAACTGGGACACGCCGGTGGCATTCACAACAACCGCCGCCCCGCTGACGCTCGTCGGCGGCAACGTCGTCTTTGCCAGCTCCGATCGCGGTCAGACCTGGAGGACCATCAGTCCCGATCTAACCCGCAATGATAAAACCAAACAGCAAGCTTCAGGCGGGCCGATTCAGCACGACATGAGCGACGCGGAAGTGTACGACACGATCATGTACATCGCAACAACGAATCTCGATACCGGGCTTATCTGGGTTGGCACGGACGACGGCTTGGTTCAACTTACGCGCGACAGCGGCGCTCATTGGACAAACGTCACGCCGAAAGAGATACCCCCGTGGTCGCGAGTCATGGGAATGGAAGCGGGCCACTATGCCGCTGGCACCGTCTACATTGCCGCCGACGGTCACATGAGCGGTGACGATCAAGCCCATCTCTTCCTGACGGATGACTTCGGTGTAACGTGGCATTCCATCGCCGGAGACTTGCCTCGCAATCTCTTCGTCCGCTGCATACGAGAGGATGTTAAAAATCCACAGTTACTCTATGCCGGAACGCAACGCGGCGTCTGGGTGTCCTTCGATCGCGGCGTGCACTGGAATGATTTGCGCCTCAATATGCCGCCCACCGCAATCTACGATCTTGAGATCCAGCCAGATCAAAACGATTTGGTTGTCGGCACACACGGGCGCGGCGTTTGGATCCTCGACGATCTCAGCCCGCTGCAACAACTGACGTCGGTTCGCGGGCGGATGGCCGCGCTGCTGGCACCTCGGCCAGCATACCGAATGTTTGCCACCTCACCGATCAACACGTCGCTGTACAGTGCTGAAACGCAGATCCCAGAGAACCTCTTCTCGGGTCAAAACGCTCCTACCGGAGCTATCATCAATTATTATTTGGCTACTAAAGCCCAGACAGCGCCCACTATAGATATCGAAGACGGAAACGGCCGCGTCGTGCGTCATCTAACAGGCGCAGCGGTGACAAACACTGCCGGCATGAATCGAGCGGTCTGGGACCTCAAAGAGGATGGCCCTGTTCTCTGGAACGCCTCTATTACGAAAGACCTTGAACCAAAGAGCGGCGCAGAAGTGTTGCCGGGTACGTTCACCGTTGCTCTCAACGTCGACGGGTCTGCCACGCGATCTCGGTTGTCCGTCAAGCAAGATCCCCGCGATCCATCGAGCATGGAGCAATATAGGCAGCGCCACGACTTTATCGCCTCGCTGATTAGCGAGCTCAGCGGTGTCGGCACCATGCTCAACGCCATCGACGCGCGCCAGCGCGTGGGTATGGCGCCGGCAACTATTAAAGCAGAGCTCACCAGCGAGCCACATTTTGTTGGCGACGAAATTACCAAGCCGGGCGGCTTACGTGAGCGGTTGCTCGATTTGCTTGGGCAAGTCTCGACATCGTTCCAAGCGCCGACAGCGCCCCAGCTCGAGGAAGCGGCAACCCTTAGGCATCTGTACGACAACGTGTCTGCCGAGTATCGCAGGCTGCAGTAGTCGTTCGCGGATCTATGAAATGATTTAGCGGCGCTCTTGCGCGCGCATTGCTGCCGCCCAGCGCTGCATGCCGTCTGCAAGTGTTGCTGCAAGCTTGTCTTGGAACGACGCATCGCGCAGCAGCATCTCCTCAGGCGGCCACATGATGAACGCTGATTCGGTGAGCACCGCGGGCTCTTCGGTCGGCCTCGCGAGCGCGAGATTGTCGTAGTACAACCCATAATCGGGCAGCTGCGTGTGGCTGCGGTATGCGTCGTGGATCATTCTAGCCAGTCCAAGACTCTGCGGCTGATAGTAGTACACAGAATAGCCGTGATGCGTAAATGGATCCGCTCCGTCAGGCAGCGCGTTGTTGTGCACGCTGATGAGGATGTCTGCTGCCACGCGAGCCGCTAAGTTCGTGCGATCGTATAAGCCAACCGGCACGTTTGCAGTACGAGTCAATATGGCTCGTGCGCCCACCGCTTCGAGTCGCGCCGCCAGACGCTTTGCAATCGCCAGGTTCACATCGCGTTCTTGCGTTCCCAGGGGTCCAATTGCCCCGGTGTCAGGTGAATGTCCGGGATCAATGACAACCGTCAGTCCCTGGAGCGCGGACGCCGGCGCTGGTTTGAAGGGCGGCGGCTTTTTGATGACGAGCCTCAGATCATTTCCATCCCAGTCGGCATGATAACCCCAGAGCGTGCGCTGGCGCAGCTTGATTTCGACGGTCGCAATGCCGCCACTCAATTGGTCCCAGCGAACCGCCGCAACGTTGCCGCGATCTGCGCCGTAACTCACGAAGTCGGTCGCCGCGGCAGCGCCGTACGTTCGGACAAGCAGGCTCGGCCCATCCACAAATTCGCTTATCGAAAACGGCACGCGCGTCGTCATGTGAATGACGACCGTTCCGGCTCTCGCGCTATCGCGGATCTCAACGCCTTGCACCTCGGCGTGTGGCCTCGGAGTTCCGGGCGGGGCAAGCGCAAGCGACCGTTTTGCGATCCACGCCTGTTGCTCAGTGCCGAGCGCCACTCGGTAGTATTCGCCCGAACCTCCCGTTACTTCAAACGGTGTGCGCGCAGGCGGAAAAAACAGCCAACCGCCGTCAGGGTCAGATTCGACAATCCCATAGGGCCGCGCGTCGATGTCTTTCGAACGGTCATCGAGGACAATGTATCCAACTCGGTGCGAGCCCGGCGGCGCGACGGTGATATTTCCTTTGGCTGTTGCCGTGGCGGAGGAACCGTCTTGCGCCGTGACCGTATAGACAACATTCAACGCACCGCTTGCAACGGCGGGTGCGCGAATTTCACCCTCGTAGAGGCCGCCGATTGTCTCTCCACCCTCGCTCGCACCGCCTAGTATTCGATCCTTGTCAGTGGGGTTCAGACTTGAGATGCTCGTCGCGGCTAATGGAACTGCACCGCTTACACCGCCAAACGACGCCGATACTCGCGCCCCACTGCTCGCTTTGATCAACAGATGGATGACGTCTCCCGGATCCAGGACCATGTCTTCTTCCGGCGACGGCGACAGCGAGAGATCTACTCGTGCAGGTGTTGCGGGCGTGGTGCGCAAGGGCGCCGCCACGTTAACCACGTGATCGGCCGAGCTGGTTTCGCCGGATCTGCGAGCGACGACGCGCAAATGAAATGCGCCCGGCGACAATGGCACAAACGCAATCCAACCACCCGATGGAGCAACCAGCGCGGGTGAACCATTGACGCTGACGCGCGAGCCTGGCGGGGCGGAACCAAAAATAAACGATCGCGTGAGGTAGGGTAATTTGTCGCCGTCTCCCGGATACACGATTTGGACGGAACTCATCGCAGCTTGCGCAGGCGCACCGTTCTTCAGGGCTGGAAGCCATGGCAGCGCGATCGCAATAATCAGGACAGCGAGTATTAACCCGAAGCGAGCCGCCACGATTTGTGGACTACCGAGCCGCCACAATGTGATTCCTCGGCGTGTGGTTCTGGTAGCCAAGCAAACCAGCGTCGATCGTGAGATTATCCACTCGGTGCAGCCGTTTTGCCTGCGCCGGCGTTATGAGGCGCGTGTGCGGAACCTCAAACAAGTGGCCTGGAATAAACCACACAGGCTTCTCCGACGTCATCCAACTGAGGTGGTCGAATTTGGAAAGATTGACGGGCCGCGAATAGGAGCGCAGCGTTCGATGGCCGCGCAGGTTGTAATAATCTTCAAAGTACGAAAGCGCAAGTTCGCGCAGCGTCCGGTAGATGGGCATGCGGTCGCGTAAACCGTTGAAGTGTGACTTCGAGAGCGCGCCCCAATAACCGCGTTGGCGATACACGGCAATCACGTGGTCGCAGTCTCGCTCGCCCTCGAGATCGACAATGAGCGGCGGCAGTCCGATAGCACGCAGCGCCGCTGCAGCGAACATCGCGCCTTCGCAACAGTGCGCGGTTCGCTCACGCAGGACGCGTCTCGGCGACCAGGCGGTATCGGCCTCGTGGTAGGCAAGCGAGTCGAGGAATCGCTGAATCCGATGTGGATTCTTGAGCAACCGCAGCCTGCGCCATTCGCCTTTGGTGAAGCCAAAGGGTCCGTCTGCCATCACTGTTCTCATCGGCGAGTTGCCGTTACGACGTGAGCTATTCACTCGCGGCAACTTTCTGCGGCTGCGCGGTCATAACGAGCCATTCGCTGTACGCATTGCGCATGCGACCGCGTTCAACGAACCCAACGTCACGGTACGCGTCGATTGCCGGCGCATTATTGGGTTCGACTTCAAGTCGCACTTCCGGTACGCCTCGCTTCGCAAAATAACGCAATCCTGCGCGCACCAGCGCCTTGGCAACACCGCGACCCCGAGCCTCAGGGGCCACTGCGATATTCAACAGTTGCGCGTCGCCGCGCGTGCGAAAATTTCTCGAATTCCCCATGAAGAGGACTTTGTTCCAAAGCTGACTCGCTACGTTGCGCCAGCGAATTCCATAACGACCGCTGAGCGCTCGCAGCGTCCACCGCAGAACGTTGCCGCTGAGAATGGCGTGTCGTTCGAGCTTGCTCACAGAACTTGTGAACAGCACGTAACCAACGAGAGTCGAATTGAGGCGTGCTGCAAGGAATGCCTCCGGCTCGACCTCCCGCGCAAAACTCCAGACGTCAATCATAGCATCGGGCTTTGGATGGTCGCCGTACACCCGCCGCACACCGTCGCGAAAGGCATCGAGAAAAATGCGAACGGCGGGCTCGACTTCAGTCGGGGTGATCGGTCCGATGGTGAGGGAGTCGGGCAAAGTAAAAGCCTCCTCGCCGTAGCCCGCTAGGGCTGGCTCGAGGAGGCAATACGCGTGGTCTCGGTCGTAACTTATTTCTTCTTGCCGCCGCTGCCCTTTTGCACGGCTTCACGCAGGTCTTTGCCGGGATGAAAAGCCGGAACGGTGCGCGCAGCAATCATGAGTTTCTCGCCCGTCTTGGGGTTGCGCCCTTCGCGCGCTTTGCGTTTCCGAGTCTCGAAGCTGCCGAATGGAATCAGCTGCACTTTCTCGCCCTTGGCGAGTGCGCCCTTGATAGCTTCCAATACATTGTCGACAACATCCGACACGTCGCGGCGCGGCAGCTCAGTTTTGCTCGTAATCTCTTCGATCAGCTCGGCCTTGGTCATCGGTCACCTCTCTATTACTACAGTGGAAAAACGCGCGTATCGTTCGCGCTCATGAAGAGGAGCGTCGCGCGACGATTTCTTTGCTCCGGCTCAACCTGTTTGCGCATGGACCCCTGATTCCTCCCGGTTTTGAGTCTCAATCCCTTATTTCATCGAGCATTGCGGCAGCCGCACGGAGGCCGAGGAGATAGGATGCCGCACCGAAACCGAAGACGGCGCCGTCGACGACCGGCGCAATGACCGACCGACGGCGAAACGACTCGCGCGCATAGATGTTCGTGAGATGGATTTCTATTTTCGGCACGCGTACCGCAGCTAGTGCGTCGCGCAGCGCGTACGAGTAGTGTGTGTATGCGCCCGGGTTTATCAGAATTGCTCGGCCGCGTTCGCCTGCCGCGTGAATTGCGTCGATGAGCGCGCCTTCGGACGAATGCTGCTGGATGAACACCTCAGCGCCCAGTTCCTCTCCCAGTTTGCTCAGTTGCGCGTTGATCGCCTCGAGCGTCGCCGTCCCGTATGTTTCCGGCTCGCGCGTGCCAAGCGCATTGAGGTTCGGCCCATGCAGCACAACGATAGACTTAGCGCGCGCTTCGCTCATCGCGGCGGTTTTGTGCCGCCGAGCAACTGTTCCTTTGGCAGGTTGGCGGACTGCCATTATTCGAACGCCATAGAATATGCCTTCGGATTATAGCGCGTCCGGGCTTGCTGCGGGCGACAGCGTTCGCATCGTTGCAGCCCGCACCACGACCACGGTATCCAACGCGCAGGAGCGACACGGATGCTCGCCCACGGTCACAGCGGCGCTTGGCCGCCTGCTGACCGGAGCTGCACTCATGGGTACTTTCCTCAAAGGCCGCGAGCGTATTACGCTCCAGATCAACGGCAATGGTCCCGTCCGTGCTCTTGTTGCCGAGGTTGTCGCGGGTGGCCGTGTGCGTGGTTATCCGTTGCATCCTCGCGCCGAGCTGCCACTGAACGCGCTCGGCAAATTTGACGTCGCCGGAGTCGTCGGCAGCGGCTTTCTTCACGTGACGCGTGCATTTGACACGGGCATGCCGTACACAAGCGCCGTGCCGCTGGCGACCGGAGAGATCGGCGAAGATCTCGCGCAATATTTCGCCCACTCAGAGCAAGTGGCGTCAGTCGTCGGTGTCGGCGTTCTCGCCAATCCACAAGGTGTGGTTGCCGCGGGCGGTTTTCTGGCTCACCTCTTGCCGGGCGCGAACGAGGAGACGATCGCAATCTTGGAAGAGAATGTGCGCAGCTTGCCGCATGTCAGTTCTCTCATTCGGGAGGGCGTTACTCCGGAGGAGATCGTCGCGCGTATTGCCGGAAAGCTCAGCGCGCGTGTCACGCAGTTCACACCCATCTCGTTTGCGTGTACCTGCCACCGCGAACGGGTTACGAAGGTTCTCATCGGACTCGGCCCAGCGGAACTCGATCAGATGGCCAACGCCGAGAATGAAACTGAAGTCACCTGCGACTTCTGCGGTCAGCGCTATTATTTCTCGCCGCAAGAAATCCGAGACTTACGTGCAGCTGCATCAGATAGCGGCGCCGACGCGGCCGGTACCTAGACGCGCACGCACCCGCAACGTAGCCGGCGGGACCGTTCTTGGATATCGGCGAACGCGCCGAACGCATGGTGCCGCTCGGCCGCAAGACTCTTTTTGAAGACTTGCCTCGGTTTCTCGTAGCTCAAGCTGGTGTTGCGTTCGCAGTCGCTTTGATTGCGATCCAAACCGGTATTTTTATCGGCTTCGTGAAGTCAGCCGGGCTTCCGGTTGACGAATCAACCGCCGATGTCTGGGTGGCTGCGAAGGACATGCTCTACTTCGAACTTGCCGCGCCTATCGCTTACGAGAATCTTGACAAAGCCCGCCACGTACAAGGTGTTGCACGTGCTGAAGCTCTTTTTCTTAAGACATCTGCCTGGCGCGGACCAGCCCATAAGATAGAGTACATCCGAGTCATCGGTTTTGACCCTTCCGGAGACCTCTACGTTCCGGGCCCGATTGGACGCGCCGATTTGGCGAAGCTGCAATTTGCCGATACGGCGATTGTCGACGCCGGAAACTTGAAGGCCTTGAACATCTCGGATATCGGCGGTTATGGCAAAATCGGCCAACACAACGTCCGCGTGATCGCGCTGACGCGAGGTACGCAGCCGATCATTTCGGCGACCTTCATCTACACCTCACTCGCAAACGCGAAGGCATACTTCGCGCCCGCGACCCCTCCGCCGAGTGGCCTCCCGGCCCCGTTAAACCCGCGTTACGCCGCGATCTGGCTCGCGATTCACGCGCGAACCTCCGGCCAGAGGGCGCAAGCGCTTGATCCCTCGGACGACATCAGCTACGTGCTCGTGCGCGCGAAGCCCGGCGTGGACCTCGCTGATCTGAAACACCGATTGGACAGCGCACTTGCCGGCACGAGCTCGTACACCAAACAAGAAATGGCCGACCGGACGCGCAGCTACTGGCGTAAACGAACCGGAATCGGTTTCTTGCTCGGTCTCGTGGCGGCCGTCGGATTTGTGGTGGGCATGACAGTGGTCGGGCAGATCTTGTACACGTCCGTATCAGAACACATCAAAGAATACGGAACGCTGCGGGCGATGGGTGCGCCGGACTCGCTTTTCTACCGCATCGTAACAGAACAGGCCGTGCTTATGGCGCTGTTAGGATTCGTGCCCGGTATTGTCCTGAGCGTGTGGGTCTCTTGGTGGGCGCACGCCCAGAGAAACATCCTGATCCTCATCACGCCCGCGAGCGCTGCAGTCGTTCTTGCAGTCATCGTCGTCATGTGCGTCGTGTCCGGCATCTTTGCGGTGCAGCGAGCCCTACGGGTCGATCCCGCAATCGTGTTCAAAGCCTAGCATGGAACCTGCTGTCAGCGGCCGCGCGCTTGAGATGGTCTACCGGTCGGGCAGTACGCGCGTCCGTGCTCTCGCCCAGGTGTCGCTCGATATCTTCTGTGGCGAGTTCCTTCTCTTGATGGGGCCATCCGGTTCCGGCAAGACAACTCTCGTATCGATTTTGGGCGGCATCCTGACGCCGACCACAGGCGAGGTGACAGCATTTGGCACGCGGATCACGTCTTTGTCTCCGCGTCAGCGTGCGAAGTTCCGTCTCAGTTTAGTCGGCTTTGTCTTCCAAGGTTTCAACTTGTTCAGCGCCCTCACCGCACTCGAAAACGTGCAATTGGCGTTAGCGCTCAAAGGTCTGCGTAACTCGGCTGCCCGGACGAGCGCTCTGAGCTTGCTGGACGAGGTGGGACTCGCAGGCAAAGCCGAGCGGCTACCCCGTGATCTCTCGGCCGGCGAAAAACAACGCATCGCCATCGCCCGCGCGCTGGCTGGATCGCCCCAACTATTGCTTGCCGACGAGCCCACGGCGTCCTTGGACGCGGATAACGGCAGGATGGTGACGACACTGCTGCGCACGCTTGCAAAGGGGCGAGGTTGCGCGGTCATGACGGTGACGCACGATTCAAGAATCATGGACCTCGCCGATCGCGTCGTGCATCTTGAGGACGGTGTGCTAAAGACGTAGGCCAACGGCCGTTTTAGTGAGTTGCGACGCGTACCGCCTGCAGGTGGTCGAGGAGCAGCGCATTGAACGCGTGCGGCCTTTCGATCATCGGGGTGTGGCCGCAGCGGTCGATCCTGAAGAACGCGCCGTTGGACGCGCTGAGGGCGAGCCGCTCCCAAACGTCACACGGGCTGATCTGGTCCTGCATGCCCCAGACCATGAGCACAAACGCGCTGATCTTCGAAAGGGCCGCTGCGTAGTCGTACGAGTCAGACTCTTTCATGAGGCGTCCCATATTAACCAGGCGACGCAGATCCCTGAAAATATCCAGCGACATCGAAAGCGTTTGCTCGCTCACGCAGCCGGCATCGAAGAACAGCCTGTCCACCACCGTGCGGGCGATGCGGTGGGTAAGTTTGCCATGGAAGGTGATGCCGAGCTGTTCTTTCGTTATCGTTGCGGGAGCGCCGCTCAGCACGAGCAGGTCTATTCGCTGCGGCGAATGGATGGCGCATTCGAGCGCAATAAGCGAGCCAAACGACCCGCCCGCGAGGACGGCCGAGTCAATTTCGCAACGGTCCATAAGGCCGAGCACTGCCTGAGTGAGTGAAGCTATTTGCTGATGCCTGATCGCGAGCGGCTCGGTGAGGACGAGACAGCCGTAACCGTTGTTGGCGAGCATCTCGATCGTGCTGTGCCACATCCAGCGGCCGGCGACAAGTCCAGGCAACAGCACCACGCTGGATAAACCTGGCCGTGGCGGGTGAAAATAGAAGTCTGCGTCTTCCAAGTGGGCGCCTCAGCCACGAAGCCGGATGAATTGGTGGTTGCCCTTTTGCAGCACCTTGCCATCCCACGACTTCTCGGCGTGACGGACGTCGTCTACACGAGTTCCGTCGATCTTGATCGCCCCCTGCTCCACGAGCCGCTGCGCCTCTCGATTCGAACTTGCCCATCCTACCGACACGAGCAGCTTAGCGACCGTCGGGCTTTCGCCGTCCGCCGCGAGTGTAAATATCGGCACATCCTCCGGTAATTCTTTGCGCACAACGGTCTTCTCGAAGTGTTCTTGAGCCTTTTGTGCGGCGGGTTTTCCGTGATAAAGCCGCACGATCTCACCGGCCAGCCTAAATTTTGCGTCGCGCAGACTCGTCGACTCTTTTGACAGCTCACGCTCTATTCGTTCGATTTCACCGGCCGGGAGGTCCGTCGCGAGTCGATAGTAGCGACCGATCAACGCATCCGGGATTGACATCACCTTGCCGAACATCTGCGATGGCGCGTCGCGCAGAGCGATGTAGTTGCTCAAACTCTTTCCCATGCGCTGCACGCCGTCGGTGCCCTCCAAGATGGGCAGCGTCATGCAAATCTGTGCAGGCTGACCTGACTCCTCTTGCAGCCGCCGGCCCATTAAGAGATTGAAGAGCTGCTCGGTGCCACCGAGCTCGACGTCCGCCTTGACCATGACCGAATCGTAGGCCACGGTCAAGGGGTAGACAAATTCGTGCAGACCGATCGGTGAACCCGATTGAAATCGCTTCGTAAAGTCGTCGCGCTCGAGCATGCGTGCGACGGTGATTTTCGAGCTCAGCTTGATAACGTCCGCGAACGTGAGTGGGGACAACCAGTCGCCGTTGTAGACGACCTTTGTCCGCTTGATGTCCAAGATAAGCGCGGCTTGTTCGGCGTATGACTGCATATCGGCACGGATTTCGTCTCGGGTTCGAGGCTTACGCGCAGCAGATAGGCCTGTCGGGTCACCGATCTCCGCGGTGAAGTCGCCGACAATGAGAATCGCTTCGTGTCCAAGGTCTTGGAATTGTCGTAGCTTGCGCAGTACGACTGCGTGTCCAAGATGCAGCATCGGTCCCGAAGGATCGATGCCCAGTTTAACGCGCAGCGGCCGCCCGAGTCGCAAACGCGCAATCAGGTCTTCCTTTGAGACGACATCGACGCAGCGCTCGATCAGGGCGTCGAATTGTTGTTGTGCGTCTTTCACGAAAGCTTGACGACGGTCACCCCCGTGCCACCTTCGCGGTCGGGAGCCCATGACAGCGACTCGACTTGCGGATGGCCATCTAAAAACTCGCGGATTCCCCGGCTAAGCTGGCCCGTACCTCTTCCGTGGATGATTCTCAGTTCACTCAAACCAGCAAGAGCGGCGTTATCGAGGGCCTTGTCAACGAGAGGCCACGCCTCATCCACCCGCATGCCGCGAACGTCAACATCGGTGGTCGCATCGGTCGCCGCCGGCCGATCTGACTGATGTTGTTTCAACGGCTTTTGCTTTGAACTCCGTTCTTTGGCTGGACGCTGCTCGCTCTTCATGAACACATCTGCGGTTGGTACGAGCGTCTTGAGGTTTCCCAACGTCACCAGCACTTCGCGGCCATAGTTTTCGCTGACGACACCGCTTTGGTTAAAGCTTCGAACGTAAACCTCGTCGCCGGGCCTGAACTCTCGTGCCGGAGCCGCGCCGGACTGGGCGGCTTCCAACCCGAGACTTCGTCGCATCTCTTGCAACGTGTCGGCGAGCAGCCTGTCGCTTTCCGGCAGCGGTTTGGCGGCTTGGCGGGCTGCGGCTTCCGAACGGCGCTGCGCCTGTGCGAGGAGCTGCTCTCGCACGGCTTCAACTGCCTTCGAGAGCTCCGCTGCGGCCCGACGCTCAAAGTTTTCCCGTTCCTGTTCCAGCGAAGCGATGCGCTGTCGCATGGTGCGCTCCTGAGCGACTGCCCGTTGCTGCTGAGCTTCGAGCTGCTCTTGCATCTTCTTCAGCTGATCGCGCTCTGCCGCAAGCTTTTCGAACGTGCGCTCGAGATTTTGGGCGTCCACACCAAGTAGCGTCTCCGCTCGTGCGATGAGCTTGGCATCGAGCGCGAGTGTGCGCGCCAATGCAAACGCGAGCGATTGCCCGGGGATGCCTTGGGCAAAGATATAGGTTGGAGCGTGGGTCTTCGCGTCGAAAAGCATAGAAGCGTTGCGCACACGGTCGTGCGTGGCGGCGAATGTCTTGAGCTGGGTGAAATGCGTTGTGACGACAACCTTTGCTCCCGAGCGGATCATCGTCTCTATAGATGCTTGTGCCAGCGCAGCGCCGGCGGCTGGCTCCGTACCGCTGCCGATCTCGTCGACGAGGATGAGCGAACGGGAACTCGCACTCGCTGTGGCCGCTTTCAACGCGCCAAGGTGTGCCGAAAACGACGACAAGTCTTGGGCGATGGATTGCTCGTCCCCGATGACGCACGTGATGTCCTTGAACTCGCCGATGGTGGTTCCGGCAGTGGCCGGCAAAGGTATGCCGGAGTAGGCCAACAGACAAAAGAGTCCGATTGTTTTCAGAACAACGGTCTTGCCGCCCATATTCGGTCCGGAAATAACGACCGCGTCAAACGATTCTCCGATATCGAAGTCCAACGGCACTGCTTCACGGCGAAGCAGCGGATGACGTCCGCGGACGATGCGAATGAGTGGATCGGCGCTCAGATGCGGCGTTCCCGCTTCGCGAGCAATTGCCCAGCGTGCGCGCGCGGCGATTGAATCGAGCCCTGCGAGCAGCGTTGCGTTGGAACGCAATGACTCGCGCGCCTGACCGACCCGCGCCGACAGTTCAGTGAGGATCCGAGCGACTTCGCGCTCCTCAGCGGCTTCAAGGCCCCGTAAACGGTTGTTCGCTTCGACCGACGCCAGCGGTTCCATAAAGACCGTTGCCCCTGAGGCTGATTGATCGTGCACGACGCCTGGAAATTGTGCAGCGAACTCGCTGCGCACCGGCACGACATAGCGGCCCGCTCGCACGGTGACGATAGGCTCCGACAACATTTTTCCAAACTCTGCGCTGCGCGTAATAGACCGGCAGCGTTCGCGCACTTCCTCGTGCAGCACGCGCTGCTGGCGGCGGATGCTCGACAGCTCTGAGGAGGCACCGTCGACAATGCGACCATCTTCTTCGAGCGCGCGGTCGATGGCGGCGATGACCTCGTCTGTGCGCTCACGCCCCTTCGCAAGTGCACGCAGCGGGCCGGCTGGACGTTGATCTGCCATGAGTGCGGCGACGGCTGTGCGCAGCGATCGTTCAGTGTCGGCAAGCCGGCGCAGGTCGATGCCTGCCAATGCAGATCCCTTTTCGGCGCGCTCGATAAACGGTATGATGTCTATCGCACCGCCAAATCCATAATCTGAACCGGCTTGAAAAAATCCGGTGGCATCTTCGACGAGGTTGAGCTGGGCGCTCGCCCACGCGCGATCGCCGAGGTGGGGACGGAGCGCGAGGATCGCGTCGCGGCCGGGCTCGGAGGTGGCCAGGACGGCGACGCCATCAATGACGGCCGCGTATTCTAAACTCGAAAGAACTGCGCTGCTTGGCCGGGCGCCAGCCGGGTTCACCCCAGCCGCTCCAAGAGCATCGCACGCACGATTTCGATTTTTGCTTTGCCTCGGCTGGCCTTCATGACTTGCCCGACCAAGAACTCGAGCGCTTTTACTTTGCCCGACTTGTACGAAGCAACAGAGTCCTGATTTTGTGCGATTACATCGTCGACGACTTCTTTTATCGCGGCTTCGTCAGAAACTTGAGCAAGGCCACGCTTGTCGATAATGCTGTGCGGATCGCCGCCCTCGGCGACGAGGATGTCACACACTTCTTTGGCTGCCTTGCCGGAGACAGTGCCCGAAGTGACGCTCTTGATGAGTGCAGCCAGTTGCTGCGGACGCATGAGGGACGTCGCAAGCGTAAGCCCATGCTTCTCCAAGAATTTGCGCACGTCCCCGAGCATCCAGTTAGCAACGAGTTTCGGTTCTTTTGATTCGGCGGTCGCAGCCTCATAGAAATCAGCCGTCACTCGGTCCGACGTGAGCAAGCCAGCCTCATAGTCGGCAAGACCGTAGGCGGACACGAAACGCTGGCGCTTGGTCAGCGGCATCTCCGGCATTTCCGAACGCCACTGCTCGATCATGCGCTGGTCGATCGTCAGCGGCACAAGATCGGGATCGGGGAAGTAACGATAGTCGTGTGCCTGTTCCTTCGACCGCGTGGAGTAGGTAAGGCCGCGTGTTTCATCCCAGTTGCGCGTTTCTTGCACGATCCGTTCACCCGTGCGCACGGCCTCTTCTTGACGCTGGATCTCGTATTGGAGTGCGCGAACAACCGAGCGGAACGAATTCATATTCTTGACTTCTGCTTTTGTACCTAATGTCGTTGATCCAACCGGACGGATCGACACGTTGGCGTCGCAGCGCAGCGAGCCCTCATGCATCTTCACGTCTGACACGCCGAGATACAAGAGGACCGTTTTGAGCTGAAGCAGATACTCTTCGGCCTCTTCGGGCGATGCTATCTCCGGCTCAGAGACGATCTCTATGAGGGGTACACCTGCGCGATTATAGTCGATGAGCGTATAGTCGGACGTCGCCATGTGGCCGCCGGCGTGGATGTTCTTGCCAGTATCCTCTTCAAGATGGATGCGGTTGAGCCGAACAATCTTGCTCGAAGGGAGTTGGACGGAGCCGCCCGTCGTCAGCGGCATGTCGTACTGCGATATCTGATAGTTCTTTGGCATATCCGGATAGAAATAGTTTTTTCGGTCAAACTTGGAGTGGGCTGCGATCGTGCAGCCAAGCGCCAGACCGACTTTGCACAAGAATTCGATAGCACGACGATTGATGACGGGCAGCGAGCCGGGCATTCCCAAGCATACCGGGCACACAAGCGTATTCGGCTCCGCGCCGAAGACGTTGCGACAGCCGCAGAACATCTTGCTTTGGGTCGAGAGCTCGACGTGCACCTCAAGCCCGATGACCGCCTCGTAACGCGTCGACTCTTGCACGTGCGTCTGCTGGCTCATGACCCCGTTCTCCCGGCCGAAGAGAGCATCGCAACTTGAGAGGTGCGCGCCTGCGCGTGATGAGTGGACTGTTCGTAGGCGTGCGCGATGCCAAGCATCGTTGCTTCCTCGAAGGGACGAGCGACAATCTGCAGGCCGACGGGAAGATCGTTGACGTAGCCCGCGGGCACGGAGAGCGCGGGCACCCCTGCAAGGCTCATCGGTATCGTAAAGTAGTCCATCAAATACATGGCGACAGGGTCTTGCGTTTTGGCGCCGAGTTCGAATGCGGGCGTCGACACGCTCGGGCACGCAATGACGTCACACGACTCAAACGCCGCATCGAAATCCTGTTTGATCAGCGTTCGGATTTTCTGAGCTCGAACGTAATACGCGTCGTAGTAGCCGGCCGAGAGCGCGTAGGTCCCCAAGATGATGCGTCGCTTGACCTCGTCGCCAAACCCTTCTGCGCGGGTCTGTTCGAACATGGTGAACACATCGCCGTCGCCGTCGACACGCCGGCCATAGCGTGCTCCGTCATAGCGCGCGAGGTTGGACGAACACTCGGCGGGAGCAATGAGGTAATATGTTGCCAGACCGTAACGGGCGTGCGGAAGGCGGACGTCAACCAAACGCGCTCCGAGCCGCTCGAGATCTGCGTAGGCGGCTTTGTACAATGCTGCCATGCCGGGGTCGTTCTTGGCGATTTCGGTTTCGAATTCGCTCACGATGCCGACGCGCACGCCGCGCAGATCCGTTCGCAGCGCTGCTGCGTAATCCGGCACCGGCATGTCCACGCTGGTTGAATCCATCGGGTCGTGCCCGGCAATGACCGAGAGCGTTTGTGCCGCGTCGAACACGTCGCCCGTCATTGGCCCGGCCTGGTCCAGCGACGATGCAAACGCGATCATGCCATATCGTGACACGCGGCCATACGTTGGCTTCACGCCGACGATGTTGCAGAACGAGGCCGGCTCACGGATCGATCCTCCCGTATCCGTGCCCAATCCGATCGGAACGGTGCTCGCTCCCACCGTGCTCGCGCTCCCGCCCGATGACCCGCCGGGCACACCTTCGAGGTCCCACGGGTTGCGCGTTGGACCAAACGCCGAGTTCTCGCACGACGAGCCCATGGCAAATTCGTCCATGTTAGTCTTGCCGATGATGACTGCGCCGGCATTGTCAAGTTTATCAACGACCGTTGCAGAGTATGGTGCGCGGAAGTTTTCGAGGATCTTCGATCCGGCTGTCGTGATCTCGCCGGCCACGCAAAAAATATCTTTCACGGCGACGGGAACGCCGGCAAGAGGGCCAAGGGCCTCTCCTGATTTTACCTGTTCGTCAATTGCGCGCGCCTTTGCCAAAGCTCGTTCAGGTATGAGGCGGATGTAGGCGTGGAGCTGCGGTTCGAGTGCCTGTGCGTGGGCAAGCGCCGCCTCGACAACTTCGACGGCGCTCATTTGTTTACGCGCTATGGCGTTTCGAATCTCATGTCCGGTTTTGGCCATCTGCTATTCGAGAATCCGTGGTGTTTTGAAATAGGGCCCCTCTTTGTCCGGGGCGTTCTCGAGCGCCGCGTCGCGGCTCAGACACGGCGTGACGGCGTCGTCGCGCAAGACGTTGACCAGCGGTATAGCTTGGGCGGTCGCCGGGATGTGGCTGACGTCGAGTGCCTGCAGTTCGGCGATAAACTCGAACAGGCGGGCGAACTGCGAGGAAAAGCGTGCAGCTTCTTCCTTCGTCAGTGTGATACGCGCGAGCTGCGAGACGTGGTCAATGTCGATGGGAACGTCTGCCATTATCTCCTCAGTGTGAATTCGGTCAACGCTTCGACGTGCCCCGTGTATGGAAACATGTCGAACGGAGTCGTCGTGCCGAGCGTGTAGCCTGCGTCGACGAGAAGACGCGCGTCTCTCGCCAACGTCGCCGGGTTGCACGACAGGTATTCGACGCGCGGCGCTCGCGCGCCCGCAAGCGCGCGCAATACAGCAGGTTCACAGCCGCGCCGCGGAGGGTCTAAGATCGCCGCGTCGATATCCTCAAGCAGCGTTCGCCCCCGGTCGCCTGAGACCGCCTCGACGACCGCTGCGCGTTCGAAGGCCGCGGTGGTCACACCGTTAATCGCGGCATTGACAGCTGCTTCGTCGGCTGCCTCGCGGTACGACTCGACGCCGGTCACCGCTACGCCTCGCTGACCAAGCATAACCGCGAAGGTCCCCACGCCGCAATAGAGATCGACAACTCTTCGCGCACCCGCGAGCGTCTCAAGCAAACGCTCTGCAATGCGTTCCAGCATTGTCGTGTTAATCTGAAAGAAAGACGCGATTCCAAAATGAAAATTCGCCGTACCAACGCATTCGATAGTCTCGGGCGAGCCCCACAGCGTCGTAAAGCGCCTCCCGAAGATTGCATTGGCGCTCGCAGGGTCAAAGCTTTCAACGATGCCGGTGAGCCCAGAGACGTGTTTGCGAAGGGTGTCGATATGCTGCGCGAGTTCGGGTTGACGTCTGCCCGTGCTGAATGCGACAACCAGGGTCTTACGAGCGAGACCGGTTCTCGCAACAATGTGGCGTACGCCGTGCAGCAGCGATGGAGTCTTCTCAACAAAAGCAACGAGCTCTCGAACTGCGTCGTCGAGCCACGGAAGGAGCACGGGGCAGTGTGAAATGGGGACCACGCGATGAGAACGCGCGGCGTAAAATCCAATCTCGCCGGCTTGTGCGGTGAGGCGCGGTACGAGGCTGACCTTATTGCGGTAGCGCGTACCATCTATCAATTGCGCGCCGATTGTTGGTAAGACCTCGACATTCGTCAACCCGCCCAACCGCGTCAAAGCGTCGGCGACCATTCGGCGCTTCCACTCGAGCTGACCTTCGTAGCGAACGTGAAGCGTCTGGCACCCGCCGCATTGGGGAAAGACAGGACACACTGACGCGGTCCTCTCGGGCGAGTGCTCCAGGATCTCGACCACATGGGCGCTGACATAGTTTTGCTTGACGGCATCGACCGCCACACGCACCGTTTCGCCCGGCAATGCGCCGGTTACAAACGCAACAAGTCCGTCGGCCCGGCCGACTCCTTGGCCGTTAGCGAGGAGATCATCGATGTGGATTGGTATGCGAGCGAGATCGACTGCCGGCGGTTTACCCGCGGCGTTGTTCGTCAAGGGTTTTGAGAAGCTGGTCTGCTTCGCCGATCAGCGCGCGAATACGATCCCGCGTAGGATTCGCGGGTTCAACTTCCAGGAGTGAACGCACGAGCCGATACGTGCCGTATGCCGACAGCAAGAAGGCGATTGTCCAGATTAGCGGGTAGAGGCGTCGACCGTTCATGTGCTCCTGCGTGATGACGAGTTGCTATGTGTTATGAGATTTAGCCATGGGGGTCTGAGGGTCCCGCTGAATCCTCTGATTTCGGAGCCGGGTATCGATCGAGGACGCACAAAGCGTGCGCCGATGCGCCGACGATGATACGCCTGCCATCGACGTCGATGGCGTAAACCGCAAGACCGGGCGCAAGCGACTGGGCGCCCGTCACTCGTACAACTCTTTTGTTCGGCATGTGGAGCCGATGCGCCATACGCTCCAGCCATTGGCGCATTTCAGTGTCGCTCGGGGATGAGCCAGCGAAGAACGCCCGAGTGGCTGTCGCAGACAATGCGATGCACAATGCTTTGATGTGGGAGTTCCACGAGCACAGCATTGTCGCTCAGCCGGACGATGTGATGGATCTCATCAACTCCGCCTGATAGTTCAGCGGCGAAAGCGACCAAGGCACCTCGCAGGATGACCTCAGCGCTTGTTTCCATGAGGACGCCGCCCGTTTCAATTGCGACGTCCGCGGCGAGAGCGCTCTTTACAAGCGCTGCTTCGGTTAGTCGGTTCACGGCGAGCACGATGGTACGCCCGCCGCGCGGCGTGAGACTCATGCCTAGCCAGCCGAGCGGCACGCGGGGCGCCGTCAGCGTTTCCGTCTGGACCGACTCGAAATCCACCCCGCGTCCGAGCATTTCTTCCAGCGCTTGGCGAGCGCGCTCTAACGCGGACTCAATGCTTCCAGCGCCTGTCGCTTGGGCGTCTAGGACTTTGCTTGGTATGGCTGCTCCCGGAATCTTCCAAGGTTCGATCACGTCGATATGCTGTGAAGTTTGTGGTAAAGCTGACTCGACAATTCCCGCCTGCCAATTGTAGTCGTGCATGCCAACCGAGAGCCCGCCGCCCGCAATCGCATTCGAGTCGACTCGAGGTCCGGGATCGAGCGCCGCATGTGACGGCTCTGGGAGCTGCAACGCCTGAGCTACGACGCGAGCGATTTCGCTTGCTGCGCCTGCCGCAGTGCGCGCGACCTTTGAGCCGTAGCCGACCTTGGGCGCATCCCCATCCCCGCCGATCATGGCGTCTGCAAGCGCGCTTGCCAGCAGCGCGTCGAGTTGCACCCACAGATGCACGCCGTTCGTCTCCGCTATGTAGAGCGGGCCGCCGTCCGACAATCCCGGTGCGTCGCCGCTCGTGCAGCGAACCGGCTTACCCAGGTAGGCAGCAAGACGCTGGGTGAGAAGCGGCCCGAGGCTTCCATCGCTCGAGAGCGCGTGCAGACGTCTGCGAGCTTCTTGCGTCCTGGGCGAGCGTTCATTTTCATTTTCATTCGACGGGCTCGAGGGACGACCTGAGGCCGGCCTCTCGAGAGGTGCCGGTGCACCCCTGAGTCGATCGATGAGAGACGTGACGTCGTGATCGCTTAGTCTGGCCATGTTCGATGGACGCCGCGGCGCACCCGGCGCTCGAGTCCTTTGCGGCAACGTGCCCAGTGCGTGCGCTCGCGAGCGAGCGCTTTACGCGCGTTGATTTCGTGGCGTTGCTTGGCGGAAATACGAGCCGAGCGTTCGGCAACCCACACCATGTGTGCTGCTAATGCATGGCACTCCAGGCTGCTCCATCGGAAGGAGTCAAGCATCGTTTGCCGAGCGCGAACATGACCTGCGACGAGATCGCATTTATCGCGAATGAGATGCGTGAGCGTTGCATCGGCACGTGCAAGCCGTGCAGCCGCGATCCGTTCGAGCGCTGCCACTGCTTGATAGGCGGGAGATGTTTTCATCGCACCCTGGCCGTGCTTCCGATTGGCGCGTCTTGCCGCACGATGATTTGATTTCGCTCAGGTCCGACGGAAACGTAGGCAATCGGAACGCCAACGTATGCCTCGATAAACTTGAGATACTCGCGCGCGTTAAAAGGCAGGTCTTCCCACGAGCGCGCCGCGACAGTGGTCTTGAGCCATCCCGGCATGGAGTCGTACACGGGCTTCGCACCCCGAGCGATTGCAAACGGCAGCGAGCCTTTTCCAACGTCTTCGTACGCGGTGCACACGCAGATCTGATAGAGCGTGTCGAGCACGTCGACTTTCGTAATGGCGAGATGTGTGATCCCGTTGATCTGCACGGCGTAACGCAGCGCAACGAGGTCAAGCCAGCCGCAGCGGCGTGGGCGTCCGGTTACGACTCCAAACTCCGCCCCACGCTCGCGTAATTCATCACCCTGTTTATCCGCGAGTTCCGTGGGAAACGGACCGCCGCCGACGCGCGTTTGATACGCTTTGACAACCCCGATGACATAATCCACGTGCTTGGGACCGAAACCTAAACCAGAAAGCGCACCGCCGGCGACTGTGACCGAGGACGTGACGTACGGATAGGTGCCAAAGTTCACGTCGAGCAGGGAACCCTGCGCTCCCTCCGCGATCACGCGATGTCCTGCCTGCAGCTCATCATGAATTAACGACACGGTATCGCGGATGTGCGGCACGATTCGCGCCGCCTGCTGTTCGAGTTCCGCGGCAACCGCGTCAAGATCAATGGCGATACCCTGCGCTCGTACCGCATGCGTGCGCGCGAACAGCGCCTGGCGGGCACGGTGCATGTCGAGAAGCTCGCCGGCACGAATCCCCGTCCGCGCAACACGGTCGACATATGCGGGGCCGATGCCATTGCCCGTCGTCCCGAGCGCGTCCTCGCCGCGCTCGCGCTCGGCGCTCTTGTCGAGCTCCACATGGTAGGGTAATATCAAGTGCGCAAGATCCGAGACCCAAACGCGAGATGTGTCGACTCCGTTAAATTCAAGCGTATCGAGCTCAGCCACGAGCTGGCCAGGAGCTACGACAGTGCCTGGACCAATGACGCAATGATCGACACCGGCAACAACGCCGCTTGGAACGATGCGCAGTTTGTAGGTTTTATCGCCGACGCGCACCGTGTGTCCAGCATTTGAGCCGCCGCCGTAACGCGCAACGACGTGAGCGCCTCGAGACAAGAAATCGACGATGCGTCCCTTGCCTTCATCCCCCCACTGGGCGCCGATGACAAGGGTTACGGGCACCGAATCGTTACCTGAGGAATGGCTGCGAAAGCGAGACGGTCGTGCCGCGCCTGCCGCCCCTGCTTGGGGGGAGCGGCGACGTATACCCCATCACGCGGTTGAGAACAAGTTCTGCGAATAGCGAGCATGCCCAGCCAAAGTTCGAACGAGTGAATTTCGTCGGATCGTTTGGATCGAACGATTCGTGCAGCAGATGCGTGCCTGTATCAGATGCGCGCAACTGCGACAGCACGTCGTCGACTTCTTTTGGATCTTCCGCCGTGAGACCTTGCATGACAAGCGCGAGCGGCCAGATGTACCCTTTAGGTGTGTGCGGGCTGCCGATGCCGCGCGCAATTTTGCCTTCGAAATAGTACGGGTTGTCTGTCGAGAGCACAAAGCGGCGCGTGTTCTTATAGATGGCGGGGTCTGCCGGATAACCGAGATACGGAATGGAGAGCAAACTCGGGATATTGGCATCGTCCATCAAGTTGGAGTGGCCCAGGCCGTCAACTTCGTACGCGTAAATGTAGCCGTACTTCGGCGTGTACACGATGCCGTAGTTATTGATGCCATCCATGATGCCGTCACGCAACAGACTGATTTGCGTGGCCATCGCGGCGTCGTGCCAAACACTTGTCTCGATTTCGGATAGTTCGGACAACGCGACTGCTGCGAACATGTTGGAGGGAACGTTGTACGCATATTGCGCAGCATCGTCGCTCGGGCGAAATCCCGTCCAGATCATACCCGTGTAGCTTACGGGGTTACCGACCCCTCCGTTTGGGAGGGAGCGGTGCTTGTACTGCGAGCGCGAATGGTCGCGTTCAACTTCCATGAGGAACACCGCACGTTCGTACGCACTTTTCACTTCAGGGGTCAGTGCCGCGGTATCGCCGGTTTGCTTCCAGTAGTTCCACGCAAGCACCATGGGATATGCAAGGGAGTCGAGCTCAAATTTCTCTTCGGTCACTTGATAGTCGCGGTTAAACGCGTTGGCGTACGGGTCGACAAGGATGTTCTTGGCAGAGCGCGCGATGACGCCGCGCAACATATCTCGTACTTGCGGGTCTTGGGCGAAAAACAGATACGGCCGCACCTGGGCATTGGCGTCGCGCAACCACATTGCACCGATATCGCCCGTAATCACGTACGTGGTTTTGTCCGGCGCAAAACTTACGTCGTAACGAACGGTAGACAGAAGGCATTCCGAATAGATCTGTCCGGTGTCGGGCGAAGGCCCGCGATACTGCGCAGCTGCTTTCGAGAGTGCGTCGAGTTCGGCAGCGTCGGCGTGACATGGCGACACAAGCGCAACCCACGCGGCAATAAAAAATATCGCGCCCAATAATCGGTGCAAAATGCGAGGTGCCTCTGGTCTCACGCCTGGCGAACGCCTCTCTTCCTATTAAGAGAGAGTCGGCAGACGCCTAACTGTTACTCACAAACACCTGTTCGTCCCTGCGGAATTCTTTGTTTGCGGCGCTTTGCGGCGCGGAAAAGTGACCGACACCATGCCGCCGCCTGTCGCGCTCTTCTGTATCGACATCGCGCCACCGTGCGCTAGGACCAAGACTTTCGCAATCGCGAGGCCGAGCCCGACTTTGCCATCGGCGCCGGCGCCGAACGCCGTTCCGGCGGTGCGGCGGGTTGGAGCTGAAAAACCAGGACCTTCATCCGCGACGCTCAGCGTGGAGACACGACTAGTACCATTGAGGTTGACCGTCACGCAGCCACCTTGCGGCGAATAGCGAACGGCATTGTCTATTAAGTTGATACAGATTTGTAGACATCGATCGTGGTCTATGAGCGCCGCGGCGTCTCCTCTGACGAGGATTTTCACCCGCTTGGCGGCGGCACGCTCTGCGGCTGTCTGAGCAGCGGCCTGCGCGATCGCTCTAAGAGTTTGCTCTTCACAATTTAGTCGGAGGCTGCCGGCAGTCCAAGAACCAATGTCAATAAGTCCTTCAGCCAGTCTCTGCAAACGCTTGGATTCGTCAATGATGATATCCAGATAACGTGCTCTGCGCGGTGCGGCCGGTTGGGCTTGTAAACGTTCCGCAAACCCGATGATGGCCGTGAGTGGCGTGCGCAGCTCGTGAGTCACTGCGGCGAGCACTGTTGCCCGGCGTTCTTCGATACGAGCCACAAGTGCGGCTCCTCGTACCGCGTGACGCAGCGCTTCGAGCGGATTTTCCGATGGCTCTAGGACGTTCCATCCACTACGCACTCTCACGCGTTGAGCCGATGTCGCTTTGCCGGCGACCGGTTCTTGCACGCGCGCGAGTTCCCGTTGCACGGCAAGCCGCAGGCGCTCTGCTGCCACGCCCAAGTCGACATCCGACGATTGAGGACTTGTCCCCGGCGGACGAGCGCTCAGCAACGCGATAAACCACTTGCCTCCGGACCCTGCCGCGACGAGATCTCCTTTGCGGAGAACAGAGCCGACGGACGCTTTGAGCGCCCGCGCCGTCGCCTGTTTGTAGGTTGCCGCACGGCGCAGCGCAGCCGCACCCGTGTCTGGTCCTCGAGCAGAGAACTCAATGTACAGCAGAGGCAACGCGCGCTGACGAACGGCGAACGTGCGTAGTTTCGCAGCAAGCGCAGCGAGATCGGGAAGACGTGAAGGCTTATGGCGGCGATCCTTTTTCACGACCCGCCGTCTAGGGGATCATCAAACCGTCCTTTCAACCCAGCTTGCCTGTGTTTGGAGCATGTTCGGAAGATCTCCCAACGATCATCGTCGTTGCCACGAACGTCTGAGGTGGCGACACACGAACAGCGCCAGTACATGACACGGGTCGCTCCGATGGTATCCTTATCAACGTCCTCCGTAAAGATATGTTGCCCGTCCGGCCGGTCTTCCGAGCGAGACACTTGCGTCCGTTCTTCGTCCGGTTGACCGAGCATTGCCACAAGGTCATCTCGCGGCCAAGCGCCGGGCTCTGGCATGCCTTGGTTCATCGAACTGCTATCTTGGCGATACGAATTTGTAACCAAGCCCGTGCACCGTGTGCAGGTAGCGTGGTTTTGTTGCCGGATCACCCAGCGCGCGACGAATGCGGCGCACGTGGACGTCAACCGTTCGCGGGTCGCCCTCAAAATCGAAACCCCAGACAGCTTCAATGAGCTGATCGCGAGTGAACACGCGGCCTTCATTGCGTGCAAAGAGCCAAAGCAGGTCAAACTCACGAGGCTTGAGGCGAACCAACGACCCGCTTACCGTGACTTCACGACTATCCGCGTCGACGCACACTTCGCCAACTGTGCGGCGCTTGGCGGGCTGTGGCGGCTCTGAGCCTGTGCGGCGTAGTATCGCGCGCACGCGCGCAATTAATTCGCGAGGCGAAAATGGTTTGCTTAGGTAATCGTCGGCCCCTATTTCGAGTCCTACGACCTTGTCTATTTCGTCGCCACGCGCGGAAACAACGATAATCGGCGCACTCGTATCTTTGCGCAACGCCCGGCAAACTTCGAACCCGTCGAGCCCTGGCAGTCCGATGTCAAGCACGATGACATCCGGAGCGTATTGCCTGGCACGGCGAAGAGCCGCGAGTCCGTCGGTCGCGACCACCGGCGTGAAGCCCTCGGCGGCCAGGGCATCGCTGAGCAACTCTGCCACGTGCGGCTCGTCGTCCACAATAAGTGCGCAGCCCCGTGTGGCTACCGCTCCACCAGCGGTCGGGCTCATGTGCGCCTGGCGGCAATAGCCGCCATCAGCGGGCCGCCTGACCCGTTGCGCCGGTACGAGTGAAAGAGGTCAGGATGACAACGCGTGCAAGCCGTGGCAACAAAAACCTGTTCGCCTCGTACACCAAGGTCGCTTAGGTCGGCGAGAATCGCAGCCGCCAAATCAAGAGAGACGCTGTTGTCTCTGCGACGTTGCACCTGCAGTTGATCCGCGCTTTTGACCGCGCCCTCAATTGCCGCAAAGCGCTCGGCGACCTCGGGTCCCACCTCAAAACAACACGGCCGCAAGTGGGGTCCAACAGCCACGGCAAGTTCCTGAGGTTCCGATCCGCCTGCAGCGAGTGCGTCGACTGCAGATGCGATGATCCCGTCGGCAACGCCGCGCCAGCCCGCGTGCACGAGTGCGAAACGCTTTGAGGCCATATCCGCAAGCCATACGGGCGCGCAGTCGGCCGCTTTGATGCTGAGTATCAATCCGTCGCCGTCAAACCACAACCCGTCTGACTCGTCGGGAGATGCGTCGTCCGGACGCGCCTTAACAACCGCGACGCCGTGCACCTGATTGACCTGGGCTATGGGTAGCGACGTTTCAAACCCCCAATGCTCGAGCCACGTGCGGAGCTCGCTCGCGTCACGCGCGTTCACGGAGCTTGGGCTCATCATGCCGGCAACACCCGCGCTTTGCAGGTGAGGTGCAAGGATCGCAGCACGGCCGTCGGGCCGGCGCACATAGATGAATCCACCGCCGAGCTCGACTGTCGCAGGAGCCTCGCTCGGCGCGGCACTCACGGCATTTCCTCAGGTTCTTCTATCGTCTGACCGCGCGCTGCACGTTGGCGCAACGCACGCGCTATTGCGCCGGCAGTAAAGCCTTGCGTCACCAACCGGCGCGCGAGGCGATCGAAGCGCTCTCCCGGCCGTGCTGCCTCGAGTTTGCGGATCGCCCGTTCGAGCCGCTCATCGTGGTCGGCTTCGGTTTCCGCGACGATTTCTCGGGCAAGGTCGCCGTCAATGCCTTGTTTGATGAGATCGCGCATGAGCCGCAAAGGTCCAACCGGCTTCTTCTCGAGCGCATTCGTCACAAAGAGCTGCGCAAAAGTGCGGTCGTCGACGTACTTGCGGCGCTCACACTCATCGACAGCCTCGCGCACGACGTCGGGCGGGAAGCCGCGGTCTCGCAATTTCTTCGTCAGTTGTGCTTTAGAGAGCCGCTTGCCGGCGAGCATGCGCAGCGCCGTGATGAAGACCGGTTTGGAGAGACTTTGCCCAAAAATGTCTGGGGCACGCACGAATGTTTACTCCGAGACGACTGCGTAGCGCGCTGCGCCGTTCTCTGCCGCTCCGCCGGCTTGGCGGACGAGCAGCGCCCGAATCTTCTCCTCGAGCTCAGCTGCAATTTCTGGGTGCTCTTCGAGATATGTCTTGGCATTTTCGCGACCCTGACCGATGCGAGCGTCACCGTATGTGTACCATGAGCCGCTCTTGCCAACGATTTCATGCTTGAGGCCGATATCGATGAGGTCGCCCGTGCGGCTGATGCCCTTGCCGTACATAATGTCGAACTCCGCGACTTGAAACGGCGGCGCCACTTTATTCTTGACCACCTTGACCCGGGTGCGGGAACCGACCGGATCGGTGCCGCTCTTGATTTGCTCGAGTTTGCGGATGTCTAAGCGCACCGACGCATAGAACTTCAACGCTCGCCCGCCGCTCGTGGTTTCAGGGTTGCCAAACATGACGCCGACCTTCTCGCGAATCTGATTGATGAAGATCATGGTCGTGCGCGACTTGCTGATGGCAGCGGTCAGTTTGCGTAACGCTTGGGACATGAGCCGGGCCTGCAGGCCGATGTGGGAATCACCCATGTCGCCCTCAATTTCGGCCTTCGGAACCAGCGCCGCCACAGAGTCGATCACGACGATGTCAACGGCATTCGAGCGCACGAGCATTTCGGCGATGTCGAGGGCTTGTTCACCCGTATCGGGCTGGGAAATGAGCAGATTGTCGAGGTCAACACCCAAGTTACGGGCGTAGGCCGGATCGAGCGCGTGCTCGACGTCGATGAAGGCCGCAACGCCGCCGGCCTTTTGCGCCTCGGCAATCACGTGCAGGGTGAGGGTTGTCTTACCGGATGATTCGGGGCCGTAGATCTCAACGACCCGGCCGCGCGGAAGGCCGCCGACTCCCAATGCAACGTCGAGCGAGATCGAGCCCGTAGAAATAACCTCGATCTGCATGTTGGCGGCAGCCTCGCCCAGCTTCATTATGGAGCCTTTGCCAAACTGGCGCTCGATCTGAGCTAAGGCGTTTTCCAACGCTTTATCCTTCTCTTTATCCGACAAGACGGTCTCCCTTATGTTCGAGCGATGATGAGCCTAAATTAAAAGAGCGCCTCGACATACCCTCGCGGGTCGAACGGGCGAAGCTGATCGACCTTCTCACCGAATCCGATGTACTTCACGGGAAGGTCGGCCTGGTCCATGATCGCGACGATTATCCCGCCTTTGGCGGTGCCGTCAAGCTTTGTCAGGACGATGCCCGTGAGTTCGGTCGCTTCGTGGAACAGCTCGGCCTGAGATAGAGCGTTCTGGCCAGTCGTGGCGTCAAGGACGAGTAATGTTTCGTGCGGCGCGCCCTCCACTTCTCGGGCGATGATGCGACGAATCTTCTTGAGCTCTTCCATGAGATTGTGTTTGGTTTGCAGTCGTCCCGCCGTGTCGACGAAAACGACGTCGATACCGCGCGATTTCGCTGCGGCGAGCCCATCGAAGACAACCGCGGCCGGATCGGCTCCCTCTTTATGGCGCACGATCTCGACGCCCGCCCTTTGAGCCCAGACACTAAGCTGCTCCGACGCCGCAGCTCGAAAGGTGTCGGCGGCAATGAGCACGGCGGACCGACCGCGATTGCGCTCCTGGGCTGCGAGTTTCCCAATAGTGGTCGTTTTGCCCGATCCGTTCACCCCGACGACGAGCACGACGTGCGGTTTGCTCGTGATCGGCACCGGTTCGATGTTGGGATGTTTGATGTAATCGGCAACGTCGGCCTTGAAGACCCGGATAACGTCGTCCGCAACCTTAAGGTTTTGCTGCTGCGCCGCAATCTTCAGCTGCTCGATGATTTTCTGAGTTGTTGCGACTCCGAAGTCGGCCGAGATGAGCGTTTCTTCCAGCTGATTCCAGAACTCCCCGTCCACGAGCCGGCGCCCGAGCAACGCATTGAGGTGGCCCGAGAGATTATTGCGAGTCTTTGCGAGGCCCTCGCGCAGAGATGAAAGCCATTGCATGACGTGGCGCTTTCACCCGCGGGGTAGCGGCCGACCTCTTGAAGGGGTGCGTCTTAACCGGACGCGGCGCGGGGGGTGCGGTGTTGCGGGTGCGACGGTTGCGAAGGATGGTGTGAGGGATGCTGGCCGTGTGGTGGCTGTGGCTTCTTGCGCACGTATTTCTGTTTGATCGTGGGGTCGCCTTCGCGAATGCCCATATCCGTCTGCAGCACACGCAGCTTCGAGCGCAAACGGATGACTGCTTGCGCGTGAATCTGCGACACGCGTGATTCGGACACTTCCAAAACGTTTTTTATTTCTTTGAGCGTCAGGCCTTCGAAGTAATACAAGGAGATCACCGTTCGCTCTTGCGGGGGGAGACTTTCGACCGCGGCCGCAAGCGTGCTCTTGACTTCCGTCGACTCGATGACGTGCGTGGCGTCGGGTCCGCTGTCTTTGAGCGTGTCGAGGAGCGCGACGTCGTGTCCTTTCTCGTTGGGCAAGAACTCTTCGAGCGACAAAATCGAGGTGCCGCGGATCTTGAGCAGGAGCGTGTGGTACTCTTTCAGCGTGATCCCTAAGGCCTTGGAGACTTCTTCGTCTTCCGGCACGCGCGCGAGCCGGTTTTCCAAGTCAACAAAAACGCGCTCGAGCTCGCGAGCCTTCTGCCGCACGGCGCGGGGAACCCAGTCGAGCGCGCGGAGGGCGTCGAGGATTGCGCCGTTGATGCGGGTGATCGCGTAGGTTTCGAACTTCACGCCGCGCGAGTCGTCGTACTTCCCGATCGCGTCGATGAGTCCGAGGATACCCTCGTTAATGAGGTCGTCGATTTCGACGTGCGGCGGCAAATTGATAGAAATACGGCCCGCGACATACTTGACGAGATGAAGATACTTGTGGATGACCTCTTCGCGGCTGAGCGGCACGCCGCCGATGACGGCCATGTCCTGCGGTTTCATGCGGGTGGTCATCGGGCTGCTCGCGACTTCGTGCGCGCGACTTTTGGCCCGTAGCGCGCCTTCATGAGATTGGAAACCGCCTCGCGGCGGAATCGATATTGTCCGCCGGGAGTCTTGATCGACTCAACGAGCCCCTCACGGGCCCAGCGGCGTATGGCGGCGTCGGTCATGTTGAGCGCGCGCGCAACTTCTCCTGAAGTAACCCAGGACTTTTCAGGTTTGTTGTCGTCCCTCGAGCTGCGCCGGCGGCCAGCCATGGCTTGCGCTCCTCTGAAGATACTAAGCGTCGCCAGCATTATCTCATACGACAAAGCAGCGACCCTGACGCATCCCGCGTCAGGCGCCGCCTTTTATCCATTATTACGGTTTTACCCTTTTTTTCGAAAGTATCTACTTTTCAGCTTTTAACGGTCTTAATGTCCGGCCTTAACGGCCGGCGATTGGGCTGTCACGCCGGACGTTGCTTCCGTCCAGAAGATCGCGCGAGTTTCCCCAAAGCTGACCTGATCGCCGTCTCGCAACAGGGTTTGGGCGTGCGGCTGCAAGCGCTGGACACCATTGAGGTATGTCCCGTTTACGCTTTCCAGGTCCTCGATGACGAAGCCACCCTTACGGCGCGAGATAAAGGCGTGGCGGCGCGATACAAGCCGATTCGGGTCGACGTTGGTCAGGTCGACGTCTGGCTCCACGCCTTCAGAGGGCGATGCTCTCCCAACCAGCGCTACGTCGCCGTCGATCCAAAACTCAGCCGTACCACCGTTGCCGGCCTCGACGATCAACTGTGCGCGCGCGGCAGCTGGCACGAGACGCCGCGTAGCATCTACGTCAAAATCAGCCAGGCCTTCCGGCAACTCGTCGCCGCAAACCTTGCAATAGGTGTCTCCCGCTTCGTTGCGCGCAAAGCAGCGCCCGCAGATACGCGAGCCGCGAGAGTCGCGCCCGAGCGACGAGCGGCGCGCAGCGGTTTCTTGCGATTCTGTGCCCCAACCTTGCAAGGTCTTACTCACGCTGCGATACCCCCGCGCTGCAGATTGCTCATATAGTAGCATCTGGTGGCGTATGGGGCGGTGACGGGCGGCACAAGCAAAGGCGCGAGTGATTCTCGCGCCTTTTTTTTGATCTGGTTATGCGGACTAGAAGGAGCCGATAAAGTCGCCCCGCGAGGGCGAGCAGCTGTCGTGAATGGTGTGAATCATGACTGCACCGCCGCTTCCGCCGCCCAAGATGATGCCACCTCCTGTGGCGGCATGGCCTGGCGGCCCGTCATCTGCCCAGACGGGGCCATTCGGGATTTGACGGCCGGGGTAACTTGGGTCTTGGCCCGACGTGTCTCCACCCGAACCCGTATTACCAACATTGCCGGCGTTGTAGCCAGTGGGAGCGGTAAGCTCAGCGACATGCGTTCTGCCGCCGGTTTGCTGCTTGGGACCGCCGCTGAAAGCCTTGGAGCTCCCATGCACGGGCGCTTTGCTAACGGCCACCACGACGTGATTTGTGCGGGTAACTTTTGGCGCGTTGAGCGGCACCGGGCGTGTTACGCTGTGCAAGAGTCTGATGTGCGGCATGATCGCAACCGGCGTCACTGTCTCTTTTTCCAGATGAGATATCGTCAGAATGGTGACCTTCTGCTGATCAACGACTGGTTGTTCAGGCCCGGTCAGCTTCAGCGCGGCGAGGATTGACCCAACGGTAAAGTGCAGCACCGACGATACCGCAATGAAAATCAGTAAGGTGGCGAGCGCCAGACGGCGGTACTTCGTGCGCAGGCTCGCTTCGGCGTGAAATTTCATCTTAAATAGAGCCTCAAGAGTTTCGGAGAGAACGCCTGTGGCCAACAGCTTCGCAGCTGGGCTTCATCTTACCCCTGCAACCTTAAAGGGCGCTCAGAGAATGCTGAGAACGTCAAGCGTAGCGAATACGGGGGTTCAGCAGCGCATACAAGATATCGACGGCGAAGTTGACGACCACGAACGTCGCCGCAAAGAGCAACACGGACCCAATGATGAGGGGGTAGTCGCGGTTGCTAATCGCCTCGAAAGCGAGCCGTCCGACGCCCGGCCACGCAAAGATGCTTTCCGTGAGCACGGCACCTCCGAGCAAGAACCCGGTTTGAAGACCTGCGACCGTCACGATGGGAATGAGCGCGTTGCGCAATCCGTGTTTGACGATGACCCCAACCTTGGTCACACCCTTTGCACGCGCCGTGCGAATGTAATCCGTCTGCAACACTTCGAGCATCTCGGCGCGCGTCATTTTTGCGATGATCGCCATGGGGATCGTTCCCAGCGTCACAGCGGGGAGCACAAGATGCCAGAGCGCGTTGACGAACGCGTTCCAATTCCCCGCGAGCAGCGCGTCAATCGTCATGAAGTGAGTGTGCACGGGAACGTTGTAGGTCATTGAGATCCGGCCGGCGAGCGGAAACAGATTCAGGCCGACCTTACTCGGCTCATATGCAAGCAGCCACAAGAGCATCCACCCGAGCCAGAACACGGGCACGGAAACCCCGAGCAGGGAGCCGATGCTCGTCGCGGTATCGAGCACGCGCCGATGATTGACTGCAGCCAAGAGGCCGGCCGGGACGCCGATGATGCTTGCGACGATCATTGCCGCAATGCTCAGCTCGACCGTCGCCGGAAAATACGCGGTTAATTTCTCCGCCACCGGCAAGTTATCCGTAAGCGATCGGCCCAAGTTGCCATGCAAAACCTGTGCGAGATACGCGCCGTATTGGACGTACCAGGGCTGGTCGAGTTTGAGTTCGTGTGTAAGACGCACCACGTCGGCGTGTGTAGCGCGTTCGCCCAGGAGTATCTCGACTGGATTTCCGGGGATGAGATGGAGAAATAAAAAAGACACCGCGGATATCGTGAGGAGGACGGCGACGAGCCGCAGGAATCGCTGACCTAGAAAACTTGCCACGGACCTTCGACTTTAGTCATGGTTTGTGGTCGACCTTCTGCTCCACTGACGGACAAGCGCGCAATGGCGCAGGAGGCAGGAACTGAATCTCAAACAACGCTCTGTTCCGAGACTGCAAGCTCCCGGCAAGTGCATTATGCACGGGCCTTTTGGGGCGCTGTTGTGCCCGTGTGGAGACAACGAGCTTCGATGCTTACTTCAACAGATAGTCTGATCAACGACGCTATCGGCTTTGCGCTGGTAAGCGGTATTCTCGCACTCCTCTACGGAGTGTACTTGATTTTTTGGATCCTGCGCAAGCCTGCGGGCAACGATCGCATGCGCGAGATTTCGGCGGCGATACAAGAAGGCGCCATGGCGTACTTGCGCCGCCAATACACAACGATTGCGGTCGTGGCAATCGTGCTCATCGCGCTCATCGGCTTCTTCCTCTCGTGGCAGGCTGCGATCGGCTTTTTTGTGGGAGCGTTGTTGTCCGGTGCAACAGGCTTCATCGGCATGGCGATTTCTGTGCGCGCCAACGTGCGCACGGCTGAAGCAGCGCGCGACGGTATGGGACCGGCGTTCCTCGTCGCATTTCGCGCCGGCGCCATTACGGGTCTCCTGGTCGTTGGCTTGGGGCTTATCGCAGTCGCGGGTTACTTCGCCATCATGCACCGCATGTATCCCGACGACTTACAGCGGGCGCTCACCGCTATGGTGGGCCTCGGCTTCGGCTGTTCGCTCATCTCGGTCTTCGCGCGTCTTGGCGGAGGCATCTACACGAAAGGCGCTGACGTCGGGGCCGATCTCGTGGGTAAAGTTGAGGCAGGCATACCCGAAGACGATCCACGCAATCCGGCGGTCATCGCCGACAACGTCGGTGACAACGTCGGCGACTGCGCCGGCATGGCGGCCGACCTCTTCGAGACGTATTGCGTCACGACGATCGCCGCGATGTTGCTGGGTGCGCTCGTCTTCCGTTCATCCGCGCAATACGCGCTCATCTCTGCGGTGTTTCCACTCGTGCTCGGTGCGATTTCAATCGTCACGTCCATCATCGGAACGATGTTCGTCCGGGTCCAGGGTAAGAAAATTATGGCGGCCATGTACACGGGTCTGGCCGTCGCAGCAGTACTGTCGGCTGTGGCCTTTTGGTTCGTGACGCCCTACGTCATGGGCGGCGCGGCTGACGCGGTTGCCAACGCTGAGTACATTCCCTGGCGGCTCTGGGTTTCGGCGTTGATCGGTCTTGCAATCACGGCGCTCATTATGATCATTACCGAATACTTCACGGGCACGCAGTTTAAGCCCGTGCAATCCATTGCCAAGGCATCGACAACGGGTCACGCGACCAACATCATTGCCGGCCTCGCAGTCTCGATGCGCTCCACGACATTACCCATCTTGGTCATTGTCGCCGGTATCTTAGGATCGTATTCGCTCGCGGGCCTGTATGGCGTTGCGATTGCAGTGATGGCAATGCTCTCACTGGCCGGCGTGATCGTTGCGCTCGACTCGTACGGCCCCGTGACCGACAACGCGGGCGGCATTGCGGAGATGGCAAAACTCGGTCCCGAGGTGCGCGCAATTACCGATCCGCTCGATGCCGTGGGCAACACGACAAAGGCCATTACCAAAGGGTACGCAATCGGCTCGGCTGCGCTTGCCGCTATCGTCCTCTTCGCCTCATTCCAACAAGAGCTGGCGGAGAAGGCCGGACAGGCAGCCGCGGCGCTCGTCTTCGCACTCGACAACCCCTACGTTCTTTCGGGGCTGCTTATCGGCGGCGCACTACCGTACTTGTTCGGTGCACTTTCGATGGAGGCTGTCGGCGTTGCGGGGGGCGCGGTTGTGGAAGAAGTACGCCGTCAGTTCCGCGAGATCAAAGGCATCATGGATGGCACTGGAAAGCCCGAATATGGACGATGCGTTGATATCGTCACCGCCGCCGCGCTCAAGCAGATGATTTTGCCCGCAACGATTCCCGTGCTCACACCGATCATCATCGTTGGACTTGGCGCTATGCACATAATCGATCCTGACAATGCCGCGCTCATGTTGGGCGGCGTACTCGTCGGCTCGATCGTTACCGGCGTCTTTGTCGCCATCTCGATGACCTCGGGCGGCGGTGCGTGGGATAATGCTAAGAAATTTATCGAAGACGGTCATTACGGCGGCAAGAACAGCCCTGCGCATCAAGCTGCGGTCACCGGCGACACGGTGGGCGATCCCTATAAGGATACGGCCGGCCCTGCCATCAACCCGATGATCAAGGTGCTTAATATCGTCTCGCTGTTGCTGGTTCCATTCTTGCGTTAACGCTCTGTCGTGCGCTCATTCCTTGCGCCAATTCCACGAGCCGTAGTAGTTCTCACCCGGCGTGAAGTCTTTGACGCTGTCGCGCGTTGCGTACAGCACGTCCACCCAGGAAAGAGGAATCGCCGGCATCTCCTCATCGAGAAGAGCCTGGATGTTCCAGTAGGCTTGACGTCGCGTCTTGCTATCGTATGAGCTCAGCGCGATTCGCTCCTGAGCATCGATCCGTGGATCGCAAAAGCGGGAGATGTTGTAGCCCTGAGGTGGAATTTGGTCGCACATCCACAGCGTGGCGTCGTCAGGATCGACGCCCCACACCCAGCCGGCGATGGCCATATCGTAGTTTCCACTGTTGAGGATGCCGCCTTGTTCTTTCTGCGCGTAGAAAAGGGAGTACTCGTAGGACTTAAGCGTGACTGCTACGCCAATCTGCTTCATCGCGCTCTGAAAGAACGGAGCAAACCTCGTGTCCGGATCTCGCGCCGTAATGTAGGCGAAGGTAAGCGACAGCTGTCTGCCATTTTTCGAGCGGTAGCCGCTTGAATCCATACGCCAGCCCAATGCATCGAGCGACTGCTGCGCTCGACGCGGATCGTATGACGGCCCGTGCGCATTGGGATTGAATGCCCACCCAAATGGAGGCTGAGCCGTTTCCGCCACCTGCCCCGACCCGTTTTGAAAGACACGCACAAAAAAATTGCGATCGACACCCATGGCGATCGCACGGCGCAGACCCGCATCGTTGAACGGTGGATGCGTGACGTTAAACGCGAGATAGATGATTTCAGGGGCTGGTTCTTTCACGATCTTAACGCCCGGGTACGAAGCAAGCTCGGCAGCGTGAATGGCGTACACGTGAGCTGCGTCGAGCTCGCCGGTTTTGATCATCACGGTAACCGTGTTAGGGTCGGGAACGATGCGGTAGTCGATGCCGCGCAGTTTTGGCAGGCCGCGCCAGTAGCGGGTATTCGCGGTGAGGTATACGCCTGTGCTGGGATCGTAGCGATCGACGATAAACGGCCCCGTGCCGATTGGCTTATTGTTGTACTCGGCGTGATTAAGGTCCGGCAATGCCCGGAGCAGATGTTGCGGCAAGATCGGCATCGGAACTTCTCCTGGACCGAAGAGGCTGGACACCGCGGGTGCATAGCGCTCTTTGAGACGGACGCGCACCGTGTAAGGATCGAGCTCCGTCATTGCCGCAACTTTTTCGTAACCGAGGCGCGTGACCACGATGTTCTTTGGATTCATGATAGCGTGCCAGGTGAAAACCATGTCACGCGCATCGAACGGTGCACCGTCATGCCAGCGTACGCCGCGACGCAAATGGTATGTGAGCGTGAGCCCATCGGCGCTGATGCCCCCATTAGAGAGCGATGGAATTTCGGTCGCCAATTCGGGTATTAGCCGATTACGGTCGTCGGCCAAGAACAGATAGGCGCCCCAAAGATACGAAAGATAGGTGGACGAGCCGCCCCCAGACAGGACGGTGTTAAGGTTGTCGATTCGGCCTGTGCTGACGCGCAAGATTCCCGGCGCAGCGGCGCCCGATGCACCTCGTTGCGACATGGAAACCTTTGTACATCCCGCGAGCAACAACGAGCCTGCCGATATGAGGGACACCGCGACCGATAGCGCTTGCTTGTTCACCAGGGCCTGTTCGAACGCAGGCGTGAAACTCTTCTCAACACGTGGTACGTTATATAGATGATGGATACGCAAAGATTCTCACGCCGGTCGTGGATCTGCGGGGTATGCGCGATGGGCGCAGCCCTGGCGGCCCCGCCGTTTGCGAGCGAGGCCCGCGCCGACGACCACCAGCAGGAAATTCAGATCGGTCAACAAGTCTACGATGACCAGCGTAAGACCGGACAGATCATTAACCAGTCGCCATATTATCCCGTGCTGCGGCGCATCGGCAGCGACATCTCGAAGGCAGCGCAGCCGCACTGGTGGCCGATGAACTTTGTCATCGTGAAAGGCACGCAGGCAAACGCATTTTCCGTTCCGGGCGGATGGGTCTACGTTAATGAAGCGCTGCTCAAGAATGCCGGCAACGAGGCCGAGCTTGCAAACGTGGTCGGTCACGAAACCGGGCATATCGTCTTGGGTCACGTAATGAACCGTGTCCACAAGGCTCAGACCCTCAACATGATCTTTACCATCGGAAGTATTTTTGTGCACTCGCAAGGTGCGGCGAGCACGTTCAATCTCGCGCAGTTCATTGCGGGCTATGGATTCTTAAATTTCGACCGTCAACAAGAATACCAGGCGGATCATGAAGGTGCCATTTTGGCTGGTAAAGCCGGTTACAATCCCTGGGGCATGGTCTGGTTTTTCCAAAAACTTCAGAAGTTGTATGGTGATACCGGATTCGAAGCCTACGTGCAGGACCACCCATCGACAAAGGACCGCATCGCGCGCATCGAAGCGTTCTTCAAGAGCGATCCCGCCCAATTCGCGCGATGGTCGTCGCAAACGATTAGCTCGCGGGGTCTGCCGCTATCGTCTAGCTCCGACGCGCGGCTTATCCTTACCGGCGTTTAAAATACTTATTTAACTTCGACGGTTGCGCCTTGCTCTTCGAGCTTAGCCTTGATCGCAGCGGCCTCTTCTTTGGTCACGCCGGTCTTCACCGGTTTGGGCGCGCCTTCGACAAGATCTTTGGCTTCTTTGAGACCCAGACCCGAGACGACTTCGCGAACGGCTTTAATGACATTGATCTTTTTCTCGCCTGCGGCGACGAGCGTCACGTCGAATTCCGTCTTCGCTTCAGCGGGAGCCGCAGCTCCGCCACCGCCGGCCGCAGCCGCAGCGACGGCAACCGGTGCCGCTGCCGAGACTCCATATTTCTCTTCGAGCGTCTTTACGAGATCGTGCAGCTCGAGCACGGTGAGGTTGTCGATCTGTGAAATGATATCCGCGATGGCCATGATGAGTTTTCGTTCCTTTCAGGCGGCAGGGGATGCTTCTGATTTCTTTGCATGGACGGCGCTCAACGCCAAAACAAGCTTGCGCTGCGAGCCATACAGCACGCTGTGAAGCCCGTACAGCGGCGACATCAACGAGCCCACGAGCCTCGTTAACAGTTCGGGGCGCGACGGCACTTTGGAAAGTGCCTCGATCTTCGCGAGATCGTACAAGAGGCCGTCAATGAAGCCGGCCTTGATCTTCAGCTTCTTCGATTCGGTGGCAAACTGAACGAGCGCTTTGACGGCACCTACGACGTCGTCACCAGCGAAAGCGACGCCGGTCGGTCCTTCAAGCAAGGGCTTCAGCTCGACGAGCTTATCGTCACCAATTGCCTTGCCGAAAAGCGTGTTCTTGATGACCGCGTAATCGGCTGAGCTCTTGCGCAACGCCACACGCAGGGTGCGCATCTCGCCGACGGTTAAGCCGCGATAGTCCGTTAAAAAGAAGTTGGGGTGCGACTCGACGCGCGCCTTAAGCTCCTTGATGGTCTCGTTCTTTCGTTGTGTCGGCATGATTCGTTTCCTTAAAAGTAAAGCGCTCTCTCCGTTGCGATGGAGAAAGCGCTCGCAAATCCTGAACGGACCTGAAGGTCCGTCGCTACATTTACGCCGGTCCGCGGACCGGTGGCTTCCTCGGCAGGCCCTGTTGGGTTTATCGCACCTGTGTGGTCGGGTTTTTCCAGACCGTCTGACGCGCGCGACCTGCTGTCATCGGATGAAAACGGACCTAAAGGTCCGTTGCTACATTGTCTTTGTTGCTTTTGTTTCTTTAGGCCGCTGCCTTCAACCTTGTCGGGTCGACGCGGACACCCGGACCCATAGTGCTCGCGACGGTGATACTTTTGAGGTACGTGCCCTTCGCGGATGCAGGCTTAGCGCGTACGATCGCATCCATCAGCGTCGAGAAATTATCGAGCAACGCTTCTTTGCTAAACGAGGCCTTGCCGATGATGACGTGGATGACAGCCGCCTTGTCCGGGCGATACTCGATTTTGCCGGCTTTGATTTCGCCAACCGCCTGTTTGAGGTTTTGGGTAACCGTGCCGACTTTGGGATTCGGCATGCGTTGCGCGAGGATTTTGCCGAGGCTTGAACCCACAGCACCCATCATATCGGGTGTCGCGACCGCTATATCGAAGTCGTTCCAACCGCCCTTGATGCGCTCGATGAGGTCTTGATCGCCGACCACATCGGCGCCGGCCTCCTGCGCTTCGCGCGCTTTCTCACCTTTGGCGAACACGATGACGCGTTTGCTCTTACCCGTGCCGTGCGGCAGCACAACGGTGCCGCGAACATTCTGCTCGCTCTTCTTCATATCGATGCCCAGCCGGATATGCACTTCGACCGTCTCATCGAACTTCGCTTTGGCGGTTGACTTCACGGCTTCGATGGCGCGTGCAGCATCCTTAAGGCGCTCTTCACCGAGCGCCTTGAGGCTCTCGTTGTATTTCTTGCCGTGCTTTTTCATGCCTTACCCGACCTCGATGCCCATCGACCGCGCAGTGCCCGCAACGACTTTCATCGCCGACTCGATATCGTTCGCGTTAAGGTCGGCCATCTTCGCCTGCGCGATCTCGCGAAGCTTCTCGCGCGAGATCTTGCCGACTTTATTGCGATTGGGCTCGCCCGAGCCTTTTTCGACGCCCGCAGCTTTCTTGATAAGCTCGGACGCGGGAGGGGTCTTCAAGATGAATGTGAACGAGCGGTCTTCGTACACCGTGATCACAGCCGGAATGATCTGTCCGGCTTGGCTCGCGCTGCGTTCGTTGTACACCTTGCAGAACTCCATGATGTTGATGCCATGCTGTCCGAGCGCAGGCCCAACCGGCGGCGCAGGCGTCGCCTTGCCGGCTTGACATTGGAGCGTAATTGTCGTTAAAACTTTCTTTGCCACGTTATACCTTTTCGACTTGATAGAACTCGAGCTCAACCGGAGTTTCACGCCCGAAAATAGAGATGAGCGCGCGCAGGCGCTCCTTTTGCGCGTCGATTTCGTCAACCGTGCCCGTGAAATCGAAGAACGGTCCTGATGTCACCTTGACGCGGTCGCCCTTCTTGAAGTCGATCTTGAGCTTGGGCGTCTCGATGCCCATCTGCTTGAGGATCGTCTTCACTTCTTTCTCCGCGAGCGGCAGCGGCTTTTCGCCGGCGCCCGGCGATCCCACGAAGCCCGTAACCCCTTGCGTGTTGCGCACGACGTACCATGACTGGTCGGTCATCTTCATCTCGACCAGCACGTACCCGGGATACACTTTCTTTTCGACCTCGCGACGCTTGCCTTCCTTAAACTCGACTTCTTTATCGGTGGGAACGAGCACGCGGTAGACATATTCTTGCATCGCCATGGACTTGATGCGGCGCTCGAGGTTTGCTTTGACTTTGTTCTCGTATCCGGAGTAGGTGTGGATGACGAACCACTTGCGGTCCGGATCCGAGGAAATGCCGATCTCTTCCGGCGCGGCGACGGCAACTTGTTGATCGATCACAGGTTCAGTCTCTTCTGCCACTTTACTTTAGCTGCTTGTCTTGAAGATAAGTTCGGCGATGAAGCTCACAAAACGCGTCCACAGTGCGACAACGACGACAAGGCCGACGACCACCATGGTGGCTGAAATCCATTCCTCGCGGCTCGGCCAGGTGACGCGCTTCATCTCAGACGCGATTGCGCGAATGCCAGCCGTCAGCTCGCGCCAGCGTTTCTCTCGCTGGATCGCGCGCTCGGCAGCCTTCACTTTGGGCTCGGGCCGGTTGCCCGCTCCGTTTACCGACGCTTTCGGCGGCGTCGTCATGCCTTTCACTAATCTTCCTTCTTTAGATATATTCTCGGTCGAGACGAGCTCGACCGCTGCAGGGCGGACAGGACTCGAACCTGCAACCAACGGTTTTGGAGACCGCTACTCTACCAATTGAGCTACCGCCCTAAAACGGACCTAAAGGTCCGTTGCTACATTGCGGACTAAAGGTCCGTTGCTACATTCTAGCGTGTTTCCTTATGCCCCGTGTGCTTGCGGCACCAGCGGCAATACTTTCGCCGTTCGAGTCGCGCGGTTGTATGTTGACGGTTCTTCGTCGTCGTGTAGTTGCGCCGCTTGCAATCGCCACAGGCCAGCGTCAGGATGACGCGATTGTCCTTTTTGGCCATTACTCGGTCACCTTGGTCACGACGCCTGCGCCGACCGTGCGGCCACCCTCACGGATGGCAAAACGCAAGCCTTCCTCACACGCTATCGGCGTGATCAGCTCGACATCCATCCGCACGTTGTCACCGGGCATTACCATCTCTACCCCTTCAGGCAGCTTGATGGAACCCGTTACATCCGTCGTCCGAAAGTAAAACTGCGGACGGTAGTTCGAGAAAAACGGCGTGTGACGGCCGCCCTCGTCCTTGCTCAGCACGTACACTTCGGCTTGGA